>ENA-OZBF01000768-OZBF01000768.1-human-gut-metagenome-genome-assembly--contig:-NODE-768-length-13423-cov-15.550494_pt1 | contig 13423 bp, 10 predicted proteins | sample MGYA00243980_ERZ653522 | MGnify/ENA primary metagenome ERZ653522 (study PRJEB26926, sample SAMN06165106) | human gut metagenome | biome: ENVO:00009003; feature: ENVO:2100002; material: ENVO:00002003...
TCTAGTACGGTCTCGTGGGCTCGGAGATGTGTATAAGAGACAGACAGACAACCATTCGGACAAGGAGTACTACCAACTGACGCCCTTTATCAATATTGAAGAAGAACAACTCCTGCTGCCTTCCATTCCCAACTGCGAAATGGGACGCTGGCATCCGGCATTTGTAGATGTCACCGCCAAAGGAAATACCAAACAACGCGGCATCGACGAGATAATCCGGCATTTCGGCATCCGTCTGGAAGAAACGATGGCTTTCGGCGACGGTGGAAACGATATCAGCATGTTGCGTCATGCAGGCATCGGAGTGGCTATGGGCAATGCCAAAGACGATGTTAAAGCCGCAGCCGGTTACGTCACTACGAGCGTTGACGACAACGGCATAGCCAATGCACTAAAACAATACGGAATAATCGAAAGTTGAGGGTTGAAAGCCAGCTATGCATATGTCCTTCGTACCCGACACTCAGAACAAGGAGTTTCAAGATGCCTTGAACCTCATACAGTACACCCGCCAGTCTGTTTTCCTGACGGGGAAAGCGGGTACGGGAAAGTCTACCTTTCTCCGGTATATCTGCGAACATACCAAGAAGAAACACGTTGTGCTGGCTCCTACAGGAATTGCCGCCATCAATGCGGGGGGAAGCACGCTGCACAGTTTCTTCAAACTGCCGTTTTATCCTCTGCTGCCCGATGACCCCAATTTCAGCTTACAACGGGGACGCATCCACGAATTCTTTAAATACACCAAACCTCATCGCAAGCTCCTTGAAGAACTGGAGCTGGTTATCATCGACGAGATTTCCATGGTACGGGCAGATATCATCGATGCCGTCGACCGTATTTTACGGGTTTACTCACGCAACCTCAGGGAGCCTTTCGGCGGAAAACAAATCCTGCTGGTGGGCGATGTATTCCAGTTGGAACCCGTAGTGAAAGGGGACGAACGGGACATACTGAACCGTTTTTATCCTACCCCTTATTTCTTCTCTGCAAGAGTATTCGGACAGATAGACCTCGTGTCCATTGAACTGCAAACCGTCTACCGTCAGACCGACAAGGTATTTGTCAACGTACTGGACCATATACGGAGCAATACAGTGGGCGCTGCCGACCTGCAACTGCTCAATACCCGCTACGGTACACAGATAGAACAGTCCGAAGCCGATATGTACATCACCCTCGCCACCCGCCGCGATAATGTGGATTATATCAATGACAAGAAACTTGCCGAGCTTCCGGGAGAACCCGTTACGTTTCATGGTGAAATCATGGGCGACTTTCCCGAAAGCAGCCTTCCCACCTCTCAGGAGCTGGTACTCAAACCGGGCGCTCAAATCATTTTCATTAAAAACGATTTCGACCGCCGGTGGGTAAACGGTACAATCGGCATTGTAAGTGGCTTCGACCCTATTGAAGAAACACTCTACATCATTACCGACGACGGCAAGGAATGTGATGTGAAACGGGAGTCCTGGCGGAATATCCGCTACAAATACAACGAAGAAAAAAAACAGATTGAGGAAGAGGAATTAGGAACTTTCACCCAATATCCTGTACGACTGGCATGGGCCATCACTGTCCATAAAAGCCAGGGACTGACTTTCAGCCGGGTAGTCATCGACTTCACCGGTGGCGTATTTGCCGGTGGACAAGCATACGTGGCACTCAGCCGGTGCACATCGCTGGAAGGGATACAGCTGAAAAAGCCCGTCAGCCGCGCCGATGTATTCGTACGTCCCGAAATTGTAGGATTCGCCCAACGCTTCAACAACCGCCAGGCCATTGACCGTGCCTTGAAGCAGGCACAGGCAGATGTGCAATATGTAGCGGCAGCCAAAGCCTTCGACCAGGGAGACTTCGAGACTTTCCTCAATGAATTCTTCAAGGCCATCCATTCCCGTTATGACATCGAGAAACCCGTAGTGCAACGTCTTATCCGCAAAAAGCTGAATATCATCAACCGGCTGAAAGCAGACAACGCCTGCCTGAAACAAGACATGGAAAAACAGCGGAAACGCCTGCAAGACTACGCCCGCGAATATTATGCCATGGGGAACGAGTGCATCACCCAAGCCCGCGACGCCCGTGCCGCCCTTGCCAATTATGACAAAGCTTTGGAGCTTTATCCCGAATATACGGATGCCTGGGTGCGAAAAGGCGTCACCCTCTTCAACGAAAACCAATACCAGGAAGCCGAAGAATGCCTGAACCGTGCCGTACGCTTGCGCCCCGCCGAATTCAAAACCGTGTACAACCGTGGAAAGTTGCGGCTTAAACTCGGAAACATTGAAGATGCCATAGCCGACCTGGACAAAGCCACCACCCTAAAGCCCGAACATGCCGGGGCTCACGAACTCTTCGGGGACGCTTTGATGCAAGCCGGAAAAGAGGTTGAAGCAGCCTTGCAATGGCGATTGGCGGAAGAACTCCGCAAAAAGCGCTCCTCAAAATAAAATCCATCCTTATACATTTGATTTCAAGAAACTTATTATTACTTTTGTAATATACTTTTAAACCAAGTCCGACAATATCATGCTTCTGAAACTTTATGAAAAGAACAACAACCCGGCAGATTTGCAACAAGTAATCGACATTCTGAACGACGGGGGCATCATCATCTACCCCACCGACACCATGTATGCCATCGGCTGCCACGGACTGAAGGAACGTGCGATAGAACGTATCTGCCAGCTCAAAAACACCGACCCCAAGAAGAACAACCTTTCCATCATCTGCTACGACCTGAGCAGTATCAGCGAATATGCCAAGTTCGACAACAACACGTTTAAATTAATGAAGCGCAACCTTCCGGGCGCTTTCACCTTTATCTTAAACGGCACAGTCCGTCTGCCGAAGATATTCCGCAACCGGAAAGAAGTAGGAATCCGTATGCCCGACCATCCGATAATACAGGAACTGGCACGCCTGCTGGATGCCCCTATCATGACCGCCACACTCCCCCATAACGAAAACGAAGACATTGAATACTGCACCGACCCCGAACTGATTGATGAGAAGTTCGGCAATATCGTCGACCTGGTTATCGACGGTGGAATAGGTGGCATAGAGGGTTCCACAGTAGTGGACTGCACCGGTGGCGAGGCAGAAATCGTACGCCAGGGAAAAGGCTGGCTGGATGAAGGATAAAATTCAATCTCCGCATATTCCTCAAAAACATTTCCGGCTCTTATAATGTTTCTTTTTCAAAGAAACAACATATTCTATGAGTACAAAAGAGCAATACTGGAAATATTCATTGATTACCATCATTATCGGGTTGGGGATTATCCTCGCCAGGCAAATCACTCCCTTCTTAGGCGGTCTGTTGGGTGCATTGACCATCTATATACTGGTCAGGCGCCAGATGATTTATCTGTCCGAAAAGCGAAAGATAAAACGGAGCATAGCTGCCACCGTCATTACGGCAGAAGCCATTTTATGCTTTCTCGTTCCTCTGGCATTGGTAGTATGGCTGGCGGTAGTAAACCTGCAGAACATCAACCTTGATCCGCAGGCAGTCATTGCACCTTTTGAAGAAGCCGCCTCCATTATCAAGGCCAGAACCGGATACAATGTACTAAGCGGAAACAGCCTTTCATTCTTCATTTCATCCCTTCCACGCATCGGACAGACATTAATGGGAGGTATCAGCAGCTTCATCGTCAACATGTTTGTACTGGTATTTGTCCTCTACTTCATGCTGATAGGCGGAAAGAAAATGGAGCAATATGTCAACGAACTTCTTCCTTTCAATGAAACCAACACACAGGAGATAGTACACGAAATCAATATGATTGTCCGTTCCAATGCCATCGGCATACCTTTGCTTGCCGTAATACAAGGCGGAGTAGCCATGCTCGGCTATTGGATATTCGATGCTCCCAATATTCTGTTTTCGGGCTTTCTTACAGGTTTTGCCAGTATCATACCCATGGCAGGTACGGCATTGGTATGGATTCCCATAGCCATATACATGGCACTTATCGGCAACTGGTTCCAAGCAATCGGACTGGTCATATTCGGTTCCCTTGTCATCTCGCAACTCGATAATCTGATACGTTTCGTAATTCAAAAGAAAATGGCCGATATTCATCCGCTCATCACTGTCTTCGGAGTTGTTATCGGCCTCTCTCTTTTTGGATTTATGGGGGTCATATTCGGCCCGTTACTACTTTCCCTGTTCTTTCTCTTTGTCAATATGTTCAAAAAAGGGTATCTGGATGGAGCAAAATAAATCGCTCCTAAGGTGTAAACAGAACAAAGCACCGGACTCCCCCGAAAGTCTCATAACCGACTTTGGGATGGCAGTCCGATGCCTTGCATATCAGAAGAGTCCGGCTGAATACAACGTACCTCTACGGAAAACGTTTACTTCCGGCCGGTTTCCTCATTGTATTCCGATGTTATGACGTACCGGAGTCAGGATAAACGTAAATTCATAATCAGCATAAGGCACCTGATACTCAGGACGGGCTATGCGTCCCCAACTATCCTCGCATCCCAAACCGGCTTGAACCTTATCAATGCAGAAGTTTGTTAAATCCGCCTCTTCCACCTCCTGAGAGTGTCCCTGGCGCTTGCTCCAGCCTTCATCCAAAGATTCAATCGTATAGTGTAAAGCCGATGCGGAGAACGGAGCGGCAGCAACTGCCTCTATACCGTTACCGGCTGCATCCAGCATCTTCCACCAGCGGATATCCGTCTTTGTGCCATTTTCCTGCGGACGGATATACGGATAGAACTGCTCCGATACGCTCTGGCGATAGATACCGAGGTCGGTACAATGGTTACGGTCTGCATAGTTCTCCACCGGACCACGGCCGTAGTATTCTACAGTCTCAAAGCTACGGGGCATAGGCATCTGCATGCCGAAACGGAAGAGGTTGGCTACTTTGGCGTTTTTATCGGCAACCATCTTTTGAGTGATTTTAACAGCGCCACTGTTGTTGATAACATATGTCAGACCTAACTCCGCCGATGCTTCCGGCAGTTTATAAGCCGCGTCCACAATCACTTGTCCGTTCTCGGTGTGCTGACTGAAAGAAGTCAGTTTTATCTCCGGATTCTTCCAAACAGCATATTTACGTTGCAGGTTAGCACCGAAATCATTGTCGGTAGGAGCACGCCAGAAGTTGGGCGTAAGCGCCTCACCTTCCTTAATCATATCCAAACCGTTCACTTCGTATTTGGTCAGGTAGCCGGTATGCTTGTTGAACTCCATACGGAAGGCCTCACCGGAGACTATAAGATAGTTGCAGTCATTCTCCTGTATCACGGGAGCGGCCACTTCCACGTTGCTCAATTCCGTGTTCTTCAAATCCATTGCAGGAGCCTGATAGGCATTCAGCGTCAATTGGTCTTTAGCGACAATATGCCCTGCCGGAAGCAGACCTTCACGTTCCTTCAATTTATAAGACACGTTAAGCAACCACTCGGCACACTGGCAGACAGTTCCCAAATCCAGTTTGACTTTAGCAGTCTGCTGCGGAGCTACATTCAGGTCATCCACACGACCGCTGCGCATCACCTTGCCGTCTTTCAGCATTTCCCACTCCAGATAACAGCCCGAAAGGTCACGGAAGAAGTTTTCGTTGAATACATTAATTTCTCCACGCTGCAAATCGGCCGGAGTTGTCCAGATATTCTGATAGATACGTCCTACCTCGTACATATGGGGATTGGGTATGCGGTCGGGACTGACAAGACCGTTGTTACAGAAATTGACATCGCTGGCATCAAAGCGGTTGAAGTCACCGCCATAGGCATAAATCATCTTACCGTTCTTACCGGTCCAACGAACGGACTGGTCTACAAAATCCCAAATGAAGCCACCCTGATATTTGGGATATTTGCGAATCATATCCCAATATTCTTTGAAGCCTCCTTCCGAATTACCCATGGCATGCGCATACTCACACTGAATGAGAGGTCTGTTCATAGAATCATCCTCACAATATTTCAGACAATCGTTATATCCATAATACATCGGACAGAATATATCGGTCTTTCCTGTCTTTCCGGCCTGTTCGTATTGCACGGCACGGCTCGGGTCTTCCGCTTTCACCCAGTCATAAGCCGCTTCAAAGTTAGACCCATAACCGGCTTCATTACCCAATGACCAGAAAATGATGCTCGGATGGTTGAAACTGCGCTGTACATTACGCTGATTACGCTCCATATGAGCTTTCTTGTAATCGGCACGTTTGGCAAGAGTGGATTCTTCATATCCCATTCCGTGAGACTCGATATTGGCTTCCGCTACCACATAAATACCATATTGATCGCACAAATCATACCACAGATTATTATCGGGATAGTGGCAGGTACGCACCGCATTCAGATTGAACTGCTTCATAAGCTGAATATCCTGAATCATACGCTCACGGGAAACGACATAACCGTAATCAGGATCCATTTCGTGACGGTTGGCTCCCTTGAACAGGACGGGCTTGCCATTTACCAATACCTGCGCATTCTTCAGTTCTATTTTACGGAAACCCACTTTTATGGGAATAACCTCGCCACTGCCTTGCAAAGCAGCACGTAATGTATAAAGATACGGAGTTTCCGCTGTCCATTTGTGCGGATTGTCAAGGTTCATTACAGCAACCCCGTTACCGCGTACAGTTGCCGTTGCCACCTGCTTGCCTTCGGCATCCAATAGCTCCAAGGCGGTATTACCGTTACCTTTCAGACTGACTTCCACACGCAAAGAGCCGTTTTTGTAGTCAGCATCCAAATCCGGAGTGACACGGACATCCTCGATACATTTCTTATCGCGGGCATACAGATAGCAGTCGCGTCCCACTCCGCTATAACGGAAGAAATCCTGATCTTCAAGATATGTACCGTCGCACCAGCGGAACACCTGAAAAGCTATCAGGTTCTTCTGTCCCGGTTTCAGGTAAGAGGTGAGGTCGAATTCTGCCTCCAGTTTGCTATCCTCGCTGTAACCTACATACTTGCCGTTCACCCACAGGTACATATTGGAAGTCACCGAACCGAAATGAGCTATAATGTCCTTACCTTTCCAAGTAGCAGGCACTACAATCTCCCGGCGGTATGAACCGACATGATTATCCACAACAGGCACTTGCGGCGGATTATTCTTGAACTGATTGCGCCAGGCATAACCTACGTTCACGTAAATAGGATCTCCAAAGCCATTCAGCTCCCAAACACCGGGAACAGGCATATCGCACCAGCCTTTATCATTGAACCCCGGCTTCCAGAAATCAACGGGGCGGGCGTCTGCATCTTTCACCCAAAAGAATTTCCAAGTACCGTTTAAGGTCATAAAACGGGAAGAGTGCTCTTTAACTCCCGTCTGTGCCACGCCTTCCGATTCGTAAGCAAAATAATTGGTGTGCATCGGGGCACGGTTCACAGCATTCACTTCCGGATTCTGCCATTCGGTAAAAGACTGCGCGTTTGCCATCACAGCCAGGGCAGTAAATAATCCGGTAACAATTCGTTTTTTCATGATATCTATTATTTATTCAGGTTTGTATGCTGCAAAGATAAAAACAACAAATCAAAACCCAACCGGGTTTTAAGTCAAAAAAAGAAAACATGGGAAATATGTATGTACAAATAGCTATAGAAACAAACAGAAAACAAACTGCCGAAAGAGAATTCTGCACCTCGCAAAAAAAATTATTTCTCAGTTGTTTATCCGCAAAAACATAGTACATAATCCTATTATAAACGTACAAAAACAAGGTGAAACATCAAGGAAAACCTCGTTCCGCAATTGGGGGCTGCCGGGTTTCCAACTGGCAACCGCAGAGCCTGCAACTGGCAACCGTAGAGCCCGCAATTGGAAAACGAAGTTATATATGTAGGTTTACTACATTATACATCTATCAAAATCACAAAAACAACAAGGAATAACAACTTAAAGCAAGAAGCTTTTTTCATCATTAACCGAAGAAAGTCGCTCTAATTTACCTATTGCATAACAGGAAAAGCGTGTACACTATACCATATTTGCGGCTATGATAAAGAAAATGCAATGTTTTAACTGATATTAACACAATTCATTACACACTACTTTCAATATTGATTATAAGGTAATTAGCATATAAAAACGGAGAATATACCGCAAAAAACAGTGACGACAAATAGATTGTCATCACTGTCGTCACAGTTGTCATCACTCACTCTATCCCCTTTCCACAGAGGGATAGAGCGTAATTCATGCCAAGTGATGACAAAAAAGTTATCAAACAGTATTGAAACAGTAATATTGATAATGTATATATTGCTGACCTAAGCCCGAGAAGAACGGCTTCCATACGGCAGTCCTTCCGCATTTCAATATCCATTTTAATATTAAATACAAGTAAAGATGAAGAACCACTCAATCTACAAACAGAAAATATCGTATATTTGCACCCCAACCAATTTACAGGCTCATGGCAGGCATCTACATCCATATTCCCTTTTGCAAGACACGCTGCATCTATTGCGATTTCTACTCCACCACCCGCAGCGAACTGAAAAGCCGCTATATCCATGCGTTGTGCAAGGAGTTGCAGATGCGGAAAGAATATCTGAGGGGAGAGCCAGTCGAAACGATTTACTTCGGTGGCGGAACCCCCTCACAGCTTGCCGAAGAGGATTTCCGCGAAGTATTTGAAACCATCCGGAAATACTATGGAATGGAACACTGCCGGGAGATTACCCTCGAAGCTAATCCCGACGACTTGACCGAAGCCTATGCCGCCATGCTGCAAAATTTGCCTTTCAACCGCATCAGTATGGGGATACAGACTTTCGACGATTCCACTCTGAAACTGCTGAACCGCCGCCACAACGCAGCACAAGCCGTCAATGCCGTAAAGCACTGCCGCCATGCAGGCTTCAACAACATAAGCATTGACCTTATCTACGGGCTGCCCGGCGAAACGGATGAACGCTGGAAACGTGATTTACAACAAGCCGTCAGCCTCAACGTAGAGCACATCTCCGCTTACCACCTGACATACGAAGAAGGCACTCGCATTTACGAGCTGCTGCAAGCGCACCGTATCCGCGAAGTAGACGAAGAAAGCAGCGTCCGATTCTTCTCCACCCTGATAGATACGCTTGGCAGTGCCGGCTACGAGCACTACGAGATATCCAATTTCTGCCGTTCGGACATGTATTCCCGCCACAATACATCTTACTGGAAAGGAATTCCTTACTTGGGCTGTGGCCCTTCGGCGCATTCATTCAATACGGATACCCGCGAATGGAATGTGGCTTCCCTGGAAAAATACATACATGCCATCGAAAACAATCAACGCTTGTTCGAACAGGAGCATTTGGACCGAACCACCTGCTATAACGAATGCATCATGACTTCCATTCGTACCCGTTGGGGAGTGCCCCTGAATGATATAGAACAGAAATTCGGCAAAGAACTGTGGCAATACTGCATCGATATGGCACGTCCGCATCTGGACTGCGGAAATCTGGAAATATACGACAACAACCGTCTCTGTCTTAGCCGTAAAGGGATTTTTGTATCGGATGGCATTATCAGCGATTTAATGTTTGTAGAAAGCTAAAGTATACTTTTTCAACTGAGTGAAATAGCTCTTCAAAAGGAACAGCAGAAAGGGCTTTCGATGAGAAGATAATAATTGAATAAATGTAATCAGTTATAATCGTAAGAATTTGATGCACAACTGAATAAATATAGTAACTTTGTAAACGAATTAAAGAAAAGTATGGCTAAGAACACAAAGATACAAACGGTTGATAACTTGACGGATAACTTCCGTGGTTATGCGGCATTGCTTCGCAAAATCAAGCAACGGGTACTGATTGCCCAGCAACGGATAATTTATGCCGCCAACGAAGAAATGCTTCGGATGTATTGGGATGTTGGCGAAATGTTACAGCAAAGCCAAGATGCAGACGGTTGGGGCAAGAAAACCTTGCAACGGTTGGCTGTGGATTTGAAGAATGATTATTCCGAGATAAAGGGCTTTTCTGTACGCAATATGCAGTGCATGATACAGTTCTTCAACGAATATAATCAGGAACTTACAATGGTGAAAGGAGCAGTTTCTCCAATTACGCAATCACTGATTGCGCAATTAGAAAAATATAATTTCACCCTCCCCATAAAGCATTTGGGATGGACGCATAATCTTATTCTCTTACAACAGGTCAAGGACATTCGGGCACGTTATTGGTACATGATTCAGAGCATTACATCGCATTGGAATACACGTTATCTGCAAGAAGCCATCAAACTTGACGACTACGGCAAGCACGGAGCGTTAGCAAACAACTTCACTGAAACCCTCCCAGCACCGGAAGCAAACGATGTGAAGTCCATGCTCAAAGACCCGTATATATTCGATATGCTGACTTTCACCGACCAATACAATGAGCGTGATGTGGAAATCGGCTTGGTGAAGCATGTAGAAAAATTTCTCGTGGAAATGGGAGCTGGATTCGCTTTCATGGGGCGGCAATATCACATAGAGGTGTCGGGCGATGATTATTATATTGATATATTGATGTATAATGCGTTCCTGCACAGATATTTAGTGATTGAATTGAAAGATACGGAGTTCATGCCGGAATATATCGGCAAATTGAATTTTTATTGTTCTGCCGTGGATGATATTCTTTGTCGAGAGGGAGATAACCGAACGATTGGATTGTTGCTTTGCAAGAGTAAAGACCGTATCAAGGCTGAATATGCCTTGCGTGATATTCAGAAGCCTATCGGAATCTCTGATTATGAATTAGGGCACGCCTTACCGAAAGACTTCCGAGGTAGTTTGCCTACTATTGAAGAAATCGAGAAAGAATTGGCATCTGATAATCAGTGAGCAATTTGAGACATCCTATCCACAACAAATAATAGATATGAAACCAATAACAGCAATCATAGTATTTTTCTCTTTGATGTTTCCTGCATTGTTCCTTGGATACAACAATTATGCAGAAGCAAAAGAGAATATAATCAAAGATGTAAATCAAGCTTTGGCAAAAACTGTAATATATAAAATGCCAACAAAGATTACTGCGGATACATTACAAGTTTTCAAGTCAAATCTGCAAATAAACCAATTAAAGGAAACATCATATCCGCATCTGGACTGTGGACATCTGGAAATATACGACAACAACCGTCTCTGTCTTAGCCGTAAAGGGATTTTTGTATCGGATGGCATTATCAGCGATTTAATGTTTGTAGAAGAATGAAAGCGTTCCACTCCATTCTACAAGCATTTCTTTTTGTATACTTATAATGCACATTCTCTATCACATTAACACATAATACCCTTTAATATTACATTTGCATTACAAAACAGAACTGTTTCTGTGCATTTTCACAATCACCAATTGATATAAATCAAGAAATGAAGGTAAAACCTGCGCTTTTCTTTATTTTCATTTTTGTGTTATAAAACATAATCATACATTTGCATAGGTAAAAAGAAAAGCTAAACGCTTACAACTGTTTTCAGTAGGTATTAGATTTTTATTAGATTAGTTTTTAGGTATAACAATTAAAAAAGTAGGTATTATGAAACGTTTTGGATTAACATTAGTGGCAGCGGTATGTCTGTCTGCCAGCACATTCGCAGCAGGAAACCAGCCAACAACTGCAAGTTGGGAAGGTAATATCAATGTAAGCAAGCTGAGCAAATATTTGAAATTGTCCGCTAACCAGCAAAAAGAGGTTACCAACATTTGCGAATACTTTAACGAGCAGATGTCACGTGCCACAAACTCAAAGAAAAATCAGGAAAAGTTGCTACGTAACGCTGTTTACGGTAATCTGAAATTAATGAAAAGAACTTTGGATGAAAAGCAATATTCCGACTATGCAAAAGTTTTGAACGTTACATTGCAAAACAAAGGCATTGAAGTAAAGTAACATGTATTTCCGGCATAGGTACGGAAAACATATAAAACAGAAAAAGGATACCGGCAAATGTCCCCGGTATCCTTTTTTCTGTTTGTCAACATTGTTAGAGTAATGGACATTCAACTTCACATACCAATCATCAGCCTGCTTTCACAAACAGAAACGTTCTTGCAATTCCTTCTTAAATTTCTTCGAGACAAGTAACTCCGTAATTTTATCAAAAGGCGGGTATAACACACACCTGTTATCCCGTATGAGCATCAGATAATCTATATTGATAATATACGATTGATGTATCTGCACAAAACACGGAGAGAACGATGTAATCTGTTCGGCAGTCATACCGCGGCGCAAAGCCAGAGGCAACTGGTCATTCAGCACAACCTCCCACTGTTTGCGTTCGGAACAATAACGGAAAAATCCTATCTCGGCAGGGCGCAACGCACGCATATCATTAGTTGGAGTAAAAACGATGAAAGTCTGTCCGGTATGCATGGGATTTCCTACCGGAAACGATACCCGCTGCCCGGTGGTTTCAACCTGTTGGGTAAAGCGTGTCAGAATCTCTTTCAAATCCCGTTCATCGAAAGGTTTCAGCAGATAATCGAATGCCGCTTCCCGAATAGCCTGTATCATATACTTGTCATACGCCGTATAAAATACGACCCTCATATTCCACGATACATAATCGCGTATCTCCTGCAACAGTTCCAGCCCCGTCATGTCCGGCATCTCTACATCCAAAAACAGCAAATCGGGTTGCACTTTCATAATAAGCTTCTTCCCTTTCCTACCATTCCGTGCAGTACCTTCCAAAGAGAAGCGGGCATCTTTCCACAACTCAAAGCTCAAATTTTCAAGAGCTACGTCATCATCATCTACTATAACGACTTTGTATTTGTCCATATTCCATGTTTTGGTCTGGCGAATATAAATATTTTCTCGTTTCCATACAAAACAGCAAATAGGCATTTACGAACTATTCTTCCGCAGCCGGCTCTATCAATAAAAAAAATGCCACTAAGCGGTTACTCTTAAATTCTATAATCGTACTTATCCGGTAATAAAAAAGTTACTTCACAGCCAGTTTCACCACTCGGCAAAGTGACATTATGTACAGATATATCAATTGCAGCCTGATTTTTCATATTCAAAATCTGGATGGTTTGCATGATGACTTTCATACCTGTACCAGTGCCTCTGTTCCGGCTCTCCGGATGGTAACCGCCGCCGTTATCCGTAATCCTGATGCAAACACCGCCTTCCCGACGATCTGCGGCAATCCACAGGTTCCGCTCTCCTTCCTTGCCACGCAATGCGTGTTTCACGGAATTTTCCACCGGAATCTGTATCATCATGGAAGGCAGCCAGACCTGCTCGGGCAGTACATCTCCGGCTATTTCAATAACCGGATGGAAAGTTGCTCCGAGCGAACGGCGCTCCAAGTCGATATACGTCTTGACAAAGTCCAGTTCTTCGGCTAAGGTGACACACAACTGCTCCGCCAGTTCCAGATTTCGACGCATCAGTTTCACCAACGAT
>ENA-OZBF01000773-OZBF01000773.1-human-gut-metagenome-genome-assembly--contig:-NODE-773-length-13374-cov-7.133343_pt1 | contig 13374 bp, 11 predicted proteins | sample MGYA00243980_ERZ653522 | MGnify/ENA primary metagenome ERZ653522 (study PRJEB26926, sample SAMN06165106) | human gut metagenome | biome: ENVO:00009003; feature: ENVO:2100002; material: ENVO:00002003...
TAGAGTTCGTCGGCAGCGTCAGATGTGTATAAGAGACAGGCCGGTTCCTCAGTCGGGGCAGGGGTTTCCGTCTCGTTGGCGGACGGTGCAGGGGCCTGCTCCTGCTGCGCGATTGCTGCAGCCGGCTGTGCTTCCTCGGCAAAGACCTGTGTGGGGACCATACCGGCCAGCATACCGACGCACATTGCCGCTGCAACCAGCTGTTGGCATCTGCGCTTTGCTTTTCTCATGGTTTTTCATCCTCTCTTTAAAAATCGGGCTTTTCATGGCAGTGGGTTTCTCTTATCATAGCGCAGTTGCGCGCTTTCTCCCATGTCCGATTTTATGAGGAACCTGCAAATTTTTCCGTTTATGAAAAGCGCACACATTTTGCGCAAGACATACAATTATTGCTGTTTTTGTGTAAGAATTTCTATTGCCTTTCCCGCCTGAACCTGCGATAGTATAAGGTTACAACAAACGCCCTGAGATGGACAGTTTGTTCGGGATATCCTGTACTCTGCACCTTATCCCCGGACGGCTGCACCGCCCATGTTCCTGACTTTCCAAAAATTGAAGTGCAGACCCCTACATTGGATGCTGCCCTGCTCGAAGTCAAGCAGCAAATCGAAAAAGCCCTGCGCCAGTACAAGAACCCGCCCATTCCTACCAAACAAGACCAAATCGTAGTGCCAACCAACAGCGTGCTGGTACTCATCAAAGCAGGTTGATTGCTCTTATATTTACCTGCCAACTCCGCAAAATTTATCCACAAAAAGCGCCCGGACGGTTGAAAATCTCAACCGTCCGGGCGCAGTCGTTTTCCCGTTTTGGGGTCATTTTGGGGTCAAAGTTACCAGCTTGTTACCACTTTTGCCATAATGTAGAAAAAAGCTCGTTGAAACTTGTCGTTTCAACGAGCTTTTGTTGGTTGCGGAGACAGGACTTGAACCTGCGACATCCGGGTTATGAGTTCTGCTTTTTGCGTTTTATATCGTTTGTTATTGTTTTGTTTCTTTCGATAATTCGTTTATTACGCGTTATTATCGTTGCGTTCCGTATTGTATCGTTGTTGCACTTTTTATAAGGTTGTTGAACTATTGTTGAACTACAGTTACTTATATATATTTTCCAAAATTTCCGCGCCACGCTTTTTGTTGGCATCAATTATATGCGTATATATATCTTTGGTCGTGCTTACCTGTGAGTGTCCCAATATTTTTGAGACAGTTGTATCGTCCATATGCTCACTAATTAGTGTAGACGCCAAACTATGTCGAAATGCATGTGCATGTAAGTGCGGCAAGTCATTTTTCTTTTCCACACGTTCCAGCCACGAGGCAACGGTTCCCGGATTCAACGGCTCGCCTTTTTCTGTTGCAAACACATATCCATTATCTGCTCTATAACCATTAAGACGCCGAATTTCTTCCTCTTGCCATTGCTTATAAGTAACAAGCATGTTCATAACATTCTTTGGCAAATACAGTACCCTAACGGATGAATCTGTTTTTAAACTGTCAACGTAAACGCCATCCTTACTATTATATAGGACGTTTCGCCGCAAGAAAATTTGATTATTATCTAAATCAACATCTGTCCAATGCAGTCCAAGAATTTCACCGCGCCTTGCTCCTGTGTAAACGAGCATATAGCCCAAAACGCGCCAGCGTAATTGCTCTTTATCGAATGCCTCTTTAATTTTCTTAATCTGTTCCGGCTGGTAAAAGTCTACTTCTTTTTTATGGATTTTGGGTAAAATGGCCTTACTGGCCGCATTGTATGGGACAAGCATTTCTTTTTCAGCCTGTGCAAGAATTGAAGAAATAAGACCGTGATATTCATTGATTGTTTTTGCCGACAGATTCTTATTTTTTTCAATGATCTTGAAAAGTTGTTCGACTTTATATCCTAAAACCACTGCTACTGCTTCGGCCTTATCTGCTTTAACTTCATTACCACGCAACATTAGTGACGCCGTTGACGATGATATATTTGCACATTTTGCAATCAATTCACGCGAAATCTTTTTGCCCTCAGCCACAGCATCAATAATTTGTTGGTGTGCAGATAAGCCCAAGCGCTTTTCATCGACAACTTTGGAGAGGGTTGGTTTCGGTTTTGCTGTTCTATCAATACTGCCTAACTCTTGTAACTGACCGTAAAAATTAGTTAGGTGCTGCGGGCGCAAGTCCTTTAATTTTATCGAACCAATTTCCGGGTAAATTCTACGGGTCAAATCTCTGTATCGAGCGAGCGTACTCTTTTTTAGAACGCCCGCTCTTTCTTTTTCATTAAGCACATACTCCGCATAACTACGGAATGTCTGCCTGTTATCAGTGACCTTACCCTCTTTACAGTCACGTTCATAATTTGCTGCAAAGTTCCGAGCCTTTTTTTCAGCTGTAGCCGCGGACCATGTTGGCTCAATTTTAAATGTTGTAACATACGGTTTAAGCTGTTTCCCGCTTTCGTCACGTCCCCGAAACACACGAATGCGGTATGATATAAGCTTTCCGTCTTTATTGTATTTTGCTTGGATATTTGCCATTTACACATTGCCCCTTTCGTTCATGTTCATTCTACTTGTCAATTTCTTGTTGCGATATTCTATTTCCTTTGCAATTTCCTGTTCAAATTGCTTTGCATCTATATTTTTTTCAGCCAACTGTGTGCAAACCTCTTTCGTTACATCTGTCATTGCATTAGTAATCGCAAATAAAACAGCGGCTTCTGTATCTTCATATACCTGTGTCCGATTGGCACTGTTTTCTATATTTGTACTAAGTCTCATTCGTATCCTTTTTTCATTTGGGGATGATTCTGACAGTTCGCTTATACGCTTTTGGGCGTATTCTCTAAAAATATTCGCACGGATACATTTTTCTTGATTTTTAATGTATTTTAAGAAATTTCTCAATACCTTATCCAGTGCTTGGTTTTGAATAATCAAGTCTAATATTTTTCTCTTTTCTGTTTCCATTGAACTTAATATTATTAAAGAATTGTCCGATAGACCTGTAAAAACACTCGCTGCTTGCATATCAGCAGTATATTTTTTGCAATCAGAACGCCCCATAAGGTAATCGTATGAGACATCAAAATAATTAGCAAACGTCTCCAATGTTACAGCTTTTAATTCAATACTCCCAGAAAGATACTTAGATATAGACCCCGATGACATGCCAACTGCATTTGCCAACTGATTTTGTGTCATTCCTCTTTCACGCATAAGGCTGCGTAGCCTTTCCGCGAAAACCTCTTTGCCTTGCTTTTCTTCGTCCTGCTTCATTTTTATCCTTTCGATTTGGGTGCTTCCGTTAGAGAAGCACTTTTGGTTTTTTCTCGATTTTTCGTGTCTTACGAAACCCCTCTTCCATATGGAAAAGAGGTATGATACAATGCAGATATAGAAAATTCCAAATGAGAAGTGAATTTAAAATTCGCTTCCTACAGTATACACTCCACTTGACGTCCGTGTCAAGAGAAAGGAGCCTCCAAATGGATAACGTACCTCGCATGATGTCAATTCGCCGTGTTGCCGCTACGGGGCTTCTTCCAGAACACGCTCTCCGCGTCATGGAAAAGCAAGGCCGTCTCCCGGCGCTGTATATTGGAAAAAAATGCCTCGTCAATTATGATGCGCTTGTTGCACAACTTAACGGACTTGGCAACTCTCAACCTGATATAGACAGTTCGGTCTAAGCCGGACTTCTCTATATAAATATCCGTAAACTACCCACACAAAAAAGGAGAGTTATTATGAAACTCACGAACGAAATGTACAAGAGGGTCATCGTATCCATCGAAACCCTCGGAAACGACACCCGCCTGTGCGATGTGCGCCCCTACTACGAGTACATCGACGGTAACAAGACCGACAAGATTCTGGGCTATGCCTACGTTATCATTTGTCCCGGTCTGCTGTATTCTAAAGTGGATGTCAAGATTCCGGGTAGCCAGCTGCTCACTCCAGATTCTTACGGTCATATTGTCCAGTTTGCGAATATGCACGTAAGTATCTATCCGACCTACTCGAGGGAGACGCATACTATTACTGCTGTCAACCTTAGAGCAACGGCTGACGATGTAACTGACATCGGCGGTTAACGGCACGGCGGCGGTGGGGCGGAATGCAGAATAGCATTCTGGCGCTACTGCCGCCATCTTTTTTTACTCAATATGCCACATTCACACAACATGAAACATCAACAATACGCACTATGTGGTAGGGTATGATTTAGCTGTTCTAATCGAACTAAAAGTCAAAGAAACCCTGTAATTAAAGCCTTTTGAGCCAGTCAAGGGGCTTGTCCTGACTGGCTCATAAACCTATATATTGTGGTAGATGTGTGGTAGAAAAGGAAGTGATAAACGTACATGAATCTGCGCGTATGTGAAATTGTACAGCAAATCAAATACCTGCCCGGATACCCTGACCACTGGCAAGAGAAGCTTGAAGAGAACCTCAACAGCAACGATAAAATTGAGCATTGGGTCTATATCGTCCATGGTAAAGATACCGATGATGATGGAAAACTTAAGGAACCTCATATTCATCTCATTATGAAGATGAAAGACGCTTATGACGTTTCTACGATTGGCGGTTATGTTGGCGTTAGCAAAAATTTTGTCTGCAAGATTCGACAGAAACGTCCTGCTGGGAAACGTATGGTTTCTGACATTGGCGGTGCTATATCTTATTTGACACACCGTAATGCGCCGGGTAAGCATCAATATGATGACAAAGAAGTCATTGCTCAACCGGGATACGATTGGAAAGCAATTCGTGCTGAAAGCGAAGCATGGCACGCGCAAAATAAAAATTATCGCAACGTTCTCACCAAAATTGAAGCTGGTGAAGTTCGGCGCTATAACCTTATGGATTACATTTCGATGCAGATGTATCTGGATCACAAGACAGATTTTGAAAAGGCATTTGAGTACCGCGAATCCAAACTTAAATCAACCACTGACCGTGAAATGGATGTTATCTATATCTATGGTGAGCCGGGTGCCGGAAAAACAACATTGGCCAAGGATATATGCGATAAGCGGGGATATAGTTACTGTCTATCTGGCAGCAGTCGTGACCCTGTACAGGATTATGGTGGACAGGATGCCCTTATTCTTGACGACTTACGGCCAGAAGCATTTCCACTAAGCGACCTTCTAAAAATGCTTGATAATAATTCAGCATCTTCCGTGAGTGCGCGTTATCGTGACCGTTGGTTGGAAGTCAAGCTGATTATTATCACTACGGTACTTCCAATCAATGATTTTCATGCCAGCTATGAAAACCCCAGTGAACCTGTCGAACAGATGATGCGGCGCTGTAAGCAGATGATTGAACTCAAAAGAAGTCAAATGTACGTCTATAGCTATGATGCTATCAGTCAGTCTTATCGCCTCTTTGGGCAAGGCAAAAATCCCATCCCGGAAAGATACCAGAAAGAAGCTGCGCCCCAAGAAGAAGAACTTCAAAAGTTTTGTTCTGACCTCAACATTTCCTATGTCGGCGGACAACCTTGTTATGAGGATGTTACCGACAAAATTGACACTTCTCTTTTCACTGGCATCACCCAGAAAGGATAATGATTATGACCAATCTTGACCATAACGAGTTGAACTCGCATACCAATCTTTACAACTTTATCTGTACTGTAAAAAGCGGCTTGCATAAGGTGGCTGCTATCCCTGCCAAGCGTGTTGAATTGGCGGCGTTCCTTGTACTTGACATGATGCTCTGCATGAGTGTCTATAAGCCTGTCTATCATTTTGCGGGCGGTGCTATTTTGTTCCCGGCTGCGTTTGTCTATTTTGTTTTGCTTGTATTGTACCTTGCCATTGTCGGTTATGTCCCCGGTGCTTTGGGGATGCTGCACAATTTTTCCCGCGTAGGCTTTACGAATGCAGCGGGCGAAGCGCCCTATCTGATTTGTAGGGAGCAACGTGCAAATGGTGTAATTGCACTTACTTACTATGGCACTGGCTTTCCGCTGTCTTTATGGATTGATAACCAGCTTCAGATAGAAAGTGCTCTGAACCTTTTAATTGCATCGGTACACGATGGTGATGACCGCCGAACAATTTTGCTTGAATGTGTTCTTCCTAATCACGCATTTGACGCTATCCGCTGGGATAACAGCCTTACGCACATTGCAGACGACAATCTGCTTGTTTTGGGACGTGGATTAACCGGCGATATTGTTGTTGACTTAAATAAAACGCCACATATCCTGATTGGCGGCAACACGGGCAGTGGTAAAACGGTTCTGCTGCGTTGTCTGTTGTGGCAAGCCATCCATCAAGGCGATATTGTATATATTGCAGATTTCAAAGGTGGCGTTGATTTCGGGCGAGTTTGGCATACGCTCACCGACATTATTACAGAAGAAAACGCACTCCTTACACTATTGGCTCGCCTCATTGATGAATTAGAAGAGCGCAAAAAACTTCTTGTTGCTGCTGAAGCCGCAAATATTACGGAATATGGTGCGAAAACCGGCAACCATTTGCCTCGGATTATCCTGTGCGTAGACGAAGCAGCAGAAGTCCTCGATAAAACCAATGCCAGCAAGGAACGCAAGGAGTTTGTGTCTCAAGTCGCCGACAAGTTGTCTACTTTGACGCGGCAGGGGCGCGCTATGGGTATCCATGTGTGGATTGGCGTGCAGCGTGGTGATGCCGATGTTCTGCCCGGTCAGGTTAAAAACAACCTCAATATCCGCGTATGTGGGCGTGCGGATGCAACCTTGTCCACCATTACTATCGGCGATGGCCGCGCAGCCGAACAGATTCCCTCGGACGCACAGGGGCGCTTTATTACTGCGGATGGAGAAGTATTTCAGGCATACTATTTTGACGATTCAATGGTTTGAAAAGTTAACATCAAAAAGAGGGCGCGATCTGCGCCCTCTTTTTTGCTCTCATTACAAAATTCCATTTGCTGTGCAGCTTTATTTGTGGTATAGTTTAATGGATAATGTCTACACCATTGTCGGAAGTTTGTTCCGTCACTAATCATAAGGAGCGAATGTAAGATGGATGACGATAAATACGAGCGCACACTCGATGAATTGGAAACCCATGCCTGTAAATGGTGGCCGAAAGAAGTGCAAGAAGAAGTCCAAAAACTTAGTATTTTGGAAACGCTGTTGGGGTCACAAGAAAAATTCATTTCCATATTAAAGCTTACCGATAAAAACAACTTGGTTAGTATTTTTGACCTACTGGATGCATCAAAATTTTCGTACAATCTATTCTTGAAGCACCTCATGGTTCTCGTGGATTTTGGCAGTGAACCTTTGCAAAGAGTCAATAAAGACTTCCGAGCAATATTTCCATCAAATAAGTTCGTTTACAACATTGGCAATGGTGATGTTGAGTATACATTTTTCGCTCTTCCCACAAGGGGAAAGCTAACAAACAAGCGAATGAAAATTGACACTGTTGAAAATCTTCGCTCTGATAGGGTGGACGTTCAACTTTGCAAAGATTTAATCATACTTTTAATGTATGGTGGTGCTGCAATCGATGAAGATGTTCGGGCTATTTTGGTTAAGTGTACGCCGTATGAATATCTTGGAGACGATGCAAAAGTAGAAAATTTTGTTCGTCAAAATTATATTCGCGTTAGTCGAATCATCGGAGGAAAGACTGCTTCTGACCACGGGAATATTGCCCAGCAGTATGCTGTCCACTATTTAACCAATGCGCTCGGTGACAACTATAATATACGAAGCAATGGTACAATTCCAGGTGTCACCCAAAATGATGGAGGCACATTAACTACCTTCGACATAGTAATTGACCGTAAGAATGATACAGGCCGTCATAAGAAATATGTTGCAGTGGAAGTAACATTCCAGGAAACAACAAACAGCACAATTGAACGCAAAGGTGGTCAAGCTCGAGATAGATTCGAAAAAATAACGAATAGTAGAAATTATATAGCATATATTATTGATGGCGCTGGCAACTTTGAACGCCGTTCAGCCGTCAGCGACCTGTGCAATAACAGTCATTGCACGGTTGCATATACACCGAGTGAATTCGAACTGCTTATCGAATTCATAAAGGAGCGAATTGGATGATTAAGTTTATCGACTTGTTCGCGGGCGTAGGCGGAATCCGCTTAGGTGCTGAACAAGCGTTAGCAAAGCACGGGATTGCTTCACAGTGCGTACTTTCCAGCGAAATTGATGAAAAAGCGTGTGAAACATATATGCTCAATTTTCAAGAGCATCCCAGTGGTGATATACATCAAATCACAGAAATAGAGCCATTTGATTTCCTTTTGGGCGGCTTTCCTTGCCAGCCATTTTCATACGCTGGAAAGCGACAAGGGTTTGGCGATACTCGCGGGACGCTCTTTTTTGAAATTGAAAGAATACTTGAGAAGTACAAGCCTAAAGCATTTTTACTCGAAAACGTCCGCGGATTATATACGCATGATGGCGGGAGAACCTTTGAAACCATTATGACTAAGTTGCACGACTTGGGTTATGGTACGCATGAACTTCTTCTCAATAGCTCAAATTTTAATGTCCCGCAGAATCGCGTTCGTTTATATATCCTCGGTATCTTAGGAGACACGCCTAAAATGTCTCTTGTCACAAATCTTGGTGCAAGCGATTCACATGCATACAAGAGAGTGCAGCAGCAGAAGCAACGAACTGTAGCGGATATTTTGGAAGATAATGTTGACAGCAAATATTATTGCTCCGCAGAATTTGAAGCACAACTTCGTTCTGTAATTGGAGACGACTTGACTAAGCTGCATGGCTATCGCTTGATTGATTATCGTGGTGGTCAATCGCTTCATTCATGGGAACTTGGCAAGAAAGGAAAATGTAGCAAAGCTGAAATCAATTTTATGAATCTTTTAATCCAAAATCGCCGCAAGCCTATTTTTGGAACGCAACAGGATGGAAAGAAATTAACGCTCGACCAAATAAAAACCTTTTACACAGATGATGATATTTTAGAAGTAATTGCATCTTTAAAGGAAAAAGGATATTTGAAAGAAGAAAACGGAAAATTCAATCCTGTATGTGGTAATATGTCGTTTGAAGTGTTTAAATTCTTAGACCCTAACAGTATTGCCATTACACTGACATCTTCTGATTCTAATCGGTTGGGGATTATTCAAAATAATCGCGCCAGAAGAATTACCCCGCGTGAATGCGCAAGATTACAGGGATTCCCTGATACCTTTATTGTTAACCCAACAGACAGATATGCGTACAAGCAATTTGGCAATTCAGTTTCTGTACCTGTTATTGAATCGGTAGTAAGTGATTTCATAGAGCAAAACAAAGAGTCTCTCAACTGGAAATAGTCAAAGGTCTTAAAGCTAATGGTCGGTTTGCTGATCATCAGCTTTTATATAAGCGGCTGTAATTATTCCTATTGAAAAGTTAACATTAAAAAGTCCGGGGGCTGTTGCGCTCCCGGATTTCCTTTTATTGGGGCTGCATGGGTTCGTTGCAGTCCATGCACATTATATGCACCGCTTTGGTGGCTCTTACGCTGTTTCCACAGCAGGGGCAGAGATATTTGATGCTGTGGCTGTTCGGGTTGCTGTTGCCGCCCTTTGGCTTGCCTGTGGCGTTTCCTGCTCCTTTGCCGCGCGGTGTGTAGCTGCTTTCGATGCGGTTCATGTTGATGTTATCCCAGCCCTGCGAAACAACAAACTCACAAAGGGCTTCTGTCGGCTCGGTGATGCTCCAGCCGATGCGCGGGTCATAACTAATTTTGAGGTCGCGGGCTTCGGCGGCCTTTTTGAACTTTTTGTTGTGGTATGCGCCGCCCCTGCTGCAATCCTGTATACCATTTTGCATATTGTAAATATGTACGCACTCGTGGAGTTCTGATGCGACAACCTCAAAAATACTTCTGTCAAGCGTTCCTGCCCCTATGTTCAGTTCTCGGCGGGTAGTGTCTCCACGTTGCCATGCCTTGGCAACGGTGACGTGGGCGTATGCCTTGGGTGTACTCTGTATTGTAATAATCGGCTCTTCCAGTTCATTATTAAAATATTTCGCGTTCAGCGCCCGGAAAATCTTCTCCAAGTAGCCCGCCGTTCTCGATGTCTTGACTGTGTCTTTCATTGCTTTCGTCCTCGCTTTCGTTTTCCAATCTCGGCTTACGTTATCCCATCGGGATAAGTGGTTGCGGGTTGTTCCGCGATTAGCGGGCAAAAGCGGGATAGGGGGCTGTCAAGGGGAGCGTGGAATACCGCAGCCCAATTTATAAAGCGAGGATATGCCGCGAAAGCCCCTTGATAGACCACTACTCCCGATTTTATAATTCTGCGGGGAACAACAGCACCGGGGCTTTGCCTTTAGCAGCACTTTCCGGGGCGTTGCAATGTGCGTGTTGAACTTTTGTTGAACTTTCGACGGCGGTGACATTTAGTAGAAAGTAAAAAGAGCGTTAGAACTTTACGTTCTAACGCTCTTTTTAAGTGGTTGCGGAGACAGGACTTGAACCTGCGACCTCCGGGTTATGAGCCCGACGAGCTACCATCTGCTCTACTCCGCGATATATGACACACACGCTGTTTTGCGGTGCCTGATTATAATACCACAGCACGGCGTGTGTGTCAATAGGTTTTACGAAAAAAGTTTGTGCCTTTTTATGGCTAACTGCTCAAATCCAATCAGACAATGCCCTGGCTCATCATGGCGGAGGCGATCTTCTCGAAACCGGCAATGTTGGCACCGGCAACCAGGTTGCCCTTCATGCCGTACTTTTCGGCAGTGGCGGCGGCAGTCTTGTAGATGTTGACCATGATGTTGTGCAGACGCTCATCGACCTCCTCGAAGGTCCAGGACAGGCGCAGGCTGTTCTGGCTCATCTCCAAGCCGGAGGTGGCAACACCGCCGGCGTTGGAAGCCTTGGCGGGGGCAAACAGGATGCCGTTCTGCTGCAGGTAAGCGATGGCCTCGGGGGTGGAAGGCATATTGGCACCCTCGGCTACGCAGTAGCAGCCGTTGGCAACCAGAGCCTTGGCACCGTCCAGGCGCAGCTCGTTCTGGGTGGCGCAGGGCAGGGCGATGTCGCAGGGAACCGTCCAGATACCCTGACTGCCCTCGACATACTTGGCGGTGGGGACATACTCCAGATAGGTCTTGATGCGGGCGCGCTTGACCTCTTTGATCTCCTTGATGACCTTGTAGTCAATGCCGTTCTCGTCCACAATGTAGCCGTTGGAGTCGGACATGGCGATGACCTTGCCGCCCAGCTGGGTGGCCTTCTGGTTGGCGTAGGTGGCCACATTGCCGGAGCCGGAGATCACAACGCGCTGGCCCTCAAAGCTCTTGCCGGCATCGGCCAGCATCTCCTTGGTGAAGTAGCACAGGCCGTAGCCGGTGGCCTCGGTACGGGCGAGAGAGCCGCCGAAGGGGATGCCCTTGCCGGTCAGGACGCCGGTGTACTCATTCTGCAGGCGCTTGTACTGGCCGAACAGATAGCCGACCTCGCGGCCGCCAACGCCGATGTCACCGGCGGGCACATCGGTATCCGGGCCGATGTGGCGGTACAGCTCGGTCATAAAGCTCTGGCAGAAGCGCATGACCTCGGCGTCAGACTTGCCGTGGGGGTCGAAGTCGGAACCGCCCTTGCCGCCGCCCATGGGCAGGCCGGTCAGGCTGTTCTTGAAGCACTGCTCAAAGCCGAGGAACTTCAGGATAGACAGGTTGACAGAGGGGTGGAAACGCAGGCCGCCTTTGTAGGGACCGATGGCAGAGTTGAACTGCACACGGTAGCCGCGGTTGACCTGGACCTTGCCAGCGTCATCGACCCAGGGCACACGGAACATGATGATGCGCTCGGGCTCGACAAGGCGCTCGATCAGACCGGCCTTCTCATATTCGGGGTGAGCCTCAACAACAGGCTCGAGGCTTTCGAGGACTTCCTCGACCGCCTGCAAAAACTCCTTCTGCTCAGGGTTACGCTTTGCAAGGCCCTCATATACACCCTGCAGGTAAGCATTCTGAATTGCCATAAGTAGAACACTCCTTTATATAAATTCAAACACCGCCTTCATGTTACCACCACAAAAGAAATTTTTCAAGAGTTTTTTGTTTACTTTTCAAATTTTTGTTTGCTGTTGGCGGGCCTGTGTGTTTAACAGGTGGACAAATCAGCGTTTTCGCGCATAATTATACAAGGGCATACGGCTGGTCGTATTGCATCAGCCCTGCCACATCGTTATTTCCTGCCAGTCAGTGCTGCCCGCCAGCAGCTGCTCCGGGGTGATCAGTGCCATGCCGAGACAGCTTCGCTGCTCGTCGGCCGCAGTCTCGATAAGCCAGCGGCCATCGTTGGTTTGGGCCAAAACGGTGACTCTTCTGTCATAGGACAGGCCCTCGCGTTTTTGCGTTACCTCTTTAATCTCGCCCGTTTCCAAATCCATAAAATAGGGGATTTCGCGGTTTGTTCCGCTGTTTGAGTAGCACATTCCAAGCCACCGCGTGCTCTGGTCGCCGTGCACGGGCAGTATTCTTTGCCCTATGGACAGCCCGAAGTGCTCATCCGGCCACGTATCCCACATTTTTTCCTCTGTGCCCATGGCTGGGTCAACGACAGTCAGGCTCAGTTTGATATCGGTGCCATCGCTCTGCGGGAGATAATCCACAAAGTAAAGCTTGCCGTTTGCCGTGCCATCATAGCCGCTGAACCGCGCGTCTGTGGGGTTGTAGAGGCGCTCGGCCAGCTTGGTGCGTGTGCCTGTGCGCGGGTCCCAGCAGTCAAATTCAAGCGTCGCGCTCTGGACGGCGGCGGCATACTCTTCGCCGTTTTTGGGCAGCGGCGCGTCGGTCACGTAATGGACCGTCAGCAGGCCGTCGTCATAGCAGCCCAGCATCAGCTCCGACGGCAGCATGGTAAATCTTTCAAGCTGCCCGGTGGCAAGGTCGATGCGGCAGGCAGGCGTTGCCTCACTCGGTAGCACCGTCTTGTCTATGCCGTACAGCGCCGTGCCATCGCAGTAGGCAATATCGCAGTTGCCCACCCCATTGATTTCCTGCATGGCCTTGCCCGCGGCGGGGTCGACGGTGTAGATTTGCACGGGGCAGCCTCTGTCCTCGACATGGCAGACGCGCAGCGGGTCGTCCGTGATGACCAAGTTGCGACCGGGGTCGTCTGTGAAATAGGCGGGGCAGGCGTCGCTGTCATGGGCACAGCCGGGAACCGCGCAGTTGACGGTTTGCGTAGCTGCGGCATAGTCGGTTTTTAGCAGCAGACTGTCCTCGCCGCGGTGGACAAAGGCATAGTAGGTGTCGCCATTGTTGTACGAGTTGGCCACCGGGTAGAAGGGGGCTGTGGTTGGGGCAGGGGCTGTCTCTTATACACATCTCCGAGCCCACGAGACCGTACTAGATCTCG
>ENA-OZBF01000788-OZBF01000788.1-human-gut-metagenome-genome-assembly--contig:-NODE-788-length-13121-cov-6.546610_pt1 | contig 13121 bp, 10 predicted proteins | sample MGYA00243980_ERZ653522 | MGnify/ENA primary metagenome ERZ653522 (study PRJEB26926, sample SAMN06165106) | human gut metagenome | biome: ENVO:00009003; feature: ENVO:2100002; material: ENVO:00002003...
AAGGAGTAAACAGTAACTTTCTGTTATCTGGAAGAGTGAGGTGACTTTCTCACTCTCCCGGATCATTCGTCTGATTTATGATTAATCAAGGTCAATCTGAGCAATAATTTCTTTGAGTGCATCCGCACTCTTCTGAAGCTGTTCGATTTCAGCTTTGTTCATTCTCATTGGAACTTTACCCTGCACACCGTTTGGCCCTACCAGAGTTAAAGTACTTAAGCATACATCTTCAATTCCATATTCTCCATGCATCATGGTAGAAACTGTGGAAATAGATTCGGAAGAAGATACCAGCAGGCTGCAAAGTTTGCATACAGAGGAAGATACTGCATAGAAAGTTGCACCTTTCTTGGAGATGATCTCGCCGCCGGATTTCTGTACATACTGAAGCATTGCTTCTTTGTCGATCGGCTCGATATCTTTTCCGAGCTTTTTCTCCAGTTCATAGTATTCATCCACACTTACACCGGAAATATAAGCTCCGGACCATGGAATAAAGGATGTATCGCCATGTTCACCAAATACATAAGCGTGAATGTTGCTCTGTGCAATCTGGAAGTGCTCGGATAATCCGCAACGCAGACGTGCAGAGTCAAGGATGGTACCGGAACCAAGGATCTGATTCTCCGGAAGTCCGGAAATCTTTGTAAATACATAAGTCATAATATCGACCGGATTGCTTACGATCAGGTAAAGAGCGTTTGGTGCAGCCTTTACAATCTCCGGTGTGATGGACTTAAGGATATTTACGTTTGTCTGTGTAAGTTCAAGTCTCGTCTGTCCCGGTTTACGTGCGATACCAGATGTGATAATAACGATGTCAGAGTCTTTGGCATCTTCATAATCTCCGGCAATGATGGAAATAGGATCTCTGAAGCAGGTTCCCTGGATGATATCCAGAACTTCGCCTTCTGCTTTCTGTTTATTGATATCGATCAGAACGATTTCAGATGCAATATCCTGACTTGATAAAGTGTACGCGATGGTGGCACCGACACTGCCGGCTCCAATGATAGTAATTTTACTGCTCATAATCTTAATACTCCTTTTCTCCTAACAAAATTGACGTTTTAATGATAACACATTGTCAAAAAATTGACAAGAGCTTTTGTACAGAAACCTGAACAATTTTTTCGTTTAAATATTTGTTTGGAAGCATAAAATTGTTTGTTAGTTTGATATAATTTTCACATTTTCCTATTGGAGTAGATACTTGCACGAACAAATCCCCAACCACTGCTTATTGCTTTTTGCAATTTAAGCAGTGGTTGGGGATTTCCCTGATTTTTGATTCGGTTAAGTACAGTATCTGAAAGCTTTATCTGTCAGAATACGTGCAAAGATTAGCCCTAATGGCAACGCTGCAATGATAAGAATCGCAGACGCAAACCAGGATGCAGCTACTGATAATGACATAATACCAAGATTATAAAATCCTCTGTATAAATATAATCCCGGAACCATGATAACGATTGAGGGAACTGTTACAGATATCCTTGGATATCCGACTTTATTCTTCAGCAGGGACGCCAGAAGTCCCGCAGTAAGTGCACCAATAAATGCGGCTGCAGCAGGAGGAATATTTACAAGGTCTACCAGTTCCAGTTTCAGAGTATTGGCAGCTGCTCCTATCCCGGCTGCTGCGACTGCCAGACGAACCGGGCTGTTAAACATGATAGAGAATCCAAACACTCCGCAGAAACTTGCAAGAAGCCTGAATAAGATCCACTGCTCTGTTGACAGTGAAAGTTTTATAAAATCTACAGGTTTCAAATGCAGGATCAGTGCCATGATCCATGCTGACATAGTAGCTACCAGAATAACGATCAAAGCATAAGTCAGACGTTCTATTCCTGAACGCATATCCAGTTTTGCAAGGTCAATACCACTGGTAATAAACGGAAATCCCGGTATGATAAAGAGCATTGCACAGATATATCCCGCTTCGTGCTGAACAGAAATACCAAATAATATTTCTCCAAGTTTGAGCAGACCTGCATATGCAAAACATGCCAGAGATACAGAAGACACAATACATAAGAACAATGTAAAATGGTGTTTGGTCAGTTTGCAGCGGAGATAATTTCCAATTCCTGCCCCGACAAATGCACAGAACATCTCGATCGGACCGCCCCCAAGAAGGAATGTAAATCCGCAGCATGCGATCGCTGCAGCAAGTCCCAGTGCAGGCGGGGAATATAGACCATGTGTTTTTTCAATATTGTCAAGAAATGTATGCAGCTGTTCTCCTGACATATGTTTTCCTTCTTTTTCAAAGTTTCGGATAAAGTGTTCCAGACGATTTAACTTCAAAGTATTTACGCCTGTATTAGTCAGGCACAACGACTGGGTAAAACCATTTTCTCCGTCATAACATGTATATTCAATGGACATCAGACCAATATCCGCCGTACACGTAATGCCAAGTGCTTCTGCCAGTGTATTCATGGAACTTCTCACTCTCCATGCTCCGGTACCGCATGAGAGAAACATAATCCCCACACGTCCGATAACGGATGCTTTCTCTGCGATGCTGGAATCTACAACTGGTACATTTTCCCCATTTTCATCTGTATACTCATGCCAGGCAACATCCATATGGTTCTTTTTAATCACTTCCTGCGGCATTTTTCTCACTTCCTCATTCTATATTGTCAATCGGATAAAATCATCCGCTTTGCTACTTGCTTGATTTGTTAAAGCTGCAGACTGTCATTTCCTGCTTTCTCCATCATTTTCTCTCTGCATGCCAGTACGATTCCGTCAATCTCGTCTAAATGCTGCAGCATTTTTTTCTCAAATTCATGGATAGGAAGAAGAATTCCAATTTCATCATAGGGTTTATCCGGATTCTCTTTCTTCAGACCTGTTTCCTGTCCGTAGTATACCATGGCTCTTGGGGCTTCTTCCTGAATCTTCTGGAAAGCATCCCATACAACGGCATATGCCTGTGCTTCTGTCAGACCCAGTTTACAGGTGTCGGGAAGTGCATAAAGAGCCAGGACACCACGTTTACGGTTATCTTTTTCTTCTGTAATGTTCAGACCTTCTGTATAGGTACGGACAAGATCATAACCATCTGCAAGATACAGCGCAGATCTGGGGGCACATTCATGATGTTCATATGTTTCCTTGAATTTTGCATATTCTCTGGCTGAAACCTTTTCCCCGGGAAGAAGTTCTCCGGCTGCATCTGTAAGGAGCACCGGGTTCTCTCCTGCTTTTCCGTGGAATTTCTTCGGAATCAGATAAGCCTCCCTTAACAGGTCAAACATACTTCTGCCGCATAATTCCAACAGCAGTGCACTGATATCACCGTTCTGGTACGCATGAAACAATACCTGCAGGAAATGATCTCTGTCATTATCTGTCAGACGATGGTCGTCATCTATATGGTCATAAAAAACTCCGCTTAATCGTCCGGATGCTTCCGGCGAAGCCAAAATTTTAGAAAAAATTGTTTCTACTGCTTCTTCTCTTGGCAAAACTGTACTCATAATTAACTTCCCCTTTCCAATCGTATCAGATTCTTTTTTCGGTTTTCATTATAGTCTTGCTTTTAGTAATGTCAACATAAAAAGAGGGAATTTTCTGATATCAATTTTACATAGATGCAAGCTAAAAATTATATAAAAAAGACATTCCATCCACTGGGGTAGAATATCTTTTCTCATAACTTATATGATTCTTTTGAAGTTACGTTCTATATACACAGTGGAAACCATTTTTCGATTACACATCGATGTACTTTTTCTTTTTTATCGTAGTTGATCCCCACCAGCAAAATATCTCCTGTATACTGCTGTAATGACTCTGGATATTTTCGTTCTTTTATCTGATTCAGAGCAGTTTCTGCGTCTTTGTTCCATTTCAATTCGACGAGTAATGCAGGATAATAGTCTCTGTACAGTGGTTTGGGGATGAAGACGAAATCTGCGAAGCCTCTTCCTGTCGGGAGTTCCCGGATTGGCTTAAAATAGTATTTTATTGCACTTAGGTACGCAATACTGAGTACGCTGCTCAGGGAATTCTCGTTATTGTACTGAATCACTGATGTGTATTCTGCATGGATTTTCTCTATCTGTTCAGCAACTGTTTCTGCATCCATTTCCCAGGTAGCTTCCAGTAGTTTCTCAGATTCCTGCTGGAATTCAATCAGTTCGTTCCATTTATTTCGTTTGGTTGCGGCACGAAATTCCTGACGGATTTCTTCATTGGGAATATAAGCTCTCTGGGTTCTCTGGTCGTAGGCAAGGTAACCCAGGTGGATCAACAGAGTCAATACATCATCTTTGTCTGCGAAGCTGACCATATCATTCTGAAATTCATTGACATTTACTTCTACAGAGGAACCGGACAGCATTTCTATGATGGATGTCCGCAGACCATCAAAATCCATGTTGATCAGTGGCAGGATTGACAGATAGGTTCCTGTCTGTGACCAGTAGCTTTGAAATGTTCGCATGATTGTCAGATTTACTAACGCATTGGGATTATATACATGGTAATCTCCAAGACGGTAACCATCGTACCACCGCCTCACTTCTGCAAAATCTATCTCATATTTTTCACACAAATCGATTACTTCGTCTTCATTAAAACCGATATATGGTGTCAATGGGCCGGCATTAAGCATTGTAAACTGGGTGAAATTATTTAAGGCAGACTGGGTTTTTAATTTCTTTATCGGTAAAATTCCGGTCAGATATGCAAGTGCGATATATTTTGATGCCTCAATTCCTTTAAACATGTTTCTGAGAAAGTCAATATACATTTCCTGTGCTGCCTGATTATGGGCTTCATCACGAATCAGAACATCCCATTCATCAATAATTACAATAAACTGTTTTCCTAATACAGTATTAATGCGTGCCATTGCTCCATATATAGTGCTGTTTTCCACCAGATTGACTTCAGGATAAGTCTCTCTTAATTCGGAAACAACGATATTCGTGATATATGAAATTAAATTCTCACTGGAACCTGCTGATATACAGCACCATTGTACATCAAAATGAATGACATCATATTTATTTAAATGTTCGTAAAAATCCGGACATTTGCTGATTTCCAGTCCTGAAAACATTTTTTCAGTGTCGCATCCTTTACTGTAATATGCAGTCAGCATATCTACAGTAACAGATTTCCCGAATCTGCGCGGACGACTGTTACATATAAACCTGGCATTTGTGCCCAATACTTTATTTGTATATTCCAATAATCCCGTTTTGTCTATATATACTTCTGAATTGACTGCACACTGAAATGCTGCAGCATTCGGATTTACAAACATACCCATTATCTCACCCTCCCTCTTTATTATTGATAGCTTTTCTGTCTTCTTATACAGCATCTTATAACCACCTTAATAAATATGTTCAGGAGTTCCTGTCTTTTAGAAAACTCCTGCTAAAAATAAATAGTGAAAATTAAAGCATGACTTTTCTGAAAGAACAGATTCATGATCTGTATATGAATTGAGATTTGGCTGTAACTGTTGAAAATACCGGACAGTTACATAGATTTAGATAATTAGAAAATATGCTTTTGTTTATCATAGCATACCGGAACTTATTGGGCAAGAGACAAAAAAGAATCCAACGCATAAACCTATATATTTTATGCATCAGACTCTTTTCATTTTTGATAATTATCCTGTCAGGAAAATAAACTTATCTTCCACAGCAGTTTTTATATTTCTTTCCTATAAAGTAAAAAACTCGCGTATTGCGTAAAATCTTACCCGTAAAAGAATGTTTGCTGTATAGCATGGGAAGTTTAGTATCTGATACAGTTACAGATGAGTATATCTTGTCTGTAAAGGATGCTGTCAACCACCCTATGATGTAGCGCCACTTTAGATAGCAATACCTATTGGGGATAAAAGGTCGAAGGCGTAAACCGTTACTACGACTGGGCAGTTACAAGCCCATTGCCTTTAGGTAATGGGTAGTTGACAGTTATACAATAGTAAGTCACAAACTCACATATGAAACATATACTAATATCGAGAACTGCAATCTATTATTGTCAGATTCCACAACAACTGCCGGAATGTCCTGTAAAATTACAGTCTGCCAGGCAGACTGTCTAGTCTGACGATATAAGATTTTTCCAGAGGTGATACTTTTCTATGCTGTTTAGTCGTCATACCTCAGATGATCCGGAATTATCCGGTACATCCTGTTGTAACAATAACAATCGTTGCAGCTGTGACTGTCAGGGACCTCAGGGGCCGCGCGGTTGTCCTGGTCCTACCGGACCCAGAGGCTGTCCCGGTCCCGTTGGTCCAATGGGACCTCAGGGCCCCCAGGGTGAACCCGGACTTCAAGGCTACCCAGGTCCTGTCGGACCTGTTGGAGCCACTGGCGCTACCGGACCTGTCGGAGCTACCGGAGCCACTGGCGCTGCCGGACCTTCCGGAGCTATCGGACCTACTGGTGCCACTGGTGCTACCGGACCTACTGGTGCTACCGGGCCTATCGGACCTACTGGTGCTACCGGGCCTGCCGGACCTACTGGTGCCACTGGTGCTACCGGACCTTCCGGTACTGTAGCTCCGGCAGCGGCCGTAGCAGATGCCACAGGTCAGACAGATATTGTAACCCAGTTTAATCAGCTTCTCGCAAATCTCCGCGCAGCCGGACTTCTTGCAACTTAAACCTCAGGAGGGGCAAATGCTCCTCCTGATTTTCTCAAAAGGTGCTTTAAATTATCTTCCATGATTTCTCTCAGCCTTTGTATGATTGTAAAAAATGAGGAAAAAGTATTGCCGCGTATCCTGAAACCCATGAAAGAAATTGTAGACAAAATTCTTATCTGTGATACCGGTTCTACAGACAGGACCAAAGAAATTATCAGAGAATTTACAGCAGAAGTTTATGATTTTCCATGGAAAAATGATTTTTCTGCTGCCCGGAATTTTATTTCGGAAAAAGTCAGTACTGATTACTGGATGTGGCTGGATGCAGACGACATGATCACTCAGGAAAATCTGTACAGACTAAAACAATTAAAAGAAACACTGAGTCCGAACACAGATATGGTTATGATGGATTATGTCACAGATTTCGATGAATGGAATCATGCTGCATTCTCCTGTTACAGAGAACGCATCTTAAAAACTTCCCGAAATTTCAGATGGCGGGGAAGAGTTCATGAATCCATCATTCCCACCGGGAACATCCTTTATTCTCCCATACAGATTGAACATCGCAAAATAAAACCCTGCTCTTCCTTTCGAAATCTGCACATCTATCAACAGATGATCGAAGAAGGAGAGCCTCTGGAACCCAGAGACTTATTTTATTATGGCCGGGAACTTTTTTACCATAAGCAATACGAGTATGCCATCTGTGTTCTGAAAAAATTTCTGAAAGAGCCAGACGGCTGGATTGAAAACAGACTGGACAGTTGTCTGGTTCTCTCCTATTGTTATCAGGCATCAGGCAATGACCAGCATGCTCTTGAGATACTGTTTCACAGTTTCATGTCAGATATTCCAAGAGCCGAAATATGCTGTGAGATTGGGAAAATATTTTTTATGAAACAGAACTTTTCCATGGCAGCTCACTGGTATCATCAGGCACTTCTTGCACCGGACAACAACCAAAACGGAGGATTCTATATTCCGGACTGCCATAATTTCATACCATTTCTGCAATTATGTGTATGTCTGGACAAATCCGGAATGCACAAAGAAGCTTTTGAATTTCACCGGAAAGCCAGAACACTGAAACCGGAACATCCTTCTGTTATTCAAAATCAGATCTATTTTCATGAGATTCTGGGATTTTGAAAAAAATGCCGCAGACCGTATTAATCCTTTACAGTCTGTGGCATTACGCTACATATTGTATTGTTTTCCCGGCACTATTCTACAGTTACACTCTTAGCCAGATTTCTCGGCTTATCTACATCCAGGCCTTTGGCTACGCTGACATAATAGCCAAGCAGCTGCAAAGGAATAACTGCCAGTGAAGTTGCAAAGTGTGGATCTGTTTTCGGAATATAAACTGTGAAATCTGCAGTATCTTCTATATTATAATGTCCATATGTGGTGAGTCCCATCAGGTATGCACCGCGGCTCTTACATTCTACCATATTGGAGACTGTTTTCTCATAGAGATGATTCTGCGTGAGAATTCCGATCACAAGAGTTCCGTCCTCAATCAGAGAGATTGTGCCATGTTTCAGCTCTCCGGCCGCATAAGCTTCTGTGTGTACATAACTGACTTCTTTCATCTTCAAGCTGCCTTCCATACTGATGGCATAGTCAATACCACGCCCGATAAAGAAAGCATCCCTGGCATTTGCCTGCTTAGCCGCAAACCACTGGATACGCTCTTTGTCATCTTCAATGATCTTGGCAATCTTATCCGGAAGTGTTTTCAGCTCTGCGATCAGCTCCTGATATTTTTCTTCTGTAATCTGTTCTCTGACTTTTCCAAACTGCACTGCCAGTGCATAGGAGGCAATCAGCTGAGTACTGTATGCCTTGGTAGTTGCTACAGAAATTTCCGGTCCCGCCAGAGTGTAAAAAACATTATCCGCTTCTCTGGCAATGGAAGAACCTACCACATTGACAATTCCCAGTGTACGGATACCTCTCTGTTTCGCCTCACGAAGTGCCGCAAGGCTGTCTGCTGTTTCCCCTGACTGACTGACAATGATCACAAGACCTTCCGGATCTAAAATCGGATTTCTGTATCGGAATTCCGATGCCAATTCCACACGTACCGGAATCCTTGTCAGATCTTCAATCACATACTGGGCTGCCATTCCCACATGGTAAGCAGAGCCACAGGCTACAATATAAATCTGGCTGATCTTTTTGATCTCCTCATCTGTAAGACCTACTTCTGAGAGATCAATACGATCATCTTTGAGTACAGAATTCAAAGTATCCCGAACTGCTTTCGGCTGTTCATGAATTTCTTTTATCATGAAATGTTCAAATCCCGCTTTCTCCGCCGCTTCTGCATCCCATTCAATTGTTTTCGGCTCTTTCTGGATCTCATCACCATCCAGATTGTAGAACGTGATCTCCCCTTTTCTGATACGAGCCATCTCCAGATTTCCAATATAATATACATTTCTGGTGTATTTTAAAATTGCAGGAACATCGGATGCAATGTAAGATTCACCGTTCTCCACCCCAAGGATCATCGGGCTGTCTTTTCTTGCCACATAAATCTCTCCCGGGTAGTCTTTAAACATGATCGCAAGAGCATAGGAACCGCGGATACGGACCATTGCATGGTTAATGGCATCTACCGGTGTTCCGAGATATTTCTTATAATAATAATCTACAAGTTTAACTGCTACTTCAGTGTCTGTAGATGAATAAAACTCATAGCCATTGCGGATCAGTTTGTCTTTCAGTTCCTGATAATTCTCAATGATTCCATTATGAACTGCTACTACGTTACCGTCATCACTCATATGGGGATGCGCATTTGTCTCAGAGGGTTCTCCATGTGTCGCCCAACGGGTATGTCCGATACCACATGTTCCAGGTACAGATTCTCCATTATTAGTTTTATCTGCAAGAACTTTCAGTCTGCCTTTCGCTTTAATAACCTCTATATCACCTTCGCCGTCGCGAACTGCAAGTCCCGCTGAATCATAACCTCTGTATTCAAGTCTGGACAGACCATATAATAATATAGGTGCTGCCTGATGATTACCTGTAAATCCAACAATTCCACACATTTATATTTATTCCTCCCATATTTTCCAGATATTTACAGCATTATAAAAATACTGCTTTATTATATTATAAGAGCATTATGGAGTAATTTCTTATAACATAATAAAATTTCAGGGGTTCTCTCTGTCATATCGTGTCTCATTGTATCATGATGTTCCACATATGACAAGAAAATCCCCTGAAACTGTGTACTCTGTTTTTACGAAAGTACTTTCATCATTGTTTTATCCACGTTATCCTTTGTGTCTTTTTCTGATTACCGATTTCATTTTACTTTCTGCTTCTTTACTGTTGACCAGCCGCTGTATATCTTTCTTCCATTCTCATCATATCTGTATGAACGGATTCTGTAATAATATGTATGTCCTTTTTTCAGTTTTGCATTTGTGTATTTTGTAGTTGAACCGGATTTAATTACCGCTGCTCTTACGTATGGATTAGTGGTTCCTGCCCGGCGGTAGATCTCATATCCGTCTGCACTCTTTGCCTTTTTCCATGTAATCACAAGTTTTCCGGCAGTCCTGTTTGATATACCTGTAATTGAAGTTTTTGCTGGTTTTGCAGTCAGATCATCAGCAGAATACGTTTCCTGCGTCATATAAAGAATGGAATTTTTTCCGGTTCCATATAAGCTCTTTGCTTCTTTGTCATATGCAAAATATATATTCGCACTGTCTGTCGCATATGTATAACCCCGGGAAATACTTCCTGAGATCGGAGTATCCAGAAACAGACCTCCGTCTTCTCCAACTGTTCCTTCATCGCTGTTTGTGATATCTGCCATATAATATTTACCGTTATTTGCCACAATATTCCACATATGAGGACCTTCACCTGTACCGCCATTCATCATACCGGTCACTGTATAGCAGGTAATGTCACTGAGATCGCACAGATACTGAAATGCCTTGGAATAACCTTCACAGACCACATTAGTACTGTCATCTCCGTCAAAAACATAGATTAACTGCCATGGATCTCCGTATTCATCATCCTCCGTCACATCATCATTGTAGGAAGTCAGGTAGCAGATCATTTCTTTATATCCGTACAGCTTTTCTGTCTCTGTATAACCCTGAAATTCTTTTACGATCATTCTGGCATTTTCTGCTGCACTTTTTGCAAGCTGTACAATCCCTGCATTTACTTTATATTTACCGGAAGCATAACTGCTGATCACCGGCATAGATATGGAAAGATTTTCAATTTTTACAGTTGTTTTGTTTCCTGTTGCCTTTGTGCTGTAACCATACTGCCAAGTAGTAGCTGCAGTCTTTTCGTACCAGTACAATTCATATGGACAATCTACAGCCAGGCAATCGATAATCTTTGAAATATCCAGTTCATTAAGGTGTGCGGCTACTTCTCTTTTGAGCGCATTACCGCTTGCTGTTGTCTGCCAGGTCAGTCCCAGATCTGAACTGACTTTAAACCTGGTAGAACCACCTTTCGATGCCACTGCGCTGATTTTACTCTTAAGTTCCTCATATAAGGTCTGCTGCTGTCCATTCAGTACATCCTCACCCAGAGAAGCTGCTGGCTGTGTGTCCGGATCCTGTCCGTACAGAATGTCATTCAGATATTTCTCCAGAAGCTGTCTGTTATCCACAGCACCGTTTTCGTCCGGAATTACAGCCTCTGCAAAGACTTCTTCGTCTGAATCTGCTTCATTTGAACCTGCTTTGTCCGAAATGCTATCCTCTGTATCTGATGCAAACTCCGCATTATCCGCAGTTTCCTGTTGTACATCAAATTCTGTTGCATCATCTGAATTAAATTCAGGAACTGTACCATCTGTGAAATCTGCTGCTGTTACAGGTGTTACTGTAATTCCTGTTGCCAGAACCAGGCTCATTCCCAGACTTATAAAATTTTTCTTTCTGTACATAACGCATTTTCTCCTTATCTGTCGTAAATATAGTATATTACTACAATACTTTATTTCGACAGATAAAACAAGATTTTTTTATAATCCTTGTTCTCCCGCCAGATAGCACAGGTCTGCAAGACGTTCATATTTTGTCTGCATACACGCAATATAGTCATCCAGAAATCTTTTTACACGATACGGGATATCTAAGCGCTCATATCGGTTCTCAAATTCCGTCAGGTCACTGTTATCCTGCCTGATATACTCATCTGCTGCACTGATTTCCGCTTTCAGAGCAGAAAGTTTCTCCTCGTAACGACCTGTTAATTCCATTTCGCACAATTCATTCATTTTGTTCATCTTATTCTTTTCTCCCTATTATTATTTTTACATTTGTGGTAACCTTGTTACCTGTGTGTGTTGTTTTGTTATATGTTGATTTGTTGTGTTATGTGTGTTATGTACCCGATGTGTGCAGATCGGTACATACCGTTTTCTGTCTTATTACAACTATAATTGTAATTTTGTTTAAAGAAAATGTCAATTTATTTCGTCCGACATCTTATGATATAGTTCGACATTTATCTGAAAATATAACAACAAAAAAACTGCTGTTCCTCACGATCACTGTAGGAACAACAGTTTTTTTTCATCATTTTTTATGTTCGGCGGATAATCCTGTTCAATTTCACAAAATCTATTACCGCCTGTTTTCCGATCTTACAGATTTTCTTCATGTTAATGGAATTCACCCCGCCCTGACGAGGTCTGAATGTGACAGGAAGAAATTTGATGCTGCATCCCTTCTTCTTATAAATAACAGCCAGAAGTACATTGGAAAGATTAAAGTCCTTCGGAATCAGATGTATGTACCTGGCCATCGTCTCTGCTTTCATCAAACGGTACGGAGTGTTGGCATCTGTCAGATTTACCCCAAAACAGATACGGATAACCAGTTTCAGAGTTTTTGTTACAAAAACACGTGATATTCCATCCTGTCTGTCTTTTCTCCAGCCGATGACCATATCATATTTCTGTCTTCGTTTCCAGAACGGTTCAAATTCTTCCGGCAGTGTCTGGCCGTCTGAATCTGTCTGGAAAATGTAATCTGCACCATTTTTGAGTGCATACTTATAGCCATAAAGCACAGTTGCACCATGACCGCCGTTTGGTTTTGTTATCGGAATCAGCAGAGGGCGTGTCTTTGTACACTGTTTCAGTTTTTCATATGTAGAATCTTTGCTCCCGTCATCAATGACAATCAGACGTGACTGACCGTTTCCGTTATGCTTCTCTATAACAGGATACCAGTCATTAATGACCTGTTCAATGTTATCCTGCTCATTGTATGCCGGGATAACAATGTATAACTTATCCATATTTCTCTCCTTTGGATGATTGATGGTATCCATTATAGCATACATATACATGAAATAATAATATTATTTCGAAAACGATGTACTATAGCTGTTACTGTTCACTGCTAATATCCCGCGAGGTGTTTTTTGTGAGCGAAGGTCACAGAAAACCCGAGACATA
>ENA-OZBF01000796-OZBF01000796.1-human-gut-metagenome-genome-assembly--contig:-NODE-796-length-13054-cov-3.789599_pt1 | contig 13054 bp, 6 predicted proteins | sample MGYA00243980_ERZ653522 | MGnify/ENA primary metagenome ERZ653522 (study PRJEB26926, sample SAMN06165106) | human gut metagenome | biome: ENVO:00009003; feature: ENVO:2100002; material: ENVO:00002003...
TCTATACTCTTGTAAAGGGCCTCGCTTGTTGCACCGTCTTTCATCTTCAGCCATATCTGATAAGGCTCAAGCTCTGTTCTCGCCCTTACATAATTATAATTCATTACCGCAAAGTCGCACTCGTTTGGGTTAAGTCCGGGCCAGTAGTCAACTATAGCCATAACAGTGGTATCAAGGCTGTCGTTTCCGCCCCACTTGAACGAGATTACATCGCCCTGCGAAACATTCGACTTTTCCGCAAGTCCTCTTGAAATTATAACACCGGAACGGCTCTCTACAAGAGCGTTGCAGTAGTTCCACCAGTGGATAGGCAGAAGATCGTTTCTGAACCACGCTGTCTGTGCGAATTTATCAGGTTCTATTGCCATAAGCGTAAGATCTGCAACATTCTTGTTTGCAACTCTCAGCTTTACATTATCGTTCACAAGAACTCTTGTGGCAATCTCCACACCGTCAAGCGCCTCATAACGTGAAAAGTCGGTTTCTACATAGGTGCTTGAGCCGCCCTCCTCCGAGGTCGAAAGCGAGTATTCCTTCATTACGACATCTGCGCCGTTCTCATAATAAATCCTGTCGCTTATATTGTTGTTTATAGCTCTCGCCGTATTCGCAGAGAACAGACCGAATGAGAAGGTCATTACAAGGAACAGCATAAGGAAACGTTCCTTGCCGCCCTGTGAACGGCACACGGTGGTTATAGCCATATACTGTGAGGGTGTCCAGAACGGACGCAGTACATAATACACAAGCCTTAAAAGATACGGATAGATACGGATAAACAGCAGACCGAAGCCCAGTATCATAAGCGTTGAGAATATGAACAGAAGCGGGTCAAGCTCGCCTGTCGCTTCAAAAGTACCCTCAGCTATAGAATTTGTGATGTTGGTTGTGTAGAAGTAAAGAAAGCCGAATGACACCGCAAGAAGTACAATATCGACACCGCACTTTTCCCACAGCGACATCTTTACAACCTTTGTCCTGCTCTGCTTATACTGTACGATAGTCAGCTTTGACGCAGGGATAATCGGTATCATTGTGGTAAGGAAAAATACCACTACCGCAAGCAGTGCGTAAATAACGCTTATTCCGGTTATCTTTGCGGCAATTCCTGTGCGGTTAACGAACTCTAAAAATCCGTTTGATACTCCGAGGAACTGACACAGCACAAGTCCGATGAACGGTGCGACCACAAGCGTTACAATACCGAGTATGCCCGACTCTGCGGCATACATACCGAATATCTGCCACGAGCTTGCACCACGGCTCTTGAATACGGCAATCTCGTTGCGCTCTCTGTCAACATTGAGCTGAGATACCATGAACAGATAGAATGCCAGCATTACCATTGCGGGTATCTGGAGTATCCATAGTATACGGGTGAGCTTTTCCGCACGCTCGGTATAGTTGCCGATTATATCTGCAACGTTGAATTCGTGTGCATATCCTGCCTCTTTATAGAACGCATCGTCCTTTTCAAGCTCCGCAGTAACAGCGGATATTCTGTTCATATCAAGCGTATGATAGTCAAGAGAATATCTTCTTGCAATGTTTACCGCATTGAATCTGCCTGCGGGCATAAGGTCGTTTCGTACCATATCGTAATCAACGAATATGGCATTGAGATAGCTGTCGAGCGTTTCTGCCCAGTAGCTGTCGTTGTCGGTCTTCTGCTCATATACGCCGGTGATCTTAACATAATACGGCTCAACGCCTGCCGCAAGCGAAATTATCTTATATGTATTGCCCATATTTATGCCAAGCGTTTTGAGTGCGTCCTCTGAAGCAAGTCCCTCGTACACGCCGTCAACAGAGGTCTTTGAGGGCAGCTCGCCTCTGACGAGCTTCATATGATCAAGGCTGTCGGTCATTCCTATAAGCTTCAGCCTTGTAGACAGCTCCGAACCGTTACGCTCGCCGTTTACGATATAAAGGCAATCGTCAATAAGCGTTGTCTTGCTGTTCTCCGAGGCGATTCCTATAGCATTTATCCTTGAATCCGTTTTAGATACAACATCGTCTATCGTTGCCTGCTGGGTATTCGTATCGGCAGTTATCTGAAGCGTCTTTGTAACGGAATACAGACCGGGATATTTGTTGTTGTCAATCTGGTACTGCTCCATATCCTTTATCAGCATACGCTGTAAGGATGCGTCCATATATATCGGAATAGTGCTCATCATACCTGCGGCAAGCAGGAAGCCGATGAAAAGACACAGCACCATCCATTTTGTGTTGCGCATTTTGCGCCATAATAAAGTAAACATCTTGTATTATTCCTTCCGAAAGTAAAGCCTGTTCAGTTTGCCGTCTTACTTGACAACAACCTCGTCACCCTCGGAAAGTCCCGATACTATCTGGATCTCCGTAGCATTGCTTATGCCGGTTTCGACATCCGTTTCCTTCTTGACTCCGTCCTTGTAGACCTGTACATAGTTCTTGCCCGACAGCGTCTTTACAAGATACTTCGGTATTACGATTGCATTTTCCGCCTGTTCCTTGATATAGCTTATATCCGCAACCGTTCCCACCTTGCCAAAGCCAGGCAGGCTGCCCTTGAACTCGGCATATATCGAGCTTGTATCCTCGTCGCCCTGTTCCTTTGCCTCAACAGGTGTTTTTACTATAGTACCCTTGTACTCCTGCTCGTCGATAGTTATTGTAACTTCCTGACCTTTTTTAAATTTTTTATCATCGTTGACGGCCGCCTTTACATATATCTTATCGGGATCTATTATTGTAGCGATAACCTTGTACGCCTGCACCTTCGAGCCGGCGTTCATACGCTCCGCAAAGCTGACAAGTCCGTCACACGGCGCATACAGTTTAGAGGTATCGTACTCGTTCTGAAGCTGCGCCAGTGTATTCTTCTCAATCTCAAGCTGTAAACGGTCATTCTCAGCACCGCTTGAGCCGTATGTATTCTGTGCCTGCTGAACCTTAAGCTCCTGAGTGCGTATCTTGTATTCAAGATCTCCCGTGTTGTATTCGGCGATAAGGTCGCCCTTCTTTACCGTATCTCCCGCTCTGACATATATCGTTTTAAGAGTTCCGTCACGCTCTGTAAACGAACAGTCCTGCTGAAGCTCGGATACGCAGTAGCCGGTCGCACTCGCCTTGTTTATTATAGTCTTCTTTACCGCCTTATAGGTAGAATATGTAACATCCTCCACCTTAAGCACAGGCGGATCGAGCAATTTTTCTTCCTCCGGGAAAAAATAGCATCCGGAAGCAGAGCCTGCCATAGCAAGCACTGCGGCTATTGCGGCGGCACGCAAAACAGTCTTTTTCATTTTTACTTTCCTTTCCTTTGAACAAAGGGATTTTCGCATCTTTTTCCTTTTTATAGCAAATCAAGGATTTTGCTGACTTTATATGTACAAAATTTAAAAAACACTATAGAGATGCTTATTTTAATTTTAGCATTTTTCACATAAATTTTCTACACTTTTTCAAAATTAAACGATATGCACAAATACCAAAAAGGTTATTTGTTTATTTTGTACACCGTAAAGCAACTTTAAATAATCGAAAAGCACTTGAAAAAGCCGAACGGATTTAGTATAATAGTGAGTAGTGTTTATTTTTCAAATTGACATATAAAATCAATACGACGGGCAGGAAAAGCTCAAGGGAAGGAACAAAATAATGGCTACAAAGTATGTATTCGTCACCGGCGGCGTTGTGTCGGGACTCGGAAAAGGTATCACGGCGGCTTCACTCGGAAGACTGCTCAAGATGAGAGGTTACAAGGTAACTATCCAGAAGTTCGACCCCTATATAAACGTTGACCCCGGTACGATGAGTCCTTATCAGCACGGTGAAGTTTTCGTAACAGATGACGGTGCCGAAACCGACCTCGACCTCGGTCACTATGAACGTTTTATAGACGAAAACCTTTCAAAGTACAGCAATGTAACAACAGGTAAGATTTACTGGACAGTTCTTAACAAGGAACGTCGTGGAGATTATCTCGGCGGCACGGTTCAGGTAATCCCCCACATAACAAACGAAATCAAATCAAGAATATACAGAGTTGCAAACTCAGCCGAAACCACTGCAGATGTTGTTATAACCGAAATCGGCGGTACGGTCGGAGATATTGAAAGCACTCCCTTCCTTGAGGCTATCCGTCAGGTAGTTTCGGATGTAGGCAGAGAAAACGTTGTTTATATCCACGTTACTCTCCTCCCCTTCATCACAGGCAGCAACGAGATGAAGACAAAGCCCACACAGCACAGTGTAAAGGAGCTTCTCTCACTCGGCATTCAGCCCGACATTCTCGTTTGCAGAAGCGAGATGGAGATTCCTCAGGATATGAGAGATAAGATTGCCAGCTTCTGTAACGTTCGCAAGCAGGACGTTATCCAGAACCTTACCGCTCCTTCTCTTTACGAAGTACCTCTTATGCTTGAAAAGGAAGGTCTTGCAAAGGTAGTATGCGATCATCTCGGACTTGATCCCCGTGTTCCCGATCTCAAGGAATGGGAGGATATGGTTCAGCGTCAGTACAACGCCACAAAGAATACCGTAATCGGTCTTGTAGGCAAGTACGTTGCACTCCCCGACGCTTATATTTCCGTTATGGAATCCCTGCGTCACGCAGGCTTTGAGAACGAATCGCACGTTGAAATAAAGCTCATCAACTCAGAAGAGGTTACTCCCGAAACGGCAGACGAGCTTCTGCATGATTGCGACGGCATTCTCGTTCCCGGCGGCTTCGGTGACAGAGGCATCGAGGGCAAGATCGAGGCTGTCCGCTACGCAAGAGAGCATAAGAAGCCCTATCTCGGTCTTTGTCTTGGTATGCACATGGCTACAATCGAATTTGCACGTCATGTGGCGGGTCTTACAGACGCAAATTCAAGCGAATTCCACGAAGGCGAGCAGAACGTTATCGACCTTATGCCCGACCAGAAGGATGTTGATATGGGCGGTACAATGCGTCTTGGCTTATACCCCTGCAAGCTCGAAGCAGGTACTATTTCCCGTGAGGTTTACGGCGATGAGCTTATTTATGAAAGACACCGCCACCGCTATGAGTTCAACAACGTATTCCGCAAGCAGCTGACAGAGAGCGGTCTTGTTATCGCAGGTCAGTCGCCCGACGGAAAGCTCGTTGAAATAGTTGAGCTTCCGAGAAGTGTTCACCCCTGGTTCGTGGCTGTTCAGTTCCACCCCGAATTCAAGTCACGTCCCAACAGATCACACCCCTTATTCAAGGACTTTATAAGAGCGTCGCTTGAACAGGCAAACAAGTAAAGAACGAACAATAACTGCCCGTGAAAGCGGGCGGTTATATTCATATTACGGGATATTTTACATTCAATTTACACCTTCAGACCGTATTTAATCCATTAAAAGAGGTAATTTATGACAGACAGCAACGTTTATGATAACCGTGAATTATCGTGGCTGAAATTCAATCAGCGTGTACTTGAAGAAGCGCAGGACGTAAATGTTCCGCTCTTTGAGAGAATGAGGTTTATATCAATATTCACAAGCAACCTGGACGAATTCTTTATGGTCCGTGTCGGCTCACTGTACGATCAGGATCTGGTAGACCCCCAAAAGTGCGAGAACAAGACAGGTATGACCGCCGCAAGACAGCTTAAGGAAATTGCACGCAGGGTAAAGGATCTGCTCTATATAAAGGACTGCGCCTTTTCAGAGGTTTCGGCAAAGCTCAGCGAGTATGCCGAGCTTAAAAAGCCCGCCGACCTTAAGGGTGACGATAAGCTGTTCTTAAGGCTGTATTTTGAAAGAGAAATTCTCCCTTTACTTTCTCCGAGCATTATAGACAAGAACCACCCGTTCCCGTTCTTAAAGAACAGAGCGATATATATCGGCACTCTGCTCAAAAGCAAAAACGAGGAAAAGAAAAAGCAGCTTGTGGGAATATTGAGTGCGGAATGTGACAGGGATTTCCCACGTGTTATTTTCCTGCCCGGACAGAATCTGAGATATGTTCTGGCGGAAGATGTGATACTGCATTACATTGATACCCTTTTCCCGAATTTCTTCGTTGAAAACCGCTGTATCATGCGTGTCACGAGAAACGCCGACATTGACGTGAACGAGGCTCTTTACGATCACGATATGGACTTCAGAAACGTAATGGAGGAGCTGTGCCGTAAAAGAAAGAAACTGATGCCGGTAAGAGCCGAGTTTTCATATGACGCTTCACCGGAGCTTGTAAAGCGTATGCTTGACTATCTTGAGCTGTCAGACAGCTTCTCGTTTATGCAGAGCTGTCCTCTTGATTTCGGCTTTATGTCCGCACTTGAGGATAAGCTCGAAAACAGGAGCGAGCTTTTCTACAATCAGGTTTCACCGCAGAATTCAATAATGGTAAACCCGTACGAGAGTATGTTCTCACAGCTTTCACAGCACGATATACTTCTGTCGTACCCATACAACAAGTTCAAGAACTTCCTGCGTCTGCTTGATGAGGCGGCTGACGATCCTTACGTTTCTTCCATAAAGATAACGCTTTACCGTGTCGCAAGAAACAGCGAGATCGTAAGCGCTCTCATAAGAGCCGCCGAAAACGGCAAACAGGTAATGGCGCTTGTTGAGCTTCGTGCCAGATTTGACGAGGAAAACAACATCGGCTGGAGCAAGAAGATGGAGGAGGCAGGCGTTAAGATAATATACGGCCTTGACGCTCTGAAGGTACACTCAAAGCTGCTGCTGATAACACGCAAGCAGGGAAGCAACATCAGATATTATACTCAGATAGGCACAGGTAACTATAACGAGAAAACCTCACGTCTTTACACCGACCTTACGCTGATGACATCGGATAAGGACATAGGTGCTGACGCAAGCACCGTGTTCAATGCACTGTCGCTCGGTACGACAGTTGAGAGCAGTACCACGCTGCTTGTTGCGCCGAAATGCCTTAAGTCACGCATTGTGGAAATGATCGACAACGAGATAACCTACGGTACGGACGGCTATATCGGTCTTAAAATGAACTCGCTCACCGACAAGGATATTATAGACAAGCTGATAGAAGCAAGCTGTCAGGGAGTAAAGATAGAGCTGATAATAAGAGGTATCTGCTGTCTTATTGCAGGAGTGCCGGGTTACACCGAAAATATATCGGTCATTTCGATAGTCGGACGTTTCCTTGAGCACAGCCGTATCTATATTTTTGGCAAGGGCGAACGCAGGAAGGTATATATTTCTTCCGCAGACTTTATGACCAGAAATACCGAACGACGTGTGGAGGTTGCCGTACCGCTTAAGGATAAGATAATTGCCGATAAGGCGGTTGATATATTCAACACGATGCTCAAGGATAACGTCAAGGCTCGTGTGCAGGGAAGCGACGGAATCTACCGTCATAAAAAAGCTATGCCGGGCGAGGAACGCACAGAGGTACACAAGCTGTTCTATGAACGTGCATATCAGGAAGCCGAGCAGGCGCAAAAGCTCTATAAAGAGCCGAGAAAGTCACTATTTGCAAGAATCCGTGCAAGGCTGCAAAGTAAATAAACGATAAACAAAAGCGGAGCAGATTCCCATCTGCTCCGCTTATATTGTATCTTTTTGTCCTGCTTACTGCACAAGATCTCCGTAAACAATGCCAAGTCCGACTGTGCTCATATAAACTCTGCCGTATTTGTTCATATCGCCCACAACAAAAAATCCGTTGCCGGGGCCGCCGAACTGATGCTGATCATCGTTTACCCTGCTCCATGTCTTACCCTCGTCCTCAGACCAGTAAAGACCTATAGGATCATCGTTTGTGGGCTTGCCCCATACGAATATGGTATAAGGATCGCTGTCCGTTTTGCCCTTACCAAGACCTACCGCCATACAAGCGGCTAAAGAATCCAATCTTGTGAATGTTTTGCCGTTATCCGTCGATACCTGAAGTCCCATTGAAGGATAGTATACAACGCCCTCCTTGCCGGGTGCAACCACAGGTCTTGCCGCAGTGAATACAGAAAGCGTCATATTCTGAGTAAACGTCTTTCCGCCGTCCTCACTGTAGAAGAACGCACCGCCGCTTGCGGCATATACATAATCGGGGTTTACAGGGTCGCAGATGATTTTCTTTGGGCCTACTCCGCCCTCGCTCTTTGTCCAGTTCTTGCCCTGATCGTCGGAATAATAGATGTTGCTGTCGTTTCCGGGTGCCCAGAAGAATCTCTTTCCGTCAGCAGAAACTGCCACATAGCCGCCGTAAGCAATCTTTCCGCTCTCAAGAGGCGAAACGGTAACATTCACCCATTTCTTGCCTGCGTCAAGAGTATACCAGAAGCCCGGCTTTTCTTCACTGCCGCCGCACTTTACCCATATATCAGTTGCCTTTGCCGCTATCGCAAGACCGGTCATTGAGCCTGCAACGCTGTTGTGTACCATACCGTATTCTTCGGCACTATCCTGTACAAAGCCGTCATAGTCGGCTATAACGCTTACCAGCTTACCACCGGGTATGCTGATTATATCATACGGAACAGTTTCTTCTATGCCCTTTGAGAAGAAGTAGAATTCGGGGCTTTCATCCCATATATTATCGCAGGTGAACACGCCGTTACCCGATACCACCATTATCTTATTTGTGTTATTGGGATCAATGGCCATTGAGCTGCACCAGTGCATAGACGCTGTTGTTATCCACTCAACTCCGCCGCTGCTCATCTTCATCTTATCGTTGAGAAGCGTCCAGTTCTTACCGCCGTCCGTAGTTACATAGAATTCATCGCCGTACTGACCGTTAGGCTGAGGGACATATATATTCTCCGTGCAGGCAACCATTCTGTCGGGGTTTGAAGGATCTATCACCACATCACCGAAAGACTTCTTTGCAGGATTGATCTCTGTAAAGGTATCATCGGCAATGTTGAGAGTTCTTACGCCGCCGTCAATTCTGTTATTGTTCCACGGACCTTCGGCGCTTGCATAGGTAATTACTATTTTCCCGTCACCGTTATACTTCATTCTCTGCGTATAAAGTTCCTTGGGTGCGTCTGCAACGGGTTTCCATGTAGCACCGCCGTCGGTCGATTTATAAAGGTTCTCCTCCTTTGTTCTCGAAACAGCCGCATATATAGTTGTGCAGGCACTGTCATCGCCCGATTTCGGGTCGATTATGATACTGCATATACCGTTGCCGTTTGACGTTGTCGTCTTTGTTCCCATATCAAGTGCAGTGAATGTCTTTCCGCCGTCGGTCGACTTTATTATACCGCCTGTTCTTCCGCCGACATATACTATATCACTGTTCTTGGGGTCAACCGCAATACGCTCGCCGTTTCCTCTGCCCATACCGTTTCCGTGCGCCGTTATCATATCGGTAAGTTCGGTACGGTTCCACGTTTTGCCGTAATCATCGGAGTATAAGAGGCAGGTTTTGCCGTTGCTGAAATACTCCGTGCCTGCAAGCATATATACCTTGTTAGGATCTTTTTCTCCGAATGCAAGACCGTCTATACCAAGCAGACCATTGTCTTCTTCGCTGATATCGTACGACATGGATTCCCACTTCTGAGTATCCTTATTATAACGGTATGCGCCGCCGACGTCTGTACGGGCATAATATAAGCCCTGCTCGCTTGTTGCAAATACGCCGCTTACGAATCCGCCGCCGCCCATAGCTACCTGGCTGAACGTAAACTGCGCCTGCGCTGTTCCCGAATTGCCGCCCGATGTTGTATTATCGCTTGTCATACTGCTGTCACCACTGCCCGATGAGGTCGCATCACCGCTTGACGATGTTCCCGAATTATCGTTTCCGTTACAGCCTGCGGCGCATATTGCTGTTGCTACCGCAAGTATGACCGCTGTTATTTTTCTGTACTTCATTTCTTATTCCTTTCTTATTAAAGCAGACTTGCTTAATTTTTATGTAAACCTTTACACAAGTATTATGCACCATTTAAGTTAAATTTGCAAGACTTGTTTTGCTGTTTTGTGAATATGTGATAAATCTTCGTAGCCACTATTGGTGATAATCACGGATTTTGCACCAAGAAAAATATGGGCGTGACTTTTGCGTGCTTATATAGTATAATCATATTGCAATCGAATACAAGCCCTGTCTTATCACGTTTACGGCAGGCAAACGGAAATGGAAATGGAAAAGAAAAATGAAAAAACGCATCATCTCCCTTATCTTATGTGCGGCAGTAATAATATCCGCCTGCGGCTGCAGTGCCGATAACGGCACCTTGTCAGCCGGCAGCTCGTCATCAGCAGCTTCGGCAGCGTCTTCCGCCGAAGCCGCATCGCAGGATACTGCCTCCTCAGACAGCGGTTCGTCTTACGATACCTCGTCAGACACTTCTGATAAAACAAGTTCCGACGAGCAGAACAGTTCGTCATCAGACAGTTCAGATAAGCAAAACAGTTCGTCATCTGACAGCTCAGACAAGCAAAACAACTCGTCCGATGCTTCTTCCGAAACGTCAAAGCCTTCAACAAACAAGCAGGAAAGCAGTTCTTCTGCCGCTACGGCAAGCAAGCCCGCAAACAGCACAGGTTCAGCAACAAGCAAGCCGACAAACAGCGCCGGCACTGCAACAAGCAAGCCTGCGTCTGCAACCGCCGCCGATACCACCAAAAAGCCCGCCGCAACGACTACAACAAAAAAGCCTTCCGCAACGACGACTACAACAACCTTAAAGCAGACAGACGACAAGCCGCTGAGCTTTTCAGAAACCTATGAAGCGGAAAACGGAAAGCTGTCAAACGATATGTCCGTCATATCCGACAGCAACGCATCCGGCGGAAAGTCAGCAGGAAAATTTGAAAGCGACAGCTCATACTGTCAGATTAGCATAACCGTTCCTGCCGATGCGGTTTATGATATAGTGATACGCTCAAAGGCTATCGGCCCATACAAAGAGAATGACCTTTACGCAGACGGTAAAAAAGTAGGCACTTTCGTAAGCAAACCGGATAATTTCTCCGACTATACCGTATGTGCCGTAACTCTCAAAAAAGGCAGTCACACTCTTACCGTCAAGAAGTCATGGGGCTGGATAGAGCTTGATAAAATAACAGTAAAGACGGGTGCAAAAATAAGCGACAGCACCTATAATGTCACATCTTCGCTTGTAAACCGAAATGCCACCGCAAACACAAAGAAGCTGTACAGTTTCCTTAAGGACAGCTACGGAAAATATGTAATCACAGGTCAGCAGTGTGACGGCGGAATAAACGGCAACGAATTTAAAGCAATAAAAAAACTTACCGGCGACTACCCTGCACTGCTCGGACTTGATCTGATGGATTACACTCCGTCAAGAACAGCATTCGGCGCATCATCCTCCGCTGTTGAAAAGGCGATAGAATTTGCCAACAAGGGCGGTATCGTAACATTGTGCTGGCACTGGAACGCTCCGACCGAATACCTTTACAGCACCGCCAACAATTCTGACGGCTGGTGGGGCGGATTCTACACCAAGAGCAGCAAATTTGACATTGCAAAGGTTATGAACGGTCAGGACGCAAAAGGAAAGAAACTGCTTGACCGTGACATCAAGGAAATAGCTAAGCAGTTAAAGCGTCTTGGAAAAGCAGGCGTGCCGGTTATATGGCGACCCCTGCACGAAGCGTCAGGCGGCTGGTTCTGGTGGGGCGCACAAGGTCCCGACGCTTACAAAAAGCTGTGGAAATACCTTTATAACGAGCTTACGAATACATACGGCTGTAACAATCTTATCTGGGTCTATAACGGTCAGAGTGCCGACTGGTATCCGGGTGACGAATATGTTGATATTGTAGGCGAGGACATCTATCCCGGAAATCACGTCTACGATCCTCAGGTAAGCCGTTTCAAACAGGCGATAAGCTACGGCAGTAAAACAAAGATAACGGCTCTCACAGAAAACGGCTGTATCTTTGATATAGATTCCGCCGTGAGCATAAACGCACTGTGGTGCTGGTTCATGACATGGGGAAACGAGTTTACCGTTAACGGCAGTAATTACAGTGAAAAATACACCGAAAAATCGGTCATAAAGGAAATGTACGCAAGCAAATATTCATTAACTCTCGGATCGCTTCCGAAAATCTATTGACATAAGCTGAAAATGCTCCGACAGGCGAACACCTGTCGGAGCGTTTTTGTTACCGTTTTTAGCTTACGATATTTTGGGTATAATTATCATACCATAAGCGAGCATATCTTGTTGCTGTACTCAACGGGGTCTTCTATAGGCATACCCTCAACAAGAAGCGCCTGATCGTACAGAATCTCGCTGTATGTTTTCAGCTTGTCCTTATCCGTTTCATACAGCTTTTTCAGCGTTTCATAGATAGGATGCTCCGCATTGATCTCCAGCACCTTTTCAGCCTTTGCATCATGCTCTGCGGGCATCTGGCTGAGCACCTTCTCCATCTCTATAGAAAGCAGACCGTCACTGGTCAGGCATACTGCATGGGACTTCAGTATCTTTGACAGTCTTACATCCTTTACCTTACCGCCGAGAGAATCCTTCATGAAAGCAAACATATCCTTGCTTTCCTCAGCCTTAGCCTTCATTTCTTCCTTTTCTTCGGGAGTTTCAAGGTCAAGGTCGCCTGCGGATACTGACTTGAACTGCTTTTCGTTATAGTCAACCATCATCTGTAAAGCAAACTCGTCAACGCTGTCGATAAGATAAAGTATCTCATAGCCCTTATCCTTTACAAGCTCGGTCTGGGGGAGCTTGTCTATCTTGTCTACAGTTTCGCCGCTTGCAAAGTAGATGTACTTCTGATCTTCCTTCATTCTTGAAACATATTCTTCAAGAGTTACGAGCTTCTTTTCGTATGAAGAATAGAACAGCAGCAGATCCTTAAGCAATTCCTTGCCTGCGCCGAAGCCGTTGTATACGCCGAACTTTATCTGAAGGCCGAATACCTTCCAGAACTTTTCGTATTTCTCACGGTCGTTGCGGAGCATCTTTGTAAGCTCGTTCTTGATAGAACGCTCAAGGCTCTTTTCGATTATCTTAAGCTGTCTGTCGTGCTGCAGCATCTCACGGGAGATATTGAGCGACAGATCCGCCTGTCTCTTATACACATCTCCGAGCCCACGAGACCGTACTAGATCTCG
>ENA-OZBF01000828-OZBF01000828.1-human-gut-metagenome-genome-assembly--contig:-NODE-828-length-12812-cov-15.046563_pt1 | contig 12812 bp, 16 predicted proteins | sample MGYA00243980_ERZ653522 | MGnify/ENA primary metagenome ERZ653522 (study PRJEB26926, sample SAMN06165106) | human gut metagenome | biome: ENVO:00009003; feature: ENVO:2100002; material: ENVO:00002003...
GTATTATAGCTGATGCTAGATTTGAAGATGAATGTATGGCTATTAAATATTATGGTGGAAAAATAATTAGAGTAGATAGAAGAGTTAATAATGATAATCATGAAAGTGAACAAATTAAAATTTCTCAAGATGATTATGTTATTGATAATGCTGGTACTCTTGTTGGTCTTTTCTATAAAGTTCTTAAATTTGTAACTGATTATATGGTATGAAATTACATCCTATTTTTGGTATAAATGCTCTTGCTAGAGTTTGTATATGTTGTGGTAAAGTTATTGGTTATACTCCACTTGGAAATTCTGTTGAAGAAGATGCTAGTAAGAGTAAACAAATAGCTGAAGCTATTGTATGTAAAGAATGTATAGATAAGCTTGATAATGAAACTTGTTTTATAGCTTGTGACATGGATAAAGATAATTATATAACTGCTACTTATGATACTTTATGGATTAGAAATAAAGGTCTTAAAGAGTTTTTTAAAGAGCTTGATTCTATACAACCTATTAATATTATACCTAAAGAACATTTTTATAGTATATTTGGAAATGTAGTTAAAGATTTTTATAATAATCAAGAAAATGAAAATAATTGAACCTAAAATTGAACTTTGGCAACAAGGAGGTGATGCTAAAGCTCATGTTGCTAGATGCGCAAGAGTTTGTTATGGTAGAGAAATAGGTAATGATCAAGCTACTATTAAAAGACTTATAGATAGTGAACATTGGAGTATGTTTCGTCATGGAACTTATTATATAATAGTTAATAATAGTGATAAAACTTTAGAAATTATTGTTATTAATTATGCTAATACTATTGGTTTTAGTTATCATTATGAAAAACATGTTTATTATATAACTGTTAATGGTAATTGTGTTTTAGACCATAAAACACAATTTGGTTATCTATTTAAATATATTGTTCCTATTGAAGATTTTCGTAATACTGAAATTGGATTTCATATGATGAGATATACTTTTTGTGTTGATACACAAATTAGTACTTCTCGTGAATTAAACCGCGTTAGTCCTAATAATATTGCTGAAAAATTTACTCGTTATGTTTATGAAGATGGAACGATTTGTAGACCTCATTGGATGAATGATGAAATTGCTACGCATTTTAATGAAGAGCCTTTATTTGCTGATTGGATTGATGATAATATAGAACATCAAAAAGCATATCATTATATTAGTTCTTGTAATGATAGTTTTTTTAATTATAAAGTTCTTATTGATGAATTTGGTATGCATCGTCAAGATGCTCGTGGTGTTCTTCCTCTTGATACTGCTACACGTGTGTCTATACATATTCTATTAATGAATGGCGCCATATTATTGATTTACGTTATTATGGTACTACTGGTAAGCCTCATCCAAATTGTGTTATTATAACTAAATTAATTTCACTGATGATTTAAATGATGGTGAAGAATTTCTTTATACTACAATTGGAATTAAAGATGATAAAGAAGTAACACTTTTATGTAAATATGTTAAAAATAAACATATTGGAAATTGTCCTGATTGTGTATTTAATAAGTATCTTTGTTATGGTCTTTTATGTAATATTGTTGTTCTTAAAGTAATTAAAGATGAAGAAAAGTAAGCGTTATATTAAAAAGCAAAATAATAAACCTCTTATTAATAAGAAAGTTTTAGCTAAAGTTATTAGAGAAAGTAATATTTGTAAACATGCTATTAAAGAACTTAAATTTGCTGGATATGGTAATGGAGAAGGTGGTCCAAATGATTGGATGTATCAACAAGTAATTGAAGCTGTTGCTGTATTTGCTTCTCATGGTAATAGTGGTAGTTCTGCTCCTTGGGAAATTAATCTTGTTCAAAGACTATGTGATTGGGATATTATTAGTCCTCTTAAATTTACTGGTGATGAATGGTGTCAAATAAGTTCTGATGGTACTTGTCAAAACAGACGTAAAGGAGATGTATTCAAAGAGCCAGATGGTAGTATTCATTATAATGGAGCTTTTATTAAACGTCCTATTAGTAGATATAATTTTGATACTAAAGAATGTTCTTGTTTAAAAGGTATTCGTCTTGAAGATGTTACTGTTGAACTTGAAAAAGAAGCGTATGAGGAAATGAGACATAATATATAAATTATTAACTATTTAAATATTAAAGTTATGAAAAGAAGATTTTATAGTTTTAATAACCGTTCTAGAACTACTAAAAATACAGAAGCTGTTGTATTTGAAAATGGTGGATTTGTTGGTCCTCTTGGTTTAAGTAAAAAAACTATGGAAAAAGTATATTGAGGCTAGTTATAAATATAAAACTAATACTGATAAAATGACTGCTAGTGATTATACTCATTTATTTGGTTATTTAAATCCTTATTATCGTTCTGCTTATAATGTATCTAAACGTAGAAAATAATGGCAAGTATTTATAATATTACTACTGAACTTGAGGATATATTTCTTGAGTTAGAAGAAAATGGAGGTGAATTAACTCCTGAACTTGAAGAACGTCTTGCTATTACACAAGAAAGTCTTAAATCTAAACTTGATAGTTATCGTAAAGCATATACTATGCTTAATCTTGAAGCTGAATCTTGTAAGAAAGAAGAGCAACGATTAGCTGTTCTTCGTAAAACTAAAGAAAATAATGCTGAAAGACTTAAGGGTGTTATGCTTGATGCTGTTATTGCTTATGGAGATTTAGGTAAGTCTGGTAATAAAGTTATTAATTTAGTTGATAGTAAACTCTATACTAAGAATAGTAAATGTGTTGAAATTGATGAAAATCTTAATCAAATATTTATTGATTTAGTTCTTGAACATTTACAATCTCTTTGGGATAATGATATGATTGATAGTAATTTCTCATTTAGTAGAGATGTGCTTCTTGAACAAATTAATGATAAATTTACTGAAAGATATCCTGAACAATCTGCTAGACTTAGAGAAGAAACTGGAGGTTATTTTACGCTTGATGATTTAGATTGTATTAAAGTTAAATTTGAAATTGAAAAACCTATTGGTGATTTAACTAATAAAATTAATTTTGATTTACTTAATACTTTCTTTAATCATCAACATGAAATGACGAGAAGTAGTAGTGTTAATAAAACTACTATGAAGAATATTCTTAATGATGGTAGAGATATTAGTATAGCTAAACTTGTTGAAAATACTAGTCTTATTATTAAATAATTTGGTTATACTCCCCGTAGAGGACAGAATTAAGTTCATCCTCCACGGGGAGTCAACACTGCTAATCTTGTTAATTATGGAACTAGAAGAAAAAGTAAAAGAATTAATAAAATGGTATATGGATACTTATGGTATTAATAAGAATCAAGCTATTAGAGATATTCAAAGTAGTATATTATATATAAGTAATAAATAATATGTATAAAGTAAAAGGTAAACCTTGGGCTTATTCTGGTGCTATTGATGTATCAGATTGTGCTACTGCTAAAGAAGTTATGCTTAAAGCTGGACTTAATTTTAATGTAGCTAAATGTGAACTAGTTGGTAAAATGCCTATTAAACTTACTGGAACTGATGAAGAACTTGACCGAATTATTAAAGAACAAAAAGAAGGCGCTCATGTTTTTGGTACTGACATTTATCGTAAGTGTGATAACGCCTTTGCTACCTATCGTACTGATTACAATATTCCTTTAGGTGTTGTTAAAAGTAAATACACTATTGTACAAAATAATGATGCTTTTAATTTCTTTGATGATGCTATTGGTAAAAATTCTGCTATTTGGCAAACTGCTGGATTTTGGGGAAATGGTGAGAGAATATTTGTAAGTGCTAAACTTCCTAATAATATTCTTGTTAAAGGTGACCCTGTTGAAAATTATCTAGTATTTACTAATACTCATGATGGTAGTGGTGGAGTTAAGATTTTATTTACTCCTATTAGAGTTATTTGTCAAAATACTCTTAATGCTGTTATTCGTACTAGTAGTAATTATGTTAGTTTTCGACATACAACTAGTGTTCATAATAAGATTTCTGTTGCACAAGAAATACTTGGAATTAGTAAAATTAAATCTGAAGAATTTGGTCAATATTGTAATTTACTTGCTAATATTAAAGTTACTGACGAAGATGTAATTCAATTTATTGGAGAAAATCTTCTTACCGGTGATGAAATTCAACGTCTAAAAGATACAGGACATACTATTAAAGATATTGCTTATCGTAGTGGTTTAGCTTTAACTGATAGTAAAATAAGTAGTAGAAAAATGAATGTTATTTCTGATACTTATAGTTATTACTTTGATGGCCCAGGTCAAAGAGATATTCTTGGTACAGCTTGGGGTGCAGTTAATGCTATTAGTGGATATTATTCTAATATAGACAATATTGAAGGTACTAAGCGATTTGATAGTATTTGTTATGGTGATAAATCAAGAAAAATAGAAAATGCTTTTGCACTTGCAGAAGCTCTTTAATTTAATAATTTAATTATATATGGAAGTAAAAGTATTTAAACTGAAAGAGATTAAACTTCTTAGTGGAGATGTTGTAAATGTAGAACAGTATTGTAATGTTCAACCTATTTTACCTGCTTATGGTAAAGAAGGTGATGCTTGTATGGATGTTTATCCTATTCATTATGAATATGATAGAGATAAAGATAGACATATTTATCATACAGGTTTAGCGTTTAATATTGGAGATGATGCTAATGGTGAACCTAATGAAATGTCTTTACGTCCTAGAAGTAACCTTACTAAATCTGACTTTTATATGCCTAATACTCCTGGTACTCTTGATTGGGGTTATCGTGGAGAACTTCTTATTATTTTTAAGAATCGTACTTCTAGAGATTTAGTTCATGCTGTATCTACTCTTGCTGAAATAGTTGATAAGTTGAGAGAACATATGCATTTACCTGATAGTATGGTTGGTAATGCTAGACTTAAACTTAATAATGTTAGAGCTACAACTACTAATATTCTTGGTAAACTTTCTACTCCGCCATATAATTGTGATGGTAAAGATAGATGTTGTCAATTAATTATTAATAGTGCTGAACGTATTAGTTGGAAAGAAGTTGAATCTATTGAAGAATTAGGAGAAAGTGAACGTGGAAACAAAGGATTTGGAGAAGGAACCGGTGGAGGAGCTAAAGCTTAAAGTTGGTGCTCGTTATATTCATAATAAAACATCTAATGAATATATAATTATTAGTATTACTAAAATGAAACATCCAGATACAGGTGAATGGATTCCTGCTGTTATTTATAAAGTTAATGGACTTGAACCTTTATGGTGTAGAAGTGTTGAAAATTTTAAAAGTTATTTTAGTGATGCTAAAGTTGAAGGTAATGAAGTTTATCTATGAAAAAGTTAATCTTGTTTTATTTACCTGATTGTAATGTTAGTAAACTTTTTGAAGAAAGGCTTCATAAAGCTCTTGCTCTATCTGAGTTTGCCGGTAGGTTTAATCTTATTAGGTATAATCTATATACTGATACTGGTAGACAAGAAGCGCGTAGTGCTGGTATTAGTGATGCTCCTACTGCTTATTGTAATGGTTATATTCTACGTGGCATACAAAGTGATTACACTTTTCGGAGGTATCTTCGCAAGCTGTTAGAATAGTCATAGACCTAATTCTTTTGCCCTACATTGAATTTTAATTGTTATTGTGATTAATCTATCACGATATGAATATCATTCAATGTAGGGCTTTAAAATAGCTAATTTTATAAATTCTCATTATATTATACGAATACTATGGTTAAAATTGAATTTTATTATAAAAGTGCTGATAAAGATAAAACAGAAGCTATGAGAGAAGCTATTGATATAGCTTTATTTGGTACTAACGTTCAATGTAATTTTAAAAATCTTCCTGACCATCTTATTCTTGAAGATATGATACTTGAAAAGGCTGTTGCCGGTAAGAATATTACTGAATATCCTACTTGTATTATATATCGAGATGATACAGAATATAAACGATATAGTAATTCTGTTACTTGGGAAGAACTTCGTAATGATATTAATTATCTTATTGGAGATGAACCTACAAGACAAACAAATAATATATTTGTTGAAGCGTTTATTGATAAACATGATTGTATAACTCGTGCTAAATGTGCTGATGCTATTGCTTGGATGTGGAAATATCAAAATACTAAAGTAGAATATATTCAAACTAATGTTGATAATCCGAATAAGTTTGCTGTTGTAATTAAAGATAGTTGGAGAACTTATGCTACTTATGTATATTCTGATAGTCTTACTACTGAAATGATTAAGAATACTCTTCTTAGAGTTCCTAATACTATTAAAGAAGCTGTTAAAAATAATGCTATTGTGTTATGATACGTATTGATTGTTTTACTAAAGATGGTTGTGACGCTTGTAAAATAGCAATTAAGAATATAACTGAAGCTATTAATGAAGCTAATTGTGATATTACTCTTAATATTCGTAATACAAATCTAGATGATATTCTAAGAAAAGAAATTACTAAATTTCCTACTACTGTTATTACTAAAGTCGATAATGATTATAAAAGAAAAGAATTAGCTCGACTTGAAGGTAGTTTTCCTAGTGATTATATTAAAGATATTATTAACAAACTTGAAAAAGAATAAACTATGACAGTTAAAGAACTTATTGATAAACTTCAATAATTTGATGAAGATAAACTTGTTTTAGTTGAAGATACTAAATATAAAGAATTTCAGGCTATTGATGTTGAACCTGTAGATGATAGATTTATAATAATTACTACTACTATTAAATAAATAATTAAATTTTAAAATTATGGCTAAATTTATTGGAGTTAAAATGATTGAAGCTGTTCCTATGACAGCTCGTGAAGCAAATGACAAAGGTTATAGAATTGGTAATCATTCTTTTGAAAAAGATGGTTATGAAGTAACTTACCCTAATGGATATAAATCTTGGAGTCCTGCTAAAGAGTTTGAGAAAGCTTATTATAAACTTGAAGACCCTGCTGGAGATGTTCTTAAAGAAAATGATATTAAGAGATTTATTAAAGGTATTGAAAATGTAAAAGTTGGTACTAAAACAACTAATACTACTCTTACTTGTCTTACTGGATTTGAAGTTCATGGTCAAGCAGCTTGTGTAAAACCTGAAAACTTTGATTTAAATGTTGGTTCTAATTATGCTCGAATTGAAGCTGAAGATAAAATTTGGGAAGGTCTTGGATTTGTTCTTCAATGGGCTAAATATGGACTAAAGAAGTAAATAGTATTAATGCTAATGGTTTATATGTTATACTTAAAGCTGGCTCTAATAGAGCTGGCTTTATTAAATTTGATGATTAGCTTGGAACCGCTACGAGTGCTACGCACTCTTCGCTATACTCCCCGTAGAGGATGGAATGGTAGTTATGCTAGTAATATTAGTATAGTTATTAATGATAATGATTATATTGATTGAATGAATACTAGTCTATTCCATCCTCCACGGGGAGTTGAGCGTAGCGAAGCGGAGCGTTCTACTAATCCTTAAACTTATAGTCGTTGGCATGACTGAAACCTCGGTAGATAAGCTAGTCTTACTACTGGGGTTTATTTTTATCTTATTATTAAACTTAAATATATTATAATTATGGTTGCATTTATTGTTTTTCTTGGAATTATATTTGGTGGTGTTAAATTATTAGCTGTTGCTAATAATATTAGTGATAGTGAAGCTATGGATAAGTATAGTGGAAAACTATTTGTTGTTGGTATTATAGTTTTTGTTATTCTTATGTGTGTTATTGGTAATAATGATGATGGTTTTAATTAAAATAAAAGTAAAAGGGCTTGTCTAGGTAGTGATACCATAGGCAAGCCCTTATTTTTTACTAGGTTCAAGTCCAGCTTATTCAAATATATCTTTAGCTATATCTTTATAAGGTATAATACTAAGTATATTTTCATCAAGTTTATAATAACTATTATTATTAGGTAAATCAAGAACTCGATTAATACTACGAACAACAGGTATATTACGAACAGCCATAACTTCAAACTTATTCATACCTTTATATCTACCAGTAGTATATTCCTCAGTAAAATCTTCTTCAATAAGGAATCTAGCAGCCATAGCAGTAGTACCAATTAAGTCATTAATAGTTTGTCCAATAGCAACAGGACTAGACCATAGTTTTTTACCTTCAGCATAAGCACCAAATGGAGTAAATGAAGCAGCTTCAGAAGCAAGACGGTCAGCATGATAAAGCATAAGATTATACATAATACTTTCATCGTCATCACCTCCCATACCAGTTATAGCAATTGCTCCAATAATGGCGGCTCCTACATAAAGTAAATCACCTAAATTACGTCTAATATTTGCTTTTTCATGTTCAGGAAGAAGTTCATAGTTAAGTTTGAAATTAACAGCAAATGAAAGTAAATTCTTACCATAAGTTTGGAATGCTTTAAGAACATCATTTACATTATTAATTTCTCCTATATTAGTTTCTTTAAATGGAATAGTCAAATAATCATAAAGACTAGTATAACTACCTTTTTCAATAGTACCTAAAGTTTCATTATAATAACCATTCCAACGATAACGTTTCTTAAGACCAGGATAAAGATGTTTATGATATTGCATAACCATACCACCCCACCAATGTTGTTCAATATTAGTAGAACCAAGTTTATCATAAACACCATGAACTTTCTTATTTACTTCACGAACTTTATCAATAAATTTAGCATATTCTTTAAGAGTAAGTTTACTATCAGATTTTATTTGAGCAATTCCATCTTTAAGTTCAAATTGATTATAAATATCTGGAAGTTCAGCAAACTTTTTATCAATATCTTTAATAAGTTCTTTACGTTTAGCTATATATTCTCTTTGTTGTTCTTCATTAAGATAAGTCTTAACAAAATCGAATATAGGATTAGCTTTAAATAGATTATATTTAGCTCGTTTTTTATTATCAGCTTTAGCTTCATCCATGAACTTATTGAATTGTTCAAGAAGGGATTGGCTCTCTCCTCCACGGGGAGTATTTATTACAGACATAAGAGCATCTTGTTCAGCTTTACGATGATATATTTCTTTACTCATTATATCATAACCACCTCTACCATTATCAACAAGTCTATGAGATTTAAGCATAGCAAATAGCATAACATTTTGCATATAATGTTCACCAATAGATTGAGGACTAAATAGTAATCCATGAACTCTACGAATATTTTCTCTAAGACCTTCAGCAGTACTAACTTCAGTTACTCTATCAAAATCAACTACATGACTAAGTTTAATAATAGCATCTTGAAGTGTACTACTATTTTCACTATACATATTAGCCATATAACTAACAGTTCCTTTAATCCATTCAGATTTACCAGCTTCCCAATCTTTAAGATTAATATATTCACCAGCAGCTCGTTCCATAAATATATTACTAGAACCAGTAAGAACGTTAGCAATACCACCAGTAATGTTCATCATCATATATTTACTACCAGCAATGTTTTGGGCAAGAGAACCTAGTTTAACTAGATTAGGAGTTTTATTATCCTTATATTGTTCAAATACAAGACGACGTATAAAACTTCTAAGATGTGCACTAGTTCTAGTTTGTTTTTCTTGTTTATATTCAATTTCACCACCAGCACTGGCTTCTCTATTTTCACTTATATTACCTTTATAATTTATATCATAAGCAGTATTGCTAGTAATAATTTGGTCAGCAGTATAAAGAAGATTTTTAACTGTTTTAATAGCATTATATCTATTACTTTCAATTAAGAAACTATTAAATACTTCTTCCCAATTACGATTAAGAATATCATTATGAATCTTATTATTCTTTTCAATAATTTCATCTCTAGCTTTAATAGCAGCAGCTTTACGTTTACTAAATTCTTCATCACTTTCATTAGGTTCTTTAAATTTAGGTATAGTAGGCAACTGTTGAGTATCTTTATTAACTAATTGAATTAATCTAGGATTAGGAATATCATAATCTTTATCAAAAGTTAAATCTTCATTATTTCTCCAACTAGTATTATTAGGAACATTGGCTGTCCAACCAAGAAAACTAAGAGCTTGTTCAAAGTAATCTTTAACAGTCATATCTTTAGATTTAAGCAAAGCTGGAAGATAACCCATATCAACATATCGCTTATTACTATTAGTAAAACAATACTTTTTCATAAGTTCATTTACTTTATTCATAAGTTCAAGTTGATATTCATTAAGATTAGTATAATTAGGATTATCATATCCTGTTCCTACTTTGTACTTATTAACAAAACTACTATATTCTGGATTAACAAGTTCTTCTTTAGGAGTAATATGCATTTGATTAATACGTGGTTCATAATTACCAACAACAGCTGAACCATCATCTTTAATCATTTGCATAGTAGTCCAAATACGAATAGGTTTAATAGTACGAGTGTAAGGGTCAAAATAATGATTATCTCCATACCATTGTTTATATTCAACACTATCAATACCATATTTATCAAGAACTTCTTTTTCTTTCATATAATAATATTGAGTAGTAGTTTCTCTAGTTCTTTTTTGAAGAATATTAATTGCAGCAGTTTTATCAATATCAGTCCATTTATCTAAATCTTTAGGTTTAATAATACCATAAATAGTTCGATTAGGTCTTTCTGCAATAGTTCCATTTTCTTCAACTTGTTCACTAAATACTTCTAGCCATTTATCATAATACTTTTTACCTTTAGCAAAAGCTCTATTTTTATCAAGTTCATATTGTTTCCAATTATAAGTAACATCACATTCACTTTCAATAAATTCAGCAACATGTTTTGCTTTAGCTTTATCAGTACTCTTTTCACCTCTAGTAATTTCATTAAATACTTCAAAACCAGTCTTAAGTTGTTCTAAATCTTCTTGACTAATATCAGCAGTATTAAGAGTTCTAGTAGCATTATCAAAATATTTTTCAAGTATTTTATTAATAGCTTCTCCTACATTAATTTCTTTTTCGCTCTTAAATTTATTACCTGTAAGATAATTATAGAAATCAGCACGATAAATTCTTAATTCATCTTCAGCAGAACGAATAATACCAACATAAGGCATACCATTACCTTTAGTATATTTATATTTTCTAACTGTTTCAGCTTTTATGAGAGCTGCACGTTCTTCAGGTATCTTACGTCCATCAACTACGTTAAATTCATCTTTAGCTTGAAATTCTCTAATAGCAAGATTAAGAACACTATTACCTTTATTAGCGTCTTTAAGTTCTTCAAATGCCCAATTTAAATCTTCTATATCTTTAATATCAAGAATATATTTAGTATTCTTACGAATCCATTCTTTAGCTTCACGATATTCAGGAACTTTCATAAGTTCTTCCATACTAATAAGAAGATTACCATTAGCATCACGTTGACTTTCATATTTACTAATAATAGAAAGTTGTTCTTTAAGTTTAGAATCAAATCCTTCTTTAGCTTGCTTATCATAGAACATTTCTTTAATTTTACGAATATTAGTTTGATAAGCACGAAGTCTTTCAGCTACATTTAAATCATGACCAATTTTTTTATTACCATCTTCATCATAAAGACTAGTAAGGCTATCCATTTGAGCATAGATGCGCCCAAGTTCTTCATCTTGACTTTGCGTAGTAACATTATCAGTAGCTTGACTTAGAATATCTCGTATTCTACTATTAAGTCTTTTATATTCAGCAAATTCTTTAGGAATACCATCATCTTCTTTTTTAAGTCCTAATAAACTTATTTCAAGATTTATAATATAAGTAGAATATTCAATAGTAACATTATTACCATCTTCATCTTGAACTGTAATTGGTTTAAGCTGATGAATAGTAGTCATATCAATAAATTTAGCTTTATTAGATAGAGCAATAAGATGTTCAACACTATTTATACCAAATTTTTGTTCAGCTTCAATAGCAGCATCTCTATATTTCTTCATCTTTTCTTCCCAAACAGGATTATTAGGTTGAATTAATCTACCATCATCATCAATAATACTATCAAGACTAACAGATTTACCATCTTTAGCAGCTCTAGATTTAAGTTCTTTAAGATAGTTTTTAAAGTCATTAGATTCTTTAATACCATTAAGACGACCTTCTTCAACAGTACCCATTACATCTTTAAGTATATTCTGCAATACAAAGTTACGATTAGCACGAATATCTTGTATCCAATAATCCATAAATCCAGTATCACCATAAGCATCAAATTCTTTCATAAGACCACTTATATAATTAGGATTAGTAGTGCGTAATTGAATCCATCTTTCAAACCAATCTTTTCTAGCAGAATGTACAGTAGTATTAGAATCAACTTGATTAACTAATTTTTGAATCTTTCTAATATTCTCTTTAGTTTTATCATCAAGATTTGTACTATCAATATCAATTTCGCTAATAAGTTTATATTTATTCTTAAATGTATTAGCACTAAGAATAACATCTAAGAAACGATTTTGAAGTTGTTCATCTTTAAGAACTTTACTAATAACATCTTTATCATTAATAGGTTTATCAATACCGTCAATTTTAATAAAACGATTAATATCATTAAGAATATTATTAGCTTCAACATCTATATAATTAGCTATAACTGATAATGAAAATTCAGAATTATCAGAAAGACTATTACTATCAAGATAATTAATTTCAGCATTATTAAGAGTATTAAGAACATTTTGAGCAGCAGGTTGACCATGACGAACAGCACGAGATATAATTAAACTTGCATTTTTAGCAAATCTACCAATAGGAGTTTGGTCATCAACACTACTATATCTATCCTGTCTCTTATACACATCTGACGCTGCCGACGAACTCTAGGGTGTAGAT
>ENA-OZBF01000831-OZBF01000831.1-human-gut-metagenome-genome-assembly--contig:-NODE-831-length-12679-cov-4.485821_pt1 | contig 12679 bp, 7 predicted proteins | sample MGYA00243980_ERZ653522 | MGnify/ENA primary metagenome ERZ653522 (study PRJEB26926, sample SAMN06165106) | human gut metagenome | biome: ENVO:00009003; feature: ENVO:2100002; material: ENVO:00002003...
CCCTAGAGTTCGTCGGCAGCGTCAGATGTGTATAAGAGACAGAATCAGAGTTGGTCCTAATAATCTCGAAATAGCCACGCTGTTCTTCTTCCGAGGCTCCTCCGGCAGACAGCACGTCCGAGAAGCCCACAATCGCATTCAATGGAGTACGGATTTCGTGGCTCATATTGGCAAGGAAAGCACTCTTCAGACGGCTGGATTCTTCGGCACGGTCCTTTGCTTCGCGCAAGGCACCCTCGGATACCTCCAGTTCATCCTTCAACTTCTTTGTATGATAATAAAAGTAAAGGGAAACGAACAAACCGCCCAACAGCACCAACAGAACAGCACCGACCGACCAGATATGATACTTGTACTGTTCGTAGAAAGAAGGGGTTACGTTCAGCATCTTTACCGGCTGCGGAAGGCCGGTGATATTCAGTTTCTTTTCCTTCACAAGTTTACCGTCCAGTATGGTCTCATTCGGAATGATTTCCATATGGGTCTCACTATCCTGAGGGGTGGTCAGCAGGCGGTAGGACTGTCTTGCCATCTCCTTGCCCAAAGCACGGTAGGTAGGAACGACACCTGCCACAGCCCAATATCCCAAGCCTACGGAACTGAGCGAGAAAGTGGGCAAAGTGGGAGCTGCTTCCATCATGGCGTAGGTTGCATTCCGCATGAAGTAACCATCGTTCATGTCCACACGCCATGTCCCCATCAATATAGCTGTATTTTCCGGTAACTCATGCAATCTGTCACAAATGGTATATATGGTATGGACGCGTCCGTCCAGCAGAATCAGGTCGAGTTCCGGAAACTTCTGCATCTCCTTCACTACATAGGCTTGCATGGCAACGCCGCCATAACTGTTGTCTGAGACAAAAGCGATATTCTTGGTGCCGGGATACATCTGCTTTATCATATTGATGTTGGCCTCCACATCATACTCATAAACGAAGCCAGCCTTGATAGGCGAACTGGGGAAATCTGTGAAGAAGTCGACGGATTCGGGCATCCAGGTCTTTAAGTCGACCGTATCGCCCGGCAACAATATGGCGTTACGGCTGGACAATGCACTTACGACCGGAGTATTGCCGCGTATAGAGTCGGGCAGAGAAAGATAGGCAGCCCAAGCCTCCTGCCCAATAAGGACGGTCAGCGCCGGACTGTTATCGCCCTGGTATTTGGACAATAGCTCCACCATCCTCCGTTCCCAAAGGGGAGATTCGGAGAAGCTTTTGCAGTTCATGTTTTCCAATGCGATGGTGTTTGTCCCGCCCAGGCGTTGGAACTCCTCCATAAAGTCTGAGATGTTGCCGGAAGTACGGCCAGCATCCGGGTTATAGGAACTGATAATCAGTATCGGATGCTCCCCCGTAATAGAGAACACTGGTAACAGACAGCAGAATAATGCTATGATACATGACGATATGGTACGAAACACATCAGTCATGAAGGTCATAGTCATTAATGCCATAAAGTATGGCGTAGGACTTTGCTAAATTTGCTTTTTCAAATTTAGCCATAAATGTGGTGTCACTCTCGGCATTGGTATCACGATGTTTTGCTTCGTTAAAGTCATAAATATCCTTCAGGCCTACGGGAACGCCCTCCTCATCAAAGAAGATTGTCGCACAGCCCAAGGCATAATCAAATTCATCATTCTCATAGAAAGAGATGGTTTGGGAATAATAGACCTTTCCTTTAATGATTACCTTCTGTGGGCCATGAAACAGCTTCTCGCTTGCCGCACGCGAGGCAACAGCCGCTTTCGCAATCCGCTCAAAGACTTCTGACGACACGGTCATAGTTTGACCTTTTTTTGTAAAATACCAAAGCAGGCATTGTTTTTCAAAATCGCTATTCACTTTTGCCATGAAATGCTTCAATACCTCCTCAAGGTTTTTGCCGAAATGTGTTTGAGCCTCATTTTCGGCTGCTTTCACTAACGTATTGATAAATGTAGTGAGCATTTTATCTAAAATCGATTGACCTTTAGCTTCTTCCATATTTATTGTTTATTAGTTCGTTATAGTTGACAAACTTCGCAATAATAAATGATTTTTCCAAGAATATGGGATTTATTTTCGTACGACGATTGTTTTTCGTACTTTTGGCATCCATTATAAAAAGAGAGAACCGATGATACAACATTTCCACCGCATGATATCTGTCGCCCTCGGCATATCAGAGAAACAAATAGCACAGACCCTCGGACTACTGAACGATGGTGCCACCATCCCCTTCATCAGCCGCTACCGAAAGGAAGTGACGGGAGGACTGGACGAAGTGCAGATTGAATCCATAAAGACCCACTACGAAAAGCTGAACGAAACCGCCAAACGTAAAGAAACCATCCTGAGCACCATACAGGAACAAGGCAAACTGACCGCCGAACTTCAGAAACGCATCGAGGAGACTTGGGACAATACCCTACTGGAGGACATCTACCTCCCCTACAAGCCCAAACGAAAAACACGTGCCGAGGCAGCCCGTCAAAAAGGACTGGAACCCCTCGCCACCCTGCTGATGCTGCAACGTGAGCCCCATCCGGAGGAACGCGCTGCCGGTTATGTGAAAGGAGACGTGAAGAACGTGGAAGATGCACTGAAAGGTGCCCGTGACATCATAGCCGAGCATGTTAGCGAAGACGAACGTGCCCGAAACAGCGTGCGAAACGCATTTGCCCGCCAAGGCATACTGACCGCCAAAGTAGTGAAAGGCAAAGAAGAGGAAGCGACCAAATACCGTGACTACTTCGACTGCTCCGAATCGTTGAAGCGATGCAACTCCCACCGCCTGCTCGCCATCCGGCGTGCCGAAGCGGAAGGCCTGCTGAAAGTCAGCATCAGCCCGGACGATGAGGAGTGCGTGGAACGGCTGGAACGCCAATTCGTGCGGAGCAACAACCCCTGCGGACAGCAAGTGGCAGAAGCCGTGCAGGATTCCTACAAACGCCTATTGAAGCCATCCATAGAGACGGAATTTGCCACGCAAAGTAAGGAACGTGCTGATGAGGAAGCCATCAAGGTATTTGCCGAAAACCTCCGTCAGTTGTTGCTGGCTTCACCACTGGGGCAAAAGCGTGTGATGGGTATAGACCCCGGATTTCGTACGGGTTGTAAAGTTGTGTGCCTCGATGCACAAGGAAATCTGCTCCACAATGAGAACATCTACCCCCACCCTCCGGTCAGCAAGCAGAAAGAGGCATTTGCCAAGCTGCAAATGATGATAGAGTCTTATAAGATAGATGCCGTTGCCATAGGTAACGGAACTGCCAGCCGCGAGACGGAGGAGTTCTTGAAACATCAGCGCTTCAACCGCGACATACAGATATTCATCGTCAGCGAGCAGGGAGCTTCCATCTATTCGGCCTCTAAAATTGCACGGGACGAGTTTCCCGACTACGACGTCACCGTACGCGGTGCTGTGTCCATAGGCAGACGACTGATGGACCCGCTGGCAGAGTTGGTAAAGATTGACCCGAAATCTATTGGTGTGGGGCAATACCAGCATGATGTGGACCAAACCAAGCTGAAAAAATCACTGGACCAGACCGTAGAAAACTGTGTAAACCTGGTAGGTGTCAACCTGAACACCGCAAGCAGCCATCTGCTGACCTACATCTCGGGATTGGGTCCGCAGCTGGCACAGAACATTGTGAACTATCGTACCGAAAACGGTGCCTTCACCTCGCGCAAGGAACTGATGAAAGTACCTCGTATGGGTGCCAAGGCGTTTGAGCAATGTGCCGGCTTCCTACGCATTCCGCAGGCAAAGAATCCGCTGGACAATACTGCCGTACACCCGGAAAGCTATTGCATCGTAGAACAGATGGCAAAGGACTTGGATTGCAGCGTAGCCGAGCTGATAGCCAGCCGGGAGCTGCGTCTGAAGATTAATCCGGAACGCTACCTCTCCCCCACCGTGGGCATGCCGACACTGAAAGACATCCTGCAAGAGCTGGACAAGCCCGGACGTGACCCACGCGGACCGATAAAAATATTTGAATTTGATAAGAACGTGCGCACCATCAACGACCTGCGCGAAGGCATGGAATTGCCCGGCATCGTAGGAAACATCACCAACTTCGGCGCATTTGTCGATATAGGCATCAAGGAAAACGGACTGGTACACCTCTCCCAACTCGCCGACAGATTCATATCAGACCCTAATGAAGTAGTGTCCATTCATCAACATATACGCGTAAAGGTACTCAGCATAGATATGGACCGGAAACGCATACAGCTGACAATGAAAGGAGTGGAACAGAATTAGTGATTAGGGATTAATGATTAATGGTTAGTGGTTAATGGTTTCTGTATTAATCATTAATCCCTAATCACTAATCCCTTATAATAGTGTCTTAAGATAATTACTGTACCAAGCACTAAAAGTAGTGAACACAGAATAGAGCCTTCGAACCCGAAAGTTCCTCCATTTATCAGATTTTCTTCCGGAAAGTGAAGAATCAGCAGATTCTCATTGCTAAATTCATTTCCACTGACTTTATATCCCAAAACAGAACCTTGAATCCAGTTCCAGAACCAATGCAAGGCAATGGGGAAACAGAGGTTGCGCGTGTATATATAGGAAGCTCCCAAGAAACAACCCGCCAGCATGATATTCAAAAACGGGACGAAGGCAAAGCTGGGATTGAAAAGATGCATCAACGAAAATAACACCGCAGAGATAAGCAATGCCACAAACTTATTGACGCCTCCATCCAGCATACGCCCTAAAATGAAACCGCGTCCAATAACTTCTTCCGTAACTGCCACTAAAAAATAAAGCAAAAGACTCGACAACAACGAAATGGGAGAAAACAAGACCCCTGCCACTTCCACAGCCCCCAACAATAAAGACAAGCCAAAACCAACTGCATACAAGAACACGACAAACAAAGCTCCGTTCAGCAGGCTTCTACCCCATCCCTTCAAAGACAAGCCCAAGCCCGAAAAAGGAAGCTTCCTGAAGCCCAGCACCATACAAGCGGCAATAAGCCCACTAGCCAACATCAAGGCTTCATTCAACATCATTAAATAGACGCTCATCCCACCAGCTTGTGTCTTCAACTCAGGGAAAGCAATCGCAAAAGGTATGGCAAACAAAAACAGAAAAATCACAAAAAGTACAGTAAACAGTACTATATCAACGAATGCCAGCCAAATACGTTTTGTTTTACTCACAGCAACACACTCTTCCTTCACCGTTTCTTCCGTCTCCATTTGTATCTCATTTTGATTAATATCCGACAAAAATAATAATAAAAAGAAAAAACTTCACGTATTCCTGCCGGTTTCTTACTATATTTGAAAAATCAATCTGGAATCGACAAACATGAAACTTAGAAAAATACTTTTAGCCGTTGCCGGACTGGCGTTAATGCTGAATGCCTCGGCACAAAAATCCCAAAGATACTACGTGGCCAAACCCGGCACCCTGGTGGAACTGACGACAGAAGCGGAAGCCAATGAAATCACCCAACTGACCCTGCAGGGCAAGCTGAATGCCGTAGATTTCAGGCATCTACGGGATGAATTCAAAAACCTGCAACTGCTGGACATTTCCAATGCCTCCATCAGCATGTATGCAGGCAAGAACGGGACTTATCCAAACCGTTTTTATGTATATCCTGCCAATTGCATTCCGGCATATGCCTTCTGCAAGCAAATGGACAACAGTACATTTGTAGGTAAGGAGACGCTGACCAGGATTATCCTTTCCGACAAGACCAAGAACATCGAAGATGCTGCCTTTAAGGGATGCAAAAATCTCAAGATATGCCAGATACGGAAGAAAACGGCTCCCAATCTGTTGTCCGAAGCATTGGCCGATAGCGTTACAGCCATATTTGTTCCATTGGGATGCAGTGACTCCTACCGTACCAAAAAGAAATGGGAGACCTTTGCATTCATTGAAGGAGAACCACTGACAGTAAATGTGCAGATTGGTAAAATGGGCAGCCTTGCCAGCGAACTGTTAAGAGCCGGATTTCAGCCCAAAGACGTTAACTTTCTGACCGTTGAAGGAAAAATGGACGAAGCCGACTTCACATTGATACGCGACTATATGCCCAATCTGGTTTCCATCGACATGACCAACAGTAATGCCACTGCAATTCCCGACTATACTTTCACCCAAAAGAAGTATCTGCTGAACGTACGGCTCCCGCAAGAACTTAGAAGCATCGGACAGCGTGCATTCAGTGGCTGCGGCCGTTTGTGCGGCACGCTGGTGCTTCCTGCCAGTGTAACCGCCATTGAGTACGGAGCATTTATGGGATGCGACAACCTGCGCTATGTGCTTGCCACGGGGAATAAGATTACCACGCTGGGCGACAACCTTTTCGGCGAAAGCCAAGGCAAAATTATATATAAGGAGAAACAATAACTCAGACTATTCCCCGCCTTAATAAGAACAAAGAGACTCTTTTAATAGCAAAAGAAGGTGTGTCAGAATGATAGCTAAAAATCATTCTAACACACCTTCTTCTTTTTTTCAATATCGCACAAGCCTTTATTAAACAAAAAAGATATGAAAGAAGAATCGTTCCATCATGGCAGAAATATCGTTCCACCGTGGTGAAAAAATCGTTCCACCATGGTGGAACGATTTTTTCCTCATGATGGAACGATTTAAAATATGCTTATTTAGTCCTTAGCTTCCGTTATCACTTTGTTGCGTACATACGTGCACGCAACTCCTTGATGTGGTCTGAAGTGATGTATTCGTCATACTCCATCATCTTGTCGATAATACCGTTCGGAGTCAATTCGATGATACGGTTGGCAACCGTCTGAATGAACTCGTGGTCGTGGGATGAGAAAAGGATATTGCCTTTATAGGTCTTTAGATTATTGTTGAATGCCTGGATAGACTCCAAGTCGAGGTGATTGGTAGGTGTATCCAGAATCAAGCAATTGGCATTGCGCAGCTGCATACGTGCAATCATGCAACGCATCTTCTCACCTCCCGACAATACGCTTGCTTTCTTCAGCACCTCCTCGCCGGAGAACAGCATACGTCCCAGGAAGCTCTTCATATAGACTTCATTGCCTTCACCGAACTGGCTCAACCAGTCCACCAGATTCAGGTCTGTATTAAAGAATGCAGTATTGTCCAGCGGCAGGTAAGCGGTGGTGATAGTCACACCCCAGTTGAAAGTACCTGCATCCGGTTTCATATTCTCGTTGATAATCTCGAACAGGGCGGTCATGGCACGCGGGTCGTGCGAAAGGAATACAATCTTGTCTCCCTTCTCTACGTTGAAGTTGACGTCGCGGAACAGCACCGTACCATCTTCCAGCGTTTTCGTCAAACCGGAAACTTCCAGAATCTGATTACCCGGTTCGCGTTCGGGCGTAAAGATGATGCCCGGATACTTACGTGATGACGGCTTGATTTCTTCTACATTCAGTTTCTCCAACATCTTCTTGCGGCTGGTAGTCTGCTTGCTCTTTGCCACATTGGCACTGAATCGGCGGATAAACTCTTCCAGCTCTTTCTTCTTCTCCTCGGCCTTTGCCTTCTGGTTCTGCTGCTGACGGAGCGCCAGCTGGCTGGACTCGTACCAGAAGCTATAGTTACCGGCAAAGAGGTTAATCTTTCCGTAGTCGATGTCCACCGTATGCGTACAAACGGAGTCGAGGAAGTGACGGTCGTGGCTTACCACCAGCACCGTATGCTCAAAGTTGGAGAGGTACTCTTCCAGCCAAGTCACGGTCTCCATATCCAAGTCATTGGTAGGCTCGTCCAGCAGCAAGTTATCAGGATTTCCATAGAGAGCTTGCGCCAGCATGACACGCACCTTTTCTTTGTTGTTCAACTCACCCATCAACAGATAATGCTTGTCTTCCTTGATACCCAAACCACTCAACAAGGCGGCAGCATCGCTTTCGGCATTCCAGCCGTCCAACTCGGCAAATTTCTCTTCCAATTCGGAAACCTTCAGCCCATCCTCGTCTGTGAAATCCTCTTTGGCATACAGCACTTCACGCTGCTTCATGATATCCCACAACACCGTGTGTCCCATCATCACCGTGTCCATCACCGTAAAAGCATCCCACTTGAAGTGGTCCTGGCTCAAAACGGAAAGACGCTCTCCCGGAGCCAGCATGATGGAGCCCGTCGTAGGGTCCAGCTCCCCGGAAATCGTTTTCAGGAAAGTAGATTTTCCGGCGCCGTTGGCACCGATGATACCATAACAGTTACCACTTGTAAACTTCAAGTTTACGTCATTGAACAACACTCTTTTACCAAACTGTACTGAGACATTAGAGACTGTAATCATCTTTATATTTACGATTTATTTATTTACAATTTACTATTTAATACCTATTAGTCTGCGAATTGCGAGTGCAAAGATAGTTATTTTTCCATGAATAGACACAGAGAAGCGCTGTCAATCTGACATAAAAGTATTACCTTTGCAGCGTTTTCGGCAAAAATATCCGTTTTGGCAAAGTTTTTGCTGGAGCACTAATATCGTATTAACTTAAACCCTTAACAGCAATGAAAGCTAAATCATTTTACAAGAATAATAAGCATAACAATATGAATCCGAAAGAAAAAGAAAACAACCAGGAAGAGGAGCTGAAAACTCAAGCTACTCCTAACGAATGTGACGAAGAAACTGTCGGACAAGAAACTTCACAAGAAAACGAAGCTCCCCTGACAGAAGAAGAAAAGCTCGCCCAGGAACTGGAAAAGGCCAATGAACAGATTGAAGAGCAGAAGGACAAATACCTGCGCTTGTCTGCCGAGTTTGACAATTACCGCAAACGTACCATGAAGGAGAAAGCAGAACTCATCCTGAACGGTGGTGAAAAGAGTATCAGCAGTATCCTACCCATTGTGGATGACTTTGAACGCGCCCTCAAAAACATGGAGACAGCCACCGACGTAGCTGCCGTAAAAGAAGGCGTTGAACTTATCTACAACAAATTCATGTCTGTATTGGGACAAAACGGCGTTAAGGTAATAGAGACAAAGGAACAACCGCTCGATACAGACTATCACGAAGCCATCGCCGTGATTCCGGCACCCAATGAAGCATTGAAAGGCAAAATTCTGGACTGTGTACAAACCGGTTACATCCTAAACGACAAAGTGATCCGTCATGCCAAAGTGGTAGTCGGAGAATAACATAAAACTGTATGGAAAAAAGAGATTACTACGAAGTATTGGAAGTCGAAAAGACAGCAACGGTAGAAGAAATAAAGAAAGCCTATCGCAAAAAAGCCATCCAATATCATCCGGACAAGAATCCGGGCGACAAAACAGCCGAAGAGAAATTCAAGGAAGCGGCAGAGGCATACGACGTACTAAGCAATCCGGACAAGCGTGCCCGCTACGATCAGTTTGGCCATGCCGGACTGGGTGGTGCCGCCGGTAATGGTGGTCCGTTCGGCGGCTTCAGTGGAGGCATGTCCATGGACGACATCTTCTCCATGTTCGGTGATATCTTTGGTGGACACAGTGGAGGAGGTTTTGGCGGTTTTGGAGGTTTCGGCGGAAGTGGCGGCACACAACAACGCCGTTACCGTGGTTCGGACTTGCGTGTCAAGGTAAAACTGAACCTCAAGGAGATCTCTACCGGTGTGGAAAAGAAATTCAAGCTGAAGAAATACGTGCCTTGTACCCACTGTCATGGTACGGGAGCCGAAGGTGACGGTGGTTCAGAGACCTGCCCGACTTGTAACGGCAGCGGCACGGTAATCCGTAACCAGCAAACCATACTCGGCACCATGCAGACAAGAACCACCTGCCCGACGTGTGGCGGTGAGGGCAAAATCATCAAGAACAAGTGTAAGGAGTGTGCCGGTGAAGGCATTGTATACGGTGAAGAAGTAGTAACCGTAAAAATTCCGAAAGGCGTTGCAGAAGGTATGCAACTCTCTATGGGAGGAAAAGGAAACGCAGGCAAGCACAACGGCGTGCCGGGAGACTTGCTGATTCTTGTAGAGGAAGAACAAGACCCGAACTTGATACGCGATGAAAACGACTTGATTTACAATCTGCTCCTCAGCTTCCCGACAGCAGCCTTGGGTGGTGCGGTAGAAATTCCCACGATTGATGGAAAGGTGAAAGTAAAAATTGACTCAGGTACGCAACCGGGAAAAGTGCTCCGCCTGCGCGGCAAAGGTTTACCCAACGTGAACGGATACGGCACGGGAGATTTGCTGGTAAATGTCAGCGTATACGTACCCGAAACGCTGAACAAGGATGAGAAGAAGGCGCTGGAGGAGATGGAAGAATCGGATAACTTCAAGCCAAATACTTCGATTAAGGAGAAAATATTCAAGAAGTTCAAGAGTCTGTTCGACTGATAAAAAAATAGAGATAATAAAGAAGGCCTCCCAATATGCACTAAAATATCGGGAGGCTTTCCTATTATCTGATTACTGGATTAACAAATAATTCATCCATATACACCGGCGTATCTGCCTCAAAAGCAACTTTGAGATAGCGGGTATTGACATCTATACCTTCAAACAAGACTCCGTCAATCCAGGCATCATGCTTGGCATTCTGGAAGGAAGGAGTGTCTTTAATAGATAATAAACGATACGAGTCTCCATCTAGTGAAGCATATAAATAGACTTTCGAGGGCAGTCTAATACCTCCCGGCCTATAATTTAACATACGCAGTAAAACGTCATGGAGCTCCATTTCCTTTTGCAAATCAACCTGCAGCTCATGATATCCCTTATTAAAGATTATCCAACAACTGTCTCCGGTGTTTTCCTCAGCAATCAAGCCATCCAATAATGCCGATGGAGTCTTTTCGTCCCTTATCATCTCAGGTGTCGCACCATTAGCCAATTTATCAAGGAAAGAAGCTTCAAGCAATTTCCAATATCTCGTACCCCGCTTCCAATCCATATAGTTCTGAAAAGTACAATTGGACCAAATAGGTTGTCCTAACTGAAAAGATGACATCGGATTCTCAATGATGCCACAAAACATGAAAGAAACAATATTCTCCACTCCCGCTGCCGATGCTGCTGCTTGCTGAGAAAGTAAGCGTGAATAGGCAGCCGGAATCAAAGCAGAAGTGCGGTCGTTAAGCTCATCTTCCCACGTAAACGTTTCACAGTTCGCCCATAAGGCAATATTCAGTTTATCATGAATAGTCCGCAGCTTTTGCCAGTTTTCCTTCAAGCGGACCAAAGGAAACTTTTCCCTCACACATCCCACTTCATCTTGATAGGTTATGACATCTACCTTTAGCCTAGACAACCGCCTTTCATATTCCGGATCATCAAAATCAGAATCGACCATGCCATAAGGAGAAATCAGAATTTTCTTATTCGGAGTCAATCTACGCGCCTGCTCTGCCAAAGCATTGACCGCATTCACAGCATGCTCAGAAAGTATAGGACACAAGCAATCCTCAACCGGTAAATACCATCCATAAAGCGCTTTATGTGTCCTATATATGGACGCCAACTCCTTCATCATATCCAATTGCCTTTGCTGAATCACCGGATCGCGTAAATTATCATCCTGGTCTTTAGCCCAGCCAATACTCATAAAAACCTTCATGCCTAGTCGAGCTGCCGCATCCATAATGGCATCCACCGGGCTTTTTCTATTCTCAGAATACGCCCACGGCATTAGTTTTGAAGGATAATAGGCTTCCCCTTCATTAGCTACTGCCATAAAAACTAAATATTCCATCCCCATATCTGATAATTCCTTCACCTTCTGTTCCCACATTCCAGGGTCAGTATTGTCAAAATATTGCAGATTGGTATATTTATTACGTACATCCTGATAAGCTAGATTTATCCATGTACCGGTAATTGGCTTTACTTCGGAAACAATCTTGTCTTTACCTTCTTTTTTTTGTTCGTTCAAATAGTCCAAGTATCCGTTAAACAAATCAATTGTCTCTTTTTCACCTATACAGACAGACATTTCCGGATCATTAAATACACCAGGAAACTGATAACACAAAATAGTCTCAAAATTCTCAAATTGATTTAAGTCTTGAATGATTCCATCTATAGGCCGAGGATATAATGAATTATCCTGGTTGAATAAAAAAGCCTCCAAATCAAACCATAAATGAGCTTTCGCTTCATCACATACTTTTTGTAATAAATTTGCAGCTTCAAGTCCTTTTAAATCTTCTTTAGGCATTCTAGCAAATCCAAATGGACATAATATATCCAGATGCTTCAATAAGTCCGGATAAGTATCCATTCCATTAGGAATATCAAAACTATTGGTAGCCAGCATCATAGGTTTCCCTGGTGCAAAAGTATTACAGTAGGCCTTAAACTCTTTAAAGAAGGTTACAATATCCTCCTTCCTCTTCTTTCTCATCAACGGACTCTTTTCCCAATTATCTAGCCCTCCTCCACTCTCTTCCGAAATATAAAACCCATAAAAGGACTCGTGATGTCCATACTTTTCCCAAAGCTCTTTAGCCACTCGTTTATGCCATTCTAGAGATTCAGTAGTAAAATCAAACCAAGCAAACATGCCAATTCCTAGAAATACATTCATATTTCTCCTATCTGCCTCTGTCAATATAGCCTCAATAGGATCATCAGCCTTGATATCCATCCGTCCCGGATACAGATTTGAAGGATAAAAGGCTTTACCAGTATAATTTGTGACATTTACAGAATGTTTGCCTGCATATTCTTCATTGCGAAAAACCTCCTGAATAACGATAATATTC
>ENA-OZBF01000837-OZBF01000837.1-human-gut-metagenome-genome-assembly--contig:-NODE-837-length-12582-cov-4.860142_pt1 | contig 12582 bp, 25 predicted proteins | sample MGYA00243980_ERZ653522 | MGnify/ENA primary metagenome ERZ653522 (study PRJEB26926, sample SAMN06165106) | human gut metagenome | biome: ENVO:00009003; feature: ENVO:2100002; material: ENVO:00002003...
GGAGTTCGTCGGCAGCGTCAGATGTGTATAAGAGACAGCTGTTATTCCTGGACCTCCGAGGGGGGGGCAGATGGAGCAAAGCTGGAGCAATCGCCGGAAACGGATGGAGCTTGGCTTGGCGACAGCTTGACGCTCAATACTGGGGAAAAACCATCTATGACAGCCGTACAGGAAGTGTGCTCCGCATGGGGACCCCACAGCGCCGCAAAAGAATCGCTCTTGTCGCAGATTTTGGAGGTCAACGCGCCGGAGAAATACTTTTTGAGCGCGAGGGCTTGCAGGGGCATTTTGACGAGAGCGTCCAGACGCGGGAAGAAGCTACCGGATTTACTGGAAACTGCCCTTCTGGAAATGATTCGATGGCGGGAGAAGTGATTCCGATAAACACCCAGATTGCCACCAGATATAAATCACTTGGAGAACGCACAGGGCTTGGCGTGGGAGAAAGCGGCGACCCGGCATATACATTGCAAGCCACACATGAGCATGGAGTTTGCTACTGCATCCAAGGAAATGTTGCGGACCGGCTTGGAAGCACAAAAATGAACGGGGCCGGAGTAGCAGAAAACGTAAGTTATACGCTGAATACAGTTGACCACCATGCCGTTGCTTATGCGGCTGAAAGTGGAGAAAATTTTCAACCAGTAGTCTTAGAGAGCAACCAAGTTCATGCAACGGCTACGCAAACTGGAATTTGCCCAACGCTTCCGGCGAGCATGGGCATGGGCGGCGGGTATATTCCGATGATTACGGACCACCCGGCGGACAGGCCTGTTGTTTTTGAAAACCATGCGCAGGACGCACGGTACAAGGAAGCCCCCACCTGTTCCCCAACGGGCTACGACCGTTGGGGAACAGGTGGGGGAAATACGCCACTCGTAGCCGTGCCGGGGCAGGTCACAAGCTACGGAATCGGAAACGGACAGGCTCATGCCTATGCCAGCAAGGAGAAATCCGGGACGCTGGACACCATGCACGATGCGCAGGCTGTGGCAATCGAATACTCCGGCTGCCTGAATCCATGGGACACGCAGGCGCGGCGGGTATACGGCGAAGATGGTGCGTTTCCTGCACTCCCGTCCAGAGGAACAGCCGGCGGGAACCAGCAGGCAGTGCTTGCCGGGCAAAGAACAAGATGGATCGTTCGCAGGCTGACACCGACAGAGTGTGAACGCCTGCAAGGCTACCCGGACGGCTGGACAGATATCGGAGAGTGGGTGGATACCAAGGGCAAAAAGCACAAGCCTGCGGATAGCCCACGATACAAGGCACTGGGAAACAGCATCGCATTGCCGCAGTGGTTCTGGATCGCACAGAAGATGAAATCATACATGGGAGATGGCGCAAAGCTGGGAAGCCTGTTTGACGGCATCGGCGGATTCCCGCTGGTATGGGAGACTACATACGGAACTGGAACCGCCAGGTGGGCATCGGAAATCGAAGAGTTTCCAATCGCCGTTACGAAGAAGCACTTCCCGGAAAGGAACGAACATGAAAATTGATGTAGGAAAAATTGCTCTGGTGGTAGTCCTGATCGCTGGCGTACAGACGAATGCGCTTTACCACAGAATCAACGATCTGGAATGCCAGCGAGATATCTACAAGTCCCGGTATGAGGACTGGGAGGGCGTGTCGAAAGAAATTGCGGGATATGCAGATACCCTGCGGGATTCGCTGAAAGCGCGGGATCGGCTGGACGGAAAGCTGCTGGTAGAGGATGCAGGAGACTTCCTCTGCACAGCATATTGCACCGAAAAGCGGGAGCACATCTGTGGTACTGGAACGGGAATTACCGCCAGCGGCGCGCCGGTTGAAGGAGGCGTGACAGTGGCGGCAGACCCGGACGTTTTTCCGTTCGGGACCGTCCTCTACATTGAGGATGTGGGAGTGAGAATCGTTCAAGACACCGGAGCCAGCGTAAAGGGAAAACATCTGGACGTTGCCGTTTCCGGTAGCCATAAGGATGCACTGAACTGGGATGGGTACGGCCAGCACAGGGTTTGGATCGTCAGGGAGGCAGAGTAATGGACAAAGAACAAATGGCAATTGCCCGCCTACAGGACGCTGCACGGCTGTCCGAGCATCGGTACAAAAAACCGCTCATGGTCACATACTCTGGCGGAAAGGATTCACAAGTGCTTATGGCTCTGGCTGAACGTGCAGGAATCAACTTTGAGGTGGTCAACAGCCATACCACAGCAGATGCGCCGGAGACGGTCTATTTCATCCGTGAGCAGTTCAAGGCGATGGAAGAACGGGAAATCAAATGCTCCATCGTCATGCCACGCTACAAGGACAAACCCGTGTCCATGTGGACACTGATTCCGCAAAAGCTGATGCCGCCGACAAGACTTGTACGCTATTGCTGTGCCGTTCTCAAAGAAAATACTGGCCGCGATAGATTTATCGCTACCGGCGTTCGCTGGGCTGAATCAACAAACAGAAAGAAAAACCGTGGAACGATGGAGTTTAGCCATCGTGACAAGGAAAAGCGCATCATCCTTATGGGAGACAATGATGAAAAAAGACAGCTTTTTGAAACGTGCAGCATCAAGGGCAAGATGACCGTCAATCCGATCGTGGACTGGTCTGACGATGATGTGTGGGACTACACGCACAGCGAACACTTGCCTATCAATCCGTTGTATTGCGAAGGACAGAAGCGCGTTGGCTGCATCGGCTGTCCTATGGCCGGTAGGGGGGGGCAGACAGCGTGAGTTTATGCGCTGGCCCGCCTACGAAAAAATGTACATCTCAGCGTTTGAACGAATGCTTAATATCAGAAAAGTAAAAGGTTTGCAGTGTGACTGGCAGAGCGGCATGGATGCTTTTCGCTGGTGGATGGAAGATGATAACATAAGCGGGCAGTTGAGCATGGACAATCTGATGGGGGAAGAACGGTGAGAACAGAAAAGGAGAAGCGGAAATGGACTGGGATGATCGGGCAGTGATTGCAGATCAGACTTGCATTTTGCGAAGCGATAAATGCTTCAAGGAGAATCAGAAATGAAACTGCCGGAAAAGAAGTATGCGGTGATCTACGCAGATCCGCCGTGGAGTTACCGCCAGCATGGAACTGGACCAAAAAGCCGCGGGAACGCAGCACAGCACTACCACACAATGACCGTTGAGGACATTTGCGCATTGCCCGTTCGCCAGCTTGCGGGGGGGGGGCATGGATGCGCGCTGTTCATGTGGGCGACATTCCCAACCATCCCAGATGCGCTGAAGGTTATGGACGCATGGGGCTTTACATACAAAACGGCGGCATTCGTCTGGATCAAAAAATACAAGTCGGGCGGAAACTTTTATGGAATGGGTGCTTACACTCGTGCAAATGCAGAGGTTTGCTTGTTGGGAGTGACGCCGGGATTCAAGGCAAAAGCATTGGTCAAAAGCCATACAGTGCACCAGGTAATCGAATCCCCTATACAAGCGCACAGCGTAAAACCAGATGAAGCCAGACAGCGTATTGTGGAATTGCTGGGCGATGTGCCGAGAATCGAACTGTTTGCCCGCCAACACGCAACCGGATGGGATGCGTGGGGAGATGAACTTGAGTAATTGGAGGAAAAGTATGGAAGGACTTGTAAAGACACTGGGAACCTTACTGTTTGCGCTGGGCGTGGCGCTGTGGGCAGCGGTGATATTTTTTGTGCCCGCCGCGCTGATTAAATACTGCTGGATGCATCTGTTCGCATGATGAGAAAAGAAATTCTGGCAGCAAGGAATGTTCTCTGCAAAAAGATGCGGCAGAACTTCCTGTCGTGCGCAAAGTGCCCGCTGGGAAAGATCCGGGACGAGGGCACGGCTTGCAGGGATAGCGTGCTGAAACACAAGGCAGAGGCAGAAGAGATTCTAAAAACAGAATAGCGCACTCCGTTACAAAGGCCGCCCGCCGCGGCGGTCTTTTTTATGAGCATGGGAACAGGCCCGCACCCGGTTCAACTCCGGGATTGCCCAAAATCGGAAGGAGGACGCACCAATGCAAAGGTATTATATCCTGCTGAAAGCAACCGGTGAAAGCGGCCTGCCCGCGTGGCTGCCTTATAGGCTCACAGCAACCAGCGCAGAGCTGGCCGTTGAAAAGGCAAAAAAGATGGCAGAAGATCACTACCGAGAGTACAAGACGTTTGAGGTTCAGGTGATCGAAAATGAAGGGAGTTACAAATGAAACTGGCGGCAATCGCAAAACTTATCAAGGCTGACGAATACTGCAAGCTCTACAAGGTGCTCTATGAAGAAAGCACGGGATGCGATTTGTATATCGGCACGAAAACGACAATCTTTCCATTGAGCGGTTTCCCGAAGGCACAGAACGAAAGTGAACTGGCAACGCTGCTTGGTATCAGCAAGAAAGAATGGGAAGATATTCAGTTCGACGCAGATCCTTGCCCGAACGGAGTTCGGAACGTCGGGGGCATGAACCTGGACGACACGGCAGACAGTGAGGTGGACTGCGTGACTGGCAGAGTCAGCATCCGGTACTGCGGGAACAATTTGATCCCGATGATTGATCCGCACCACGGGACGGTAGGCTTTGTGGATGCAAAGCAGATCCTGCCGGTGGCGGACGAAATCCGCAAGAGCGGATATTTCAAATACTGTCTGCGGAAGATGGAGAGCGGCGGCCGCTACTATGTTATCAAAGACGGAATGGTGGTGCGCGGCGCTGTGCTTCCCGTGAAACTGGAATCGCTGGCAAAATTCGGACTGCGTGAACTTGCCGATATGGTGGCGAAAACGACGGACGCTGCGGACGTTGAGGATTTGAGCAAGCGGGAGGACAAAGAAAATGCGTAAGACCCTGAAAGCGCTGGCGCTGACAATCTGCGCTACCGCACTGTGCGGAGCACTGGCGGGATGCGAAGCTGACAAAGCTATGGGGACAGACGAATATCCGGCCAGGACGGTGTATGTCTATTCACCGGATGGCACGTTGCTGGACAAAGGCGCATACGAAGGCGGCTCCTGGTCTTGCGACTGGCCGGTTATTTCGGTAAAGGTCAACGGGAAAAAGTATAAAACGAGCTGGGCTAACGTGGTTTTTGTGGAGGAATAACATGGACGCTGTGAAGAATGATGTGAAGCGGCTGGTCAAAATTGAACTGGCTGCAGCGAACAGGAAGTTTCGGATGTTTGCGAGTAACCATGAGGGCGTGGCGGTAATTCAGGAAGAATCCGTGGAAGCTGCACGGGAAATGGACGGTCTGCATCGGGAACTGAACGCAATGTGGATGGGCGTTTACTCCAACGATCCGCAGATCTCCACGAAGGGCGTGTATGACCGGGCGGTTGCCCTGGCCGTGGAGGCTATTCAGGTGGCGGCAATGGCGCGAAAGTTTGAGCGTAGCCAGCGCCGGAACTGGCCGGGAGCGAAGGAGCCGCACTATGACGAAGAAGAAAAGTGATGCACCGGCAGAGATCGAAACCATTACGCTGACCATGAGCCGCCCAGTGGCGGAGGCTGTGCAGACTGCCTGCGAGTGGTACTTGCGGCTGCACATGGGGCAGTTCTGGGATCTGGCAGACGATTTGTGCTTTGCAAAATTCTACTCGGACGCGGAAAACAATGCGTTTCAGAGCGAGGAACAGCGTAAAAACGCTTTTAATGTTGCGATAGACCGCAGAAATACCATGCTGCTAGAAATGGAACGGCTGTACAGCAGATACGTTCTCCCGGCCCCGACCTCAGACGTAATGAAGGCGCCGTACCGGGCAGAACAGGTATGGCTTGTTATTCGCCACGCCCTGGCATGGCATGACAAGCCGGAGGGCGACCCATGGAATGTGTGCTTTGATAAGCCGCTGAACCGCAGCGACCAGCCGCAGCCAAAAATTGAATTGAATTCGGTTCGGCCTAAAGGCTACGATGAACTGATTGAAGTTGGAGATCTGGTTTATTCAAAAATATTAAAGACAACGGGAACGGTAATTCGTGGCAACCGGGATGAAAATGTTGTTGCTGATTTTGACATGAGAAACGGATCACTCAAAAGATATGCGTGTGAACCGAGTGATGTTGTTCTCATTGAAAGAAAAAGTAGTTAGCCATGAAGTGCAAAACGGATGAAGTCCGGCTTCAGCAGAACGAAGAGAGCAGAAAACGCTAAAAAGACCGTGCCGGGGACAGATATTCCGTGCAAAATCTATGACTGGAAGAAAAACGAGGAAGTTCTATTCCGAGATATTGGAAAGGAAACTGACGAGAAATGAAATACAAAGCGGAAGTTGTAGCCTACGAATCTTACGGAGAGGTTTGTCTTGGAGAGTTTGAAGTCGAGGCGGACAACGAGGAAGGGGCGGACACGGCAGCACGCCGCGCGGCCAAAAAACGGCACCCAAACCTTGAAGATTTTGAGGTTATGAAGCTGGAAATGATAGTATGATCGTTTGCGTCGGGAAAACGGCTGTTTGCAAATTCTGTGGAAAAGAATATCCGTCCGAAGGACTGAACCACGGCAGACAAGTACGGATTCCTACCGTACCATGTATTTTGAAACCATACGGAACTACCGGTAAAGTGTGCCAGTGCTGTGGCAGAGAACAAGTATTCGTAATGGAAATTTTCGTGGATGAAGATGCGGTGCGGGGATTCTGTGACTTTTGGTGGTGAAAACATGGAATATGAAAGAACCTGCTGCACCTGCCGCTGGCACGAGGGCTACACCTGGATCTGCTTCAACGGTGAATCTCCGAACTGCGCTGACATGACAGACCCGGAGGACACCTGCGAGTACTGGGAAGCCAGAACGGAAGAGAACGGCATTGGTGACTACGAAGTAAACTAATCAAGCTCCTAATCAAGAATTAAGCAAGCCCGTCGTAAAATTGCCGCCCTGACGAGGCGGCAAGGGGCTTGTATGTGTAACTTAATCTAGCGACCACGGAAGAACACGCCGGGGAAAGCGGGGGTCAAGGGGGAGAAAACGAGGGCAGGTCTGTAGGGCTTGACGGAATGGGAAACTTAAAAAGACCTGCCCGGCGTTGTGTCCCCCTTGTCCTGCGAAGCCGTGTGTGTTTGGTCCACAGAAAAGAAAATCCCAGTAGAACTTTGCGGAAGGAGGAAGTGAACGGTGCGGGCATGGTACATTCGGGAGCAGAAACACATTCTCGGAACATCCGATTATGCAGAAGTGGATCTCTTTGAAACAACGGACAAGGAACACACCGCGAGCACCCGCCGCAAAAGAGAACTGGCGACCTCCATTGCGCAGCAGAAGTATAACGACATGATAGCAAGGCGGTATTTCTGCCAGCTGGCCTATACGAATTTCGGGGAAAGTGACTGGGCAGTCACGTTTACATACGACCACGACCACCAGCCAGCGCCAGGAGATTTTGACCAGGTAGACCGGGACTGGACGAATTTTACCCGCCGCTTGAAGCGCTTCTGCAAAAAGACGGGGCGGGAAGCATCCAAGTGGATGCAGGTTGCAGAGTACAGAGTGGTGGACGAGGACGGGAAAGTTACCGGCAGACACCACCATCATGTGATCCTGCAAGGCAATCTGACATGGCAGGAGATCAAGGACTTGTGGCGGGACAGCGCCGGGCGGCCGATGGGGCTTGTGAAAGTTGAGCCTATCGACCTGACCTGTTCCAGCTTTGAGCGCCTGACGACCTACATGACGAAAGCCCGCGCCCGTATCCGGCGCTGGCGGCAGAGCCAAGGGCTGCAAAAGCCGAAAACCCCGCGCCCGAATGATACCAGATGGAGCCGCAAGCGCTTTGACGAAGCATTTGCTCTGCCGGATGACCGCGAATACTGGGAGAAAAAATACCCCGGTTATACCCTGCGCGAGTGCGAACAGCACATCACGGGGAACAACACCAAGCACCTGATCGTGAAATTGAAAAAGAAGCCGGACACCCGGCGGAAGAACAGGAGGAACCAGCCATGAGCGCCAGACTGGAACTGGATGACCTGCCGCCGCGCTACCGTGCGCAGGCAGAGGCTCAGATAGCAGCCAGACAACGGGGAAAGTGTACCCATGCGCAGCCTATGGCGGAGGCCGCAAGCGCTGCCGGGCGGTTGAGCAAAACTTTTGATTCCTACGGAGAGTATGTGTATTACATCGGCACCATCTTGCCCGGCATTCAGTCCGGGGAAATCGTGTCAGCAGAACCGCACCCGAAGTGGACACTGCTGCCGGAGGAAGAATACTGCGCGGTGAAACTCCCGGCGGCGCATTATACGGCGGACTATAAGCTCACCTATGCAGACGGACGGGTGGATGTGGTAGAGATCAAGTCGAAGTTTACCAGAAAAGCACAGCGGGATTATATCTATCGCCGCCGGCTTTTTATCGACCTCATAGCCAAACCGAAAGGCTGGGGCTTTGTCGAGATCATCACACCGGACACAAAAGCAGAAACGAAAGAGTGGAAGCGCCTGGCTGAACAGGCGGGAAAGGAACAATCATGGGCAAAAGCAGAGCAAGGATGCCGGCATTCTACCGGCAGAGCATCCAGAACGCGGTGAACCAGCAGATCAACATCAGCAAGTCGAAGCACCGAACCATGCTGAACCGTGAAGCAATCGGGCAGGTGGTCTCGTATTGCACCATTGCAGCGGCGCATGATCTCTGGGACTGGGGCGAGAAAGAATCCACTATCTTGACCCTGAAAATGAATAATGCTGCATCCCGGTACATTCTGGATCTCGACAAGTACGGGACACCGGAAGCCCGGAAGCGGTTAAGAGAGCGCACCGCCCACCTGATGCCGGAAGAGTTCTGGCTCCCGGCGGGTGATCTGGTAGGCTCTGAAAAAAAGCTGCGCATTCTGGCGGAGCGCCGCGATGCCGCAAAAATGATTATCCGCTTTATGGCGGAATCGCTGGAAGAAATGGGATACACCCATGAACAGATCGAGGCCGTGAAGAAAGAAGCCAAGGCGAACTATGCCCAGTTCCTTGAATGGAGCAAGGACGGAGAAGAGGTGGCCTATGACCGTCTGCGCCGCGTCATTGAGGACATCTACGGCGTAGGTGCCATGGTGGAGCGCGTGGAGGGAGAAGATCCCATTTTCGGCAAACCCCTTTTCAAGAAAGAATTTTGAACTTCGGGAGGATTGAGCAGTGAAGGTACACGAGGCGGAAGCAATCTTGAAATATTATGCAGACATCCCGCAGCGGATAGAGATCATCCGCCGCCAGTGTGCCGCGCTGAACGATGAAATAGACCCTATGCGGGGCATGGGTGCAGATGGGATGCCGCACGGCGGATCTCACGGAGATAGTACCGCAATGATGGCGTGCAAAATGGAAGAACTGGGCATTGGTGAACGGCTGCGCCAGCTGGAACAGCAGCGGGCGGTTTTGCTGGGAGATCAGCGTATCATTCAGGGACAAATGAACAGGCTGGACAGTGGCCACAATATGATTTTGACCGAGTTCTACATCAGCCACAAAAAATGGCATGAAGTGAAGCAGAAAGTTCCGTACAGTGTGCAGCACTTGAAGTACCTGCGGAACGTGGCTCTTGCACAGTTGGGCAGCGGTCTGGAACGGCTCCCGGAGTGCGGCGCTATATTATCGCGTGCGTTAAACGTGCGCGAGGAACGCTGCCGGGCGGATGCCTGGGCGGAGGACGATATTATCTTATAGGCAAGGCGGCCTGTGGAACCTCATGCACAGGCGCTTCCGCAAAATCGTGTCCACCATCCGCAGAAAAACAAACACGACTGCCCCCAAAATCCGAAAACAGGCATAGAAATAACCCGGCGGGCAGTTGACCTACCGGGTTTCGTACAAAGGAGACTGAAATGGGAATCAGGATTGAATTGAAAAACTACATTGAGAAAATCATCAAGGAAAGAGCGGCCAGAAAGTGGACAAGAAGAAAGGCCGTGAAAGTTCCAGATGGTTTGCCACACATGATTGCTTTGGATGATCGCACTGACGATGAACTGACGGATGAACTGCGCTACAAGTGGAGTTTTTGCCCGATAGTCACCAAGGAAAAAGAGGGATACGTTGCTATGTTTGTCCCCGGCGGAAATGTAATTCGATTCAAGGACAAGGAAGCGACACAGCTGATCTTTGATGCTATCATGCGGTCATTCGATAGAGCGTGACAGGGGAACTTCGATGGTTTCTACGCCTTTTAACGGTATCTTTCCGTGATGCTTATAGGCGATATACTGACGAACAACATAGTCCAGCTGTTCAAACGAAAGCTGCTGCTGGACAATAACGTGCAATGTGTAACCGCCAATTTGAATAAGATGTTCAAACTGCCCCTCTTTGTTCAAGACAAAACGGGCAGTTCCGTGACGTTTTTCCTGCATAACAGAATCCTTTCAACACTATAAGCCCGTCAGGTCATCGACCCGGCGGGCTTTTTGAATTTCGTGATTTACTTTTCGTGTGGCGGCTGGTCATCCGGCGGAGCGTTGCGCTTGATGATGATCTGCGCCTCGTTGGGATCCCGGCCTTCCTCTGCGCTTGCCTGAGCAATCTGTTCAGCCAGACCTGCCGGCAGACCGTTTTCGTCCAGCGGACCGGTGTAGCCGTCGTAGTCCACGATGTTGATGCAGGGCGGTGGCGGGACGGTTTTGTAATACCTGCCGTCCTCATAGTTTACATCCGTGACGTGATCCCACCAGGTAATGTCACCGTGTTCATCCTGGGCGGCTTCTGCGGCGGATTTTGCTTGCTCTTCGGTGAAACCATCGAAAGTAAGGCGGGCGCCGTCACTGAAAGCAGCAACCATTCGCCACGGTGCAAAAAATTCTTCGTGTTCCATGCAAAACCTCATTTCGTGAGAGAAAATGTATCAAAAAAGCGGGTTTTCGTGATTGAATTGAACTTTTTGAAGCTGGAAAGTTGAATTTCGTGATTAAAAAGCTGCTTTTCGTGGCTAAGACCGGATTTTTGCAGATAAATTGCAAATTTCGTGGTCAAAAAGTAAGATTTCGTGAAGTAAGATTCTTTACTCCGGGATGTAACCATTCAGGCAGCGATTGAAACCGCGTTTCGTGAGGGCATCGGTAACTCTGTCCTCTGGGAAGTAGTAAGCAGACCCGTCTGCCGCAGGAACAGCCCCGGCGGGATACTCTGCGCCGGTGTACCAGTCCGTTTCCGTGTCGTACTTGCGGTGCAGGTACTTGTAAACGTCACGCTGGGCTTTGTCGAACACCTCCACGAAAGAGAAGGACGCACAAGGCGGCAGCTCTTTTGCCAGCATGGGCGCGTTCTGCGCCAGCCATGCAGCCATTACGGTTTTAGCTGCATTTCGTTTCGGCTTGCCTTCCCGGTGCACCAGATCCAGCAGCTGCACAACAAGGGGCTTTGGCAGATCGTTCAGCACTTCTTCCAGCGGGTAAGGGTTTTCGTGCAGGAGCGGCGAGGTGCACAGTTCCGGGATCAGATCCAGTTCGTGGCAGGTTACGGGCTTCTGGCGGGTCTCAATGCGTTCACTGGTGTAGTACAGCATTTCCTTGATTTCGTTCTGCGCTGCATCAGAGAGCTGCTCAACCAGTTCGATGCTATCCGCAAAGCTGATCTGCGCCTCGTTTCGTTCGCCGGTGCTGCGCCCGGTCTTGTATGCCGCGTCGATGATGCCAAGTTCCATAGCCAGCCGGAAAATGTGCTTGCAGGGTTTTTTGCGCTTTACAAAATCGTTGCAGGTGCAGCTTGTAAGACTGGTCTGGTACGGCTCTTTGCCGGATCCATAGAAAACCCCGGTTTCGTGTTCCTTGTCCACGGAAAGCGGGCTGGTCTTGCTCTGCTGGGCGCTGGCAAGGCGCTTTTCTTCGTCAGCGTCTGCGGGGTGCTCTGGCCATGGGCCGAATGCGGGAATCATAGTCATAACGGGAAACCTCCTTTTCGTGTTTCATTACTGTCATGATAGAACAAAACGCAAACAAAAGCAATAAAAGGCAAGAAGATTTCGTGTGGAATCCCACAAAATCCCCGGCGGGTGGCCGGGGCGCAGAAATCAGGCAAAGCGGATGGTGTTTCGTGCCATGCGGCCGCGCAGGGCGGAGAGCGTCAGATTGCCACAGGCGTTATCCCATCCACCCCCGGCGGCGGGAATGTAGGGATACAGGGTGCGCGGGTCGTTGGAATCCGGGTCAACGAGATGGTGGACGCGCCCGGTTTCATCGTCCGTGTAAACGTCCCATCCTGCAATGCTGTGGCGGGTATAGGTTTTCATGCTTGAATACTTCCTTTCGCGTTTCGTGGTGGGCAGCGGATCAGGCTTCGGTGAAGTGGGAGACAGTGCGCCGGGACAGCGCAAAGGCAATGGCGGGCACATCGTCATCCGTTTCGCTGTGGGCTTTGATGGCCTCGGCGATGCGGGCCAGATCGTCCACCGTGATGCCGCCCGGCTTGCGGCTGCTCTCGGCTGCATCGTTCAAGATGCGGTCGTAGGTTTTGCAATCGCAGCGGGTGCAGTAGCCGTTGGCGATGCAGGCGTGGCGTGCGCCCTCAGCGTCCAGAATGCGGGTCTCTTTCAGTTTCATTTCGTGACAGCTCCTTTTCGTATTTCGTGATACTGGATTTCGTGATACTCCCGGCGGGCTGCCGGGGTAGTGGGGCGGGGCTGCTTTACGGTGCCTGCCCTGCCAGAG
>ENA-OZBF01000842-OZBF01000842.1-human-gut-metagenome-genome-assembly--contig:-NODE-842-length-12526-cov-6.522412_pt1 | contig 12526 bp, 15 predicted proteins | sample MGYA00243980_ERZ653522 | MGnify/ENA primary metagenome ERZ653522 (study PRJEB26926, sample SAMN06165106) | human gut metagenome | biome: ENVO:00009003; feature: ENVO:2100002; material: ENVO:00002003...
TCTCGTGGGCTCGGAGATGTGTATAAGAGACAGGAGGAAAATCGAATTGATATATTGGTTAATTCCGCAGGCGTTGTTACGAAGCACAACTTCTGGGATACGGACGAAACGGAATACGATTCGATTATGGAAACCAATGCAAAAGGCACCTTTTTCATGAGTCAGGCAGTTGGAAAACTTATGGTAGAGAAGGGCATCAAAGGTCATATATTGAATGTAACATCTTCGTCAGCACTTCGCCCGGCGTGGACTCCTTATCAAATGTCAAAATGGGCAGTAAAAGGACTGACATTAGGTTTGGCAGATATGATGATTCCGCATGGCATTGTTGTTAATGCGATTGCGCCGGGGCCGACTGCAACACCTATGCTTGGAAAAGAAGCAGGTGACAACATTTACGAACCGTACACTCCCAGCAGACGGTATGCAATGCCAGAGGAACTTGCATCGCTGGCAGTATTTATGGTGAGTGGTGCGGGTGACATGATCGTAGGTGATACGTTTTATATGACGGGTGGTAGCGGTACGATTACGCTTCATCACTAAATTACTTCATAGCCTGTTTCTCTGCCTTGGAAAAGGATGAAACAGATGAAAATACTTGTACTTGGCGGAACGGGCGCAATGGGAAAACCTGTTGTGAAAATTCTTGGAGCGAGAGGGCATCGAGTAGATGTTACGACCCGAAAAGCAAGAAACGATGAAGGCGATAATATTCATTATGTTGTTGGAAATGCACATGATATGGCATTTCTGGAAAACATTCTGAATGAAAAGTATGATGCGATTCTCGATTTTATGGTCTACAAACCGGAAGAATTTAGAGATAGGTATATAAAATTCCTTGAAAATACAAGTCAGTACGTTTTTTTGAGTTCGGCGCGAGTTTATGCGGATTCTCCTGATGCGTTGATTGAGGAATCGTCAAAAAGATTATTGGACATTTCTAAAGATCAGGAGTTCCTGCAAACAAATGAATACAGCCTTGCAAAAGCAAGAGAAGAAAATCTTCTCTTAAAATCAGATAGCCGGAATTGGACGATTATCCGTCCATATATTACCTATTATGATGAGCGGCTGCAGCTTGGCGTTTTTGAAAAAGAAACGTGGCTGCGCCGTGCTTTAGCAGGAAAGAAAATTGTGTTTAGCCGAAATATTGCTGAAAAATACACAACCTTGACCTATGGATATGATGTTGCGCTGCGTATTGCAGATTTGATAGGCAACCCCAAAGCAGTCGGACAGGTGTATCAGATCGCAACGGGAAAATATATCAAGTGGAAGGATGTACTTGCTGTTTATTTGGACACACTTGAAAAGGAACTTGGTAAGCGACCAGAAGTTTTTATGACGGAACAATGTGACCCATTTACCGAGAAAAACAATCAGTACCAGGTTCACTGTGACCGCGAGTATAACAGAAAGTTCAGTGATGCAAAGATTCAGCAGGATACAAAGGAAACAGAACCGTTTATGCCAGCGGAAAAGGGATTGAAGATGTGCTTACAGAATTTTCTGGCTGGTGAAAGACAATTTACCGCGCCTGTAAATTGGAAGAGAGAAGGTGCTATGGATAAAATCAGTGGAGATAGAACACCGCTGAAAAAGATTCCGGGCATGAAAAATAAAGTAAAGTATGTAGTATACCGATACATGAAGTGATAATTAGAAAGTAGCAGCATCAAACGAGATAAAGGATATGCCATGAAAGGGAATTGATAAATGATTAAGTCGAGATATTGGCAGGCAGTAAGAGGTGTTTGTATTCTTGCTGTAATTATGATTCATTGCCCAGTAGGGCAGAATGGACTAGATCAAATAGTATGGTTGGCGTTAAGACAGCTTATCAATTTCCCTGTTGCAATATTTATTTTTATGGCAGGATATTTTATAAAGCCGGAAAAAGTAAATGCTGACTATATTATAAATCGGGGGGGGGCGGCTGTTGTTGCCCTTCCTGCTGTGGGATGTAATCTATACTGTAAAAAATGTATTATTTGGTGACAATGTAGAATGGAAAAGCGTTCTGTTTGACTTTTTAACAGGACGCGCTGCTGCACCATTGTACTATATTCTGGTTTTATTTCAGCTGACATTATTAACTCCTTTTATTCTTAAAAAGGCAGGTAAAAAATGGCTGTATTTGATTACGCCAGTATATTTATGTGTGATTTATATTTGGACAGTGATTGCTGGCGCACCGCCAAGGTTATATGGAACAGTTTTCCCGGCTTGGCTACTGTTTTATCTTCTGGGGATAGATTGTAGAGCAGGAAGATTAGAACGATATGTTCAAAAAAGTAGTGGTGTATGGGTAATTGTTGCGGTAGGTATTGAACTATTAGAAACGATAGTTCTATATGTTGGCGGTTGCTCTATTACCTTGGCCAGTAGTCAGCTGAAGTTTAGTAGCTGCTTATATGCCGCGACAATTTTGCTATGCCTGAAAAAGAATGAGGACAAAGTACAGTGTAACACATGGATAAGTAACATAGGAGACTGTTCATTTGGAATCTTCTTTTTACATTGTATGGTGCTGTGGATTGTAAAGAAAATTCTTTCTATGGTAGGAATCGACCATTGCTGGATTGCTTTCTGGATGCTTACTTTTTTGCTTACAACTTTTATAAGTTATACGCTTGTAATGCTGATAAGAAATAAAGTCGCTGACATGAAAAAACTACGATGGATAGGATTTGACTAAAGAAAATAAGAGGACAAATAAATGGGAAAGTATTTTGGAACAGATGGTTTTCGTGGTGAAGCCGGAATTACATTAACAGCAGACCATGCTTATAAAGTGGGGCGCTTCCTTGGCTGGTACTACAATGCATTGCGTGAGCGCAATGGTGATACCGACCCTGCTCGCATCGTCATCGGTAAGGATACTCGCCGTAGCTCCTATATGTTTGAGTATAGTCTGGTTGCAGGTTTAACCGCTTCTGGTGCAGACGCTTATCTGCTCCATGTTACCACTACTCCATCTGTGGCGTACATCGCCCGTGTGGATGACTTTGACTGTGGAATTATGATTTCCGCCAGCCACAACCCGTACTATGACAACGGTATCAAACTGATTGACTGCTACGGTGAGAAGATGCCGGAGGAGACGTTGCTGTTGGTAGAAGATTATATTGACGGCAAACTTCATGTGTTTGATAAGGACTGGCCGGAACTGCCTTTTGCCCATCGTGAGCATATCGGCTGCACCGTGGACTATGTGGCGGGCCGTAATCGCTATATGGGCTACCTGATTTCTCTGGGCATCTACTCTTTTAAGGGCGTCAAGATTGGTCTGGACTGCGCAAACGGCAGTTCTTGGAACATTGCAAAGTCCGTGTTCGATGCTCTGGGGGCTGATACCTACGTCATCAACAATAAGCCGAATGGCACGAACATCAACACTAATGCCGGCTCTACGCATATTGAGGGCCTGCAGAAGTTTGTCGTGGAGAAGGGCCTGGACGTTGGTTTTGCCTTTGATGGTGACGCCGACCGCTGCCTGTGTGTGGATGAGAAGGGCAATGTTATCACCGGCGACCACATTCTGTACATCTACGGTTGCTATATGAAGGAACGTGGTAAGCTGCTAAATAATACCGTCGTCACCACAGTCATGTCTAACTTTGGCCTCTACAAAGCATTTGATGAACAGGGTATTGGTTATGCCAAGACCGCTGTTGGTGACAAGTACGTCTATGAGTACATGGCGAAGAACGGCTGCCGTATCGGCGGTGAGCAAAGCGGCCATATCATCTTCTCCAAGTATGCGAGCACTGGTGATGGCATCCTGACCAGTCTGAAGATGATGGAAGTCATGCTTGCCAAGAAGAAGCCGATGAGTGAACTGGCAGCACCGCTGAAAATCTATCCGCAGGTATTGGAGAATGTCAGTGTGACCGATAAGAAGGCTGCACAGAATGACCCGGCAGTGCAGGAAGCAGTGTCTAAGGTTGCTGAGGCATTGGGCGATACCGGTCGTATTCTGGTTCGTGAATCTGGTACGGAGCCTGTAGTGCGTGTGATGGTGGAAGCACCTGACCACGACACTTGCCAGAAATATGTTTCCGAAGTTGTCGATGTGATTCGTGATAGAGGATATAGTTTGTAAATAAAATAGGCTGTTGGATGTCACAGACAGCGTATATTGTCCGGAAATAGCCGGTATATCTTGTCGGAAAAATCAAGAATAGCCGGCATATTTTGTCGTTGAATTGGTGTGTTCAAGTGCCCCAAGCCTCAATTTTCAAAGATAGGTGCGTCTAAATCAAGCTGCTCTTGTATCTTCTCTGGAATCGGAACTCCATGCGTGTACATAATTTTCACCAGATCAGATACAGTCCCATTTAAAGAATCGATTCTGTCAAGCGCCTCATTGTAGCGCTGACCCAAGAGCTGAATGGAAATTTCGTATTCCTCATCAGCGGAATAATCAGTCCGAATCATTTTTGCCTCCTGAATGAAAGAGGAGCGACGCCATTAAGGGCGTCGCTCCGGTGGTCGTTCAATGTCAAGTGACCTCTCCCTCAAGGACGATTTGAACCATACGGTCATCAATAATCGCGCGTCTGTTTTGGTAAGCGTAAATTAGAGCCTGAGTACACGCACGGTTAATAAGGCGCGGAACACCAGATGAGAAGTCATAGATCATCTTTATTGCATCTTCAGAGAAGATTGGTCCTGTATGGCCAGAGTATGCGATTTGCTGTTCAATAAAGGTTTTTGTCTGAAAAAAATCAAGAGGTGCCAGGATACAGCGAATATCTACGCGGTGCATAATCGCTCGGAATGCCTGCTTCTGCAGCTTTTCCCATAACTCAGTCTGACCCGAAATAATAAGAGCCAATGGATTTTCTGAGTCCATTTTGTAATTGAGCAGAAATCGAATCTCCTCCAGCATATCACGGTCTAGCAGATGTCCTTCGTCAACAATAACCACGAGTTTTCGGTGTTCGACACCGCGCATAATGTCAATCTGCTTGTGCAGGGCTTTTCTTGCATCTCCGCGGTAAAAGGCTGTTTCACAGCCCAACTGTTCAAGCAATCCATTGTAAAAATGTCGTGGTGTAAGCCTTGAATCTGTAAGATAAAGCACAGCGTATTCAGGTCCGTCCAGTTCCTCTTTCAGACGCCGCAGCATGGTTGTCTTGCCTGCGCCAGCATCACCTACCAATAGTGCAAAGAGCTGCTTGTCAGCAGCGTATACAAGGCGGTTGTAGATTTCCTCTGTATCGCGGTCATGGTAAAGCATATCAACAGGGATACCTCTGGTAAAGGGAGTCGCTGTCATTTCAAAAAACTTCTCGTACATATGACTCACTCCTTCGTGTTTTCAAAAGTATAAGAAATTGCACGGTTACGAGTGAGATCTCGTTTCTGCTTTGCTTTGACCGCTGCATCCAGAAGACGTGAATGGTCAACTTCTACACGTTCTGCGGCAACAGGCTTGTTTTCTGGCGCTACATGTTCGCGGATTGAAAGCTTGTGCGCTTGAAATGGAAGCTCTCCGGCCACCTCAATAGTAAGAATTTCGACATTAGCCGGGTCATACACAACATCAACCTGTTTCCCGGCATGGCGGACGCCAATATCATATTTGTCGCCCCTAAAGCTAATGCAGCCGCTCTTGTCTGCCTTCCGCTGCTCACAGTGCAAAAATGCCCTTGCCAATACAGAAGTGTCAATAAAATGCGGTGGCATGGAATCACTCTTAAAGGCAATTTCCGGGGTGGTTCCCAAAGTGCTGTGTACCTTGGAAAGATAGCATTCCGACAGCCATGCATCGAATTTCACATTGAGTTCTTCGACAGAATCAGGCAATGCCAAAGAAATCTCATCAATAAATGAATCCACTGTATGGTTAAAGCGTTCCTGTTTTCCTTTACCTTGAGGATTACGTGGCTTTGCATAAAGAAGCCGGATTCCCATCAGACCACAGGCGCGCTTCATCCAATGGTTTTTGTACTGCGAACCATTGTCAAAATAAAGTCTACGTGGTGCTCCATATTTTACAACTGCCTTGTGGAGCGTGTCTTCTACAATGTCTTGCGTCATCGTTGGATAGAACTCTGCATGCAGAATGTAACGGGTTGCATCATCAATCAGACACGACATATAGGTTATAGTTGGCTTTCCGCCAATCATCAGTGTTGGACCATACTTAATGTCGCCCTGCCAAAGATCATGGCGGTGCACCCGCTGAAACCGTTTGGAAGCGTAACCGTTGTCTTGGTATATCTGCATCATAGAGGCAGAGTATCCGGCGCGTGTAAGCGCATCTTGAAGTGTTGTTCTCTTTAGAAAGCCTGGTGCAGCTTTTCCTTCTGCCTCGAGAATTTGGATAATTGTTGGAATACTGCGGCTGGGCAATTCCATACGAAGTTGGATAGCCTCTTGAACCAACTCATCCGGAATTTTGTGAGGCGGATTGCTCTTCCCTGCGGGCTGCAGTCCTTCGTAACCGACCTCGAAGTAAACCTTGCAGTAACGTTCCAATGTTCTTACTGACACCCCGGCTGCTTGACTTATTTCTTCTTTAAGTTTTTTCATTTGGGCGCAGTCAAGACCAGGGGCAAGTAGTGGCGCAATCAATCGCATACGGTCTTCTGCAATGTCTTGAGCCTTTTTCTTGTCCTTCATTTTCATGCAGACAGCTCCTTTCATTTGAACTGCCTACAGTATAGACGATTTAAAATGGAATTCCTAAGCCGAACGCTGCTGTATCCAAAAGCCGCTGTTTACAACCAGTCGGACAAAATGCTCCGTCTGTCCGGCAGCTATATTGCCGACGCAAAATGTCGCAGGCAGAGGATCAAACCCGACAATTGCAAGAACAGAATCAACATATCGAAGGAACCAACGCATCCATGAAACAACTCTTCTCCATGTACTAGATTCTACATCTGCCAATTTATGCTCGGCGAGAGCAGATTCCGTAGGAACATTGGCAACTTGCGTAAAATAGTCTGCACTCATTCTTTTGTAAGGAATTACACCATCTGGAAGCTCTCGGTGCGTTTTGCCACATGTACAGCATTTCATTACTCGCAAGTGGTAAATAACTGTTTCATTGCTGGCAATCTGCAACTTACGCCGACAGCTCCCGTGTACCTTCAATTTTCCCCCACAAATGGGGCATGGTACAGTTTCTTTTCCTCTAAGTCGAAGTACATCTTCACTATTGCACCCGACGAGGTTGTATGCTACAATAATCATGACTTCTCGTACAAGTCAAAAGCAGTAGCCGGCCTCCGGGGTGCGCCAACACCCCTTTGGCATCTTAAGGCTACTGCTTTTTGTTTTCTTTCTTTTATTTTGGCTGCGATACACGCAGTTAACCTGTTGGGACTATTATAGCAGAGATTTTTTCAAAATGATACCTGCGACACTTAACTCCGGCGCTGGCGACATCTTTATCCGGCGCTCCGTCAGGTTAGCCCGTCCATTCGTGAACAAAATAGGTCAGCTCTAACAGTTGGAAACAAGCCGTCTTCATCAAGCTCAATGTTGAAACAGGTCTATTAGAGTGCTATACTAATATTACTATAATTTTCTGGAGGTTTTATTATGCCCAGAACAAAAGGTAGCAAGAATAAGCCCAAAACTGTGACTGCTGATTTCGCAACGCAGATTGCAGAAAAGCAGTCCGCAAAGGAAGCACTCACAGCGGAAATCGCATCCATCACCGCAAACATTGACACTTTGAAAGCTGACCTGAAAGAGAAGAAAGCATCGCTGAAAGCTATCGACAAAGAGATTGTCAAGTTGGAAGCAAAGAAGGAAAAGGCAGATGCCAAAGCCGCAGAAGAAGCGAAAAAGGCAGAAGCCGAAGCTGTTCTGAAAAAGCTGCTGGCCGAAGGTATGAATGCCGATGAAATCCTCGCAAAACTGAAATAATAGCAATGCCCACGATAAGCAGACAAAACGTCTGCATATCGTGGGCAATCTTTTTTAGGGTATTCTTAAACTATCTGTGGTGTATCAAACCGGAAATATGCCGGAAGTCTGAGATGTTTGATAAACGCATGGTGCTGGGCGTGGTAGTGCCGTAGATCGTATCCCAAATGATGCAGTTCCAGCAACTTCACCAGCACCAGATTGAGATGGATTCCCTTAGTAGCGGCAATCTGTGCCGCGTCCAATCTACGCTTTGTCATTTGATAGACTTCATCACTGTCCAGCATCAGGTGGGATGTGAAAGCGTTATGCTCGTAAAGAAGGATGTGCTTGTCCTTAATGGTCAGAAACTTGTTCAGGGTATGCAAGTCCATAAGCAGCTGATGCTCCAGATAATGTCCTAGCGCATAGCCGCACACCATCTGCTTTGTCTGTTTGTCCAGCTGGCGATTGATAAGGATCAGTGGCTTATCAAAATAGAGTGAAAGCAAACCCAACATATCTTTAATGCGGTATGTTTCACTGATGTCCAGACTGCAACTGCGCGCAATCTGTTTGATGTTGCGAGTTCCGGCATTTTGGACAAGTTCGTTGGCAGCTTGGTGAATAAACGCAGAATCCATAATGTAATCTCCTTCCGGGGATGGCATAGTGAATGGAACAGTGGTTTACAGGTTCATTATTCGTTCCTTTTCTCGTTTTTGTTCTCGGTACTTAAAATAGGCTTTGTGCATTTCATACATGATGCCGTCCATATCCTGCGGGGTCAACTCTCCGCTGGCAAATAGCTCAGTAAGCTCAAATGCGAGATGCTGGGCTTCTATTTTGCCCTTTTTTCCGTAGGCTTCGGCGGCACGTTCGATAAATAAAGACTGATCCGGTTGCAAATAGGTCAAAGGTACATGGAATATATCGGCCATCTTTTCAAGCATTTCAATACTGCGAGGGTAGCGGCCATCACGCTCCCATCCGATGATCGTTCGTTTGTTGATACCCAGACATTGTGCCAATTCGTCCTGTGTTAAAGAATGTTTCTTTCGTAGATCGCGAACTTTCTCTCCAAATTTCATGTTTGCAACCTTTCTATGGAGTAGTTATCGTGCTGTAACAATGTGCAATGGAATTTGTAAATATTCAATCCGAAAGATGCAACGAATTTTCACACTTTCCTCTTGACACGGCGACATGACTTGCTTATAATATATGCTATATTCTATCATCTTTTGGATTATTATACCGTAAAAAGCGCAAATATGCAAGCTGAAAAAGGTGAAAAAAGAGCGGAAGTTCAAAAGGTGAAATTGAATAGAAGAAAAGAAGAAACTTAAACCAACACAAAGGAGGCCGTGAGAAGATGAGCAACGGAGAACATGAAATCCGCACCCCAAAGGGGCTGCGGATCGGGAATCGCAGTGTCGTTGATGGAAAGAATATGCTTCAGATCAAGCGTGGTGCTGTGAAGATTATATTTCTGCTGAATCTCTGGTGGAGTGTATTCACGGCCTTCCCGTGAAGAGTATCGAATTTTTCACAGCAGAGAATCATCGGAAAGAAGCCTGAAGCAGGGAGCTTCATCGGACACTGAAAGCGCAGAGGTGGAATCTTAGGCGGCACGTAGTTAGCCGACCAGCTCCACCAGACGTTCTTTTGGGTCTACAATATAATATCTGTTTGTTAGAGCGATACCGTAGCAATATGTGATATAGGCCGGGACAGAATGAGCGAATGCAGCGCAGTAGTGCGCCTGCAAGTAGTTCATCCTGTTCCGGCTTTTTTTATTTTCTCGAAAATCTGTATTCCCAGGTGGCTCTACGGATTCATGTTAGTATAGGGACTTCAAAAAAATAGAAAGCAGCAAGAGGAATCTTAGATTCCCGTTAAAAAAAAACGGGTGAATCTGAGACGATTTTTGCTGCTTTTTTTCAGTTCACCCAGAGCCGGAAGGCAGAAAGGTGGACAAAATGCTTACATTGAAAAAGGTCAAGGAACTGGTAAACGCACCTGCACATACCAAGCGCGTACCCTCTCCAAAGGTGCTTTTGGAAGAAGGTCGGATTTTTCTGCGTAAAGAATTTGAGCATGGCAGTCATCTGACACTCTATCACAACGGCTATGTTTGGTTTTCTGCTGGAAAGCGCAATACTGTGTTCCATATCCATGACTGCCGTGGGGACTATGCCTACGGTGCATCAAAAGGAAAGGGCGAAGTGATTAAGGAAGAATACTTTGAAAACTGCGAGTGGCATATTCGCGCACTGTTTGAGGGCGAACAGAGAGTGGAGGAATCACAGCTGAAGTGCGAGGGCGTAGGTCAGACCAAAGTGAGTGTGTCATATCATGCCGTGGCGGAAGATTGGGGAGAGATGGCAGACTCTGAAATCAATGTTCTTGATAAATATATTGAGAAGGAAGCACTTCATGCAATGATGGCGGTTCTGACGAAAAAGCAGCGTAACCTGATCTACCAGAATTATGTTCTTGACAAGACCCATCAGGAAATTGCAGATGGTATGGGAATTGCACGCGGGTCGGTTACAAGGTCTGTCAATCAAGCACTTGAACGGATTCGCCGCAAATTTGATTTTGAAGCACATTATGAATTGGCAGTGGGAGACTTTACATGAAAAGGAAACAGCAGATGAGCAAGAATACCCGGCAAACAGAAAAAGTGGCAAGCGGTTCTCATTATATCAATAGGTGCGGTGAATATACCATCGAGGCCGAATTTGCAGGCAGTAGTTCGTTGGAAAGCTGCATTGCAGCTTATCTCAATGAAAAATATCAAATTGAATAAAGATGAATGCTTCGATAATCCGTTAAAAATGAATGCGGGATAAAAAATTTCAAAAAATCTTTGGGAACTGTATCCCCCAAAGACCTTTCAAATTCATATTAGTGTAAGGGTTAGAGAAGAGAACCTTACGAAGCTCCTTGAAAACTGAATAAGCCATCCCAGAGAGATACTTCTGGCACTGAATGTGCATTCTGCGCGTCTTACCAGAGAAAACGCCGCTGAAATATGGGGCTGGAACGGGCTGGGGCAGAATGGCAAAGCTCAAATAACAGCAGATACACTGCGGTGGAGCAAGGAAACGTGTTCCACCGTAGGAATGTACTGTTATTTCCAATAGTGCAAATCCAATCCGACAGGGGGTGATGAATTTACATGGAGTACCCGTATTTCAAAGGTCTGGAAGCAGACCGATACAGCTTTTACCGTGTGCCGAAAGCACTGGTCAAGGCTGATCTGTTCCAGAAGATGTCTGGGGACGCCAAACTGCTGTATGCTGTGCTGCTGGATCGTATGAGCCTTTCCATAAAGAACGGCTGGCAGGACAAGCACGGCAACGCCTACATTATCTGCACGATAGAGGAAGTCATGGACTCTATTCATTGTGCCAGACAAAAGGCAGTCAAACTGCTGGATGAACTGGAACAGGAGTTTCGGCTCATCGAGCGGCGCAGGCAGGGACTTGGCAAACCCAATCTGCTGTATGTGAAAGACCTTTATGCGGGGCTTTCGCAATCGAACTACTGGAAGTATGAAAATCATACTTCCGGCAGTTTGAAAAACGAACTTCCGGGAGTTCCAAAATCAAACGGAAGTAATACTGAGAAGATAAATAAGACAGATAATAGTGAGACTGATCTTATCTATCCGGCTGAATTGCAGGAAGAAGAACAGTACCGCCGCTATTTCAAGGAGGCTCTGGAATTGGAAATTCTGGAACAGGGCTATCCGGCAGATAAAGCGGTCCTGCATGAGATTCTGGAACTGCTGGTGGAAACCGTCACAAGCAGAAAGAAGTTCCTGCGCATTTGCGGGGAAGAAAAGCCGAAGGAGGTGGTGAAAAGCCGCCTGATGAAGCTGGATTCCTCACATATCCAGTACATATTGGAGTGCTTAAAAGAAAACAGCACTCAGATTCGGAACATCAAGCAATACCTGCTGGCAACGCTCTACAATGCTCCCGTGACCGTGGATAGCTATTATTCCGCACAGGTTCGGCATGAATTTGGGTGGGGCAGCAGAGTAGATAAGAACTAGGAGGACAACCCCATGAACATCGTATTCATGAGTATGGACACGCTGCCCTCTACGCTGTGGGCGCGTGATCTGTACGACCAGATGCACATTCGCAGCGACTTCCGCAAGTGGTTTCCGCGTATGTGCCAGTATGGTTTCATCGAGGGCCGCGACTACGAGTATATGTCTCGTGTCCGGCTGCAGGACGAGGGCGGGCGCACGGTGCAGCGGTATGTGAAAGACTACCGTATTACGCAGGACATGGCAAAGAAGCTCTGCAAGCTGCACCACACGGCAGTCGGTGCGACGTACCATCCGCAGCCGTTTGACTGGGATGCGCTGCTGGGCCTGCTGCATAAGAAGCCGCCGCGCCGGAGCAGCTACGAAGCGCAACTGAGCGATTCCGATTCGCTGGTTACGACTACGCAGATCGCCAAAGAGTACGGCTGCGGAGCCAAGGTGTTCAATCGGCTGCTGCATCTGCACGGTATTCAGTACCGTGCCAACGGTCAGTGGGTGCTGTACTCGGAACACCACGGTAAGGGCTATACGTCCTGTCTCTTATACACATCTCCGAGCCCACGAGACCGTACTAGATCTCGT
>ENA-OZBF01000847-OZBF01000847.1-human-gut-metagenome-genome-assembly--contig:-NODE-847-length-12495-cov-3.291640_pt1 | contig 12495 bp, 6 predicted proteins | sample MGYA00243980_ERZ653522 | MGnify/ENA primary metagenome ERZ653522 (study PRJEB26926, sample SAMN06165106) | human gut metagenome | biome: ENVO:00009003; feature: ENVO:2100002; material: ENVO:00002003...
CTGCCGAATTCGCGTTCGATGACCTTGTTGATCTCGTCCACCTGTCCCGCCTGAGCCAGCGTGGATACATGGTCGAGGTGGGTGGTGGCGAAGACGTATTTTGCGAACTCCATGACGACCATCACGCGGGGTTCGGCGCCGTCGCCCTTCGGCAGCGGAGCGGCAAAGGCACGAACGGGTTTCTCACGGCTGGCGATTCCGTCGCCGTAGGCGCCGCCCTGATAGGCCATCGCACGCGAATATTCGTAACTCCACTCCTTGCCCATCAACTCGGCGAACTTCTTGAGCTGGAAGACCCGGCCGGTGCGGACCGTGCAGCTGTCCAGCTCGCTGATGCCCACCAGATCGGCCTTGCCCTCGGTCATCATGTCGGCGATCATCTGGTAGCTGCCGTCGCTGACGTACTTGGTGAAGACGCCGACGTTGTAGGTCACCAGACGCGTCGCGCCGTCGGCCTTGGGGTAGTAGTCCCGGCCCGGTTCCTCCGGGGTTTCGGGTTTCAGATGGGGCGGAACTTCGTCTTCGGAGGAGGAGCTGCTGTTGCAGGCCGTTGCCGGGCAGGCGAGGCCGAGCAGCAACATCATGGTAAGGTATTTTTTGAGCATGTTCATCGTTTCGTTCGTTTTTGAAGTTAGTATTGGGAATTAAAAGTCGAGGCCGTCGTTCCAGCCGGGGTTCTGCGTCAGGGCGCCGCCGGTCAGCGAGCGGTCGTCGGTCGGAATCGGGTAGTAGTAGTCCCGTTCCTCGTTCCACTCGCCCGGATTCTTCTTGTGGGGTGAGATGTAGCCGTGGTCGCCTTCCGAGAGGAAGATGTCCTGATCGATCTCCATGATGAGCGGAGCTTTGGTCGAGGGCGACTCTCCCTTGGTCTTGAGGTAGATGTCGGGCGTGCCGTCGCCGTCGAGGTCGTATTCGCCCTTGGAGGGGATGTAGATGCCCAGCAGCGGCTGCGTGAAGGCCTTGCCCTCTTTCCAGCGGATGAGGTCGTAGTAACGGTGCCCTTCCTGAAGCAGCTCGATGGTGCGTTCGCGGCGGATTTCGAGGATCACCCCCTTGTTCGCACCCGTGACGTTGGGATAGCCGGTCTTCTCATCCGACAGGTAGGGGTCGGGGTTTTTGTTGGCGTCGTCGAGGATCAGGTTGGACATGCCCACACGGTCGCGCAGCCGTTTGACCGAGAGGTTGATGTCCTCCTGCGTGAGGGTTCCCAGCTCGGCCTTGGCCTCGGCGTAGTTGAGCATCACCTCGGCGGCGCGCAGCAGCGGCAGGTCGTTCGTCGAAGCGTTGTACGAATCGTACTTGGCCGACTGGAGGTACTTCACCAGCTGGTATCCGGTCATCGTCGCCGCAAGGTTCGGGGCCGACAGCGCCGTGTCGTCGATGCGCTTGTACCCGGGCGTGCGGACCGTCTGTGCGAAGCGGCCGTCCCGGTTTTTGCTCTCCTCGGGGAGCTGCATCGTCTCCCAGCCGGGCTGCGAGGTGAAGGGCGTGCCGTCCTTCATCAGATACATGTTGGCGATGTTCTTCAGCAGGCCGGGGCGTCCCATCGTGATGCTCGTGAGGTAGCCGTTGACGTCGTGCTTCAGACCGATAGCCGTGTTGTAGGCCCGGGCGAGCACGATTTCGGTGTCGAGGGCCTTGAGCGACGAGAAAAGGTTGAGATACGGCGTCGTTCCCGTCGTGTAGACCGAGTATCCGCTCTCGTCGGTGAAGCGCTTCGACGCCGTCGCACAGGCCGTAAGATAGCTTTCCCAGTCCTTCAGCCCGTGATACTTGCGGAAGGTTCCCTCGAACAGGCAGACGCGGCTCTTGAGCGCCAGCGCCGCCCAGCGCGTCACGCGGTAGACCGACCTTTCGACGGGCAGGTTGGTAACGGCGAAATCGAGGTCTTCGATCACCTTCTGCATCACCATCTCGCGCGGATCGCGGCCCTTTTCGAAGAGCAGCGGGTCGCCGGCGTCGATCGGACGGTCGACCCAGGGCACGTCGCCGTAATGCTTCACCTTCTCGAAGTAGAACCACGCCCGGAAGAAGCGCGCCACGCCCTCGTACTCGAGCCGCACGTGCTCGTCGGCACAGTTGGAGGAGTATTGGAGGAAGAAATTGATGTCGCGCAGCTTCTCCCACTTCCAGGAGCCAGCCGTCGCGGGCACGGTGCGGTTGCCCAGCACCTCGCTCGTGAGCGTGGTCTTGGCGATGATGTCGGCCGTCTCGCCGTAGATGGTCCCGGCGGAGGGAAACATCGTGTAGAAATCGTTGGTGTAGAGCTGGCACTCCTCCTCCGTGTGGAAGAAGTTATCGGGAGTGAGCCGGTCCTTCGGGTAGCGGTCGAGCGCGTCCTCGCAGCTGCAAAGTCCGCACGCCGCCACACCGGTCAGTATATAAAGAATGTATTTTTTCATAACGGCAATCGCTTTAGAAGGTTAAGTTCAGACCCACGGAATAGGTCCTGCACCAGGGATAGACGTTCGACTTCTTGTCCGAATCGGCGGCAGCCTGCTCGGGATCGAGGAAATCGTTTTTCAGGGCGCTCCACGTGGCGAGGTTCTCGCCGCTGAAGTAGACACGGCACTCCTTGATGCCGACCTTCGAGGTCAGCCGCTTGGGAATCGTGTAGCCGAGGGTGAGGTTTTTCAGCCGGCAGTAGGCCAGATTTTGCAGGTAACGGTCGTTGGTATAGTAAGCCGTGCCCTGCGTCGAGTTGAGCGACGTATAGGCGCGGGCGCGCGGGAGATAGGCGTCGGGATTGCTCTCGCTCCACACCTGACTCATAAAATTCTTCGGAATGAAGGTCGCATAGGGACGGCTGTACGGCCCCCAGAAGCGCAGGTTGTCCGCGCCGGGATACCAGTCGAGCCGGCCGATGCCCTGCATGAACACCGAGAGGTCGAATCCGTACCACGAAAGGTTGAGCGTGAGTCCGTACTGGTAGCGGGGCGACGAGTTGCCGATCACGCGGCGGTCTCCCGGGTCTTCCAGCGTTCCCTTCCCGCCGTCGACGATACCGCTTCCGTCCAGGTCGAGGTACTTGATGTCGCCTCCGCGAACGCCCTTTCCATAGGCTCCCGTCGCGGAATAATATCCTGCGGCGACCTTCGAAAGGTCCACGCGCGAAGCGTACTCGGCGGCCTCCTCGTCGTTGCGGAACAGCCCGTCGACCTTATAGCCCCAGATTTCGCCGTACTTCTTGCCCACATAAGGGCCTCCGATCAGCCCCGAGGGGTTGTCGCACTTGGTGTACTCGGCCGTGTAGTCCGAGAACGTCCCCGTGATGCCGTAGCTGAAGGTGCTTCCGGCGAGTTTGAACGAGTCGCGCCAGCCCAGCACCAGTTCGTAACCTTTCGTACGGAGGTTGTTCGAGTTGACCTGCGGTTCGTTGGCGCCGTAGATCGAGGGCAGCGACTTGCCCTTGCCCAGGATGCCCTTCGTGTCGCGGATGTAGAAATCGGCCGTCAGCGAGAGACGATTGCTGAACATGTTGAGATCCGCGCCGAGGTTCTTCGAGATGACCTTCTCCCAGGTCTGGTTGCCCGACACGGGATCGCTCACCGTGGCGTGCTGGCCGAGAATCGTACCGTCGAACGAATAGTCGCCCATCGAGCCCTTGGTCGTGATGGTCTGGATGAAGTCGTAGTAACCGATCTGCTGGTTGCCGAGCGAACCGTACGAAAGTCGGATCTTGAGGTTGTCGACCGTCTTGCGCAGCGGTTCGAAGAACGCCTCCTCGCTGATGCGGTATGCCGCCGAGAACGAGGGGAAGAAGCCGTAACGCTTGCCGCGCGGGAAACGCGACGTACCGTCGTAGCGTCCGTTGACTTCGGCCAGGTACTTGCCCTTGTAATCGTAAGCCGCGCGGTAGAACCAGCCCATGATGGCGTATTCGTTGCGGCCTCCGTTGAGCGTGAAGTTGGTCGTGCCCTTGGCGAGGTTGAAGTCCGAGAGGTCCTCGGACAGCAGTCCGTCGTTGGCCGCCGTGAGGTCGCGGTAATACTTGGCCTCGTAGTTGTAACCGGCGATCAGCGTCAGGTTGTGCTTCTCGCTGAAGGTCTTGTTATAGGTTCCGTAGACGTCGGCCACATAGTAGTTCTGGTCCCAGACGACCTCCTTGTACTTGTTGGGGAAGCTTCCTTCGGGTTCGGTCATCACCTCGCCCGGATACTGCGAATACTGGACATTGACGCTGCGGTAGTCGTTGTGGAGGTATCCCTGCGTATAGCTGAAGTCGGCCTTTACGTTGAAGTTTTTGTGCAGTTTGAACGTGGCTTCGAACGTCGTGGTGATCTCCTGCGTCTTCTTGTTGCCGAAGCTCTTGCCCTTCTGCATCATGGCGCTGTAACCGTCCATCAGGTAGTGGGTCGACGACTGGGTCATCGAGGTGTGCGACACGGCCGTACCGTCGGGATTCACCGGCACGAACGACGCCAGGGCGTGCAGCGTGGGTTTGCGGAAGTTGTTATACTCGTCCTCGTAACCGTAATACTTGTAGTTCGACTGGAAGAACTTGGTGTTGCTGGCGATGGTCAGCCAGGGTTTGATCTCGGCCTGGAGCTTCACGCGGAAGTTGTAGGACTTAAACATGTCCGGCTCGATGCGGTTGACGCCCTTCTGCTGGTAATAGCGTCCGCTGACCATGTAGGAGAGCGCCTTGGTTCCGCCCTTGATGTTGATGTTGTGGTCCCACGTCGGGCGGCTGTCGTCGTAGAGGTAGTTGTACCAGTCGAAGTTGGCCAGATAGACGTACTGCTGACGGCCGTTGCGCCTGTCGGTGACGACCCACGGACGCGCCGGGTTCTCGGTCTTGTCGTTGCGCCGCTCCCAGAGAGCCTTGTAGTCGGCCTCGGTGTAGGAGGTGTAGGGGGTGTTCTGCGTGGCCATCATAAAGAAGTCGGCGATCTTGGCCGAGTAGTATCCGCGCGTCTCGTAGTCGGTCGAGGTCGTGGGGCTGGAGACGGAGAAATAGCCGTTGTACGACACTTCGGCCTTCTCGTTGTACTTGTCGCTCTTGGTGGTGATCAGGATGACGCCGAAGGCTCCGCGTGCGCCGTAGATGGCGGCGGACGAAGCGTCCTTCAGGACCGTGATCGACTCGATGTCGTTCGAGTTGATGCGGTCGGGATAGGTCTCGACGCCGTCGATCAGCACCAGGGGGCTGCCGCCGTTGGGCGAGGTCGTACCGCGGATGTTGTAGGTCGCTCCGGCTCCGGGCTGTCCCGACGAGAGCGTCACGTTGAGGTTGGGGATCACGCCCTGCAAGGCGCGGCCCACGTTCGACACGGGACGGTCTTTCAGCTCCTTCTGCGACACGGTGGCCACGGCTCCCGTGAGGTTGGCCTTCTTCTGCACGCCGTATCCCACCACGACCACCTCGTCGATGCTCTGCTGGGCGTAGGTCAGCACCACGTCGAAGAACGTGCGGCTTCCGACCGCCGATTTGTAGGTGTCGAAGCCGATGAACGACACTTCGAGCATGGCTTCGGCCGTAAGCGCCGGGAGGGTGAGCGTGAAGCTGCCGTTCATGTCGGTCGATATGCCCCGGGTCTGCCCGGCATCGGTCACGAGGACCGTGGCGCCGATCACGGGCGCGCCCTTCTCGTCCTTGACGACGCCCTTCACCGTCTGGCGCTGGGGCGCGGCGTCCTTGACGAGGATGATCCTCCGGTTCTCGAAACGGCACGAACAGTCGGGCAGCATCTGCCGCACCACCTCGGACACGGGCTTGCGCACGGCCGCGACGGACACGATCCGCTTGAGGTCGAAGTCGCCGTTATTGTAGAAAAACGTGTAATTGGTCAGTCGCTCTATCTCTTTCAAAACCTGTTCGACAGAGACGTTTTCCTTGGCAATGCTAACCGTGGGGGGGGGGAGTTTGCGCCCGTCCTCCCGTGGTCAGAAAAAGCAATAGCAGGGCTGCACCAAGGATTTTAGCTTGGATAAGTTTACGCATGGGTTTGTAATTTAGGTAATGGTCGAAACGGCCGGAACGGATTCTGCGTTCCGGAAGTGAAAGCGGGAAAGTCCGGGTCCTTTTTACATAGGCGCGTAATTTTTAGGAATTTTTCGGTTGTTTGGGAATGATCGTTATGCGCCGCCCTGCGCAGACGTAGTCCATCTCCACGACGAGCGACATGGCTTTCAGAATCTCCTCGATACTTTCGTTGCGGATCAGCTTGAACGACATGCGCACCTGCCGGGTCCACGCCTCGGGAGCGTCGATCTCGACGGCGTACCAGCGTTCGAGGTTGGTGAGAATGTCGGCCAGCGAGGTGTCGTCGAACGACAACGAGCCGCCCATCCACTGCGAGTAGTTGCGCGTCGAGACCCGCGAGCGCGAGGCGCGCCCCTCCTTCCTGTCGAACACCAGCCTGTCGCCGGGTTTCAGCGTCACGGGCGCCGGCAGACGGCCGCCGTAGGCGCGGATGCTGCCGTTGCAGAGAATGGCCTCCGTGGTCGCGAACTCGGCGTAGTTGATCACGTCGAACTCCGTGCCGAGCACCTCGATGTTCATATCCTCCATCTGCAGGATGAACGGACGGTCGGCATCGTGCCGGACCTTGAAGAAGCCTTCGCCGTCGAGTTCCACCACCCTGCGGCGCCCCGTCAGGTCGCCGTAGTACCGGAGCACGCTCCCGGCGTTGAGCCAGATATGCGTACCGTCGGGCAGTACGTACTCGCCCTTGTCGTGGGCCGAGGTGACGATGTTGGTTTCGATCTTCGTGCGCAGGTAATCCTTCACCACGACGTAGTTCGTTCCGGCGGCCAGCAGCACGACGGCGGCCGCGGCTGCGACGTTGCGCCAGATGCGGCGGACGCGGAACCGCTCGCCGCGGCGCATCGCCTCGTGGAGCCGTTCGAGTTTGCGTTCACGGCCTCCCGGCTCTTCGGCCCGGAGTCCGTTCCAGTAGTTTTCCAGCGCCCGCTCCTTTTCATCGCGCGAGGCGGGGTCGCGCAGCCACTCCGCGAAGCGCTGCTGCACCTCCCCGGGCATGTCGCTGCCGAGGAAGGTTTCGATAATGGTTTTTATTCGATTTACAGACATAACGATCTTTCCCGTTTCACCAATAAGACGGTTCACGCGGCCGTTACGCACGCCCGAAAGGTGAAAAAAGTTTTTAGAAGAAAAACAGGATCAGCGTGACGAGTTTGCGCAGTTCGGACAAGGCCCTCGAAATCTGATTTTCGACGGTGCGCGTGGAGATGCCAAGACGCCGGGCGATTTCGTCGTTGGCGATGCCCTCCTCACGGCTCATGCGGAAGATGCGCTGCCGCTGCCCGGGCATCTTCTCCACCGCCAGCTGAATCAGCAGCAGCAGGTCGCGGTTGTCCACGTCCGGAAGTTCGTATTCGGGCAGCAGATTGGTCTGCCGGGCGAAGTTGGTCCGCACCGCGCGGCTGTCGAAACGGTCGTATACGGCATTGCGGGCCATGCGGAACAGGTAGGAGCCGAAGGCCGTGACGCCGGCCATCGTGCTGCGGTTCTGCCAGATTTTCAGGAACAGGTCGTGGGTGATGTCCTCGGCCTCTGCCCGGTTCTTGAGCATGCGGCACAGAAACTCCTCGGTCTTCGCCGCATACCTCATGTAGAGGGCGTCGAACGACGCGCGGTCGCCGCGGGCAAGTTTTTCGAGCAGTGTTCTTTCGTCTTCCATGGGAAATAGCCGGTATGAACGGGGACGGGGTAAAAGTAGTAATTTTTTACTACTTCGTCGCGGCCCGTGCAAAATTTAGTCGTTTTTTCATTTCTGCGGCGGGCGGAAGCGGCGTTTCGGATTCCAGACGCCGGAGGCCTTTCGTTTCGATAATCGAAACGCCGCCTCCCGGAATAACCGATTATCGAAACCGGAGCGGCGATAATCCGTTCGATACACGAAATTAGAACATCGCATTTCGGATTGTTTCGATTTCCGTCTTGGTTCGTCCGCCGAAATGGCGTACGTTTGTATCAGTTCCGAAAGGGGCTATGAAGAATTCAGTTTGCATGTAGTGACGCCCACAGAAGTTGGAAGGATTGCTTGACAGTGACGCAACTATGTTCCGCACATCCGGAGGCTTCGAGGGGAGGGTTGTGAAACCCTCCCCTTTCTTTTTGTGCCCGCCGGAGAGACTCCGCATCGGGAACGGGGCGTCAGCCCAGCTGGGCGACGATCTCGCGCTGACGCTTGAAATAGTGGATGCGCCGCAGCTCTCCGCTGCCGGATATGAGCGTCGAAAACCGGCTCTGGGTCTTGATCCATTTCTTCACGTATTCGTACATCAGCGGATCGGGCGTCCGCAGTCCGTTCAGCGAGAACATTCCGATGTTCACGGCCTGGTGTCTGCTGGTCGTGACATAGCTGTACGACGACTCGAGGTCGATGTCCGAAAGATAGAGGAAGATCCTGTTGCCGTTCTCGAACTCCCCCTTGACCGCCACCGTCTCCATCTCGTCGAGCATGGCGAAGAGTTCGTCCCGGAGCACGCGAACGCTCTCCTGCGAAATCAGGTGCATCTCCCGGTAGGCGCGCAGGGCGTTGAGCCAGTGCTTGAAATTGCTGTCGTCGAAGATCAGGTAGGTCGTCGCGACCGACTGCACCCACCGGACATACTCCCGGCAGTTGCGCTGCAATTCCGCGGGGAGCTTCAGCTCCTCGAAGGTCCTCACGGCGGGGTTGCCCACTTCGTGCTGGTAAAGCCATTTGAAGAGCTTGAACCGGTTCAGGTTGTCGTATTTGCCGTAGAACTCCGCCGGCAGCGAATTGGTCGCCGTGGCAAATTCGGTCGTGGGGTCTGACGCCACCTCGCGCATAAAGGCGATGTCGCGTTCCAGAATCTCGTTATAGGTTTCGAGCAGCGCGGTGAACTCCTTGAACTTGAGCTGGAATGACAACTTGTCCGTAGCCGCCAGCCCCACCACCCGGTCGAGCGAGAAGTGCATCCGCGCGCACAGCGCGCTGGCTTCGCCGAAGGTGAACGGCACCTCGCCGCGCAGCCTCCTGTAAGCGGCCTCGCGGCCTATGTTCAGCATGTCCATCAGCAGCGAAGCCGGATTCGAATGCTGCGGCGTATGCGCATGGATCGCCTCGATCAATGCGGCATTCGATTTTTCAAGCATAGATATAGTCAACAAAAAATTCTCTTCCCAAGTCGCAAAGATACGAAAAAACCGGACGGTTGCAAAACTGAATCGCGCCCGGCGGGGGGGGGCGGACAGACGCGTCGGCGCCCGCGGCGCCGAAGATCCGAATGCCCGACCCGGAACCGCAGCCTGCCGTTCCGGTCCCCGGGATACGAAAAGAGGAGGGCCTGTGCAGGCCCTCCTCCGGAATCGGTGAACGGATCGCTTATTTTCCCAGACCCATCTTTTCGATGAGGGCGCGGGTTTCGGGCTTGTGGCCGCGGAAACGCACGTAGAGTTCCATCGGGTGCTCCGTGCCGCCCTTCGAGAGGACGTTCTCGCGGAACGACGAAGCCGCCTCGCGGTTGAAGATGCCCTTCTCCTTGAAGAGCGAGAAAGCGTCGGCCTCGAGCACCTCGGCCCACTTGTAACCGTAGTATCCGGCGGCGTAACCGCCCGAGAAGATGTGGCCGAAGGCCGGAGCCATCGCCGTTCCGGAAACGACGGGCAGCACCTGCGTCGGGGCCATCGAGACGGCTTCGAACTGCTCCACGTCGCCCTCGAACGGCTCGGTGAGCGTATGCCATGCCATGTCGGTCAGGCCGAACGAAAGCTGACGCACGTTCAGGTAGGCGGCCAGATAGTTCTGCGCCGCGATAATGCGTTCCACGATTTCGGCGGGAATCGGCTCGCCGGTCTGGTAGTTCACGGCCCACAGGTCGAGGAATTCCTTCTCGGTAGCCCAGTTCTCCATGATCTGCGAAGGAAGCTCGACGAAGTCGCGGTAAACGCTCGTACCGGTCTGCGACTCGTATTTGCCCTCGCCCAGCATGCCGTGCAGGGCGTGTCCGAATTCGTGGAGGAAGGTCTCCAGCTCGTCGAACGTCAGCAGCGACGGAGCCGTTTCGGAGGGCTTGGTGAAGTTCATCACCAGCGACACCAGCGGACGGATCTCCTTGCCGTCCTCGATCTTCGTGCCGCGGAACTCGGTCATCCACGCCCCCGAACGCTTCGACTCGCGGGGGAAGAAGTCGAGGTAGAGGACCGCCATGAAGCGTCCGTCGGCGTCCGTCACGTCGTAGGCCGTCACGTCGGGATGGTACACCTCGATCTTGTCGTCGGGCGTGAAATTCAGCCCGTAGAGCTTGTTGGCCAGCATGAAGACGCCCTTCTTCACGTTTTCGAGTTTCAGGTAGGGTTTCACCAGCTCGTCGTTCAGGGCATATTTCTCATCCTTGTATTTCTCGGTGTAATAGGACCAGTCCCAAGGCATCAGCTGTCCCTTGAAACCGAGCGTAGCGGCGTAGTCGCTCACCGTGCGGTAGTCGGCGTCGGCATAGGACTTGGTCGCGGCCAGCAGTTCCGCGAGGAAGTCGTTGACCGTTTTCGTATTCTCGGCCATGCGGCGTTCGAGCACGTAATCGGCATAGCACTTGTAGCCCAGCAGGTTGGCGATCTTCAGACGCGTATTGGCGATTTTCTTCACGATCTCCGTGTTGTCGAACTCGCCGCCCAGCGCCCTCGAATTGCTGGCTTTCCAGAGTTTCTCCTTCAGTTCGCGGTTCGAGGAATAGGTCATAAACGGCAGGTAGCTGGGATGTTGCAGCGTCACGGTCCAGCCCTTCTCGCCGCGGGCCTTGGCCTCGGCGGCCATGCCTTCGCGGACGAATGCGGGCAGCTCGGCCACCACCTTCGGATCGGTGATGTTGAGCGTGAATGCGTTGGTCGCGGCCAGCGCGTTCTGCCCGAACCGGAGCGTCAGCCCCGAGAGTTCGGAGGTGTACTTGCGGTAAAGCTCCTTGTCGGCGTCGGAAAGGGCCGCGCCGCTGCGAGCGAAACTCTGATAGGTGTCCTCGAGCAGTTTCCTGTCCTCTTTGCGAAGACGTCCCGGATGCTCGTAAACCTGTTTCACCCGGGCGAACAGCTCGGGATTGAGCGAGATGTCGTTCGACAGTTCGGTCAGCTTGGGCTGCACGCGCTGTGCGATCTGCTGCATTTCGTCCGACGTGTCGGCTTCGAGCAGGTTGAAGAAAAGCCCCGCGATGCGATTGAGCAGCTCGCCCTGACGCTCCAGCGCCACGATCGTATTGCCAAAGGTGGGTTTCTTGGGGTTGTTCACGATCGCGTCGATCTCGGCGCGCGAGCAGGCGATCGCGGCATCGAACGCCGGTTCGTAGTCCGCGAGTTTTATCTCGGAGAACGGCGGGGTCTCATGGGGCGTATCCCATGCGGCCAGCAGGGGATTCGACAGATCGAGTTCGGGCAGCTGCGCTTTGGGGATCGAATTGTCGGCGCAGCCTGCCGCCATAGCGGAAACGGCCATAATAAACAGTACTTTTTTCATTATCATATCAAATTAGCGGTTTCTTTTCCGATGGGTTCGAGTTTCAGTTTTCCCGGGCGGCGGATGCCGTTTCGGCGGCGGGAGCGGCGTCCTCGCCGGACGGTTCGGGTTCATTCAGAAGCCCCCGGCCGCGAAGCATCGCCCGCTTGTCGGGGTCCTTGCCGCGGAAGTCGCGGTACATGGTCATGCCGTCCTCCGAGCCGCCGCGGGCGAGGATCTTGCGGCGGAAATCGCCGGCGATCTTCTTGTTAAAGAGGTCGCCGCTCTCGCGGAAGGCCTCGAAGGCGTCCTTGTCGAGCACCTCGGCCCACGTATAGAAATAGTAGCCCGCAGAGTAGCCGCCGTCGAAGATGTGCGAGAAATAGGGGTAACGGTAGCGCGGCTCGATCTGCGGGATCAGCCCGCGTTTTTCGGTCAGGGCCTTGCGCTCGAAGGCCATCGGGTCGAACGGCTCGTATTCGGTGATCGAGTGGATGTCCATGTCCGAAAGCGACGCGGCGATCAGCTCGGTAGCCATGAAACCCTGGTTGAAAAGTTCGCTGCGGCGCAGTTTGTCGACGAGGTATTTCGGAATCACCTCGTTCGAACGGTAATGCACGGCATACTGCTTGAGCACCTCGGGATCGAACGCCCAGTTCTCCATCAGCTGCGAGGGCAGCTCCACGAAATCGCCCTCGACCTCCGCGAGTCCGCGGTACTTCACGTCGTGGAACAGGAAGTGGAGCGCATGCCCGAACTCGTGGAACAGCGTCTCGGTCTCGTCGAGGGTCAGCAGCGCGGGATTGCCCCCCGCCGGGCGCGTGAAGTTGCAGACGACCGACACCACGGGCGCCACGCGCTTCCCGTCCTCGTAGGTCTGCTCCACATAGTTGCCGCACCACGCGCCCTGGCTCTTTCCGTCGCGCGGGAAGTAGTCGAAATAGAGCACGCCCAGATGCGACTGGTCGACGTCGAGCACCTCGTAAGCGACCGCCTCGGGGTGGTACAGCGGCACGACGATCGGGCGGAACGTGATGCCGTAGAGCCGGTTCTGTCTCTTATACACATCTGACGCTGCCGA
>ENA-OZBF01000851-OZBF01000851.1-human-gut-metagenome-genome-assembly--contig:-NODE-851-length-12491-cov-7.535140_pt1 | contig 12491 bp, 10 predicted proteins | sample MGYA00243980_ERZ653522 | MGnify/ENA primary metagenome ERZ653522 (study PRJEB26926, sample SAMN06165106) | human gut metagenome | biome: ENVO:00009003; feature: ENVO:2100002; material: ENVO:00002003...
CAGCGTCAGATGTGTATAAGAGACAGTAATAAATCAGTTTCATTTATTCCACTACCATTTTATATCCAAAACCATAAACAGCCTTCAGTTCAGGAGTAGCTCCAGCCTCTTTCAATCTCTTTCGTAAATTCTTGATTTGGGCATAGATAAAATCAAAATTATCGACTTGATCTATATGGTCGCCCCATACGGATTCGGCAAGTGTGCTTTTATTAACCAATCTGCCGGGACGGTTCATAAAATAAACCAGAATATCATATTCCTTACGGTTCAGTTCAAGCTTCTTTCCAGCTACGGTCACCCCATATTTATCGGGAAAAATTTCTATATTTCCGTATTTGATACTATTTTCCCCACCTTGCTGATGACGGCGTATCACACTTTTGATACGTGCATTCAGTTCCACCAAATGAAAAGGTTTAGGCAGATAATCATCAGCTCCGAGCTCCAATCCTAGTACTTTGTCTTCTATAGAGTCTTTGGCTGAAAGGATGATCACATTTTCCCGTTTATGCATTTCTTTCAACTTTTCCAACAAATCCAGGCCACTGCCATCCGGCAACATAATATCCAGCAAAATGCAGTCATAATCATAATCCTCTATCTTTTGTAATGCGGTACGGTAATCGGCAGCAATTTCCACCACATAACGCTCCTTTTCCAATGAGCGCTGAGTCACTTCACGCAAATTAGCATCGTCTTCTACTAATAGTATTTTCATAAGTCCTACTTTTGGTTCTTAAAGACAAAGAAACAAGATAATTCTGAAAAAACACTGAAATAAGAAAAAAAACGAAGAAACCATACAATTTTTTCCATCACCCGACTAATAAACAACAAATATCAAACTAAAAACCGTTATCAACTATACAATCAGCCCCCTGCATCTACCACAACAAGACGCAAGGGGCCACACACAACTCTCTCTAATCAAACCCTAATTATTTGATTTCCATTTGAGAAAAATCCATTTGGCTCAAGCCTACTGGTGACGGTGTTTCTTTTAAATCAAAAGAGACTTCCTTTTCACCATTTTTAGCCGAGTTTATTTTTACCTTTATACCCTTTGTTTCCGATGTTATTTCCAAAGAATTCAAATTAAAGGATACCGCACCGTTTCTCCAATAACCAGTAGTATCAGCATACGTATTGTAACGATATTCTAAATGAATATAGCCATCCTGATCGGGCGTAATTGTAGTGTTTTTTACCAAACTAACCAAATGTTTCACTTTAGAAGGCATGTTCTGATTAAAAATAATATTCAAATAACCGCCACTAATCCACATATTATCTTCAAATATATCTACAGGATCATTTCCAAACTCTTCTTCATTCTCTGCTGTCAGCTCCTCTATAGGTTTAGTTAGAATTTCCTTTATACTCAACACTTTGACTGAGCAATCATATCCTTCCGGATAATTATCATACAAAGGATTGAAATAAAGAATAACCCGTTGTCCATCTATCGGGGAATACCAAAAATAATCAGTCGTTGCAGGCCAGATTTGTCCCCATCTGTCACCTGTAAAGTCATAAACATGGGCACCTTTCACATTTACAGTAGCCCAATCCACTGCCACATCACCAAGAGAGTAACCATCATCATCATCACATGATTGGAAAGTGACTCCCATAACTGCCAGGAATGCTAATAATAAAAGGTTCAACTTTTTCATAACTATAATGTATTAATCTATTTTCTACTTTTAAAAGTAAGAAAGAGATCGAATACTGCATATCATCCATTAATATTAACTTATTTTCAGTAAAAGTCTTGTAGAAAAACCAGATTCATCAAGGAAATAATAGAAACTTCCCGATTCGTCACGAACCGGGAAGCTTAAAACTGAGTTATATACAGATTTTCCCATTCAGGGGGAACATGGCTTTTCAGCCTTGTTTTGTTAAGGCAAATGGTTATATATTTTAAAGTTTAGTTTTTAGTGTATTACATTAATTTACATAACAAAAAATATGCCATGGGGCACATCGGCATCCAATACTCTAAAAATCAACAAAATAACCATTATTTCATTTTTCACATTATGTAGAAATACCACAATTTCATTCCACAATTTTGTAGAATTAATCCCCGTTTTTAAAATATATCTTTATCTTTGTAGAATCGATTACTCACTAAACAATATAATTACTATGAAAAAAAGACATTACGGAATGCTTTCATTGGCACTTACTTCATGCTTGGCTGTTCATGCGGAAAACAAAAATCAAAATACAGACAAGCCCAATGTTATCTTCATCTATGCTGATGATTTAGGATATGGTGACTTGGAGTGTTATGGAGCAAAAAACGTACAAACTCCAAATGTCAACCGTCTGGCATCCGAAGGGATACGATTTATCAACGCACACGCCACCGCCGCTACCAGTACCCCATCCAGATATTCCATGCTGACCGGAGAATATGCATGGCGTAAACCTGGAACAGATGTAGCTGCCGGCAATGCAGGAATGATTATACGTCCCGAGCAATATACTATGGCAGATATGTTTAAAAGCTCCGGCTATGCCACAGGAGCATTTGGCAAATGGCATTTAGGATTAGGTGATAAAACTGCACAACAAGACTGGAATGCTCCTCTCTCTGCTTCTCTAGGTGATTTGGGGTTTGACTATTCTTATATCATGGCAGCCACAGCCGACCGGGTTCCCTGTGTATTTATCGAGAATGGCCAAGTAGCCAATTATGATCCTTCAGCTCCGATAGAAGTTAGCTATATAAAAAATTTCCCCGGTGAACCTACCGGAAAAGACAACCCTGAACTTTTATATAATCTGAAACCGAGTCACGGTCATGATATGTCTATCGTGAACGGTATCAGCCGAATCGGTTATATGAAAGGAGGTGGCAAAGCATTATGGAAAGATGAAAATATAGCCGATTCCATTACCGCACATGCAGTTGATTTTATCAAACAACATAAAGACGAGCCTTTCTTTATGTATTTCGCCACTAATGATGTGCACGTTCCCCGTTTTCCACACAATCGTTTCCGTGGTAAAAACAAGATGGGACTGCGCGGTGATGCTATCGCACAATTTGACTGGAGTGTAGGTCAGTTACTCGAAGCTCTCGATAAAATGGGATTAACCCAAAACACATTAATTATTCTTTCCAGCGACAATGGACCGGTAGTAGACGACGGATATGATGACAAGGCAGAAGAGTTACTGAACGGACACGAACCTGCCGGCAACCTGAGAGGTGGAAAATACAGTGCATTTGAAGGGGGGACTCGTGTTCCTGTAATTGTACACTGGCCTAAAGCCATCAACAAGCCGGAAGTCAGCGATGTGCTTATTTCGCAAATAGACTGGCTGGCATCACTAGCTTCTCTGGTAGATGCCCGTATTCCGAAAGGAAGTGCTCCCGACAGCTACAACCGATTAGCAAATCTATTAGGACAAGACAAAACAGACCGCCCATGGGTTATTGAACAGGCATCCAATCACACTCTATCCGTGCGTACTAAAGATTGGAAATTTATTGAAGGCAGCGATGGTCCTAAAATGATTCCCTGGGGTCCGAAAATTGAAACTGGTTATTTAGGTATTCCCCAGTTATATGATATGAAACAAGCAGGTGAAAAGGTGAATTTAGCGACTGAACATCCCGAAAAAGTATTCGAATTACAACAAATATTGAGAAAAGTACGAAATAAAAGTATCCAGATGAAGTAACATGCTGAATACACACCAACCCAATGTTGTCTCCAAAAGGGTGAATCAAGACAAAAAAAATCAAATAAAGGGTCTTGAATTCACCCTCTTTTTTAATCAAGAAAATTTCAATATGGTCCTCATTTCAAAAGAACAAATCCTTATAGACAAAGATCCTTTTCTTTAAAGTCAAAGTATTTATAACAAAACACCTTGAACACTTTCACAAGAATGGGTTACACACAAAAACTCTTAAAGATACAAGATACGTTTTTCCACTTTACCCATAAAAAAGAAATCTCAATTTATTTCTTTATTTTCCCTTCATTCACCAGTTCAGACAGCGCCCTGGCCAATGACGGACGAGTAACTCCCAGCTTCTGCGCCACCTCCTGCTGATTATGAATAACAGAATGTGTTTCTAGATATTTCAACAAACGAGTCTTTAAATTCAACAAAGCAAACTCATTCAATTTCCTGCTTAAAAAGACACTCCTGTCCGAAATATCCTTCAAAAAATTCTGCATCATCAATGGATGCAAACGCATAAATTCTAAAAATCGTTCTTTACCTATTACAAAAACCTCACAAGGTCCTATTGCCTCTACATTAACGGGAAAACGATTTTCAGTGGCAAAAATAAAAGCCGAAGCCAGCAAGTTAGGAGCTCCAATTTCTTCTACCGTCAGTTCTTTCCCTTCATCATTTATCATTCCCGCCCGTACACTTCCCGATGCAAGAATGTACAGCCCTTTACATAAGTCACCTTGCCGGGCAATGATATCACCCGGTTCAAAGTGCTTCAAACTATTCGGAAGGCCGAACAGGAAAGCAACCAATTCTTCCTCTTTCATTCCCTGGAAAGGAGCCATCTGCAATAATCCTGTCAGTTCCATCCTACTTTCTTTTAACTGTTATTTGTATCCGCTGTAACATATGGTACAACTTAAAAGACGAAAACCGTCTACTTTTGCACAAAAGTAATAGAAATCATTAAAATGAAAAAAGATATGGAGAATAACATGTTTTGTTTCCAATGTCAGGAAACAGCCAAAGGTTTCGGTTGCACCTTAAAAGGTGTTTGTGGAAAAAATGCAACTACAGCACGTACCATGGATTTATTGCTCTTTGTAGTACGAGGAATTTCTGTTGTGGCGGATCAATTGCGCCAGCATTCCCTCCCCGTTGAAAAAGAAGTGGACAATTTCATTGTAGACGCCTTATTCTGTACCATTACCAATGCCAATTTCGATGACGAAAGCATTACGAAACGCATTGACAAAGGATTAGCAATACGTGATGACCTTAAGCATCAAGCCTCTGCCAAGGACATTCCTCTGCCGGAAGCCGATGAGTTAAATTGGAAAGGCAGCCACGATGAATATGATGCAAAAGCCGCAACAGTCGGCGTATTACGTGAACAAAACGAGGATCTACGCTCTTTAAAAGAACTGATTATGTATGGTCTGAAAGGAATGGCTGCTTATCTGGAACATGCCATGAGGTTAGGACATAATGACGAAAGTATTCATCGTTTCATGCAGAACACCATCGCACAAATTACAACAAAATCTTTATCGGCTGATGAACTGACTGCATTAGCACTGAAAACAGGTGAAATAGGCGTTCGAACAATGGCTCTGCTCGACAAGGCAAATACTTCCAGGTATGGTAATCCGGAAATTACCCATGTAAATATAGGAACAGGTACCCGCCCCGGTATTCTGATAAGCGGACATGACCTGCATGATCTGGAAGAATTGTTGGAACAAACCAAAGACAGTGGCGTGGACGTATATACTCACGGTGAAATGCTTCCTGCACATTACTATCCGGCATTTAAAAAATATACACATTTTGCAGGAAACTATGGAAATGCCTGGTGGAAACAACGGGAGGAGTTTACCTCGTTCAATGGTCCTATCCTGTTCACAACCAACTGCATCGTTCCCCCTCTGCCCAATGCCACTTATAAAGAACGCATGTTTACCACTAATTCTACCGGATATCCCGGCTGCAAGCATATTACAGCAGACGAGAAAGGACATAAGGACTATACTGAAATTATAGAAACAGCCAAACAATGTGCCGCACCGACAGAAATAGAACATGGAGAAATCGTTGGTGGTTTTGCCCATAATCAGGTATTACAACTAGCAGACAAGGTAGTAGAAGCGGTAAAGAGCGGAGCTATCCGTAAGTTCATCGTCATGGCTGGTTGTGACGGACGTATGCGCAGTCGCGATTACTACACCGCTTTTGCCGAGATGCTCCCCAAAGACACAGTCATTTTAACAGCCGGATGTGCTAAATATCGTTATAACAAACTAGGGTTAGGTGAGATTAATGGCATTCCGCGTGTTTTGGACGCAGGACAATGTAACGATAGCTATTCATTGGCAGTCATCGCCCTCAAACTGAAGGAAGTATTCGGGCTACATGACATCAATGAACTGCCCATTATTTACAATATCGCCTGGTATGAACAGAAAGCGGTAATCGTATTGCTGGCATTACTCAGTTTGGGAATAAAAGAGATTCATCTCGGTCCCACCTTACCCGCATTCCTCTCGCCCAACGTGACGAAAGTACTGGTCGAAAACTTTGGAGTAAGCGGTATCGGTACAGTAGAAAGTGATATGAGAAAATGGGGATTAACGAACGAATAAACGGAATAATTATGAAACAGAAAAATTACCATTCATGTACAGTCGGACAAATTGTAGCCGGCAACTTTGATACAACCAAAGTATTCTCCCGTTACCATATTGATTTTTGCTGCCATGGCAATACTCCGTTTGCAGAAGCCTGCCGGAACCGTGGTATTGATCCCGAAGCAGTAGCACATGAATTAAATGAATTACAAGAGAATACGGTTAGTAATGCTCCTGACTTTGCCGGATGGCCCATCGATTTATTAATAGACTATGTATTGAAAATACACCATCGGGGAATCCGTGCCAAAGGTCCGCAAATAGAAGCATTATTAACCAAAGTAACCGAAGCGCATTCAAAGAATCATCCAGAGTTACTGCAAGTCCAGGCACTGTTCCGCTACTCGCTTCTTGATTTGGAAAATCATTTATCAAAAGAAGAGAATGTATTATTTCCTTATGTTTATGAAATGTTCCAAGCCAAAGAGGAAGGCTTGAAAGTAGCTAAATTCCATTGCGGCACCATTCTGTATCCCATCGAAGTGATGGAAGATGAACATAATCACGAAGGAGAACGTTTTGAAAAAATCTCTTCATTAACCAACGGATTCACCGCCCCTGAAGATGCTTGTGCCAGCTTCCGCTTGGTTTTACAACAATTGAAACAATTTGAAGAGGCATTACATGAACATATCCACCTGGAAAACAATATCATTTTTCCCAGAGCATTAGAATTGGAAAAGAAGGAAGCCATCTGATAACTACACCATGACACTTCCATTTACAAAAGTGCCCAAAGTGAAATAATGCACAAATCACTTTGGGCATCTTCATGTATTATAACCCACGCTCCACTATATAATCTTGTCCCTGTTCTGTCATCAAGTCATATTCATACACCTTATACAAAGCAGGATATTGCGGGTTTATCTCCTTGGTAACCAAAGGCTCTTTGATCTCTGCCTGCATATAATATTCATTCGGATTCTTACCTTTTGCCTCTTTTAATCCAACCCCACGCAAAGGAACATACGAACGTAAACGCAAATTACCTCCCAAACGGGAATGAATCTTCGCTTTATCCAGCTGCACGCCATTCCAGTTCATATCCACCACAAACCCTCCACGGGCAACCAGTCCTTGCACACTTCCTGTGGCCCAGGCATCCGGAAGAGCCGGAAGCAAATGTACAGCTCCGTCATGGCTCTGCAACAACATTTCAGCCACACCGGCAGTATAGCCAAAGTTGCCGTCAATCTGGAAAGGCGGATGAGCATCAAACAGATTAGGATAAGTCCGTCCTTGCGGATAAGCCTCTTTCACTTCATCTCCAGGCAGCAGCTTCAACATATTATTAATAATCCGGAACGCATGATTACCGTCCAGCAAACGGGCCCACAGATTAACTTTCCAGCCAATGGACCAACCGGTAGCTTCGTCGCCACGCTGTAACAACGTGTTTTTAGCTGCCTGGAAAAGCAAAGGATGGGTGTAAGGAGATATCTGATTACTAGGGAACAATCCATATACATGAGAAATATGGCGATGCTTGTCATTCGGATTATCCAAGTCTTCCAGCCATTCCTGTAGCTGATTGTATTTCCCGATCTGCATCGGGGCCAGACGATTTAACATAGACCGCAAAGAATCCTGATAAGAAGCGGACATTTTCAGAATTCTTGACGCATGCAATGCATTGCTAAGCACATCGAAAATTATCTGATTATCCATCGTACAACCTGCCACAATCGTTGAAGCTTTTTTAGTATCCTCTCCCGAAGGTCCATGTTCCGGAGACATGGACGGAGCAGTCACCATCCAACCGTATTCAGGATGTTCAGTCAAATAATCAAGATAAAAATCAGCAGCTCCTTTCAATGCCGGATAGGCTTCGGAAAGAAACAGCTTGTCCCCACTATATAAATAATGCTGCCACAAGTGGGTAGTCAACCAAGCACCTCCCATGGGCCATGTACCATAAAACGCCTTATCCACCGGACCGGTGGCACGCCATATATCTGTATTGTGATGAGCCACCCATCCGTTGCATCCATACATAGCCCGTGCCGTTTCCCTGCCGGTAACTGATAATTCTTTCACCATTTCGAACAAGGGCTGGTGCGTTTCACTCAGATTGGTCACTTCAGCCGGCCAGTAATTCATTTCCGTATTAATATTGATGGTATATTTTCCATCCCATGGAGCAGCCAGTTTATTATTCCATATACCTTGCAAATTGGCAGGCTGACCTCCCGGCTGGGAGGAAGAAATAAGCAAATAACGTCCATACTGAAAAAGCAACACCGCCAAAGAAACATCCTTACCCTCATTGAACAGTTCGATGCGTTTGACAGTTTCCAGCTTAGCCCGCTCACTGGTTCCCAAATCCAATCTTACACGGTCAAACTGCTCTTTATAAAGAGCTATATGCTCCTGTAAAACCTGACTATAAGGGCGTCCCAATGCCAGAGACAGATATCCGGACGCTTTTTTACTCTCATTGCCACTTATATCGTGATAATTAATAAAATTCGTACCCGATGAAACATACAGAGTAACACTGTCCGCTCCTTCCACTGTAATGTTTTGGTCATCAATTTTCACCTTACCCCCATACACATCAGCCTGTGTCTGTGTTTCCATACGAATCAATCCTTTCACTCCCTCATGATCCCTACCCCTTCCGGTCAGAACCAATTTCTTTCCTTTCCTGCTGACTTTATGCTCCAATGGCGACACATATCCGACCTTAAAATTCAGTTTTCCCGGCCGGTCTGCTGTCAAACGGACCACTACCACCTTATCAGGAAATGATGCAAAAACTTCACGTTGAAAAGTCACGCCATCCACTTTGTAACGGGTAGTAGCCACCGCACGTTCCAAATCCAGATCACGATAATAATCGGTAACCTTTTCATGTCCGGGGGTTTCTATAATCAAACTGCCGATTGTCTGATAGGGCATACCATGCTTCCCGGCATAAAAGTTTTCTTGAATCAAGTCCTGAGCCTCCATGTTTTTTCCGGCGAAAATCAGTTCACGCACTTGAGGCAGACTTTCCAATGCTTCCGGCTTGTCATTCCGGTAGGGACTGCCTCCCCACATGGTTTCATCGTTTAGTTGAAGTTCTTCACGGGCCGTTCCGCCATATACCATCGCTCCCATCCGGGAATTGCCGACCGGAAGCGCTTCCACCCACGTCCCGGCAGGTTGCTTATACCACAATTTCAGATCACCTGCCTGAACAGATAACGAAAAAGACAATAAAATGCCTGCTAATAATGAATAAGTTTTCATGGTTAATAGATATTGTATAATGTACAAATATAATTCTATTAACCATACAAACGAAAAGACAGAAGCATTTTATTGTCTAAAAAACAATTATGATAAAGAAAAGACCAAATATTACACCTCCTCCCTATCTGATAACCGGAATCACATAATCGTATTTTCTCAATATTTCCGTTACAGGAGACAGTGGAAGCAAGTCAGGGCGGGGAGATATAAAAGACTTGCTGCCGATAGCCGAGCAATGCCGGGAAGTGGGATTCACGGAAGAACTGACAAGACTGCTTGCCTACTTCCAGCCCGTAGGGTTCAGGGGAAAACTGCATTCACGGGAACACCGGGAGAAGTTCGGAACGGCATATTCAACGGCAACAGTAAAGAGGAATCCGCAGAAGAAAGGAAAGTTCCGGTTGTGCATTGACGGAATGCCTATACTTGAATGGTTCAAGATGAAATTTAAAGAGCTTAAGGAAAAGCTAGGTGTAGGCCACACTCCAAAAGAGAAAAACAGGCCCCAAAGAGAGTTGAGAATATAATTCTTTGGTAGAAAATAAAAATGTAATTCTAATTGTTAATGAATTGCACTTTGAGTATTTTTGTAAATACTTTGTTTCACTGATAAATAAACCAAGATGAAAACTATATTTTTATGTTTCTTCTGTCTTTTCACTATCGGATGTACGCATCAGTCCAGTCAAGAAAACTGTGTAGAAATCGGCAGTGCGGATAGTATTTGTTTGCAAAAAGAACTATATACTTTACATAAGTATGTGGATAGCATTATTAAAATTGACACCATTTTGCAACAACGCTTTCATTGTTTTGGAGCTGGACTAACCAAAGACAAAGTATCTATTGACTTCCAAGATATACCGGAAGATTCTTTTGAGTCTTTTCAATCGGCATTCAAGAAAGAAATTGTTGACTCTCCATTATTGGAGTTCAACATAATGACAGATATCACAATGGATATTGAAATCATTCCGACAACAGAAACTAAGCAACCGTCGCACACAACATCTTTTGTGTTACAGCCTACCCCTCGCAATATTCCAACCGGAGAAGCCATCAGTTCAGCTTTGCTTTCCATGAAAACTGAATATGATTATTACCCATTATCGACAACGGAGGTGAAAATGATTGTCACCAATTATTCCCAACAAGAATATACATGCGGCAACGGCTACAGCCTTGCTTACTACAATGATAACAAGCAACAATGGGAAACATTGCCGACCGACCCCGTTATTGAAGATGTAGGTTGGATATTGCAGCCTGAACACCCCTCGAATGAACAGACTATCAAGCTCTATACTTCTGAAGTTCCTAATCGTGCAGGTAAATATCGTATTTACAAAGCATTTAACAGAGATACAAAAATAGCTTATGCAGAGTTTGAACTTATCTCATCAGAACAACATCAAAAATTGCTTGATAAAATAATGCAATATCATGCGAATCATGCGAAAGCACGAGTTATGGTGAATCTGAACTCTTGGGGATTTAGTGAGAACGATACCTTGTATATGGATTGGATGGTTAATTCTGCGGAGTTGAGGGATGAGTTCAGGCAAAAAGTGCTGAACTATTCCGCCATAATAATAAATGATGGAAAAACGGACGTGCCGACCTATTTTAACGAACCTATGCATATGGATACTTTCGGTATTAGGATGTACACGGAGAAAGCGATGTATCCGGTAAATACAGAGTCTGTATCGGTAAGAATCGTGAACCGGAGTGGGCGGAGAATTTCAATGGGGTCTTCGTACTTAGTACTTCGGAAGGAGGGTGAAAAATGGTTGTCTCTTCCTGGAGCAACGGTTTGGACACTCGAACTACATTGGGTACCATCCAATAAAATCTACCCCTTCCCTATCAGCCTTTATCCGTCACTCAATGCCATTACGCCTGGCGTATATCGTGTAGTGAAAAAGATAGACATCGGGAATAACTGTCACAACTGGTATTTTACCGCAGAATTCCGGATTGGAAACGGTACAGAAGAACAGGATATTTTGAATAAGGAGCCTTCCTCAAAGCCATTGTCTGAAGTGGAAGAAGAAACGGACATGGATATTGCTTATGAAGTAGTGGAAGAAATGCCGGAATATCCTGGAGGCATGTCGGCTTTATTAGATTTTATACAAAACAATTTGCAACATGACAAAGCAAATTCCCCCAAACGTGTTATTGTACAATTCATCATTGATGAAAGAGGTAATATTTCCAAACCTATTATATTGAGGAGCATAAATCCGGAACTGGATAAAGAAGCCTTGCGGATAGTCAGCCTGATGCCCCAATGGAAGCCGGGCAGGCAGAACGGGAAAGCAGAAAGAGTAAGATATACCCTACCTATCATATTCAATCCTTCTATTAAAGAGTCTGATATGATTTGAATAAAAACACCCACTTTTACATCCTTTAATGTAAAAGTGGGTGTTTTTATTCAAATCATTGATAATCAATGTTTAACGCAACACATACGGAACTAACGGATTTTGAAAATACTTATGATATTCAGTAAATTATAACGTTTCTCCGAAAAAAGCACCCAATTTTGCATCTACATAGCTTCTATGTTTTTCTGTAAGGAATTTGCCTTGTTCCAACGGTGTAAAAATACTAATTTTTAATGAAGTATGATGTGTACCAGGGGCTTTTTATATGGCCTCAAAAAAAGACCCTAAATTTGCACCTGACATACTTCGTAGAAACGCTATATTCTGCTTCACCTCAAACAAATAAAAAAGCCCTAATTCCGTTGGGAATCAGAGCTTTTCCTAATTTTGCTTTCTTGAGAAGCGGTGCGTACGGGACTAACACATTTTGCTATTATACTGATAATCAATAAAATAC
>ENA-OZBF01000857-OZBF01000857.1-human-gut-metagenome-genome-assembly--contig:-NODE-857-length-12465-cov-6.411120_pt1 | contig 12465 bp, 8 predicted proteins | sample MGYA00243980_ERZ653522 | MGnify/ENA primary metagenome ERZ653522 (study PRJEB26926, sample SAMN06165106) | human gut metagenome | biome: ENVO:00009003; feature: ENVO:2100002; material: ENVO:00002003...
GTGCATAGTAATTGCGGGTCTGGTACGGACGCACCTTCGGGCGAACAAAGCGCGCCTGAAAGTAGTACCGCAGGATCTTTTCAGCCGGCTGACCGTTCTTCTGATACATGGCCAGAATAAGGACGGCAGGAAGCCGCCCAAGTCCACGGTGCCCCGCACGGCACAGGAGAGCATTCCGTTCCAGCGGATGTTTGAGGACGGCACCTGCCGTGTCCGTCCCGGCTACTACACCCGCACCATCCAGTATCAGGATATCAACTATCAGTTGGCGCAGCAGGAGGACAAGACCGCCATCTTTGAGGAATGGTGCAGTTTTCTCAACTTTTTCGACAGCTCTATCCACTTCGAGTTGTCCTTCGTGAATACCGCCACCGATTCGGCGGACTTCGAGAAGTCCATCCGCATCCCGTACCAGCAGGATGGCTTTGATGATGTGCGAGCCGAGTACAGCCAGATGTTGCGGCAGCAGCTTTCCAAGGGCAACAACGGCCTGACCAAGACCAAATTCCTGACCTATGGCATCGAGGGCGACAGCATGGCGCAGGTCAAACCTCGGTTAGAGCACATCCAGAACGACCTGATGAACAACTTTCACAGGTTGGGCGTTCTGGCAAAGCCGCTGGACGGTACGGAGCGTCTGCGGCTGATGCACGGGATGCTGAACATGGATGGAGCCAACAAGTTCCACTTCAACTGGAAAGACCTTGTGCCCAGTGGTCTGTCCGTAAAGGATGCCATTGCCCCCACTGCGCTGGCGTTTAAGAACAGCCGTACCTTTCAGGTGGGCGGCATCTTCGGGGCTGTCAGCTTCCTGAATATTACGGCTTCTGACCTGAGCGATCAGCTTTTGAAGGATTTCCTTGATATGGATTCCAGCCAGATCGTTACCATGCACATCCAGTCCGTTGACCAGAACAAGGCCATCAAAACCATCAAGCACACCATCACGGAACTGGATCGCAGCAAGATCGAGGAGCAGAAGAAAGCCATCCGTGCCGGATATGATATCGACATCATTCCGTCGGATTTGGCGACCTACGGCAGAGATGCAAAGGCTCTTTTGAAAGAGTTGCAGAGCCAGAACGAGCGGATGTTCCTTGTCACTTTTCTGGTGTTGAACACCGGCAAGACCGAGCAGGAACTGGAAACCAACGTGTTTCAGGCAGTCAGTATTGCCCAGAAGCACAACTGCGAATTATGCCGCCTTGATTTTCAGCAGGAGCAGGGGCTGATGAGCAGCCTGCCACTGGCAGACTGCCAGATTGAGATCCAGCGCGGTTTGACCACCAGCAGCACAGCGATTTTTGTGCCGTTTACCACACAGGAACTGTTCGACAACGGCAAGGAAAGCCTGTATTATGGCTTGAACGCCCTGTCCAACAACCTGATTATGGTAGACCGGAAAAAACTGAAGAACCCCAATGGCCTGATCCTCGGCACCCCCGGCTCTGGCAAGTCGTTCAGCGCAAAGCGTGAGATCTGCAACGCATTCCTCGTGACGGACGATGATATCATCATCTGCGACCCAGAATGTGAGTACGCTCCGCTGGTGGAGCGTCTGCATGGGCAGGTCATCCACATCAGCCCTGCCAGCACCCAGTATATCAACCCGATGGACATCAACAGCAACTACTCGGAGGAGGACAACCCGTTGGCTTTGAAAGCCGACTTTGTGCTGTCCCTGTGCGAACTGGTGGTCGGCGGCAAAGAGGGCTTGCAGCCGGTGGAAAAGACGGTCATTGACCGCTGCGTCCATGTGGTCTACCGCAAGTATTTCGAGAACCCCATCCCGGAAAATATGCCGCTGCTGGAAGACCTCTACAATGCACTGTTGACGCAAGACGAACCGGAAGCCCGCCATGTGGCGGCTGCGCTGGAAATCTACGTCAAGGGCAGTTTGAACATTTTCAATCACCACACCAACGTAGATATCAATAACCGCATCGTCTGCTTTGACATCAAGCAGCTGGGCAAGCAGCTCAAAAAGCTGGGTATGCTCATCGTGCAGGATGCCGTGTGGGGGCGTGTGACCGCCAACCGCAGTGCCGGAAAATCCACCCGGTACTATGCAGACGAGTTCCATTTGCTCTTGAAGGAAGAGCAGACTGCTGCTTATTCCGTTGAGATTTGGAAGCGTTTCCGTAAGTGGGGCGGCATTCCGACAGCCCTAACGCAGAATGTCAAAGATCTGCTGGCAAGTCCCGAAGTATCGAATATTTTTGAAAACTCGGACTTTGTGTATATGCTCAATCAGGCCAACGGAGACCGGCAGATTCTCGCAAAGCAGCTCAACATCTCGCCCCATCAGCTTTCCTACGTCACTCACTCTGGTGAGGGCGAAGGGCTGCTGTTCTTCGGCAACGTGATCCTACCCTTTGTTGACCACTTCCCGAAAGACCTTGAACTCTACCGCATCCTTACGACCCGCCTTTCCGAAGTTGCGGAGGCTCAAAAGCATGAGTGAGAAACAGCCAAAGCTGAAATTTGAGGAAGACAAGGAGCGCACGGCCACGCGCTCTCCTCCGAAAAAGTCCAAAGTGGAGCAGTCTAAGCCCAAAAAGCAGAAACTGAAGCAGGATGCAGACAAGGCAGCGGAAAAGGCGCAGCACCTGCGTTTTGGCAAAGCAGAGATCACCCCGGATGAAGCATCCCGCATGACAAAGCAGCAGAAACGTGCTATGTATGCCGCTGCCGCCGCCCGGTCTGCGGTGCATCGGGAGGTTGACCAGTACGAGGACGATAATGTGGGCACGCAGGCTTTAAGCGAGGGCGAAAAGGCAGCAGGAAATGTCCGGGATATTTCCAAGAGCATCTATGCCCGGAAGCTGAAAAAGAAAGCCAAGATGCAGGGCAAGAAGGGTGCCAAAACCGCACAATCTTCCCCACAGAAGCCGACTGCGGCACAAGATGCAGGCGCATCCGGCACCGGCGAGGGCGGCTCCAACTGGCTCTCCCGATGGCGGCAGAAACAGGACATTCGGCAAAGTTACTATGCCGCCGCCCATTCGGGCACAGCGGCGCAGACCGCAGGCGGCAAAGCGGCATCCAACGGTGCATCTGCCACCCGATCCGGCGTGGAGCAGGTCATCGACAAAGGAAGATCGGTGGTCAGCACCGCAGTCAACGGCATTGCCAATTTTGCAAAAAGCAACGCGCACGTTCTTTTGATCGTGGGCGTTTTTCTTTTGCTCTTGCTGCTGGTCATGTCGGCATTTTCGTCCTGTTCCATTCTGTTTTCCGGCACCACGCAGGTATCCGGTCAGACCATTTACACCGCAGAGGACCGGGACATCCGGGGAGCCGAAACCGACTACAAGAAGCTGGAAAAGGAACTGGATAAGAAAATCAAACGCACCCCCGCCGACCACCCCGGCTATGACGAATACCGATACCATCTGGATGCTATTGAACATGATCCTTGGCAGCTCACTTCGTTCCTGACTACTCTTTATGACGACTACACCCGCAGCGAGGTGCAGGCAAAACTCAAGGAGACGTTTGCCAAGCAATACAAGCTGACCACATGGGTGGAAGTCCAGACCCGGTACCGCACGGTAGTGATGATCGACATTTTTACTGGCATCCCCTACACCGTGCAAGTCCCCTATGAGTATCGAATTTTTCACACAAAGCTGGTGAATAAAGGGCTGGAGGTCGTTATCCGGGAGGAACTGGACAACGACCAGTGGAAACGCTATGAGATCTTTCAGGATACGTTGGGTGGTCGGCCATATCTGTTCAAAGGTGGACTGCCGCCCGGTGGCTCCGATGGCTCTGGCGCGCCGGGCATTGATTATCAGGTTCCAGCGGAAGCCTTGACGGATGAGGAATTTGCCGCCATCTACAAGGAAGCCCAAAAGTATGTGGGTACGCCCTATGTGTGGGGCGGCTCTACCCCGGAAACTGGCTTTGACTGTTCAGGCTACGTTTGTTGGGTCTACAACCAGAACGGCTACGATGTGGGACGCACCACCGCCAACGGCCTGTGGAACAAGAGCCAGCACATCAGCGAAGCCGAAGCAAAGCCCGGTGACCTTGTTTTCTTCGAGGGAACGTATGATACTCCGGGAAAAAGTCATGTGGGCATCGTGCGTCCAGTAAGGACGATAGTAGAAGTAGAGAAAGGAGGCTGTGGTTAAGGTACTACCCCGCAAAGCAACGCGGGAATCCACCTGCTTTACCGAAAATCGAAAGATGTACGGGAAAAGAGCACGGCAGGAAAGCGGCAAGTTGCCTAAAGACAATCGGGCACGACTGAACCGCGAGGATAAGTGAATACAAGGATAAAACTGAATTGTTTAAGGTGAGTTCCAAGCCCTTGTTACGTGTGGGCAAAGGAAAATTGTCTGAAACCTTTGGTACAGGGACCGTAGGAAATAAATTCCTTCCTATGGGTTGCTAATCCCCTGTGCGGCACGTCGGAGAACCGATAGTAACGGAACAAAAGCATATCCGATAATTCACATTGACCTACTACTATCGTCAACTGGAGATTGTCTAAACCGGAACGCTTGAAAAAGCTATGTGTAATGCAGCAATGTGATAAATTTCAAAGCTATGCTAGAAAGATGACACTGAAAATCCGGCATGACAACGGAGCTTCTGTAGTAGTCCGAGAATCCTGAATTGACAGGAAAAGCCGTAAAATCGGATGCGGGAAAGCCGCTCACATGGCGAAGAGAAGCAGTTTTTTGTGCATTAAAATCAGAAATTGATTAGAGAGGAAAGCCTCAATGAAATCAACAATGGAGATTTTAACAAAATTACAAGAGAATTCCCAAAAGAACCACGATGAAATTTTCACACGACTGTACCGCTATCTTTTGAGGCCAGATATTTACTTCATCGCCTATCAGCATCTTTACTCCAATAAGGGTGCAGGAACGAAGGGTGTGAATGATGATACGGCTGATAGATTTAGCGAGCAGTATGTGACAGCCATCATTGAAGCATTGAGAACAGGGTCATATGAACCCAAGCCGGTACGCAGAACCTATATTCAAAAGAAGAACGGCAAGCTGCGCCCGCTGGGACTTCCTGTATTCGCTGACAAGCTGGTGCAAGAAGCTATCCGTATGATTCTGGAAGCCATCTACGAGCCAATTTTCTCTATCTATTCCCACGGCTTTCGACCGGGCAGAAGCTGCCACACGGCACTTGCCATGATCAAGCATGAGTTTACCGGAGCAAAGTGGTTCATTGAGGGCGACATCAAGGGATGTTTCGATAACATCGACCATTCCACGCTGATTGGTGTGCTGAACCGAAAAATCAAGGATGCTCGTTTTCTGAACCTGATTCGTATGTTTCTGAAAGCCGGCTATATGGAAGACTGGAATTTCCATGAAACCTATAGCGGATGCCCGCAGGGTGGAATCATCTCCCCGATTCTTGCAAACATTTATCTGAACGAGCTGGACAGGTATATTACGCAGCTGAAGAAGGAATTTGACCACGGATACAATCCGAGAAACTTTACGGAAGAATACAACGCGATAAGACACAAGCGAGATGCACTGCATGAGAAAATCAAGAAAGCTGAAGGAACAATGCGGGAGCAGCTGATTGCTCAGCACAAGCAACTGACAAAGCAGTTGTTTCGGACACCTGCAAAAGCGTGTACCGATAAGCGATTGAAATATGTTCGCTATGCAGATGACTTTCTGATTGCAGTCAATGGGACAAGAGAGGAATGCGAGGAAATTAAGGCAAAACTCACGGATTTTGTCCGGGACACTCTGAAAATGGAGTTGAGCCAAGAAAAGACCCTTATCACTCACAGTAACACTCCTGCCCGATTCCTTGGTTTTGATGTTCGGGTGCGCAGAGATTCCAGCGTTAAACGCTCTGGAAAACGAAAAATGCGCACTATGAACAACAAAGTGGAACTCAATATTCCACTGAAAGATAAGGTGGCGACCTATTTACTGTCCCATAGCATCGCTAAAAGGGATGGAAAGAGGTTGATTCCTATTCATCGCCCAATTCTGCTGAACCGCACGGATTTGGAAATCGTAATGATTTATAATGCGGAACTTCGAGGACTCTGTAACTATTATGCCATTGCAAGCAACTTCAACAAGCTCGGTTACTTTGGCTATCTGATGGAATACAGCTGTCTGAAAACACTCGCAAACAAGCATCGCTCCCGAATTTCTAAGGTTCGTTATGAATACAGAGATGGGACTGGCGCATGGGGTGTTCCGTATGAAACCAAAAAGGGAAAACGCCGTATGATGTTCGCTAAGTACAGCGATTGCAAAGGCAAAGATTTGACGGAAAAAGTGCCCGATTTGGCGTATCGCTATTCGCACAACACAACCTCCTTCGAGGAACGTCTGAAGGCCAAAGTCTGTGAAGTCTGCGGCTGTACAGACAACGATAGCTATGAAATCCACCATGTAAACAAGGTCAAAAACCTGAAAGGTAAAGCTGATTGGGAGAAAGTCATGCTGGCAAAGAGGCGCAAGACAATCGTTGTGTGCCACAAATGCCACATGAGAATCCGTCATGGAACTAAAACGGAATGACTTTTGAAATGGAGCAAAAAATGGGGAGCCGTGTGCGTTGAGAGGCGCAAGCACGGTTCTGGGAGAGGTCTGTGCAAACCTGTCGTAGAAATACGATAAGGCGGCACTTTCCTACTCTACTACCTTGGAAACGGGATGATGGTGTCCGCCGGCGACCCCATCAAGTACGCAAACATTCACTCGTCCTACTGGCAGAAATATCTGTCCGGTTTCGGGCGGCTCTCAAAATGATTGGAGGAAAACATGAGCGAAAAACTCGATAAGCTGCGCGCTTCTCTGGAAAAGGAAAGGGAGCGTCGCATTAAGATCAACACTCGCATTGAAAGCCTTGAACGACGGATTCAGGAAGCAGAAGCTGCCGAGGTGAATGAGATGGTGCGCACCGCCAAGGTTACGCCGGAACAGCTTGCCGCCCTGCTGCGCCAGTCTGCAACTTCCACTCCGACCCCGGCTGCGTTGTCCGCAGTCGGTGCTACGTTCAACAAGGAGGAATCTGATAATGAAGATGATGAATAAGTTCTGTGCCCTGATGTTGTCGGTGGCACTGTGCGCTGGCATGGCGGCTCCTGCTTTTGCCTATGGCGGTGAGCCTACGGAGGAAGTGGAACAGCCTGTCCTGACTTCTACCACCGATGAAGAAGATGTAGTCACCGTGACCGATGAGGAAACCGGTGCTCTGACCCCGGAGGGCAACCTGACACTGGTGGACGATTACCACACCAATTATTCCGATGGCAGTGGTCAGCAGTTCATTACGCTGGTGTCGAAGTCCGGCAACACATTCTATCTGGTCATTGACAGGAATAGTAAAGGGGCGCAGACCGTCCATTTTATGAACCTTGTGGATGAAGCCGACCTGTTGGCTCTGATGGAGGAAGAAGATGCGGACGCTTATACCGCCGAAAAGGAAGCGGCGGCGCAGGCTGAACAGGACAGGCTGAAAGCCGAGGAAGAAGCCAAGAAAGCCGCAGAAGAAGCGGCGGCATCCGGCGAAGAACAGCCCAAGGAAAACAAGGTCACAAAGATCGCATCCGGCTTTCTGGGTGTGGTCGTGCTGATTGCACTGGCGGCAGGCGGCGGTTATCTCTATATCAAGATGAAGGGCGTAAAGCCTGCGTCCAAGAAAAATCAGCCGGACCCGGATGCGGATTATCACGATGAGGATGAAGATACGCTCCAGCTGCCGGAGGATGATGGTGACGAGGACGAAGAAGTGGATGTCAACGAGGATTATGAAGCGGAATCGGACGATGAACCTGTCTGATTAACGCAGCGTTGACCGGTGGGGCGGCTGAAAAGCCGTCCCCTTTACATAGCCAAATGGTTGGTGGGTGAACTGTTTTGAGCTATGAAGCTATGGACTCTGTAGGCGATATCTGATAAAATAGAAAGGAAGAACAGCTCAACAACTCGGAATTTTACCATCCAGCATCTCTCAAAAATAATAGGCATATTTTCATATAGTGTTGATTAAATGTCTATAAGTGCTCATATTCTGCGCATTTTGATCTGCATTTATTCATATCTATAAATCATCAAATACGTATTTATATTGGTATCTGGATTTTCGCCCTTCACACCCGTTCTCGTACGATCATGAGTGCATACCCCAGCAGGTTCGTTCCGTGCCACTTTTTCACGTCGAGTCGATCTGGGTCCTTCATCGATAAGCCGATGCCCCAGATGTGGTCCTTGACGGCGCACTCTGCGAGGATGGCGTCGCCGGTGGATTTGAGCTGAGCCTTCAGGTCTTCGTTCTGCTCAAACTTTGCGAGGGGGCCTTCGTAGACGAGGATCTGGCGCATGCCGTTCCATCTGCTTTCATCATAGTTTGAAACCTGGCGGCCCAGTTCCTTGATGCGGCCGACGTCATCGGTTTTCAGGATTTCTGCGGCGACCTTCTCGTCCCGAAAGCAGCGCGCCTTCTGGTACATCATGTACTGCTCCATGGATGAAAACCGGATGCCGTCCTTTTCGAAATCCGACCGATACCAGTTACTCAAATATCCGTATTCCTCATCCGGGTTGTGAAAGCCGATGATCTGCTTTGTATTCATAATCCGTTCCTCCTGTCTATATGCTGCAGATGGTTTTCTGCACTATGATCATAGCACTGTTCTACGACAAAATTTTTCACATCATACGCCTGATTTCGGCTGTCTTTATATAAATCCGTACTTTTTTCCCAGGTTCTCGGCTACCTGGGCGCCGGTTTTGCACTTTCCATCTGCGATATCCTGTCTCGCCTCCGAAAGCTGACTCAGCATCTCCTATTTACGGATGTTCTGGTAGTACCGGACCGGTTTCCCGTGCTCTTCGGCGTACTGGATTTCCGAGCGGGTGCTGTCACCGATGTAGCCGCCGACGTTGATGACGTAGATTTCGTCAGCCATGTCGATTTTCCGTTTGTGCATGTCGTCGAGCATTTCCTTCGTTTTCGAGAGGGTTCCTTCGTCCATGCCGTCCCAGACTTCCTGATCGCCGGCGTGGCCGAAGAGCCCGACGCTGATGACGATATAACCCGCAAGCGTCAGCCGCTTCTGGGCATCCATGAACTGCTCTTTGAAGCGGGTGCTGCCACAGAGCGTGACTACTTTATATTTTCCTACCATCTATCTTTCTCCATACTTCGCTCAGCAGTTCTTCCACTGCCTGTTCAACACGTTCATCTGTATCGTCTTTTAATGTCAGAGCCAGCGAGAGCGCGTCAACGCTATGTCCAGTAGCTAAAATCCGAGGATCGTATCTCCACATTTCTACCGCCACCTGAGTCTTCGAATCCTGAAGTCTGTTTGTCATAACGTTTTTCCATTGAGATATTTTATCTGTCGCATAGCACTCGACGGCTGGTGCGCTCAGCATCGAATATTCTGCCAGTGCCGAATATCCGCTTACCAGCATATCCGCCCCAATATACTCCTTCGGAACATAGACCGTTCGCTTTACCGGATTCAACAGAGTCTCTTCCGCTTTCTGAAACAGCACTTCCGGCGGATCTTCGGACAGCAGAATTTTCTGCACACCAGCTTTCTTTATCTGCAACAGCCCCATCTCCTCCAGCTGTCTCGATGCTCTCGATATAGACGTAGCTGTCAGCTTTAAATCCTTCGCTGCCTGGCTCGACGGCAGTTCTTTCGTGCCGCCGTAAATAAAATGCAATAAAAGCAGCTGCGCCGACGGAAGCAGATCTTCTCTTGGCTGCTTCTCCGCATCGCACCGCTCCTGCAAATACACGCTCATAAACGGCAGATAGATTTGTTTTCCATCTACGATAAACGGGATCTTTTCACGAAGCAGATATTCCTTTTGACGATAACTGAGTTCGTTTAGCACCAGCACGACAGGCAGGTTCTCTTTTTTCTGTATACGGGCAATATGCTTTTTCAGCACTTCGATCTGCTCCAACTCTGTCTTTGGATAAAGAAAAATCACTTTCTGTCCATCCATGGATACCTTCTGTAAACGATACCTTACAGCTATATAATTGGGCAGATGGTCAAACTCTGCGCGCTGAACTGTCGCTTTAATTCCCAGAACTTTATAGAGATATTCCATATGTTCTCCTTCTATTTAACTCTATTTTTGTATTATAACTTGTTTTAAGTTAAGTTTCGATATTAAAGTTAAGATAATTCAAAAAAATCATCAGGAAGCGGAAATATCATAAGAATAATTTAACACCATGGCACCTTCTTTTTCCTCTCAGATTTCCGTGCTCTGCCACTTTTATGAGCGTTCTTTTCAGTATTTTGCCACTTTCATGAGGGAATAATCCGTGCTTCATTACACTTTCATGAGCGAATTTATGCTGTAATATGACATTTTCATGAGGGAATTGGTGCTTCGATGCGACGTGAGGAGGTAGTGGGCGGAGGCATGGGCGCGATAAAGGCAACGAGTGCGAATGGGTGGACGCGACGTGAGAAGGTGGAGGGTGCGGACGCGTGGGCGCGGAGTGAGCAGGCGGAGGGCCGAGACATTGGCCCGGGAAAAGTGAGCAGAAATATACGAGTGTCAACGGGAGGGTTTTATGGTACAACTAGAAGTAGTTTTTTGATGGAGGTGCCTATGGAGCCGAAGGTCAGTATCATCGTGCCGGTGTATAACGCGGAGAAGAGTCTCGCGCGCTGTGTGGACAGTATTCTGAATCAGGAGTTTCGGGATTTCGAGCTGATCCTCATGGATGATGGAAGTAAGGATCGGTCCGGGGAGATCTGCGACGGATATGCGCGGGCGGATGCGCGCGTGGTGGTCGTGCATAAGGAGAATACGGGGGTGTCGGATACGCGAAACCAGGCGATCGCGCGGGCGCGGGGTACGTTTCTGCAGTTCGTGGACAGTGATGACTGGCTGACGGCGGATGCGACGAAGCTGATGGTGCGGGCGGCCGAGGAGACGGGCTGCGACATGGTGATCGCGGATTTCTATCGTGTCGTCGGAGAGATGGTGTCGCGGAAGGGGGATATCGACGCGGACCAGGTGATCGGGCGTGAAGCGTTCGTTGGCTTCATGATGGAGAACCCGGCGGACTACTACTATGGGGTGCTGTGGAATAAGCTGTACCGGCGCTCGCTTGTGGAGGCGCACGGGATCCGGATGGATGCGAAGCTCAGCTGGTGCGAGGATTTTCTGTTTAATCTCGAGTATGTGCGCTATGCGACGACGTTCTATGCGCTGCGGACGCCGGTCTACTATTATGTGAAGACGAAGGGTTCGCTGGTGAATCAGAAGATCAGCTTCGCGCGGACGGTGGAGATGAAACTCGCGATGTTCGAGTGCTACAACGACTTCTTCAAGCATGTGCTGGATGAGGATGCGTATGAGCGGAAGCGGCTGCAGGTCTATCATTTTCTAGTGGATGCGGCGAAGGATGGTTTCGTGTTCCCGGCGACGATTCCGGGGACGCAGAAGCTCGGTGAGGAGCGGAGCCAGGCGCTGCAGGAGGTGATTTCGGAGGATGGGATCATCGTGGAGAAGTACCGCGACCGGAAGCTGCTCGAGCGCTATCTCGAGTCGGTGGCGCTGAAGTATGATATGACGCTGGCGGAGCTGTCGCTGCTGCTGTATCGGAAGGACGCGGGAAAGGCGCTCACTCGAGGGGCTGAAGCGCAGATGCCTGCGCGGGAAGATGCCGTGGAGGCGACTGATCGAAAGGATGCCGGAAAGGCGCTGAGCCGGAAGGATCTCGCGGAGCTGATGCATATGAGCCGCGGGGATCTGCGCGCCGCGCTGCAGAAGCTGGTCTCACGCGGGATGCTCGAAGTGGTCGACGTGCCGAGGAAACGACGTGAAGCGGCGGAAATAGCCGAGGCGACCGGTCTTTTCGGAAAGCGTGGCGAGGCACAGGATGCAGACGCGAACGGAATGACGAAGAAAAAACGCGAGCCGCGGATGATTCGTCTCGAGCTGCTGCCGGCGTCGGATGCGGTGCTGCAGGATATCGCGGCCGCGGAGCGTGACTACGAGCAGGCGAAGTTCCGGGGATTTACCGAGGACGAGCTCCGGCAGTATACAGCGCTCGAGCGGCGTGTGCAGGAGAACGAAAAGCAGATACTGCAGAAGTGAGGATGGGCAGACGAACACCATCAGCGATGCCTGGCGATGAGTCAGCGAGGGGCAGAATGCGTTGCGGCGAGGCACAACGCATGCGCGGAGTGATGATGTGGAGGGCCGAAACATGGGCACAAGCGAGTAGGAGGCGGTGACTAGCCGCCGTCCTCTCACACCACCGTGCGTACCGTTCGGTACACGGCGGTTTCAACAGTTGACGTGCATAGACTGATAAGCTGTGGCAAGATCATAAAAGCCCCAGTTTGTAGACCTAAAACAGAATACCGTTCCTTACATAGCAGTCATGCGCTTCGGTGCCTGGCTGCTAATTTTTTTGCGAAAGGAGCAGTATCGAATGAAGCTTGTATTAGCGGAAAAGCCCTCG
>ENA-OZBF01000865-OZBF01000865.1-human-gut-metagenome-genome-assembly--contig:-NODE-865-length-12327-cov-4.315352_pt1 | contig 12327 bp, 9 predicted proteins | sample MGYA00243980_ERZ653522 | MGnify/ENA primary metagenome ERZ653522 (study PRJEB26926, sample SAMN06165106) | human gut metagenome | biome: ENVO:00009003; feature: ENVO:2100002; material: ENVO:00002003...
CCCCCATGTTCCTGTCCAGATGGATGCCCCGGACGCGCTCGTCCCCGGAAGCCAGCCTGTCGCACAGCGGGCCGCTTCCGTCCGTGGAGCCGTCATCCACCAGGCAGACGTCAAAATCCGTGAAGGTCTGGTCCAGCACGGACCCCACGCATTTTTCAAGGAAACGCGCGGCGTTGAACACGGGAATAATGACGGATACGGAGGGCATGGCGGTTCAGCGCGTTTCTTCAAAAAGTTCTTTCACGGCATTCATCTGCCCATCCAGGTCAAACCGGCTTCCCCCGCGGAGCGCCCGCCCGCAATAGTCCCGGCGGTCCGCCTTTCCCGTCAGAATATCTTCCAGGGCGCGGTAAAGCCCCAGCAGGTGGTTTTCCGCAATCAACCCGAATTCCCCGTCCCCAAGCTGCTCCCGGACTCCGGAACACAACGTGGCCGCCACGGGCGTGCCAAGAATCAGGCTCTCGGAAATCACGGTGGAATACCCCTCGCTGCGGGAGGAACAGACCAGCCAGTCCGCCGCCTTCACGTAGGGATACGGATTTTCCAGTTGCCCCAGCAGGGATATCCTGCCCTGCAAGTTCCCCTCCGCGATCATGCGTTCCAGCGTCTTCCTTTCAGGCCCCTCCCCCAGAATCCAGAGATGGAAGGAGAAGCCCTCCTGAGCCAGATAGCGGCACGCCGTCACCAGCCGGTCAAAGCCCTTCTGTTCTTCCAGACGCCCCACGGAAACAAAGCGGAAACACTTTTTTTCCGGCACTTTCTCCGCAGCGGAGGCACCGGAACGCACAGCATCCCGGTCCACCGGATTGTGCAGGACGACGGACCCGGCATGCGCTCCAAAGCGCCGTTCAAACGCTTCCCTGACGGTTTGCGACACATGCGCCACGGTTTGAAAACGGGCGTAAGCCTTCCTTTCCTCCTCCAGCGACCGGAACACCGGCCCCTGCGTCCAGGGCCGGGCCTCCAGGTCCACATGGACCCACGCCAGCCTCCGGGCCTTCCCTTCCGGAGCGGCTGCAAGAAGGCGCGTGGGAAACCCTTCCGTAAAAGCCGCCTCCACATCGTAATCCCCGGCAATGCACCACTTGTAAATCCAGCCCGCAGGCAGAAAACGGTACACCAGAGCGTACTTGAGCCGGTAGAGCCAGCCCCGGCCGCCCACGATGGTGCGGTAATGCGCGTATTTTCCTACTTCCTCCCGGTACGGACCGCAGTCCACCACCGTGCACACCGTCACGTCAAAACGCTCCCGGTCCAGGCCGCGCACCAGCCCGGAGAGAACTTTCTCCGCCCCTCCCCCGGACAGGGATTCCACCAGGAACAGGACTTTCAGACGGGAACGCGGCATAAGACGGGCTTCTGAAACGAATTATTTTCCCGCGCACGGGGAGGAGGTGTCCAGGCTTCTGTACACGGCATACCCGCGGGAAGAGCGGCCATGGGGCTCCACGTCGCACAGGACGATGCCCATGCGCTTCAGCTCTCCGTTTTTCCAGATCTTCTGCAATCCGGCCAAATCACGCTTCTTCACGCAGCCGGCCCGCATGACGTACAGCGTAACGTCGGCCAGCCGGGCGACGATGCGCGCATCCGCCAGGGAGGAGTAGGGAACGCAGTCCATGAAGATGAAATCATACTGCTCCTTTACTTCCTCCATCAGCTTCCTGATGCGGTCATGCAGCAAAAGCCGGGAGGGATGGTCCGGCACGGTTCCCGCAAACAGGTAATCCAGGTGGTCGGAAACGGGGGATTGTTCCACCAGGGAACGCCAGCCGCCCTCCCCGGCCTGCTCCAGATCCCCCAGGCCCGGCTTTCCGGCTCCGCCCAGCAGGGCGCTGAGCGCCCCTTTTCTTAAATCCATATCCATCAGCAGCACCTTCTTTCCGGCCACGGCCAGGGAAAGGGCCAGGTTCACGGAAAGATAGGTTTTCCCCTCCCCGGAACAGGTGGACGTAATCAGGACGCTGAGGGGGTTCCCCTCGTTCCCGTCGGAAAGGGCCACCATGCGTTCCGCCAGCAGGGGGAAGCATTCGGACAGCTCGGAAGGTTCTTCCAGATTCACCACGATTTCCTGGTTCTTCAGCTTCCGCGGCTTGCGCGGCAGTTCCCCGTACACGGGAATGGAGGTCAGGGTTTCTATTTCCTTCCGGCGCTTCACGCTGGAATCCAGCATGGCCGCGACCACGCACAGGAACACGGGAATGGCCATCCCGGCCAGAAATCCCACCATCAGAATCTTGGGAACGTTCGGCTCCAGCGGACCGTTGCCGCCCCGCACGCCGTCCACCATCCGCGCGTTGTCTTCCGTGGCGGCCAGGGCCAGGGAATTTTCCTCCCTCTTGTTCAGCAGGAGAACGTACAGGGATTCCCGGACGCGCTGCTCGCGTTCAATGTGGTTGACGGCCCTTTCCCTGCTGGAAACATTCCTGATATGCTCCCGCGTCTGCTCATGCTGGTCCTGCACGTTCTTCTTCTTGACCAGCAGGGACGTATAGTAGTTATTCACGGAACGCTTCAACGCATCCTTCAGGGAGTTCAAATTGGCCTCCAGTTCGCGGATAATCGGATTGTTGTCCCCGGCATTCACCTTCAGGCTCGTCCTTTTCAGCAGGGTGTCATTAAAAACGCTGATCTGGTCCCGGATGCCCATGTCCGCTATCTTTGAATTGATGGGGACCAGCCTGGCGTCATGCTCGGCCTCCTGCTCCAGGTAATCTTTCAGGTATTCTATGGACTTGATTTCAAGCTCCAGCTCTCTCAAATCCTTCTTGTCATTGAGGCTGTTCTCATATTCCTCCGTGAGGGCCGTGGACAGGTCCGTCAGAACGTCCGTCTCCTTTTTCAGATCTTCAATGGCGAGGTCATTTTTCTTCATTTCCTCACTGATGACGTCCAGGCGATCTCCGATGAACTCGTTCGTCTTCGTGCCGCGCTTGTTCTTTTCCTCCAGGGACGCCTCATTGTAAAAATGGACGATGCTGTACAGAATATCCTCCGCCTTCACCGGATTATTGCAGCGCATGGAAATGTTGATCAAATCATTCTTTCCGCTCGCCTTTCTGACGGTCAGGCCGCTTCCCAGCCCCATCGCCGCATTCTTCACGGAAGTTCTCCTGACAATCACGGGAACGTTCAGGCTGCTTTCGTCAAACTTGGAAGTTTTCTCCACGATGAAGGCCTGGGAGTCAAACCGGATTTCCTTGCCGAAGACGCCCGTCTCATGCCCGTGATGATCCTTCTCATCCTTTTCCAGGCGGAATTCCGTTCCGGAAACGGGAATCACCAGGAACCGGGCGTCAGCCGTTTTTCCCTCCTGCGTGAACTGCACCGCAATAGGGGAGTCCTGATAAATTTCCACCTTCCGGAACCCGTTCTTCTTCCAGTAGGTGACGTCCAGCTTCAAATTCCGGACTACCGTTTTCAGCAGGGAATGGGAGGAAAGCAGGAAAATTTCATTGTCCAGATTGGTGGCGCCCGTGTTGACTATTCCGTTGGTGGAGGCCAGCACCGTGGCGGCCACGGATTCCCTGGGGTAATCATCCTTGATGAGGATGGTGGTGGCCTTTCCGTACACCTGGGGCTGCCGCGCCGCGTACAGATAGGCCAGGGGCAGGCAAATGCAAAGGGAAAGCACGCACCAGTACCATTTCCGGACAATCCGGCCCATGATGGCCCTGGGGCTGGGAAGCAGGGATGCCGGAGCGGCGCCGCCGACATCCAGGGTTTCCTTCTTGGGGGAGAGGTCTTTCATGGGATTAAATGCAGAAGGCCAGAATGACCATGGCAATGGAGGTGCCGGAAATCAGGTAGGGATAAATCTGGAGCTGTTCGCTACGCGTGTTCACCTTCCTGTCCGACGGAGTGACGTAAATGACGTCATTCTGCTGGATGTAGTAGTAGGGGGAATGGAACAGGTCGCTGTTCCGCAGGTCCACCTTGGACGCAATGCGCTCTCCCTGTGATTCCCGGATAACGTAAATGTCACGGTTGCCGTCCATGTTCAGGTCTCCGGCCTTGCTCAGCGCTTCCAGCAGCGTCAGGCGTTCCCCCTTGATTTCATAATTGCCCGGCTTGGACACTTCCCCGAGCACGGAGAATTTGAAGTTCATCAGGCGCACGCTGACGGCGGGGTCCTTGATGTACCCTTCCCTGATGATTTCACTTTCAATGTCGTTCGCCAGCTGGGTGCAGGTTTTGCCCACGGCCTTGATTCTCCCCAGAACGGGGAACACGATGTCGCCGTCCGTGTTCACGAAGTACCCGCGCTCGTCATCCCTGGGGCTGGAAACGCTGCCGCTGTCCTTGTTGAACATCTGCGCGAGCGTGGGATTCTTGCTGCTGACGGAAATGAACAGGCGGTCATCCTTTTTGATGACTATCTTATATTCCTTCCCGATGGACGCTTTCTGGTCCAGCACCAGGTTCTGGACGTAATTGACTTCTTCAGGCTTGACGCAGGCGGGAAGCGCGCACGCCAGGGCGGCGGCCACCAGCAGGCGGCTCCACAGGGAGGGATGACGGAACAGATGTAGGTATTTCATTGGATGATTAAGCAGAGGTTAGATGGTAAGGGGTTTCTTCAAGTCCAGGTAGTCGTACTTAGCGTAGGGAGAGTTGTTGCTCTTGTATTCGGGTATCAATTGCTTCATGGCGCGGATGGTATCCTCCAGATGGTGGGCTTCCGCATGCCGCACCAGCTCTTCAAAGGCTTCCTTCAGCTCGGACATGTCATATTTCCGGGTCTGGAAAATGCGGATGCGCTGGTGGGAGGTTTCCAGCGTATGTTCATAGTCCGCCAGAAGTTCTTCATAAAGTTTTTCGCCGGGGCGCAGTCCGGTGAAGACGATGCGGATATCCTTCAGCGGAGAGAGCCCTGCCAGGCGAATCATTTTTTTAGCCAGCTCCACGATTCTGACCTGTTCCCCCATGTCGAAGACGAAAATCTCCCCGCCCTTCCCCATGGCGTTCGCTTGCAGAATCAGGCGGCAGGCTTCCGGGATGGTCATGAAATAGCGGATCATTTCAGGATGTGTGACCGTAACGGGCCCTCCCTTCCTGATCTGCTCCTTGAACAGGGGAATAACGGAGCCCGCGCTTCCCAGCACATTGCCGAACCTCGTGGTAATGAATACGGTGGCTCCTTTTCCGCTCTTTTTCAGCAGGGCTTCCCCCAGGCTCTGCACGTACATTTCAGCCAGCCGCTTGGTAGCGCCCATGACGCTGGTGGGGTTCACCGCCTTGTCCGTGGAGACCATGACGAAACGCTGCACCCCGTACTTGACGGCCAGGGAGGCCAGATGCATGGCCCCCTTCACGTTATTGACCACGGCCGTGCACGGGTTCTCCTCCATCAGCGGAACATGCTTGTAGGCGGCCGCATGGAAAATCACATCCGGCCGGTACAGCTTCATGCTTTCCTCCAGCTGGCGGCGGTGGCAGACATTGGTGATGGAAGTGGCAACGGGAACGTGGGGATATGATTTTTCCACCTCCTGGCGCACCAGCCACAGCGGCGTTTCCGCGTGGTCCAGCAGAACGATCCGGCGCGGGGAAAACCGGCACAGCTGCCTGACCAGTTCGCTTCCTATGGAACCGGCCGCGCCCGTCACCATCACCACCCTGCCCTTGATGCCGCCGGAGATTTTTTCCATGTCGATGCTGATTTCCTCCCGCTCCATCAGGTCTTCAATCTGCACTTCATCCACGGCCACGCCGGAATATTCGTGAAACGACTGGAACAGGTCGTGGGAAATCATCAGTTCAATCCCCTTTTCCAGGCAGACGTCCGCCAGCTTCTTATCTCCCAGCAAATCGTCCTTCCCCACAAAAATGACTCCCGACGCCTGGAACACATTCAAGGCCGTCTCCACCTCCGCGGCCTCCTTGATCAACCGTATCGGAATCTCCTTGATTTCCTTGCCGTCCGCCTCCGGAGCGGAAGTCAGGATGCCCACCACTTCATATTCCTCACTTTTCAGGCTTCTGATAAGGGAGGCTTTCAGGAGGCAGGCGTCCAGCTTGCCCACCAGCGCAATCCTCTTGCGTCCGGTCGTCGTGAGAGAGGAAACGGATTCGCTGGAATTGAGGTGTTCCAGCCATCTTCTCCCGCCGATGCACGCCATGCGGCACCCGATCAGGACCAGGAAGGTGATGACGAAATTGAAAATGGCGCAAACGACATGCCCCTTGTAATACGCGGGCCAGAGAAGAATGTTAAAGAGGCACAGTAGCATGCTGGCCAGCAGGATGGCCGCCATCAGCTTCTGCAAATCCTTCATGGTCGTGAACCGGACCAGGGTCTTGTAAACGCCGGACCGCCAGAGCATGGTGCCCGTGACAGCGAGATCGAAGAGAAGGGCTACCCCCATGTGCTTGTCCACCCAGTCACCCTTGTAAATCCATTCCCCGTAATAGCAGGCCAGCAGCGTGACCAGGGAGGAAAGCCCCAAATCCAGCAGGAAGATGAATTTCCCGCTGGCATTCAGCAGATAATGCCGGGCGTAATAGAGGAATTTTGAAATCTGGCTATGAGTCTCGGTCATAAGAGCGAACATTAAAGATTCAACAAGACGTCAATGATGCGGTCCACGTCCTCCCCGGCCAGGGAAGCGCCCGAAGGCAGGCACAGGCCCTGTTCAAACAGGCGGTCCGATACGCCGGAGCCATAAAACGGGCAGGAGCGGAACACGGGCTGCAAATGCATGGGCTTCCAGAGAGGGCGGCTTTCCACCCCGGCCTTCTGGAGCGCCAGCCGCAGCGTTTCCCGGTCAAACCGGGCCTCCTCCGGATTGACCTGAACGCAGGTCAGCCAGTGGTTGGAATGGTAGCGGGAATCCGGATTTTCCAGCAGGGACAGCCCCGGCACGCCGGAAAGCCGGCGGCGGTATTCTTCATGGATGCCGCGCCTTTTTTCCAGGAAGGAGGGGAGGGAAAGCATCTGCCCGCGGCCTATGCCCGCGCACACGTTGCTGAGGCGGTAATTGTAGCCTATGCGCGTGTGTTCATAATGCGGCGCCTGGTCCCTGGCCTGGGTGGCGTAAAACTTGACCCTGTTCCGGGATTCCTCATCCGGACAGCACAGGGCGCCCCCGCCGGAGGTGGTGATGATCTTGTTTCCGTTAAAGGAAAAGGCCCCGTACGTGCCGAACACCCCGCACTTCCGCCCCCGGTATTCGGAACCCAGCGCTTCCGCGGCGTCTTCCAGCACGGGAATGCCGTATTTCCCGGCAATCTCCATGATCTCCCCCATGCTGGCGGGCATGCCGTAGAGGTCCACCGGAATGATGGCTTTGGGGGTGCGGCCCGTCTGCCTGATGCGGTCCCGGATGGCTTCCTCCAGCATCTCCGGAGACATGTTCCACGTCTTTTCCTCACTGTCCACAAACACCGGGGAAGCCCCCTGGTAAATGATGGGATTGGCGGAAGCGGCAAAGGTCATGGACTGGCAGAGGACTTCATCCCCCGGCCCCACTCCCACCATCACCAGCCCCAGATGAAGGGCGGAAGTGCCGGACGCCAGGGCCACCACATGCGTTTCCCCCAGGTATTCCTCCAGTTCCCGTTCAAAAGCGTCCACGTTCGGCCCCACCGTCGTCACCCACTTTGATTCAAAGGCTTCATGCACGAACCTTTCCTCTGCCTCCCCCGTGCAGGCGAGGGACAGCCAGACGGTGGATTTCTTCTCCGGCGCAGGGGACGGCTTCTTTTTCAGCACGGCGGGACAGCCCGCATAAGTGCCTCCCACCAGCGCATCCCGGACCAGGGTGGAATTGGCGCCCAGGACGACGTTTTCCTTCACCGTGCGGCACGGGAGCACCACGGACGCGGCCCCCAGGAAATTGGCATTACCCAGCGTCACGCCTCCGGACACCTTGCAGCCGTTGGCCACGACGTTCCAGTTTCCCAGCGTCACGTCATGGCCGATCAGGGAACCGCAGCTGAACAGGTTGAAATCTCCCATGTCCACATGGCAGCTGAAGATGTGGCCGAAGCTGATGACATTCCCCTTCCCCATGGCCACCCGGCCGCGGTCATAAAACTTCACATCAGGGGCGATGATATTGGGAAAATCCAGCAGGGGATTATCCAACAGGCCGGAAATGCGTTCCAAAGCCCGTGGCGAAGCAATCGCGATCACGACGGAAAGAGGCTCCTTCCAGGCATTCAGGTCTTCCACCGTGCCCAGCACGCGGCCGTACTCATTTTCCGTTCCGGCGGCCACCCCGTCATCAAAGAAACCTATCAAATTCCAGGAGGGGGACTTCCCGTTGATTGCGCGGAGGCAGCAGGCCGTTTCCCTGCCGAATCCCCCGGCGCCGATGATTGCTATATTCTTCTTCATTTTCCGGAACCCGTGAATTTTTCCATGGTGGCGCTTCCCTCAGCGCTGATGCCCTGGCGCTGGACCACCTTCGCCAGCGTTAACAGAATGATGCGCGCATCCAGCAACAAGCTCAGATGGTCCACATACCAGACGTCCAGTTCAAATTTGCGGTCCCAGCCGATGGAGTTGCGCCCGTTGACCTGGGCCCAGCCCGTAATGCCGGGCCTCACGTCATGGCGGCGCGCCTGCTCCGCACTGTACAGGGGCAGGTATTCCGGCAGCAGCGGGCGCGGACCGATAAAGCTCATCTGCCCCGCCAGCACATTGAACAGCTGGGGCAGTTCATCCAGGGACAGGGAGCGCACCAGCCTCCCCGCGCGCGTCAGCCGTCGTTCGTCCGGCAGCAGTTCTCCCCGGTCATCCTTTTCATCCGTCATCGTCTTGAATTTGACGATGCGGAACAACTTGCCGTGGCGGCCGGGCCGCGTCTGGCGGAAAAACGGCGTTCCGCGGTTGGCGGCGGCCAGAAGCGCCGCCAGCGCCAGGAACGGAACCAGCAGCACCGCCAGCACAATCAGGGCGGCGGAAAAATCCAGCACCCTCTTGATGCAATTACCGTAAATCATGCCGACGCCCTCCCGTAAAAATGGAGCAATGCTTCCCACACCATCCGGCAGCTGAAACGGCTTTTCACCTGTTCCGCCGCTTCCGCGCCCATCCTCCCGCGCCGTTCCGGGTCGTCCCGCATGGCCGCCATGGCCTGCCGGAGAGCCTCTTCATCCCGTGCCGGAACCAGCAGGCCGTTCACGCCGTCTTTCACAATCTCATTGCACCCGCATATATCCGTGGCAATGGAGGGCAGTTCCATGGCACCCGCCTGCAGCAGCGAATTGGGAAATCCCTCCCGGTAGCTGGGCAGCACGAACGCGTCCGCGGCTTCCAGCCAGGGCCGGATATCCTCCTGAAAACCGGGGCGGAACACGCCGGGCACGTCCAGCTTGTCTCCAGCGTAATCCTCCGTCCATCCCACCAGAGCCAGAAAAACGGGAGTACGCCCGGCCTCTGCGCGCAGGGCGGAAAACGCGGCAAGCAGCTCACGGATGCCCTTGTCTTCCGTAATGCGCCCCACAAAAACAAACAGCACGGCATCTTCCGGCAGTTCCAGACGCTCCCTCACTTCCTCCCGGCAGCCGGAACGGCGGAAATAATCAGGATCAACGCCGTTGACGTTCCCGTGGGCCAGGATTTCCAGGGGCTTGCCCGTCACCTTCTCCGCCATCAAGAGCTGCCGGACGCCCTCCCCCTCCGGAATAACGTGGGTGGCAAACAGGCAGGTCAGGCGGTCCATCTGCTTGAGCAGGAACTTGAAGGCCCCCTTCCGGTAGGGAAAAATCAGGCCGGTGAAGGTATGGACGCGGACCGGAACGCGGGCAAGAGCCGCCGCCGCCATGCTCAGCAGTCCGGCCTTGGGGGTCACGGAATGCACTCCCCACGGGCGTTCCCTGCGGAACAGCAGGAACAGGCGCCACAGGCTTTTCAAATCCTTCCACAGGGAAATGGCCCGTTCCATCTCCAGCTCCACGGTTTCCACGCCTTCGCGGCGGCGGATGCGCGCATGCGCCGCTCCGGGGGAAGCCACGGCAAGAACGTCAAAAAACCCGTTCAGGTAATTCAACTGGCCCTTGAGCAGCAGGTCCAGCGAGATAGGGGACGCCGCAACCCGGATAAGCTTCCTTTTCATGCGTTGTAAATATTCATGTAAAAGGTGAAGGCGTAAACCACCGGGATAAAGCAGGCCAGTTTCTTTTCCTGGTCCGCCCAGAACCTCTGCTTGAAAAAGGGATAGATGAAGACAAAGCCCATCAGGAACCAGGAAAGCTGGGCGAACCTGTTGCTGAACGCCGCGTACATGCAGAGAATCCAGAACGCATTGGCCGCAATGTAGATGTTCAGCAGCCACGTATACATCACGTCCCGGTATTCCTCCCGGAACAGGAAGTAACAGCCCGTCACAATGGGGAGCGCGCTGTAAATCAGGAAATCCCAGCGGAAACCCACGCTGCTGAACAATGCGGAGGAAGCCTTCAATTCATCCGCCTGGTTGATGTAAAGGGTCAGGCGCGGATCATCGAAAAAGCCGGAGGAGGCGATCATCTCCCCGATGGCGGGACCGGCCAGAATAACGGCCAGGATGCTCCCCACCCACGCCGCCACGTAATACCGCGTATCCGTGATAAACCAGGCGCAGGCTCCCGCCGCGGCCAGCAGCATCATGGACTTGTGCAGGCTGACGGCGAGCACGGTGCAAAGGAGCAGCATTTTAAGGTTGCTGCGGAAGGTGAGGCCCAGAATCATCACGGAGGCGGCCATGCCGTTGCGGACGCCGTTGACCCCATATACCCAGAAGGTGAACATGGCGCACGTAATCAGGAAGGGAATGAACCACCGGGCTCCGAAAATCCTGTAGCTGGCCAGGGCCAGCGCTCCCACGTATACCGCGGAACAGGTCAGGAAATAATCGTGCACATTGCCGTGCTGCACCCACGCATGCAGAATGACGGCAAACAGCCATTCTCCCTTCATGCCCGTCAACTGGGCTTTCCAGTTGCCCGCCTCCTCCTGCTGAAGCGTCTGGAATTCCGCGGCGTAATTGATGGTATCTCCAAACTCCGCGCTGACGGGACGCGCGCCCATGTACATGATCAGGGCGACGACGAATAAAAAGCCGGCCAGACTGTCCAGCCTGGCGGTGGAAGCGGAAAAGATTCCTCCCGTTCCCGCCTGATAAACCGCACCAAGGATTAAAAAAAGAATGGTCCAGTTAAACAATGCAGTGTATGAGGAAATGGGAATAAAATCGAAACACATGCCAAGGCAAAAACGGGCGCGGCCGGACATTAGCGGATTACCAGTCCGTTTGAAAATACAGGCCCGGAAAAGCTGGCAAATTCAGCCTCTTAGGCAGGGGAGGAAAAACGGCTTTTCCGTTGGGATAAAAATCCAGAAACTCCTTAAAGTTTATATTGTCAGAATCTTCGATTGACAGCGGACTGGTAATCCGGTTTAATATTTGGCCCTCAAAAAACGATTTTTCTTTCCCTTTATCATTATATATTGAATATGAAGAAAATAGCAAATGACTCTAACTATACGATAATGTAGAAAACAGCTTTTCGGCATTGTTTGACGCGCCCGGATGCCCTATCGTTTCCTCCGGTCCGGGCCATGTCCCCTGCTTCCGTTCCGGCAGGCATCCTGTTCATGGCGGCGGAGCCTTTACGACCGCACCCATGCACCACCCTGTTCAAACCATTCCGGAGGCTCCCCTCGTCAGCATTATCGTTCCCGTGTACAACCTGGAAACGTGCGTTTCCTCCTGCCTGGACAGCCTGCTGCGCCAGACCTGGTCACCGCTGGAAATCATCCTGGTCAATGACGGTTCCACGGACCGCACGGCGCACATCCTGAACGCCTATGCGGCGCGGCATCAGAACATCCGGGTCATCACCCGGGAGAACGCGGGGGTGGACGCCGCGCGCTACGCCGGCATGGACATGGCCGCGGGAGAGTATGTGATGTTCGTGGACGGGGACGACGCCATTTTTCCGGACAGCGTGGAAGCCATGGCTCAAATGGCCGTCCGGGAACGGGCGGACGTCGTCATCGGAGACTACGTCCGCCATCTGGACCGCTTCGGCCTCTTCCGCAGGAAGGACGGGCATATCCCGCACAGCCGGGTGGTGGAAAGGGAGGAATTCCTGTCCTCCTACCATTCCGGCTTCTTCGGCATGGACAGGCACGGCCTGTTCTACACCTACGGGAAAATGTGCATCAAGCTTTACAGAAGGGAATTCCTTTTGTCCAGCCGTCCCTCCCCCAGCGGGCTCAGGTACGCGGAAGACCAGCTGTTCAACCTTCAGGTATTCCCCAGGGCGGAACGAATCGCCGTGCTGGCAAAGGACTGTCTCTTATACACATCTGACGCTGCCGACGAACTCTAGGGT
>ENA-OZBF01000871-OZBF01000871.1-human-gut-metagenome-genome-assembly--contig:-NODE-871-length-12251-cov-7.251476_pt1 | contig 12251 bp, 10 predicted proteins | sample MGYA00243980_ERZ653522 | MGnify/ENA primary metagenome ERZ653522 (study PRJEB26926, sample SAMN06165106) | human gut metagenome | biome: ENVO:00009003; feature: ENVO:2100002; material: ENVO:00002003...
GATCTACACCCTAGAGTTCGTCGGCAGCGTCAGATGTGTATAAGAGACAGTAATCATTCTTCATAAAAAAAACTGGCAACATCATAAAAACCTCCCGTTTTTGCATTAAAGAAAGAAAGCGAGCCATGCTCAACACCTTGTCCAAAACCTTCCAATCCGCTTTTGGCAATTTCGTCGGACGGAATACGACGTGGGTTGGGATTCGTATATTTCGGTTTTGAAAGAATGGTTGATTTCGTCTTACAAAAATTATTTTGTGGCACCGAAGTCTGCCAAGGCCGGTTTTTCTCCGGGTCTTCCTGCGCGATATATTGAATTAAGTTTCCCATATTATTTTCTCCTTTTAAGTTAACATTTAAAACAAAAAAACCCGAAGAAGCCATTCTTCGGATTTCAGGCACACTTACGGCAAGCGATGTTAGGATATTATTCTTAGCTCATTAAAATTTCAAGCCCTTTGTTACAATATCAACAACTTATTTTATTCATAAAACAAATACGCCAGCACAACGGCCGAAACAATACCGACAAAATCGGCCAGGAGGGCGCAGGGAAGCGCGCTGCGGATTTTGGTAATTCTGACCGCGCCGAAATAAACCGCCAGCACATAAAACGTCGTTTCGGTCGACCCCTGCACCACCGAAGACACGAAAGCAGGAAAACTGTCCGCTCCGTAAGTCTGCATGGTTTCAATCATCATGGCGCGGGCGCCGCTGCCGGAAAGCGGCTTCAAAATCGCCGTCGGCAGCGCCGGCACAAAATCGGTGTCGACGCCGAGAAAAGCAAAGAAATTTTCAAAACCCAGCACAATGACATTCAGCACGCCGGAAGCACGCAATACCGCTATGGCAACCAACATGGCAACCAGATAGGGAATAATCCGAACCGCGATGTCAAACCCTTCTTTAGCTCCCTGAACAAAAGTTTCATAGACATTGATTCTGCGAATCAGCCCGGCGGTTATAAAACTGACGATGAAAGCAAAAAGAATAAAATTGCCCCAGGCGGCAGAGGTTTGCAGCCGTTCGGCCGGCGGCAGACTCTGAAAGTGCCAGGCCACGGCACCGATGAAGGCCCCAAAACCCAACAGCCAGCCCAGCACCACCCGGTTAAAGATATTCAGTTTCTGTACCCAGGCCACGGCCAAAAAACCGCTCAGCGTCGACAGCGACGTGGCAAACAAAATCGGCATAAAGACAGCGCTCGGGTTAACGGAACCGAGTTCGGCACGATACATTAAAATCGTAATCGGAATCAGCGTAACGGCCGAAGTGTTAATGACCATGAACAAAATCTGCGCATCGGAAGCCGTGTCTTTTTTCGGATTCAGCTGCTGAAGCTGTTCCATAGCTTTCAGCCCCATCGGCGTTGCGGCATTGTCCAAACCGAGCATATTGGCGGCAATATTCATAATCATTGACGACAGCGCCGGACTTTCTGCCGGCACGCCGGGCATAATCCGCCGAAACAGCGGGTACAAAGCTTTGGACAACAGTCCGGTTATGCCGGAGGCTTCGGCAATTTTGAGCAATCCGAGCCAAAAACACAAAATGCCGGTCAGGTTCAGCGCAATTGAAAAAGCGGCTTTGGAAGAAACGAAAACCGAATTTACCAACTCTGTCCAGACGCCGCCGTCGCCTAAAATCAGCGCCCGATACAAAGCCATCAGAAAAGCGGAAACAAAAAAAGCAATCCAGATGATATTCAGCATTCGTTTTCCTCCGCATTTTCGTCGATTTTAATAAAACCTTTCGACTGCATGTCGTAAAAGCTATGATACAGTCCCTTTTGCCGCAACAACGCCGCATGCGTTCCGGTTTCGACAATCCGCCCTTTGTCCATGACGACAATCCGGTCCATTTCCCTGAGGGTTGACAAACGGTGAGCGACAGCTATGACGGTTTTGTCTTTCATCAGTTCGCGGATTGAGGTTTGAATATATTTTTCGCTTTCGCTGTCCAGCGCCGAAGTCGCCTCGTCCAGAATCAAAATCGGCGCATTTTTCAAAATCGCACGGGCAATGGCAATCCGCTGGCGTTCACCGCCGGAAAGCATGACACCGCGTTCGCCGACCTTGGAATCGTAACCGGCCGGCAGCGACATGATAAAATCATGAATGCGGGCGCGGCGGGCAGCGGCAAAAACTTCTTCATCCGTGGCGCGCAGGCTGCCGTAGCGGATGTTTTCCATAATCGTGCGATTGAACAGCGAGGGATCCTGCGGAATGAGCGCAATGGACGCGCGCAGACTCTTTTGCGTAACTTCGGCAATATTCTGGCCGTCAATGGAAATTTCGCCCTTCTGAATGTCGTAATAACGCGACAAGAGCTTGATCAGCGTCGATTTTCCGGAGCCGGAACGTCCGACCAGTCCGATTTTTTCGCCCGGCGCAATATGCAGATTAAAATCATTGAACAAGGGTTCGGAATGTTTGTAATGATAAGTGACGCCGGCAAAATCTATCCGCCCTTCCCGCACCTTCAACCGGCGGGCGTTCGGAACGTCCGTCACTTCAAAAGGACGGGAGAGCAGTTTCAAACCGTCTTTAATGCCGCCGTAAAGCCGGAAAAAGTTAATGAAATTCATTGACAGCATGTTGTAAATATTGCTCAGAACGGCAATCAGCGACTGGATCAGAACAAACTGCCCGACGTTGATTTCCCCCTTATACCAGTACCAGACCGGCAGCGCGTAAAAAACCGCCTGCATCAGCGCGCGCAAAACCCCCTGAGCGATAAACAAATGCCCAAAACGCAAATTTTCCAGCCGATCGGCAGCCGCCGCCCTGCGAACATAGCTGAAATAATGGCGTTTTTCATAAAGAAAATTGCTGAAATTTTTGACCAGGCTGGCATTGGTTATGCTGTCAACCAGCACACCATTGGCTTCGGACATCAGTTTGGCGCGGGCTTCGGAAAAAGGCGCCAGCTTGCGGCTCAGGACATACAGCGCCCAAATAAGCAGAAAATTAAGCCCCAGCATTGTCAGGGACAGAGGAACGTTAATGTTGAAAATAAAGGCAAAACTGATGACAACGGCAATCGTCGGCGAAATGAACCCCCAGAGAATGTTGTAATAAATGCTGTAACTGTCATCGATAATGGTTTTGATTTTTCCGGAAATATTGCCGGCCATTTCCTCGGCAAAAAACGCCGTCGAATGCCGGTGCGCATAATTAAACAAATCTTTGGAAATGCGGCTCATGTAGACCGGCAGAAACTGCGCTTCGATAAAAATCAGCACATTGAGCAGCAATCCCTTGGCAAACAAAAACAACGAAGCCAGACCGGCAAAGCCGAGCGCGGACAGCATCAAACCGCGGCGCGGTCCTTCGGCGGCCAGAATATCGACGATTTTGGAGGCATAATACAGCGAAAGCCGGACGAAAAACTCGCCGGCCAGGACCGAGAACAGTACGCTGTAAAACAATATCCTAAGCTTGGAAAGGTATTTCCATAAAAATTTCCAGACTGACGTCGTCATCTTTTTTCCTGACTGCCCTCCGGGCGTGGCTAAAGTTTCATATTCTTGCGTTTTTTGAGTTTGGTCAGTTTGTCGCTGACGATAGAGGTGTCCCGGCCGGTTTTGGCCAGACGTTCATACATGCGCTCAATTTCCTTTTCAAGATAGGCCGTTTCGATTTCCTTGGCCAGTTCGGCCTTTTCCTCGGCGGTTCCCGAAGCGGCAATGCGATCCATTTCGGCAATGATGTGTTCGACAAAAACCGTGTTGTCTACTTTCTTTTTAATGAAATAGGGCAGTTCGTAAATCAGCTGCCGGGTATTGGCATAAGCCTCGGCCGTGGTGGTTCCCTTTTGATAGCGCAGTTTGAGCAGGCGGAAAACTATGCCGACTTCATCGCTGTTGTCAACGACAATAAAAGGTATCGGATCGGCAAACCCCTCCTGAGCAATGGCTTTCATATACTCGAGCAGGTGGTGGAAATAGCCGTTGATATTGTACAGAATAAAAGGTTTAATCTGCAAAAAGCCATCCTGCATGGCCACACAGTCATAAGCCAATTCGTCAAGCGTGCCGACGCCGCCGGGCGCAAAGACCACGAAGTCGGCATCAAGGAGTTTCTGTTTGCGCTCTTCCAGCGTCTTGGCCAAAATGAGGTTTTCTATCTGTGAAATCAGTTCGTCATCGCGCGGATAAAGGTCAAAATAAGCCTGCGTGGTCACGGCCTGAATCGGATATCCCTTGTCCTTGCACTGCTTTTTGTTCCAACCGTCCATGACGCCGCGGGCAACGGCGCCCATGATGCCGGAATTGGACAAACCAAAGTCAAGTTTGAAGTCCATTTTGATAATCTGGCGGCCGAGATTATAAGCCTCCTCCACATAGACGGGATCGGTTCCCGGACGGCTGCCGCCGGCAACGAAAACCCGCAGTCCCTCCTGCCGGTTCTGTTCGGCAAAAGAATCAACCATTTCATCCAGATTTGTATTGCAGACTTCAACCATCGGCTATATCTCCTCAATGTCGCCCAGAGCCTGCTGACGATAGAACCCGGCGGCAAACTCCTCAAGTCTTTCGTCCTCTATGGCCTGCCGGAGTCCCTGCATCAGGCGCTGATAATAGCGGATATTATGCCAGGTAAGCAACATCACGGCAAGAACTTCATTACACTTTTGCAGATGATGAATATAGGCGCGCGAATAGTTACGGCAAAGCGGACAGTCGCATTCGGCTTCAAGCGGCCGCGGATCCTCGCGATGGCGCGCATTGCGGATATTGACCGGACCGCGAGCGGTAAAGGCCTGCGCCGTGCGGCCGCTGCGGGTAGGCATCACGCAGTCGAACATATCGACCCCGCGCAGAACCGCGCCGACAATGTCATCCGGACGGCCGACGCCCATCAGATAACGCGGTTTGTCCTCAGGCAGCATTCCGGGCGCATAGTCCAAAACCTTAAACATGGTTTCCTGCCCCTCGCCGACGGCCAGACCGCCGATGGCATAGCCGTCAAAGCCGATATTCTTCAGCTGTTCGGCCGACCAACCGCGCAAATCTTCATAATCGCCGCCCTGCTGAATGCCGAAGATACCGTAACCGTCGCGGTCAACAAAGGCTTCGCGGCTGCGTTTGGCCCAGCGCATGGACATTTCGACCGATTTTTTAACCGTTTCGTAAGGAGCCGGCAGTTTAACACATTCGTCCAGACACATGGTAATGTTTGAATCCAGTTTATGCTGGATTTTCATAGACTCCTCAGGGCTTAAGAAAAACTTTTTGCCGTCTACATGCGAACTGAAAGTAACGCCTTCCTCCGTCAGCTTGCGAAGACCGGTCAGGCTCATGACCTGAAAACCGCCGGAATCGGTTAAAATCGGCTTATCCCAATTCATAAACCTATGCAGGCCGCCCATTTTTTCAACCAAATCGGCACCCGGACGGAGCATCAGATGATATGTATTGCCGAGCAATATCTGCGCGCCGGTTTCGGCCACGGATTCCGGCATCATCGCCTTGACGGTGCCGCAAGTGCCGACCGGCATAAAGGCCGGCGTTTCGACCGTGCCGTGCCTGGTATGCAGACGACCGCGGCGCGATTTGCCCTGTTTTTTCAAAACTTCGAATTTCAGTGCCATATTTTTCTCTCAATCCTGTTAAAAATTGGTTTCAATATGTCATCAAAAACCCATAAAGGCAAGGATTTTTATATTGACAATTCCTTGTTTGCGCCGATAATCGGGACAACAAAAACTGAAGGCTCGAGATTTTATGCTAACGCAATTAACGGTTTTGAACAACGGTCTGCACGTCGTTTCGAAAAAGGACGAAACGACCGGCATGTTCAACATCGGCGTCTGGTGCCGCTGCGGGTCGCGTTTTGAAACGCCGGCACAGAACGGCATTGCGCATTTTTGCGAGCATATGACCTTTAAGGGGACAACTACCCGTTCCGAACTGGAAATCAACGAGCAGATTGCCGACTTGGGCGGGAAATCAAACGCCTGGACGGACATGGACACAACAGCCTTTTCAATCGAAGTGTTGAACGAAGACCGTGAAGCCGCCATTGAACTGCTGGCCGACATTCTGCTCAACTCGACTTTTACCGAGGCCAACATCGACAGCGAACGTCAGGTTATCTTTCAGGAAATGTACGAAGACGAGAACGACAGCGACGACTGTTTCAACGACGCCTTTTCGCAACTGGTTTACGGCAGCCAGCCGCTGGGACGCGACATTCTCGGCAGCCGGGAAACGCTCGGCAAAATCGGCAAGGCCGAACTGGACGACTGGCGGCAGCGCTGTTACTGCGGCGAAAATCTGATTTTGTCGGCGGCCGGAAACTTTGAACACGAAGAGCTGGTACGGCTGGCTGAAAAATATTTCGGAAAGCTTCCCCGCGGGCAAAAGGCGGTTCGCCTGCCGCAGCGGTACATCGGCGGTTTTCGCCATATCAGACCGGAAGAAAGCGAAGTCAAGTTTGAACTCGGTTTCGACCTGCTGGCCGGACATCCGCATTATAAACGCGAGGCCAAATATCTGGCGCTGCAGATTCTGGGCGGCGAAGAGGTTTCGCGCCTGAACACGGAAGCGCGCATCAAACGCTCTCTGGTTTATGACATAAGCACCAGCGTCGTTGACGAAACCGACGTCGGGTTCGTCGGAATTACCGCCGCGGCGCAGGCGGAAAACATTAACCGTATTTTGGACGTCGTCATTGCCGAAATAAAAAAACTGGCTGCCGAACCGGTTTCGTCCCGGGAGCTGGAACGCGCCAAAAGGCAAATGATTGTCGCACTGACCAAAAAGGCGGAAGACAATGAGGACAGTATTGAAGTTTCGGCTGAGCAGCTGTTGAACTTCGGACGTCTGCGCAGTACGGAAGAGCAAATAAGCCGAATAAACGCCGTAAGCACCGACGACGTGCTGGCGGCTGCCGCGGCAATTTTTGCCACAACGCCCTCATATCTGGTACAAGGCCGTATTGCCGACTGTTACAGTTACGAACAGATCAAAGCAAAACTGCGTTAAAAAAGCCCCTCTTCCGGGGGGCTTTTTTATCAGTTTTTATAAAGACCCGGCAACGGTTTGTCCGCGGCCTTATCTTTCGGCTTCAACGCATCGGCCTTTTCAAATGCCTTAATAAAAGCGGCGCTGTTCCATGTATCGCTGCCTTTACCGTAAAGCTCCGCGGTCAAAATATCTATCTGCTTTTCGAAATCTTCGACGTTTACGGCACGGACAATATCGCTCATGTTGGTTATGCGGCGATTTTTAAACTTTTCCGCCGCCCAGTTGAGCAATGCGTCGCGCAAGCCGCGGAAATCACTTTCCTTCGCACAGCGGACGACCGCTCTGCGGCTGTCTCGCAACCCCGGTTTTTCCGCCAGTTTTGCCCGTTCCCTTGCCGGAGAACGGAACAACAGCCAACTGACAGCCAGCCCGAGAATAAAGGCGGCAATTGCAACATAGTAGGCACTGAAACGGTTTTCCGGCGACACCGGAAGTTCCGCAGCTACGGTTTCGACCGCCTCTTCGGCACTGTCGGCCAGAATTTCGCCGCGCCGGTTCATGTCCGGCTCCATTGTCTGCGGCTGTGCGGCAACCGACACATTACCGGGCTGCACCTGAATATTTGCCGCCGGCAGCACGGCACGTTCCATCCGGCCGGTTCTGACATTGAACCAGTCGACCGAAATCTCGGGTACGGCAATATTGCCGGCCTTATCGGGAATATAGACGTTGGCGTTTTTTTTGACGGCGACGACCTGACCGTTTTCAACCGCATTCTGGGCAACCGGTTTTTCCGGGTACTGCTTTAAACCGGCGACATCGCGGAATTTAATGTCCGGCAGCTGATTTTCGACCACGCCGACGGCTTTAAGATAAACCGTGCGGCTGACTGCCTCGCCGACTTTGAAAACCGGCCGCTGCGGGCTCCATTCGGCATAAAGCTTAACGCTTTCGGCCGGCAGCCACCAATTGCCGTTGTTGGCCGGCGGTATCGGCCGCACATTAACTTCTATCTGTTTGGTATTCAGCACAACCGGGTTACGGGTGGCAAACATGCTGCCGAAACCGACGCCGGCATCAAAAAGCGAACCGCCGAAAATTTCCTCGAACGGATCCGAACCACGCCCGCCCTGTGTCAGGTAATAGCCGTTAAAACGAATAACCGGGGTCTTGAGCCGGCCGCTTTTTTGCGGGAACATGGCATAACGGAATTTGATTTCGCGCAGACTGCGACCGTTGACAACCTTACTGTTGATTTCCGGTTCACCGAGACTTCTTATCAGCCAGCTGTTGCTGCCGTCGTCGATAAACTCCGGCTCGCCGCCCTGAAGGCCGCCGGCATCATAAAGGGTCAGCGTATAGTTTATCTGCTGCTGAACATAAGGATTTTTGTCGTCGACATCTCCTTTGACGGCGAAACGAGGCCCCCGCTGCGGCGCCTGATAGCCCGGGTTGTCCGAATTGTCGGGATGCGCCAGATTCTGAGCGTCAAGAATCCGCAACTGAACCGGATTGCTCTGAACATTTCCCAATTTAATCGGCGGAACGGTAACCGCGGTTCCGGCAACGCCCTTCGGAACCAAACCAATCTGCCACTGGCGCTGCTGCGAAACCTGACCGTTGACGATATTGGTCTGATAGGAATTGGTTACCGAATAAATGGTAAAATCCTTATCCAGAACGCCCAGCTCCAGCACAGACGCATCGCTGCCGTCATAATCCAACGTCAGCAGAAAAGCCTCGCCCTCCGGCAAATCGGTACGACTGGTTTTGGCAACCAGCGTCTGAGCAAAAGCTTCGGCATAAAAAAATATGCCGAAAACCAAAATGCTGATAATCTTCCTCATATTTTTCATTCCTTATATCTGTTTTTGCGGTATTCTTTTTGAATAAACGCCCGGAGCAGACCGCCGGCATCTTCGGGGATGTCGCGGTATTGCTGTGCGCGCGCCTGAACCTCTTCATCGTATTTGGCGTTTTCATCGCCTTTTTGCAACTCAGCGGCGGCCGATTTCTGTTCTTCGGATTGTTTTTCGGCGTCCCGGCGGCGGTCGCCGGTCTTTTCGTCTTCCCGAAGTCCGGATTGTTTCGAATCATTCTGCTCGTCCTGTTGTCCTTCGGCAGCCTGCGGCTGTTCCTGACGGCTTTGTCCGTCTTTATCATCGGTCTGCTGATTTTCAGAACCGTTTTGCTGTCCCTGAGACTGATTCTCCTGCGGCTGTTGCTTCTGCCCCTGCTGCCGATCGTCTTCCGCACCGCCTTGCGGCTGGCTTTGCGGTTGGTTCTGCTGCTCCTGCTTATCCTGATTTTGCTGCTGTTGATTTTGCTGTTCCTGCTGTCGTTTCAGATATTCAAGATTGAATTTCGCATCTTCATGGCCGGGTTCTTTTTGCAGAACCTCTTCATATTTTTTAACGGCTTCTTCGATTTTTCCGCTTTTGGCCAGCGCATTGCCCTGATTGTACAGCGCTTCGGCATCGCCGTTTTTTGAAAATTCGCGAAAAGCCTCTTCATAGTTTCCGGCCTTGTAAAGCGCGGCCGCTTTCCAGCGGCTGTCCTCAAACTTTTGCGCCGCGGCCTGATAATCGCCGCCGCCATAAGCTCTCAGCCCTTCCTGATTGTTGTTGAGGAAAAATCCGGCCTGCGCCGAAACCGTACCGCCAAGCACAAAAGCCAGAACCAGAATTCCCCGGCGAAAGAAATACAGGCAGCAGACCAGCGGAATTATAAGCAGAAAATAGCCGAAATCGTCCCAGTCCGAACGCAGGTTTTCGCTGATTTTGAGCTCGTCGCTGATTGTCTTTTCGATTTCACGGGCAATCTGCTCTACGCCTGCCGTACCGCTGCCGACACAGACGCCGCCGCCTGCGGCGGCAAGCAGCTTCAGCTTTTCGGGAATCTGCGGCGACACGGCAACCACATTAAGCACATAGCCCGCCGCTTTGGCCTTTTCGGCCTCTTCCAGCGCCAAATCAAAACGTTCGCCGACGTCGGAAGTGAAAACGACAATGCTGCCGGAAGCGTACTGCGCATTCTGAAATTTTTCGACCGCCAGCGCAACGGCTCGGTCCAACCGGTCGCCATTGGCCGGCATAATATTGAAAACGACGGCAGGAAGCAGATTTTCAATCAGCCCCAGGTCTTCGGTTATCGGCGTAATCAAAAAAGGTTCGCGGGTATAAACAATCAGACCGGCCTGAACGTTTCGCAGAAGTTTCAGCAAATCGGAAATCTCGAACTTGGCGCGGGTCAGGCGGTTGGGCGTAAGGTCTCTGGCCGCCATGTCGGTCGACATGTTCAAGAGCAGCATGACCGGATTCTCCGGCGCCAAATCGGGAACTTCCTTTTTCTGCCAGACCGGGCCGCTCAGTGCCAGCACCGCACCGACAAAACCGGCAAAAGCCAGATATGAAACCGCCCGGCGCTGCGCCGAACTGCCCCGGACAAGCAAAAAATCAAGCAGCCGTTTGTCGCAGACAGCCTCCCAGGAAGACTTGTTTCTGACACCGCGAAAAAACTTCCAGTAAAACAGCAGCGGCAGAAACAACAGCAGCAAATACCACGGACGCAGAAAATGAAAATCGCGGAAAAACTCTTCCATCAGGCCGCCCTCCTTGTCTGAAACGCCACAACCGACGCCAGAAGCAACGCCGCCAGCAACGGCAGATAATAAAGCTCCCGGGTTTCCTGAACAAACTGGTTTTCATTGAGACCGGGTTCCAGTTTGTCTATCGCGTCATAAATCCGCACCAGCGACGAGGTATCTTTGGCACGAAAATAGGTACCCTTGGTTTCGTCGGCAATTTTCCGCAGACTGGCTTCATCCAGTCCCGGCCGGCTGCCCAGCATGCCAAAGCCGAAAAACGACTGGCTCATGTCCGAACCGACGCCGATGGTATAGACTTTGACGCCTTCTTCCCGGGCCAGATTTATGGCCTGAGGCAGCGTAAGCGCACCGTCATTGTTTTCACCGTCGGTTAACAGGATAATGACTTTTTTGTCTTTGTTCGGGCTGTCCTTGAGCGTTTTCAGCGCCAGTCCCAGCGCGTCGCCGATAGCGGTCGAATCGCCGGCCATGCCCGCGTCCATGGTTTTTAGAATTTCCTCGACCGACTTCTTGTCATAGGTTATCGGCGCCTGTAGATAAGCGCGGGTGCCAAACAACACCAGTCCGATACGGTCGTCGGTGCGCTTGCGGATAAAATCGGAAGCGACCAATTTGACGGCGGTCAGGCGGTCAATACGCCGGCCGCGAAGCGCAAAATCGGGTTCCTGCATGGAATTGGAGATATCCATAACCATCAGAATGTCGCGGCCGTAGTTTTTTATCCGCACCGGTTCGCCGACCCATTGCGGACGCGCCGCCGCGGCAACCAGCAGCGCCCAAACAAGATAAAGCAGTATCAGAGGCAGGGAAATCCGGTCCGGATTTTCGGTTGAACGCCCCCAGAGGCCGCCGGATTTAAGATTGATTTTGACCAAATCGCCAATAAAAGGCACACGCAGAGCATCGCCATGCAGACCTTTGACAGCAGGCAACACCGCACGAAACAAAAACGGCAGGAGCAGCAGCCAGAACATTTGCGGATAAGCAAAATGATTCATAGGTTTTCTCCAATCCAGACATAGCAAAAACGACGCAGCGCCTCCAAGTCGGCCGAATGATAACTTTCGGCGTCTGCGGGGACATACGGCGCATTAATCAAAAGTTCGGCCGCTTGTCCGGAAAGAGCGGTCCCGGCATGCGCATTCAGAAACTCAATCCAGGCACGGCCGCTCAAAGCCGCAGCTTCGGGATATTTGTAAACGCAGATGCGACGGAGAATTTCGGACATCTGTACCGCGGCATTGACAGGCGAAGAAGAAGTTATGTTTTTCAACAGGCGGCGCGCATAAAGCTTTTTACTGGCTCGGCGCAGAATCAGGAACAGTTCGGCCAGAAGAAACAGAGCAACGACACCGGCCAAAACCACCCACCAGCCATAGGCCGGCGGAAAAGCCGAAACGCCGTCGGGAATATGTATGTCACGCAATTCCGGTAAATTGTCCATCATCAGCCTCTCCTGTTTCATCCCTTAAATTTAGGGTTTTATAAGCTAAATATCAAGCCTTGTTTCACTGAGTTAAAGAAATCTTCTTACGGCTCACTCAATGTCGTTAGCGAAAAATAAAACCGGTTTCAAGAATGGTTGACTTTTATTCTAATCCGCGTTATATTATCTACAGGTGTGGATGTTATGCCGCGGCGGAGAACCGCCTGCGGGTATGTGCAGATATTT
>ENA-OZBF01000881-OZBF01000881.1-human-gut-metagenome-genome-assembly--contig:-NODE-881-length-12138-cov-4.965406_pt1 | contig 12138 bp, 14 predicted proteins | sample MGYA00243980_ERZ653522 | MGnify/ENA primary metagenome ERZ653522 (study PRJEB26926, sample SAMN06165106) | human gut metagenome | biome: ENVO:00009003; feature: ENVO:2100002; material: ENVO:00002003...
CCCTAGAGTTCGTCGGCAGCGTCAGATGTGTATAAGAGACAGACCGTACCTTCGCCGTCCGCTTTTATTCTCCGCAGTTCCGCTGCCGCATCCCCTGTAACAAACCGCACCCGTTCCTTCTCCGTCAAATCAATACAGCCGCCCGTCACGACCAAAGTCTCTTTTGCCGTGAGCGGCCAGCCCAGATGGTTCAGGTAAATGCGCAGGTAGGTTTCTTCGTCAATCAGCACGCAGCAGGAGGCATCCGCCGCCGCATCGAAATGCTTGTCCGCTCCGACCGGACAACCGTCAAGGGACTGGTACACGTGCAAGGTAATCTGTTTCATGTCAATGAGTTTTTAAGGATTATGTCCGCCTTGCACCCAAAAGAACAGCGTGAACTCACGCTATTCCGGAATAGAGGTACTGGCATACCTAAAAAGACAGAATAGGCAAGTCCACGCCGTATAAGCATACAGCATGAACATTGCGCTACACATCTTGTCTTTTTTGAAAAGTGCCAGTTTTCTATTCCAAGACGTTCAGCGAACGTACAATATGTATATCAACCCCGCCTGCTTCCAAGTCGGGTATGAATCTTCTATGTTACGACAGCGACCGTGCCCGAAAGCACCGTCCTCTGTCTTCGTGGAGCAAAGATAGCGAAAGGCGAGAGCAACGGCAAATGAAAACAAGGTTTTCTAATTTGACAATGCCGAGCCGCATCCTATCTTCGCATGGCAAAGATAGCGAAACTTCCCGAATAACAAAACAATAGCCCCGCCTAATCTCACGATCCGGCAGGGCTTCATCCACCTAAAGCACCGTCAGAAAAATGTCATTCTCACGGGAACAGCCCCCTTTTCCTGCGCCTTTCCGCTTTCTGGGCTTCCTTCTCCTTGCGTTTCGCAGCCCGTTCCTCCACTTCGGCGAAACGGGTGCGGATGAACTCGTGCACGTCCTTCGTGCGGTAGAACACCTTGCCGCTGATGGTGAAGTACGGCAGTACCCCGATGGCACGGTAGCGTTGCAGCGTGCGGATGCCCACCTTCAGCAGCAGGCACAGATCTTGGTTGTCCAGCACCTCCTCGCCGTCGAGCGTGTTGTTCTTCTTCAGCACCCTTTCCAGCAATTTCTCCGTCCGGTCGAAGCGTTCCATGATGCGCTCCATCCAGCCCTCAAACTCTTCCCTGTCCGTGTACATAGCAGTCGCCCTCCTTTTCGATGATTTCCTTTTCCCGCATATAGCGGATGTAGCCTTTCGCCGTCCGTTCCTTCACTTCCAGCATCTCCTGTATCAGCTCGCACAGTTCGATGTAGCCGTACTTCTCCTGCCGGGCGAACGCCTCCCGTGCCATCTCCGCCAGCTCCTTCTCCTTGCGCTTCTCTTTCTCCGCCCTCGGCTTCTCGCCCACATAGACGGGCATCCCGGCTTGCTTGTCCCATCTGAACTGCATCAGGGGGATGTCCAGCGGGCTGCCGTCCCTGACCTTCAACGCCTTCACCACCGACACCTCCGGGTTCTCGTCCTTCTCGATGGAGAGGATGGCGGCGGACTTGCGTTGCAGCTCGCTGCCGAGGTGTCCCCTCAGTTTCAGACCGTTCGGTACGAAATGCACCACGGCGGCTATGCACGTGCGGTAGATTCCCGCCAGCCGGTAGATCTCGTCAATCAGCGCCACGCTCTCCGCCTCGTCGTTGGCGCAGCGGATCAGGTCAGCCACCCCGTCGATGACGACCAGATGGATGCCCCCGTGCAGGTAGTGGTACTTGTCCATGCTCTGCACGATGGCGGTCAGCCGCTCGCTTCTTGACATTCCCGTCAGGCAATATACGTGCAGGTACTCCGGCATCCGCTCACGCCCGGCACGGCGCAGCAGCCGCCCCGTGTTCTTGTAGAGCTGTTGCTCGCTCTGTTCCGTGTCGTACAGCAGTACCGCACGCCCCTTGCGGTTCGGCTCCACCCGCACCCCCAAGAGGTCGGCGTCCGTCTCCCTCTCCATGATCGCCCCGGCGACCAGTGCGGCGGTGTAGTTGCTCTTGCCCGTCCCTTCGCCGCCCGTGATGCAGAGGATGTTCTCCTCCGAGCCTAACGGCACATCCCCGGCGGTAACGATGGCGACAGCCTGTTCGGGCGGGTGGTCGTAGTCGATCTCGCACGATTTCAGCACCGCCATCGTGTCCCCGTACAGCGTGTCGAGCAGTTTCAGGAACAGCCCCATCAGCTCTTCCCTCGTGTGCCCGGCTTTGAAGTAGTCCGTCACGTCCTTCTCCGCCTTCGTCCCCGGCAACGGCAGCACCAGCCGTTTCACCCCGTACTCCGACAGTTGCGCACGGTGCTTCTCCGAGCACTCCAGACCCGTCTTGTCCGTGTCGTACAGCAGCACGATGTGCTTGAAGCGATAGACCAGCTTGCGCACGGTCTTCGCCGGGATGACCGAGGTCTCCGAGTTGAAGCAGATGGCATGGAAGCCGTGCGCCGCCAGCGTCAGCACGTCCTTCTCGCCGCCCGTGAGGAAGAGCAGGTCGCCCTTCGAGGGCAGTTGCTCCAGCCCGAAACAGTAGTTGTCGCCCGTGTGTCCGCCATAGACGAAGCGCACTTCCGACATCGGGCGATAGACCTTCACTCCCCATTTCCCCTTGTAGCCGAACATCGGTTCCGCCGGGGTGGAACTGAAGCCGAACGACTTGCCTTCCCTCGTCTCTCCCCGGTACTCGGCGAGCGATACCGCCCCGTAACGGTGCAACAGCTCCTCCGTGATGCCCGATGCGCCCCAGTAGGCAAGCTCCGTATCCGTAAACGGCTTTTCCGCCGTCCGGTAGGGCTTCGGTTCGGGACGGTCAAAGGGCACAGCCGCCTCTTCCGTGTACCCGTCCGGCTTTCCCGTGCCGTTCCCGTTTGCCCTGACGGATATTCCTTCACCGCTCCGGTCATCTCTTGTCCCATTCTCCCTTGCGCCCGGCACGAGCCGCAGGGTACGGCAGCCGCCGTCCGGAACGGCTGTATCTTCCGGGCTGTCATCCTCCAGACCGAGGCACAGCTCCCGGTCGATGGTGTGCAGCACCTCCACGAAGTCGGCGGCGTTCCGGCAGTCCAGCCCTTTCAGCTTCGCCACGAGGAAGAAACAGTCGCCCGAATAGTCCCCGTTGCCGAAGTCCTTCATCCGGTACGTACCGCTCCGGCGGTCGTAATACACGTTGCACGAAGCCTTGCTGTCGGCATACAGCGGGTTCAGGAAGTTCCTGCCCACCCGCCACTTCACGGGCAGGTAGTGGCGGAACACATCCAGCCCGTTACTGGTTCTTGCCAGTATCTCTTCCTTTTTTACCATAGCTGCCGTTTTTTCGGTTATGCAGGGGATGTTCCGCTATCATCCGGTCGATCTTGGCAGCGGGTGTCTCCACCATCCACCGCTCACGCAGGTTCTCGACCGCCTGCCGGGGATAGCGTATCTGCCGCCCGATCATGGAATAGGGAATGATATGCTTCTGCCGGTAGCGTTGCAGGGTGCGGTGGCTGATGTCCAGCATCTCGCATACCTCCTTGTGCGTCATCCACTTCGGGTCGGCTTTCCGTCCCTTGGCGGCAGGGCTTTCCGCTTCTTCTTTCCGTTTGCGCTCCGTTTCCTCCCGGTTCCGGGATTCCTCCACGTAGGCGGTTATCTTCTCGATCTTCTCCACGAGCAGGCGGTAGGCGTTGCTCTCGATGGTCATTATTTCCATTGTCGTACTCTTTTTTAGGTTTCTGCCGCAAATGTCGCCCGATTCGCCGTTTTTTCCTGCCACCATACCGGCACCTTGGCAAAGATTTTTTTCTGATGCGCATTTTTCCATCCTCTTTTTTCACTCTCGCCGCCCTTCCGTCCGCCTTTCCGGGCAACAAAAAGGCTGAAAAGACTGAAAAAGGCAAGGAAAGAGTAGGAACAACGTAAAAACAAGGCGGAAAGGAACTGACATCGAAGCAAAAAAGAGCAAAAAAGAGCGTCCGAAAGGCTCTTTTCTGCCCTCCGGACGCTCTATTTTCATCTCCTGGCCGCCTCTGCCGTTCCGTTGCCAACTTGCTGTCAACTTGCTGCCGACTTGCCGATTACCTGCTGTCCATGTCCCGCATCTTTTTCAGCAGCTTCTCCTTCATCTCGTCCAAGAACGCCGTCGGGTTCTGCTGTCCCCGCAGCCTGCCGAAAGCATGGTACACGTTGCCCAGATCCACATGGAAGGTCTTCTCGAACAGCGCAGCCAGCTCGCCGATTTCGGCGTTGCCGTTGTCCACGCTCCCGGCGGCATGGATGCCGTAAACAAGCTGTATGGCGGCGATTTTCGTATCTGTCCAGCGGTGTTCCTTCCCCGGCACGGCATCCGTACCGTCCCCTCGTGCCGCACGCTCTATCCGGCGGCTCAGATAGACCAGCAGCATCTCCACCGAGATCAGGCGTGCCGCCAGTATGTCGTAGCCCGTGGAGAACTCCGCTTCCTCGTCCAGTACGAAGCTGCCGCTTTCAGGGCTGAGTTCGCCCTTCGCCCGCAGGAAATAGTAATCGTCCCGGTATGTCGCCCCGCTGTGGTAATACTGGTAGAAGGGCAGGTAGCGTTCCATCATCCGCTCGGCTCGTTCCATCGCCCTGCGGTAGTACGTTTCGGCTACCCGCAGGCAGCCGGGACAGCCGCTCTCTATCTGATATACCCGGTAATAGTACAGCAGCCTGCCCGTCAGGGCGGGCTTGTAGTATTTGAAGTAACGGATTTCCTCCTCGTCCCTGCTGAACGGACGGGCGAGCGCATACGCTTTCAGCTCACGGTTCTTGGCTTTCAGGTACGAAACCATCTCCCGGCAGGTGGCGACCGTTTCCTTTCCCTCCATGCCGGCGGAAGCGGTAGCCATGCGCCGCTCCGTCTCCTGCAACAATGTATTGAAATATTCTTCCATCATGATTCTGTCTCGGGTTGTTTATAAGGAAGCAAAGTTAGCGGGGTGCCGGGAAACGGGCGTTCTGAATTTTCACCGCCGTGTTCGGATTGTCCGCCAATCGGCTGCGGGCGGTCAGCCCCTCACTTCTGAACCGGAAAAGGATGCCGGACGGGACGGGCGCACCGGGCGATTTCACGGATTTCGGCAGGAGTAGCCTTCAGGTGCTTCTTGCAGAAGTCCCACAGGTAGCTCGGAGTGGCGAAGCCGCACACGTCGGCAATCTCTTGGAAGGGCATGTCCGTGTCCGCCAGCAGGGAGACCACGTGCGCCTTCCGCTGTTCCGTCAGCCAGCGGTGCGGAGTCGTGTTCAGCTCCTCCCTGAACCGCCGTCCCAGCGTATTGACCGACATGGCACATTCCCGTGCCAGCTCCTCCACGTTTTTCACCTTGGGCAGAGCCAGTGCGACCTCTTCCCGGAAAGAGCAGCCCCGCAGGTGCGGCAGGTACTTTTCCACCTCCTGCAAGTCAGCCTTGCCGAACATCGGGGGTATGCCCTTGCGGTACTCGGACTCCCGTTCACGGCGGAAGCGGAACAGCAGTCCCGCCAGACGGTTGCAGAGCACGTTCAGGTGCGGGTATTCGTCGTAGGCGTTGATGCTTGCCTGCATCCGGCAGAGGAACAGGAATCCTCCGCAGTCCTTCTCCCGGAAATACGCCTCCGCCGTATCCAGCAGGAAGTCCGCCGAGCCGCCGTGCCGGTGGTAGGCGACCAGTATCAGCAATCCGGCTTCTTCCTGCACACGAAAGGAAAGGACGGGGCGGTGTTCCCTGAGCAGCTCCACCAGCCGGACCATCCGCCCGTGATCCCGTGCGAGCCGTTCCGCCGCAATCCATGTTACCGGACGCTCCGCATCCGTTTGCGGCAATACCGTCCGCACCTTTGCCATCCACTCCCGCCATCCCTCCCGGATGGCTTCATTCATTAGAATTTGTGTAAGATTCTCTTTCATTCTGTTTCAATTTTAATGTTAATTACATAAATCTTACACGAAATTACAAATTGTCTGCAACAAGCACCCTTCCGGTGCTTTGCATCGGTTACGGTATGTCCTTGCGCTGCGGATTCGGATTTTGCCCCATAGGTTCGGATATTCAGTCGTGAAAAACAGAAAGGCTGTGCCGGTTCCACCCGCAGAACGGCATGAGACAGTAAGCAGGGGGGGGAGCCGGAAGAAGGTCATTCGCCGGTCGGTGAGTATGTCTTGCCGGTTGGTGAGTGCATCTTTTCCACGGGATATTTGCCGTCCCGTATCTCCTGCAACCTTTCGATCAGTGGTTGCTCCTTGGAATGGTTCTTTTGTTCGGCTATGATGAAGAAGGATGCAAAACTGCCGGTAATATACAGCCAGAACAGGCATTGACCGAGCAGTTTCCGGTATTCGCCCATTGTCTCATACTTCGCCTGCATCGCTTTCAGCTTCGCAGGACGGTAATACAGCTTTCTGGCAATCCAGATAAAAGGGGCGAGCATCGCTGCGGCGAACAGGTAGGCAACCGGGTTGAACCTGCTCCATTCCACCTTGTCCGTCAGGGAAGAGAACCAGCCCGTCAGCATATCCCATCCCCATGCCTCGAACAAAAGATGGAGAGCCGTCAGGTTAAGAAACCACAGGATTGCCATCGTCCACGTGGCATTGGAGATAACCGCCTTGTCTTTCCTTGCACGTTTGTTCTTGCTCCAGAAGTAATACATCCAGTATGCCGGTTCCTTGAACATAGCTTCCTCCTTTCCTTGTTTTCCGCTTGCTTATCCCGTTACGAAGAACAGCAACAGGGCGCATCCCGTTGCGGCGGCAACGATCAGCCCCAGCCAGAAACGGTAACTCCTTTCACCCAGCGTACCCAGCCAGAAATTCCCCTCCCAACTTCCCGGACGGGAGTACGTCCACCGCCATCCGCAGACAATCCCCACAAGCCACAGCAGCAGGATTCCCGCCACGATCAGGTAGCCGTACCTCGGATGCGCCTGCAACCACTCCGGCAGACCCTCCATAAACTCGCTTATCTTATCGAACCATTCCATAGCAATAACAGAAAAAGCCAAATTCATACCTTACGGACGAACCGTTATACATCAAAGCAAAAATAGTGAAAAGTCCAATCACTCAAAAAGTTTCACCGCAAAAATCTTTCCCGTGTGGAAGAAAATCATTTTATTTGCATATACATAGCCGCAAGCGTATGAAGAAAGCCTCCCCACATAAAAGAACCGGTCGGCCGAAGCTCCCCGGATTCTTCGACCACTTCTTTTATTGGACGTGGCGCAGTTGTCGGCACGGCTTCCCTGACCGTAGTTTTGCGGTCATCAGCGTGGTCCAGTTCGCCTGCCTTCTGTTTCCGGTCGCCGTTGTTTTACAGTTCTTGGACACTCCGGCTGTCCGCTTCCTCTACGAGACAGACAACCGCCTTACGCTTTTCCCGCTGATACTGCCGTTCCCCGTACTGCTTTGGAGGAATATGCGCATCTATACCGGGGAGCGTTACCGCATGATGCACGACTTTTACGGGGCGTTCCATGTATCGGTGCGGCAACGCTATCGCCTCCGTTTCCTTGTCTGCACGGTGCTTGCAGTCCTTGCCATCCTGCTTGAAATATGGCTGTTCACCCTTTATCATGACCGCTGCACGGCCATATCCTCCGGCAACAGCCATCCCGCAAGCCTTTATGTCCCGTACAGGTATGACAACGGCAACGATTCCGTGCAGGAAGGCGTTTACCGCATCGTCGATGAAAAAGGGCGTATCGGATATGCGGACGAGCATGGCAATACCCTCATAGAGCCACGCTTCGCTTTTGGCTTTCCTTTCGAGAACGGGAAGGCGAAAGTAACCGACACGGGAGAACAGAAAGAAGTTCCCGGTTCGGATGGGGAATACCACTATTGAGAAAGCGATGATTGGTATTACATCGACCGGAAGGGGCAAAGAATTGAATAAAAGCCCCAAGACTGCCCTAAATCCGACATTCCAGCCCCCCCCGCCTGCCAAACCCTTGCAGGGCAAGCACGAAGCCGCCAAGCCCTATCGGAACATCCCGTTCATCCCACCTTTCCCCCGAAACAAACATCAAAATTCAAAACCTATTCATTTACAACAACTTAAAAGAATATCGGTGCAAGCCGCAAAACAGCTCTGTGTGGCTGGTGCAAGGTGCAGCTATATATATAAATATAGCTGCACCTTGCACCACAGAAATACACACTGAAAATCAATACTTTACACTTCTTGTAAAACCACTGGTGCAACCTCGTTTCTTGCACTGCCTCCTGCTTTTATGCTTTTCCTGTAATCCGGTAATCCCGAAAAATAAAAAATCCCCCGAAACATTTCCCTTTTTCGGTCAAAATCCCTATATTTGCATCAGTTCCAAGAGCAAAGCGAAGCAATGCAGCGAAACCCGCACAGCTACCAAATCGCTACCGGCTACCGAACTTTCTACTCTTTAAGTCTTATCTACCAACCGATTACAAAAAAACGATTGTTTTTAGACAAAAAACTGTATCTCTATCCCTGCCTTGAATAGCAATGAGATGTTATTTTTCTCCTCTTTGTAAAACTTTCCATTCCGTTGGAATGGAAAGTTCAAATCCATTGGCAAGCGTTATTTTATCTGGCAATAATGCCTGCTTAAACCTCTTTTCATAGCGCAACATCTGAATGGGTGCTCCATTTCCCATTGTAGCCAAGTTACTAGAATACTGATGAGGTGGGAAATAGATAAATACATTGATTTTAGCTTCTTTGGCCAGTTCAACGGCTGGTATCATATCACTGTCTGCGGAAACAATGATAGCAAGGTCACAGTTATGTTGGAAAGCGTCGGCCACAATCTGGGTAGCTATACGCACGTCAGACTCCTTTTCTTCGTAAGTATGGATGATATTGTGGCATTTGAAACACTCGATTTCCTTTTTTAGATACTTTCCCAATATCAACTTAAATTTCGGATTCTCCTTATTGGCTTGGAAAAAGGCATCCTGTCTTTTCCGTTTACCTACGTCTGTCGGTCTAGCAGAGAAATACTTTACTGCTATTAATTCCTGATTAGGACGTAAGAAAGACTCCATCAACTTGACAATATCTAGCCAATAATACTTCTTCCACGGAGCGGTCTTTAATCCATAATAGAAGTTGAATCCGTCAATGTAAATGATTACTCGTTGCTTGTTTTTTTCTGCCATAGTCATATAAAAAATAAGCCCTCGAAATCGAGGGCGAGCCTTGGTCTTTCCCAACCAAGGGGGATAATTTTATACTGCAAATGTACATTTTTTATTTGAGAAAACAAACTTGTATGAGATTTATTTTGTAATCATAGCCATAAATTCAGCAAATTAACCTCTTTTAGCTCAATCCGCCATTCCCATCTACCAAGCCTTCCTTTTTACTCTGCAAAGTTACGGCTCGCAAAATCCGTCAAGTACCACTCCGTTATTTGAATATTTTAATAGGCTTTCCAAGCCCGGCATCAAAATCCCCAAATTCCTTGCCTTTATTTTGCCTGACAAGCCGTTATGGGATTGCACGTAAAAATAGAACTCCTGGTAGAGATAAAAATTCTCTAATGAAAGGGGAAGTGCATAACCAACAATTTAAAGAGTAAGACAATGGAAAAGAAAATGATTTGGAGCAGCGAAATGCTTTATGATGATGAAGCGCGTGAAAACTATTTGGAAAATATGCGTGCCATTACGGAAAATAAGGATTACCAACTCACTGATGAAGAATGGGCAGACGAAGTGTATTTAGGCCTGTCCGATGAAAGAGGCAACCTTGATAAAAAGGTAAATGGCATTATTATTGCGTTTGCCGATTTAGGGCTATGGCAAGGCAGAAGAAATGCCTTTCAGATTTTTGGTAACAACATTGCCAACATACTTCATACCCGATGCGAGGATGCCGAATGGTACGGCGATGCCTACAACATACGTGGAATACTGCACCACCATGATGGCACCAACTATGTGCTTTACCGCATAGCCAAAGACGAAGAAACAGCCGAACGTATAGCAGCCAAGATTTACAACGGTGAGATAGACGAAAGAGGTTTCCGCAAACTGACACGTTCCCTATATCCCGATGTGGCAGCAGTTTATGGCTGGAAAATTGCAGGACAAAAAAATGTGGTTTAGAAGTGGCAACACAAGAATGATTTATATTGATTTTCAACTAAATAATTATACACAATGAGCAAGTACGATTTTATCAAGAACGGCAACACCCTTTATTGGAACGCCCCCGACAACGGCAAGGCTTCAGGAGCTTACAAAGTGATTTCCGCCCCCAAGGAAATTGACGAAGATAGCATTATCCTGATTGCCTCCGACCATTCGGAAGCCGAAGTTTTCCCCTCCGAGTTATTCCCCTTTGGCATGACCATGAGTCATAAAGAGGATTTCCAGCGTTGGAAAGCCCGGTATGAAGCGGAAGGTACGATATTCTACGACCGACTTTCCGAAGTCACCTACACAGACCGGGATTTATCCGTCGGTGACAGGGTTATCTTCACCAACGACCACGGAGTAGTATTCGGTCCCCACGAAGTGTTGGCTTTTGGAAAGCCAGTCAATGGCAGATGCGTATATATTGACAGCGATGCCTATTGGTTTGCCGACCGTCCGGAGCAATTAACGCTCATAGAAGAATAAAAAGAGCAGTGCAAGGAATGTGCCCATACACTCCTTGCACTCAACATCTTATCTTCCCCTGCGATAAGGCACATACTCATCCTCCTGTTCCCTTTCCTCATGTGCCACCTCCTGCGTGTTGCCATCATTATCCGCATCCATGAGGTCTATTTGAGGATTTACCCTTTCGCCGGCAACATCGCCTCGGTACTGATATTCGGGCATTGCTTCCAAAGCCGTCCGGACATTTTGCAGGTTGTCGGTAAGGTCTTTGTCATGGTCATAGGCAAAGCTGTGCCTTTCCGTAAATTTACCGTTTACGACTGTCCCTATATCCAGTGTATCAGACAATCTGTTATAGTAAACGCATAGAATGTCACCGGTAGGCATCTCGAACTTCGGCGAACGTACTTTTACTGTTGAAAGGTATTCTTTTGCTACCATATCCTTTGCGAAATTCTTGACATCTTCAGATGCCCTTCCGATACCATAGCGACGGATGTGGTCACGTACCTCTTCTTCGCTATATTTCAACATCAGGTCATAAGTTCCTCCGACACTTCCGTTATAGACCAATGCCCATTTCTCATTTTCAATGAGCACGTTATCATGCGTATGCTGTGCCGGATATCTGTAAGTATACATCTCATCCATGCCATTCCCGTCATAATACTCCGTGGCTTCATTCAGTAGCCCCTCAAAGTCTCCTTTATCTTTGAATGCATCCAATCTTGCCGTATCATCCTGAGATTGAAGAAATGCCACAGAGCAATAGAACGGCCGGGCTTTTGCCTCAATTTTCTCAGCCACCGCATCAATCCGTTGTGCAATCATCGATGAAGCCTTTTTTACATCAAACAATGTGGTTTTCAAAAACTCCGGAGATTCCTTCAATACATCCAGCCAAGAACCGAGATACAGTGCACTATCCTCTTTGATTGTTTTGGTGATTCCATACTGTGATGCCACCAAAGCACTACCCAGTTCGGCCACCAGTTCCTCACGTGCATATTCTTTACTTCCGAATGCGGCTGGCTTGATACGGTCTAAGCGTCCTTCAGCCCCGGTGCTGTGTGTCATTTCATGCAGCAATGTTCCGTAGAATGTTTCCCCATTGATGAACTGGCTCTTTTCCGGTAGCACAATCGCATCTTTGCTAATGCTGTAATAAGCATTATCCTGATGTTCCAAAGAAATCGGACACACCCACAGATTTTCCGCAATCATCTCATCCAACGGGGCAAACGCTATTTTTTCATCGTCCAGCGAAGCCGACCGTTTCAGGTTGTTCTGTTCACACAGTTTTTCATACAGTTCCGGACGTGCTTCCCGAAGGTTGGTCTGCGCCACATTGAACACATTATGTACGTTCAGTTTGGGATAGACCGAATACTTCGCCTGTTCTTCCGGCGACAGTTTCCGATAATCCTCCATCTTGATTTTCTCTTTCGTCTCTTTATCCACTACGGTAAATGTGGTAATGAATACGGGAAACGATTTTTCCCCTTTCAGGACAGACACCTGCGGAAGCCTCTCCCCATTGGCTGTCTCTTATACACATCTGAC
>ENA-OZBF01000887-OZBF01000887.1-human-gut-metagenome-genome-assembly--contig:-NODE-887-length-12092-cov-5.481100_pt1 | contig 12092 bp, 16 predicted proteins | sample MGYA00243980_ERZ653522 | MGnify/ENA primary metagenome ERZ653522 (study PRJEB26926, sample SAMN06165106) | human gut metagenome | biome: ENVO:00009003; feature: ENVO:2100002; material: ENVO:00002003...
GGCAGCGTCAGATGTGTATAAGAGACAGCTGCGGGACAGCAGCGTAGCCGCCTACCAGCACGTGACCCCTGCCGCCGTCAGCAGCCAGCGTAAGCAATACACCGCGCTGCTGCACAAGATGATGGCGCAGATGCAGGGATGAAGGGGGAGAATAACGTCTAATTTCGCTAAAGACGGATTTAGCGAAATATAGGGAGGCCAAAACAAGCTCTCCGTGGGCTTGTGAGCCGTTACCCATCATAACCCAAACGCGAGAGCAGCTTTCCCACAAAGCTGCTCCCGCTTCTTTTTTATTTGGCTGGCTTTTTGGGCGCGTAGTCCCGCATCCCGGGGATGGCACCGCCGGAGATGGCCCAGAGATAGAGGCTGGCGACGCTGCCGTAGGGGCTGAACCGGCGACGGTACTTTTTAAAGAGCTTGCGGTCAATTTTTCGGTGATGGTACAGCATCCGCAAACCGCGCTGTATTGCTAAATCGTCGTAGCTGAACACATCGGGCCGCTGCATACAAAACAGCAAAATCATCTCCGCCGTCCAGACGCCGATGCCCTTTAAGCTGCTCAACGCCCGGATGGCCTCGTCGTCGGGCATCTGCCAAACGGCCTGCAAATCAAACGTGCCGTCGTGGATTTTCTGTGAAAAATCCGTGATGTATTCCGCCTTGCGGAAGGTCATGCCCAGCTGTTGCAGCTGCGGCACCCCCGCCGCCAGCAGGTGCTCGGCGTCCACGGTGCCCAGGGCGTCCCGCATCCGCTGCCAGATGGTGGCCTGCGCTTTCATCGAAATCTGCTGCCCGATGATGTGATGCACGACCGCCGCAAACAGGTCGGTATCCACCTCGCGCTCAATCGGCCCGATCTGCGCGATGGCCGCCGCTAGCCGCTTGTCCTTGCGGCTTAAATAGTCCGTCTCTTTGGTGCCGTAGGCGAAGTACATTTCGCCGCCCCCTTTTTCCAAAATTATACCACAGCCGGGCGAAAAATCCAAACAAAATTGCGGTTTCCTCTTGACATTAAACCCCACTTCAATGGTATGCTTTGTGTATAGAAAATCGTCGAAAAGCGAGGCTGAACATAGATGGACAAATTGGAAGCATTGCGGCAGTATCTGCGGGAGCTGGGCAGCGTGGCGGTGGCCTTTTCCAGCGGTGTGGATTCCACATTCTTATTAAAGGTAGCGCACGACACGCTGGGCGACAATGCTATTGCCGTGACCGCGCGGAGCTGTTCTTTCCCCAAGCGGGAGTTGGACGAGGCAACGGCGTTCTGCAAAAAGGAAGGAATCCGTCACTTTATTGTGGAGTCTGAGGAACTGCAAATCGAGGGTTTCTCCCACAATCCCAAGAACCGCTGCTACCTGTGCAAGCATGAATTGTTTGAAAAAATCATCGCGTTAGCGAAGGAAAACGGCGTTCTGTATGTGGCAGAGGGTTCCAACATGGACGACAACGGCGACTACCGCCCCGGCTTGCAGGCCGTAGCCGAGCTGCACGTGACCAGTCCCTTGCGCCATGTCGGCCTGACGAAGCAAGAGATTCGCAACTACTCCCGCCAGCTGGGGCTGCCCACCTGGGACAAACAGTCCTTTGCCTGCCTGTCGTCGCGGTTCGTCTACGGCGAGGAAATTACCGAGGAAAAATTGGACATGGTGGACAAGGCTGAGCAGCTGCTTTTGGATTTAGGGTTCCACCAGCTGCGGGTGCGCATCCACGGCAAAATGGCGCGTATCGAGGTGCTGCCCGCAGAGTTTGAGAAGCTGCTGGAACACCGGGAAGAAATCGTTACAGCGTTTAAAAAGTTTGGTTTTACCTATGTGACGATGGATCTGCAGGGATATAGGATGGGGAGCATGAACGAGACGTTGGGGGTTAAAAAGTAAGGGAGCGTCCGAAAAGCCAATCCCCTACCCTGCTCTCCAATCTCACGAAAGGACAAACCATGGACACCAAACACATTCTGGAACAGGTTCGCGACGGCGCGGTGAGCGTGGAGGAGGCGGAACAATACTTCCGCCGCGCGCCGTTTGAGGAACTGGGCTACGCCAAGCTCGACACCCACCGGCGGCTGCGGTCCGGCTTTGCCGAGGTCGTTTTTTGCAGCGGCAAGGCTGACGACTACCTCGTCGGTATCTTCCAACGGCTGGCTGCTGAGGAAGGCGAGTGCTGGGCACCCGCGCCACACCCGCCCAGGCCGCGCTGGTGCAGGCCGCCTGCCCCGGCGCGACCTATGACCCCATCAGCCGCCTGTTGAAACTGGAAAAGCACAATAAACCGTTACACGGCAATATTGCCGTCTGCACCGCAGGCACGGCGGACATTGCCGTGGCCGAGGAAGCCGCCCAGACCGCCGAGTTCTTCGGCAGCAAAGTCACCCGCGTCTACGACGTCGGCGTCAGCGGGCTGCACCGCCTGCTGGCAAACCTGGAGCCAATCCAGGCTGCCAACTGCGTTGTGGCCGTGGCGGGCATGGAGGGCGCACTTGCCAGCGTCATTGGCGGGCTGGTGCAAAACCCGGTCATTGCGGTGCCCACCTCGGTGGGGTACGGCGCGTCCTTCGGCGGCGTGTCGGCCCTGCTGACGATGATCAACTCCTGCGCCAACGGCATTGCCACCGTCAACATTGATAACGGCTACGGCGCGGGCTACTTGGCAACCCAGATCAACCGCCTGGCACTGGGCGCGAAGGAGTAAAAAATGAACAAACGAACGTTATATTTAGAGTGCAACTCTGGCCTGAGCGGTGATATGTTCACCGCCGCCCTGCTGGACTTGGGCGCGGACGAGGCTGTGCTGCGCAAGGCGCTGGCCAGCCTGCCGCTGGACGGATTTGACATCAAAATATCTCGTGTCAAAAAATCCGGGCTGGACGCCTGCGATTTTGACGTGGTGTTGGACGCCGCCCACGAGAACCACGACCACGACATGGCGTACCTCTACGGCGACGACCACGCACATTGCCATATGCATGAACATCACCATGACCATGACCATGCCCGCGGCGACCACCATCATCATCACGAGCACCGCGGGTTGGCGGAAATCCTCGATATCCTCTCCTGTGCAGATTTGACGCCCCGGGCGCGGGAGCTGGCCGAGCACATCTTCACGATTTTGGGCAGGGCCGAAGCAAAAGCCCACGGTGCAACGCTAGAAACCGTGCATTTCCACGAGGTCGGCGCGGTGGATTCCATCGTGGATATCACCGCTGCCGCCGTCTGCCTGGACAACCTGGGCATTGAGGAAGTCATCCTGCCGATCCTCTATGAGGGCACCGGCACCATCCGTTGCGCCCACGGCGTGCTGCCCATCCCGGTGCCGGCCGTCGTCAACATTGCGGCAGCCGAGCACTTGAACCTGCACATCACCACCGCCCGGGGCGAGTACGTGACCCCTACCGGCGCAGCCATTGCGGCGGCCATCCGCACCAGCGAGACGCTGCCCGCCGCGTTCACCGTGGAGAAGATTGGCCTGGGCGCAGGCAAGCGCGAGCAGGAGCTGCCCGGCTTTGTGCGGGCCATGCTCATCCACCCCCACAGCGCTGCGGACGGCGACGCGCAGGACACCATCTGCAAGCTGGAAACCAACATCGACGACTGCACCGGCGAGGCCCTTGGCTACGTGATGGAGCGGCTGATGGCCGCAGGGGCTCGGGACGTGTACTACACGCCGGTCTACATGAAAAAGAACCGCCCCGCATATCTTTTGGAGGTGCTCTGCCTGCCTGAGGACGCCGCCGCTATGGAGCAAATTATTTTTTCCGAGACGACCACCATCGGCATCCGCCGCGTAAAAATGGAGCGCTGCGTGCTGAAACGCCGTCTGCGCGCCGTGCAGACGAGCCTGGGCAGCGTGCAGGTCAAGGAGTGCGAGGTCCCCGCCAAGGGCGACGCCGTGCACATCCGCTGCTACCCCGAGTACGAGAGCGTTCGCCAGCTCTGCCGCGAGCAGGGCTGTAACTACCAGGATGCTTACCGAACGATTTTAAAAGAACTTGACGCAAAAGAAATGGAGAATTGAATTATGCACATGGCAGATGCGTTGCTTTCCCCCGGTGTGGCCGGGGTGATGTATGCGGCCTCGGCGGTCGCAGCCGGGCACAGCGTACACAAACTAGAGCAAAATCGCGACACAACGGATAAAATCATTCCCACCATGGGCGTCATGGGCGCGTTCGTTTTTGCGGCGCAGATGATAAACTTCACGATTCCCGGCACCGGGTCGTCGGGCCACCTCTGCGGCGGTATGCTGCTGACGGCCATTGTGGGGCCGTATGCGGCGTTTTTGACGATGATCGGCGTGCTACTCATCCAATGCCTGCTGTTCGCCGACGGCGGCCTGATGGCGCTGGGCGCGAACGTCTGGAACATGGCGTTCTACGGCTGCTTTGTGGGCGGTCTGCTCTGGAAAGCGATGATGCAGCGCGGAATTTCCAAGCGCAAAATCGTCGTTGCGTCGCTCTTAGGCTGCGTGCTGACCCTGCAAATGGGCGCGCTGTCCGTCTCGGTGGAGACGCTGGCAAGTGGCATCACCGAGCTGCCCTTCACCGCGTTTTTGCTGGCAATGCAGCCTATTCACCTGGCGATTGGCCTGGTGGAAGGGACCATCACAGCGGCGGTGCTGGTGTTTTTGCAGCAGGCCCGGCCCGCACTTCTGTGGCAGACCCAGACTATCGACGAGGCCAGGCAGCCGCTGACGCTGCGCCGCACGCTGGGCATTGTGGCCGTGGCGGCGGCGATGACGGCGGGGGTGCTGTCGCTGTTCGCGTCGGCCTTCCCCGATGGGCTGGAATGGTCGCTGCAGCGCATAACCGGCAGCACTGAACTGGACGCCAGTGGCCCGGTGCAGGCGTTTTTTGCCCGCATCCAAAGCCTGACCGCACTGCTGCCTGACTACAATTTAGCCGGGTCGGAAAGCGCCGCAGGGGCCTCGGCCGCCGGTTTGATTGGCGCTGCCGTCGTGCTGGCGGCGGTGGTCGTGCTGGGCAAAATCCTGAAAAAGGCGGCACAGCGACATGGATCGTCCGCATCGCGCGATTAAAAATGTCCACCGGCTGGACGATTTGGCCGCCCGCGGCACGGCTCTGACCCGGCTGCCGCCGCTGCCCAAACTGCTGGCGGTTTTAGTCTATCTGTGTGTGACCCTATCGTTCCAAAAATACGCTTTGACTGGGCTGCTGGGCATGGCGCTGTGGCCGATACTACTGTATGAAATCGACGATTTATCGATTGTTAAAACGCTGCGGCAGTGTTGGGCTGTCGTGGCGTTGCTGGTGCTGGTGGGCATCGCCAACCTGTTTTTTGACTGTGCACCGGTGCTGACCCTGGGGCCGGTCGTGCTGTCCGGCGGGGCGGTCACGCTGCTGGTGCTGGTGGTCAAGGGGGTGCTCTGCTTTCTGGCGGTCTACCTGCTGATTGCCACCACCGGCATGGAGCGGGTCTGCGCTGCGCTGCGCCAGCTGCATGTCCCCCAGGTGCTGGTGACGACAATTTTGTTGACCTATCGTTATATCGTGCTGCTTCTGCAGGAGGGGAACCGAATCTCGACGGCCTACGCCCTGCGTGCACCGGGGGAGAAGGGCATCCATTTCCGCGCCTGGGGTTCACTGCTGGGGCAGCTGCTATTGCGGAGTGTGGATCGGGCGCAGCTGGTGTATGAGAGTATGATGTTAAGGGGGTATGGGTGGCGCGACGACCCCGCCCCTACCCGACAGCCGCAGAAGGGCAGCGCCGCAGGCACGGTTTTCTTTGTTGCAACGCTTATGTATTGCATCCTCTTCCGCGTCATCCCCATTTTTGAACTTCTCGGCCAATTTTTTTGAAAGGAGAGCATCATGACACCAATTTTAGAATTGCAAGACCTCTCCTTCCGGTATGAGGGCGGGCTGCCCGGGGAGAAAGTGTTGGACGCGCTGACCTTTGCCGTCGCGCCGGGCGAGCGCGTTGGGCTGGTGGGCTGCAACGGTGTGGGCAAATCCACGCTGCTGAAAATCCTTGTGGGCATCCTGCCGATACAGGCGGGGGCACTGACCGTGGGCGGTCTGCCGATGGAACGCAAAAATCTGGCGGAAATACGCCGAAAAGTCGGGTACATCTTCCAGGATTCCGACAGTCAGCTTTTTATGCCCACCGTGCGGGCCGATGTAGCCTTTGCCGCCGAGAATTACGGCTATCCGCCCGAGGAAGTCGCCGTCCGCACCCGGCGGGCGCTGGCCGCCGTCCACATGGAGCATTGCGCCGATCGGCCGGTGTACCGGCTTTCCGGCGGTCAAAAGAAGCTCGCGTCCATCGCGGGCATCCTGACGTTGGACCCCGCACTGATCCTGATGGACGAGCCGTCCGCGGCGCTGGACCCCCGCAACCGGCGGGCGCTCATCGGCATTTTGAACGCGCTACCCTGCGCGAAGCTGATTGCGTCCCACGACCTGGATTTCATCTACGACACCTGCGACCGGGTGCTGCTTTTGCACCACGGCCAGCTCGCCGCCGACGGCCCCGCGCGGGAGATTTTGCGCGATAAAGCGTTGTTAGAAAGGTGCGAATTGGAGTTGCCGTTGAGGTGGCAGCGGGATTTTTAATCACGTTCCTATTTTTAAAAGGAGGACCCTATCATGTCTAAATCCACCGTTTACTTTACCAACGAGCTCACGCCGGAGGCGGTCGTGAAAATGTATAAGCAGCTGGGCGTGGAACTGCCCGGCAAAGTCGCCGTCAAGGTCCACAGCGGCGAGGACGGTAACCAGAACTACCTGCACCCTGAGTTCATGAAGCCGGTCATCGACGCCGTGCATGGCACCGTGGTCGAGTGCAACACCGCTTACGGCGGTGCTCGCAACGAAACCCCCAAGCACATCGAGCTGATGAAAAAGCACCGCTGGAGCGACCTTTTTGACGTGGACATCATGGACGCCGAAGGCCCCGACGTGGAGTGGCCGGTCGAGAACGGCAAGGTGCTGAAGGTCAACTACCTGGGCAAGAACATTGAAAACTACGACAGTATGTTGGTTCTTATCCACTTTAAGGGTCACCCCATGGGCGGCTACGGCGGTGCGCTGAAGCAGCTGTCCATCGGCTGCGCGTCCAGCGCGGGCAAGGCCTACATCCACTCCGGCGGCAAGGTCACCGACCAGAACGTGCTGTGGGAGAACTGCGCCCCGCAGGATACCTTCCTGGAGGCTATGGCCGACGCCGCTTCCACCGTAGCCAAGCACTTTGCGGGCAAGATTGCCTATGTGGCCGTGATGAAGAACCTGTCCGTTGACTGCGACTGCTGCGCCGTGGCCGAGGACCCCTGCATGGACGACGTGGGCATTTTGTCCAGCCTAGATCCCGTTGCGCTGGACCGTGCCTGCGTGGACCTAGTCATGAACAGCAACGACCCCGGCCGCGACCACTTTATGGAGCGCGTCAACAGCCGCCACGGCACCCACACCATTGATGCCGCCGCCGAGCTGGGCATTGGCAGCAAAGAGTACGATCTGGTGCGCGTGTAACCCCCCTGCCGCATAAAACAATGCATCCCCCGACGCATTGCGCCGGGGGATTTTTGCGTTTATGTTTCGTTTGTCTGCAATCGGGTCTGGCGACGGTAATCAAACGGTTTTACGTGATATTTCTCGTAGAATATCCCGGCAAAACGGCCCTGGTTCACGTACCCGCACTGGCGGGCGTTCACGGTCATCTACGCCGTGTCCATCGTGTTCTACCTGCTATCTTACCCCTGGGGCGGCGGGGACAGCCTGCTGACGCAAATCGGCGCGGTCATTTCGCCGGTGACGGAGTTCTTTGGCATGACATGGCAGATGTTCATGGCATACCTGTCGTCCATGTTGACGAAGGAATCACTGCTGGGTGTCATCAACGCGCTGTACAGCAACAGCGATGTGGCGGCCGCCGCCTTCAACGCCAAGTCCGTCGGCGTCAGCGAGAGTCTGGCCGTCCTGCTGCCGCAGGTCATCAGCAAAGCGCAGGCACTGGGCTTTATCATGGCCATCGTCTTTAATGTGCCCTGCACCATGACCGTAGCCGCGACCTACCGCGAGAACCACTCTGCCAAGTGGATCGTGCTGTCCATCGGGTATTATGTGGCGTTCTCGCTGGCCATCAGCTGCGTATTCTACCACATCGGGCTGCTGATTTGGTAAAAAGTCCATTTGCATTTTTGCGCCGGCTGCGGTATAATCAGAGAAATGATTTTACAAGGTAGGAGTCGGCTATGAACAAGACACTTTCCATCAGCGCCATGCAGTATGATTTCCACACGCTGCTCAAGGTTTCCGATATCTGTGGCCTGACCGGGGAAATTGGCTTTCACGACACGCCGAACGGTTACCTCATCAGTTTTCCAGACGGCGACGGCAAGGCCGACAAGCGGATGGCTGAGTACCAGAGCCGATTGAAGGATTTGGAAAATAATATTTGGAATCGGTAAGATAAGAGAATGAAATAGCCCCCGGTCGGGAACGCGTGATGCATGTACCCGACTGGGGGTGTTTTTGTGTTATCGCGCTGTTGCAGGGGGCGGCACGCCGGAAAGAGTAATGTTTTCGTTCATCTTGCCGCTCTCCTTTTACGCAGTTAGCTTTTTCTAACCCCTATTGTACGCGCCGTCGCGCGGGTTTTCAAGGGGGTTCTCTCAAATCTGCCCGCTTTCCGTCTTGGGCGGTATAAATTTGCCGTTGCCCTGCTCCCATGCGGGGTGGTATAATGCGGGTAGAAACTTTGTGGGGAGGGGCACACCGTGGCAAAAAAAATTGTACATTATCACCTGCCGGGCTTGTTTGAATTTTACGAACTCTACGCCCGGTTTTTGCCGCTAACCCGCACCCACCCGGAATATTTTTACGATTGGTGCGATATAGCGTCGATTTACGGTGCCCCGGCCAACTGTCTGTGGGGCGGCGGACGCGTGGGTGCCGGGGATGTGCCGCCCCGCCGCGTGCTGGCCCTACTGCGGGCGTACGGTATTTCGGCCCGGCTGACTTTCAGCAACTCTCTGTTGGGGCCGGAGCACCTGGCCGACGCACGGTGCAACCGGCTCTGCCGCCTGTTGGCCGAGGACGGCAACGTGGCGAACGGCGTCATTGTGCATTCGGACCTACTGGCGGACTACCTGCGGCAGACCTGGCCGCAGCTGTATCTTGTGTCGTCCACCACCAAGGTGCTGACGGATTTTCCCGCGCTGCGCCGGGAGCTGGAACGGCCGGAATTTCGCTATGTTGTGCCGGATTTTCGCCTGAACAAGGCGTTTGCGCAACTGGCCGTCCTGCCCGCGCCGCTGCGAGACAAGGTGGAATTTTTGTGCAACGAGTGCTGCCGCCCCGCCTGCCCCGACCGCAAAGCCTGTTACGAGGCCGTCAGCCGCAAAAATCTCGGCCTGCCCGGCCCAGAACACCGCTGCACCGCGCCCGACGCGAGCGAGGGATACCGCTTCTCCCGCGCGATGGCAAGCCCCGCGTTTATCGGCGTGGGTGATATCCGCGACACTTACCTGCCGATGGGGTTCACGAACTTTAAAATTGAGGGCCGGGGCTTGGGCAGCGCGGTTGTGCTGGAATTTTTGCTGCACTACCTGACGAAGCCCGCGTATCACCTTGCCGTGCGCGAAGCGGTGTACCTGGACGCGGAGTTGGATTTGTTTTAGATTTGTGTTGTAGGAGGCGGCGTCCTCGACGCCCCGCGGAGGGGTCAAGACCCCTCCCTACAAAATGGCTCTGCCATATCATTTTTATATAACAAGCATATAAAAAATACTTTTTACATACTGCCGCTCCTTGCGTATACTATACCATGCAAGAGGAGTGGAGAATATGCAATACACGGACTTGACGAAAAAGGAATTGCAGCGAGAATACAACCGCATGGCCCGGCGCTACACCGGCTTTGTGCGGGAACCTTTGCAGCTGGACATGGCTGAGGAGGACCCCCTGCTGGGCAAAAGCGAGAGCCTGCGTGCGGCGCGGCATTTTGGCACCGTGCTAAACAAGGAGTTGAGTGACAGCGGCGCAGCGCGCCCCACCGACGCCCAGGACGCTGTGGCAGCCTTGTCCACGATGCCCGGCTGTGCCCACCGCACCGCCGAGTTGTGCCGCCAGGCTGGCGTCCGGTTCGACGCGGTGGATCACAGCACGATCCTGGCCCGCATCATCCCGGTGGATGCTGGTTCGGAACAGCTGGCCCACGCAGCCAGCGTGTTTGCCATTAGCGCCCGCATAGCCGCACTGGAAAGCCTGCAAGGCATGCTCCGTGCATAAGATTTTGTGATACGTGATACAAAATATGCCCGCCCCGGTTCCCTGTGGAACTGGGGCGGGCGCGTTCTATTTTTTGGCAGTATTCAGCAGCCGCAGCCGGAACTCACGGGCGGCAGTGTTCAGCGGGCGGTGGTGGTCGTAAACCAGGCAGACCGACCGCGGGGGGATGTGCTCCCGCAGGTCAAGCTGCACAATGCGCCCGCGGGCCAGGTTGCCCCTGGCCATCGGCTCCGGCACAAAGGCCAGGCCCAACTCACTGCGCACCAGCGTCAACATCTGGTCGGTGGTAGCGGCCTCGATATCCGGCTTGAGTTCAGCGCGGTTTTCCAAGAAAAACTGGCGGTAGAACGTGCGGCTCATACTCTCGCTGCCCAGCATGATAAGTGGGTAGGCGGTCAGCTCTCGCAAAGAGAGTGTCCGCCCCGCCAGCGGCGCAAAGGTCTGCCCGCCGACGAGGATTTCGTTGAAGGGCATCAGCTCGACCATTTTCAGTTCGCCGCCCGGCTCGGCGGGGGTGGTCACAACGGCGAAATCTACCTCGCCGTTTTTCACGGCCTGGATGGCCTGCGGCGTCGAGTGGTTCGACAGTCGCAGCCGGATACCGGGGTACTGCGCGTGGAACGCCCGCAGCTGCTCGGACAAGCAGATGTTCAGCGCGGTCTCGGTGGCGCTGATGCTGATAGCGCCGTGTTCCAGCGTAGCGCTGGCGCTCAGTTCGGCCTCAGCGTCCTGGATCTGCACGGCGGCCGACGCGATGCGGGCGTAAAGGGTCTCCCCTTCCGGCGTCAGCGTCACGCCCCGGTTGGAACGGATGAACAGCACGCAATGCAGCTGGTCCTCGAGTTTGTTCATGGTGTGGGTGATGTTAGGCTGGTTATTGCCCAGCACCCGCGCCGCCCTGGTAAAGTTCTGATATTTGGCGACATAATAAAAAATTTTGTAGTATTCCCAATCCACGTACACGGATGCGGCCCCTCTCTGCCCATGTATTTTTTACATGGCGTCTATATACAGGATACATATTTTATATCTTGTATGTTCCCAGTATACCAGCAGTCCGCCACAAATGCAATGGGCGGCAGGGGTTTTGTTTTTGCGGGGCAGCGGACTTTATCGTTAAATATTATTCCAGCACCAGCAGCAGACTCATCTTGAATTTGCCCTGCGGCGTGACGCTGTGCAGACCGTTCTTGTCAAAGCGGAAACTCTCGCCGGCGTTCAGCTCGTAGTCCCGGCCCTCGTAGCCGATGATGGCCTTGCCTTCCAGCGCGGTCAGGATAGCGTTGCCGGGGGCACGGTGCGGGGTCAGGCCGGTACCTTCGTCGAAGGCCATCAGCACAAACTTCATGTTGTCGGCGTGGACGACGTCCAGATTGGCAATGCTACCTTCCTCGTAGGAAATCAGGTCTTTCAGGGCCGTGGGATGGCCCGCTTTGATGAGGCTGTTCATAGTAAAATTCTCCTTTTTCAAAATGATTTCGGTGTAGATCATGCCGGTGTCCGCCGCTGCACCGCACAATGTTTTTGGCGGCAGAACGAGCAATTCACCGGGGCATATCGGCGTGGGGCGTGCATCGTCGCCCAGCACAAAGCAGCCTGCGCCCTCGGCCGCGATATAGAGCGTGGTGCAGTCGTAGCTTTCTGGCGTGATAGTCGTGCCCGCGCCCAGCGAGAACCAAGTCACCGGCACCGCGCCCAAATGGGCAGGGCGCGAGACGGTCATGCCGTCGCGGATGGGGCGCATCTGCGCGATGGTGAAGGGGGTGTTGTTCATGGGAAGTCACTCCTTTTTTAAGGCAATACCGCATAATTCTAAGTGCCGATACGGCGAGCGAGGTGCGGCAGC
>ENA-OZBF01000895-OZBF01000895.1-human-gut-metagenome-genome-assembly--contig:-NODE-895-length-12047-cov-4.335974_pt1 | contig 12047 bp, 12 predicted proteins | sample MGYA00243980_ERZ653522 | MGnify/ENA primary metagenome ERZ653522 (study PRJEB26926, sample SAMN06165106) | human gut metagenome | biome: ENVO:00009003; feature: ENVO:2100002; material: ENVO:00002003...
GTCCGGAACCAGCTTCCGTTCATAAACAAGGGCCACCCACAACGCCGCCTTGGAATCGCCGGCGTCAGCCTCTTTCCTCCATGTTTGGAGGGCTTTTTCATAATAGCGGGCCGCCATTTCCTCATTCTTCGGACCGCCTGTTCCCTTGGAAGCCATTACAGCCACCTGGTACTGGGCCGCGGCATTGCCGCTGTCAGCGGCGCGGGCAAACCAGTACCGGGCCTTTTCAAGATTCTTGGGGTACAGGCGGCTGCCTGTATAAAACAGCTTGCCCAAATCCAGCATGGAATCCACGTCCCCGCCATTGGCCTCCTTCTCCGCCAGGGAAACGTATTCAGACATCCATTTGGACGTCTCCGGGGCATTCCCCTCCACATCATAATGCACTGCCAGTTCCCGGGCGGCAGCTTTATCCCCGTTATGGGCTTTCTCCTGAAGACTGGACAGGTACGTCCCAAAATCCCCCTCACCGGCAGGAGCCGGGGAGGGAACATCCTGAGACGCATGAAGCGGAGGCTGAACGAGGCACAGCCCACACAATCCGGCAAGGAGCCACCATTTGCACTGCTTCTTCATACCGGAACAAGTCAATCATTAACGGCCCCTGTTTCCGCGGGAGAAACCGCCGGAAGATCTGCTGCCAAAGCCCGGTTTGCGAAAACCGCCTTCACGACGCTGGAAGCCTCCCTCGCGGCGGTCTCCTCCGAAACCGCCTTCGCGGCGTTTGAAACCTCCTTCGCGGCGTTTGAAACCTCCTTCGCGACGTTGGAAGCCGCCTTCACGGCGCTGAAAACCTCCCTCGCGGCGGTCTCCTCCGAAGCCGCCTTCACGGCGCTGGAAACCTCCTTCGCGGCGGTCTCCTCCGAAGCCGCCTTCACGGCGCTGGAAACCTCCCTCGCGGCGGTCTCCGCCAAATCCTCCTTCACGGCGTTTGAAGCCTCCCTCGCGGCGGTCTCCTCCGAAACCTCCTTCACGACGCTGGAATCCTCCCTCACGGCGACTGCCACCGAAGCCGCCTTCCCGGCGCTGGAAACCGCCTTCGCGGCGTCCACGGAAACCATCTTCCCGGCGTTCGCGGGAACGGAATCCGGAATCATCCCGAAGGTCTTCACCGTCCTTGATTTCATCCTCGTCTTCCGTATCCGCAAAGCGGGTTTTCATTTCCGGAGTAGGTTCATAAGAATCCCCAGCCTCAAAATCTTCCGGATTAAATACATAACCTTCATCGGAATCATTGTCTTTCCCGCTCTGTTCGCCCTTGGCGGGAGTCCCGGCTACAAGCTGGGAAGCGCCCAGATACTTGCGCTGGCGGGGAGGATTCTTCAGCAGCAGGGCTACGTCCGCATCATCCAGGAATCTCCAGCTTCCGGGTTCCAGATCGCCCCCCCACAGGGAACCGATGCGCACGCGCACCAGCTTGCGGACACGGAGGCCCAGGCATTGGAACATCTGGCGCACCTGGCGTTTCAACCCCTGTTCCAGAACAATGCAGGCGCGGCGCGCGGAAGCGCGGCAGACGTACTTGGCCTTGGCATTGCCTTCCGGAATGCGGACTCCGCGCAAAAACTGCATCAGCACGGAATTGTCAAAATTCTGATCTACCGTCACCCAGTATTCCTTTTCAATCCCGCCGGTGGGGTGGGAAAGGGTCTGGGTCAGCTCCCCTTTGTTCGTCATGATCAGGAGGCCTTCGGAATCCGCATCCAGCCGTCCCACGTAATTCAGATGGCGCAGGCGCGGCGGCAGCAGGTCGTAAACAGTGCCTATGGCCCCCTGGGCTTCACGGCTGCATACGTACCCGCGCGGCTTGTTCAGCAGCACCACAACCTCCTCCATGGGAGTCATGTGACGGCCGTCCACCTTCACGAAATCCTTCTCCGTCACCCTCATTCCGGGCGTATCAATAACCTTCCCGTTCACTTCCACGCGTCCTTCCTCAATCAGTCTGTCAGCCACCCGGCGGGAATCAATGCCGCAGGATGCAAGGAATTTATTAATGCGGATACCTCCGTTTTCTTCGGAGCCATGTTGTTCTTCACTCATATTGGTATAATGTCCGCTATCTCAGCGGATGGTTTTGTATTGTTTGTATTACGGCAATTCACGCGCCCCAAAAAGAGGGAAAGCCTTCTTTGCCGGAAGAAAAAAGCCTCTCGGTTCATAGACATCCGAGAGGCTTCCTGTATTAGGAAAATGACTTGCCGTGCATGACTCCGCCGGGAAACTCTCCGGAGGGGGTAAAAGCAGGCTTAAGCTTCATGCTTGGTCTTCGGCAGGCCGAGGGGGCTTTGGCCCTTCTTCCATTCGCCGCGTTCCTTGAGAAGCTTGACGCGTTCAAAACGCTTCAGGACGGAACGCTTGCCGCCTACGGTACCGGTTGCTTTGAGGCTGGAATGCTTGGACATGATCTTGTGTTTTGTAAAAGGTTCAGAAAGGTGCTTTACACCACCCTCACGGTGGCAGGCGGGGTTTTATAACGGAAGGCCCCGGTCTTGGCAAGAGAAATTTGACGCGTCGGCCAAATATCTCATTCCACGGCATCCTCCGGATGCGTTCTCAGCCACTCCCTCCATAAATCCGGACGGTTCAGCCGCGTACGCTCTAGGGACTTCCCGTGCTTCCACTTTTCAATGGCGGGATGATTGCCGCCCAGCAGGATGTCCGGGACGGCCAGCCCGCGGAACACGTTCGGCTTGGTATAGGCGGGCGCCTCCAGAAGACCGTTGGAAAAAGACTCCTCCACGGAAGAGCGTTCATCCCCCAGCACACCGGGAATCAGGCGCGCCACGGCATCAATCACCACCACGGCGGCAATCGCCCCGTTCGTGAGAATATAATCCCCGATGGACAGCTCCACATCCACCAGCTCTTCCACCACGCGGTGGTCCACCCCCTCATAATGCCCGCAGAGAATGATGAGGTGGCCGCCGGATGCGGCCAGCTCCCCGGCCAGGGACTGATTGAAGGTGCGGCCCTGCGGGGTCATCAGCACCACGCGCGTTTCCGGCCTGCGGAGTTCCTCCACGGCGGCAAAAATGGGTTCCGGTTTCAGCAGCATGCCCTGCCCGCCCCCGCAGAGGTAGTCGTCCGTCTTGCGGTGCTTGTCCACCGTCCAGTCACGGATGTTATGGCAGCGCACCTCCACCAGACCCTTTTCACGGGCCTTCCCCAGGATGCTGCCGCCCAGGGGGGCTTCCACCATCTCCGGGAACAGGGAGAGAACGTCAATAATCAGTCCAGCGGCCATAAGAAGGGAAGGAAAACGTCAGCGTTCGCGCTTGTGGCCGCGCAGCATGGCCTCAATGAAGGGGTCCAGGTTGCCGTCCATTACGTCCTGAATGTTGCCGGACTCCACGCCCGTGCGCAAATCCTTCACCATCTGGTAAGGCTGGAAGACGTAGGAACGGATCTGGTTGCCCCAGCCGATGTCCCCCTTTTCACTGTACTGGCGGTCAGCTTCCGCCTGCTTCTTGTCTTCCTCAATCTGGTACAGCTTGGCGCGCAGCATGTTCATGGCCTCCTCCTTGTTGCGAAGCTGGCTGCGTTCGTTCTGGCAGGCTACGATCACTCCGGAGGGAATGTGCGTGATGCGCACGGCGGTTTCCACCTTGTTCACATTCTGGCCGCCCTTGCCGCCGGAACGGTAGGTGTCCACCTTCAAATCCTTGTCCAGAATCTCAATACTGATGGAATCGGAAACCTCCGGCGTAGCGTCCAGGGAGGCAAAGGAAGTATGCCGCTTACCGGCGGAATCAAAGGGAGAAATGCGCACCAGGCGGTGGATGCCGCGTTCATTCTTCAAATAACCGTAAGCATACTCTCCATCCACCTTCAAGGTCACGGAACGGATGCCGGCGTCATCCCCGTCCGTGCTTTCCAGATAAGTCACGGAAAAGCCGCGGCGCTCACACCAGCGGATGTACATGCGCATCAGCATGGACGCCCAGTCACAGGCTTCCGTGCCGCCTGCCCCGGCGTGAATGGTCACATAACAGGAAGCCTGGTCCTGCGGGCCGTTCAACAAGGTCAGCAGCTCAAAATCCGCCAGGGACTTCTGCCATTTGGCAAACTCCTCCACGGCCTCCCGGCCCAGGTCGTCGTCATCCGCCTCCTGGGCCAATTCAATGGTAGCGTCAATATCCTCCAGACGGGATTTCAATGCGGAAAACGCCTCCATCCTGTGTTTCAGGGGATTCACTTCCGCCATCAGCGCCCGCGCGGCATTCTGGTCATCCCAGAAATCCGGAGCGCTCATGCGTTCGTCCAACTCGGCCACTCGTTGTTGAATGCCGTCCAGGTCAAAGATAGCTCCCGAGCTCGGAAAGACGGCTGTGCAAAACAGCCGTGTCGAGCGCCGAGAGATCTGCAGCGATATGGGGATCCATGCGCGGGAACCTATCACGAATCACCTGAACGGAAAAGGGCAAAATACCGATTCTCCCGGTCATTCTTTTTTCAAGGAAAATTTCTCATGGAGATACTCCATAAGATTCTGGCAAGGGACGTGAGGTCCTTGTTCCCGGCAGTGCGGCTATCGGAAAAAGCAGGGGAAAGGACATATCCCACAGCCTGAACGAATCACAGGGCCGTGTATGGAGGTATCCCGTCCTTCCCGGATAGCCGGCACCCAAAGCGCAACGGAGGCTTGGTCCAAATCCCGCCCGCCACCGGAACTAAAACCTATCCGGCAGAATCTTCCCCGGCCCCCTCAAAAGGCCGTATCCGGCAGGACTTGAGCTTTTCAATCTCCTCAAAGGTCATGATATGCTCAATCTGGCAGGCAACCTCATTGGCGCGTTCTTCCGGAAGAGCCAGTTCCTCCCTCAGGAAATCAAACAAAATACCGTGGCTGACAATGATTTTTCCCGCGATTCTGCGGCCCTGGGGCGTCAGCTTGACGGGAGCATACTGGGTGTACTCCACCAGCCCCATGTCCGCCAGCTGCTTGACGGCAGACGTGACGGAAGGCATCTTCACCTTAAGCATCTCTGCAATATCCCGCACCTGGGCCGTTCCGCTCTTTTCAGACAGTAGCCCGATGGCCTCCAGATAATCCTCATTGCTCTTGGTCAGCTCCAACATGGTATAAGAGAACAGTTAATCCCTTAGGCGGAACTAACTCAAGACTTTTTCCATCCTAATTTGGAATGAGAAAAAAAACCGCCGCGAATATCACTATTCGCGGCGGTTAAATCAATCAGTGAATTACGTAGATAAGCTTACTTCTCTTCAGAAGGGCTCCATTCTTCGTTTTCACGGGTAGCCAGGTTGAAGGCGTGTTCCAGGCCCACCATGTCGCTGCTCGGGCGGAGAGCTTCAAAGGAGGCGGTTTCACGGCGGAGCTGCTCGGTGTCGTAATTGACGGCCTTGATGGAAAGGCCGATGCGGCGTTCGATGCTGTCCACCTTGATCACGCGGGCGGTGATTTCATCACCCACCTTGATCACATCCTTCACGCGTTCCACGTGGTCTTCGCTAAGCTGGGAGATGTGAATCAGGCCGTCGATGTCCCCGTTCAGGTTCACAAAGGCGCCGAAGCTGGCGATCTTGGCCACCTGGCCGGTCACCATGTCACCCACCTTGAAGCGGTCGTTGATGGATTCCCACGGATCAGACTCAAGCTGCTTGATGCCAAGGGAGACACGCTGGTCTTCCTTCTTGATTTCCAGAACGATGGCTTCCACTTCGTCGCCCTTCTTGAGGACTTCGGAGGGGTGGTTGATCTTGCGGGTCCAGCTCATGTCGGACACGTGGATCATGCCGTCGATGCCTTCTTCCAGACCCACAAAGGCGCCGTAGGGAGTAAGGTTGCGGACCTGGCCCTTGATAACGGTGCCGATCGGGAAGCGGGATTCGATATCCGCCCAGGGATTGTCTTCCAGCTGGCGAACGCCGAGGGAGATTTTCTGTTCCTTCACGGAAATGGAAAGCACCACGGCTTCGATTTCCTGGTCCAGCTTCAGCACGTCGCTCGGACGGGTGATTCTCTTGACCCAGGACAGTTCAGAAACGTGCACCAGGCCTTCCACGCCCTTTTCCAGCTCCACGAAGGCGCCGTAAGGCAGAAGCTTGGTCACGCGGCCCTTGACATGGGAATTGATCGGGTACTTGCGTTCGATGTCCGCCCAGGGATTGTCCGTCATCTGCTTCAGGCCCAGGGAAACGCGTTCCTTTTCGCGGTCCACTTCCAGAATCACGACTTCCAGGGACTGGCCGATGTGGAGCATTTCGCTCGGGTGGTTCACGCGGCCCCAGCTCATATCCGTGATATGAAGCAGGCCGTCCATGCCGCGGAGGTCGACAAAGGCGCCGAAGTCCGTGATGTTCTTCACGAGGCCTTCCACCTTGTCGCCTTCCTTGACGGTTTCAAGGAAGCGCTGGCGCTGGTCGGCGCGTTCGGCTTCGATCACTTCGCGGCGGGAAAGGACGATGTTCTTGCGGTCGTCGTTCACCTTGACGATCTTGAATTCGTAAACCTTGCCCACGTATTCGTTCAGGTCGCGCGGGGGAATGATATCCACCTGGGAACCGGGAAGGAAGGCTTCCACGCCAACGTTGACCATGAGGCCACCCTTGACGACGCTCTTCACTTTACCCTTGACCAGGCCGCCATCGCGGTACACGCCCACGATCTTATCCCAGTTCTGCTTATGGGCGGCCTTTTCCTTGGAAAGGACGACGATGCCTTCGTCGTTTTCGAGGCGTTCCAGAAGGACCTCGATCTGGTCCCCCACTTCGATTTCCTCGTCTTCAAACTCGGAAATGGAAATAGCGCCTTCGGACTTGTAGCCGATGTCCACCAAAACGACTTGGGGACGGATTTCCTGGATGGTTCCGGTAACGATGGAACCTTCACGCAATTCGCGGAACTTGCTGTCAATAAGTTCCGCCAGTTCAGTTGTGCTCATTTAAATGGTTGATGAGTTAGTATTGCCGATTTTTCTCATGGCCCCTTATTGGCCGGCGGGCAATCGGGGCGCCTTCCCCCGCCGGGCGAAAAATCGGTTGCCTTCAATACCAGTTTCACGCAAGAACTCAAGGCTTTTCTTGAAAAACTCCTTCCGATTTTTTTACGGCCCTGCGGCGCCCCGACGGATGGCGGCAAAAACAAGCGCACAAAAACCTTGTAGCCCTCCCTCCCCATGTTAAATTCCGGCTAATGGGAAAATGCGGAACATCCGCATCCGTCAACCACTCCCGCCGCAAAGCCATGAAAAAAATCATCCTGTCCCTCCTCGCCGCCGGGCTGTCCTCCACAGCCCTTCTTCACGCCGCGGAAACCGTCAAACTGGACAAGCCGGACCTGGAACGGGGAGCGCCCGTTATGAAAGCCCTGTCCGACCGCCAATCCATCCGGAGCTTCTCTGAAAAAATGCTCTCCCAAAAAGATCTGTCAGACCTGCTCTGGGCCGCCAACGGAATCAACCGCCAGGAATCCGGCAAGCGTACCGCCCCGTCCGCCATGAACCGGCAGGACGTCAAAATTTACGTATGCACGAAAGACGCCTCCTACCTCTATGACCACAAGGCCCACGCCATGGTCCCCGTAAGCGACGGGGACGCGCGCCCGGCGGACGCGCCCGTTTGCCTGGTTCTTGTGACGGACACGGCGGAACCCTGGGCAGCCATGGACGCTGGCATCGTTTCCCAGAACATCTCCCTGTTCTGCTCCGGAACGGGACTGGCTACCTACCCACGGGCCAGCATGAACAAGGAGGCCCTGGCAAAAGCCCTGAAACTGGCCTCCCCCCAAACGCCCATGCTCTGCCATCCGGTAGGGTATAAAAAATAACAACTTCCGGTTCCATCCTTTGGATGGGCCGGAAAAGGGGCCATCCGGAACCGGAAATGAATTCCGCAACAGGCGGAATCAGGGCTCCGGCAGAATATCCACATAAATGCCGGGAGAGCTCCCTTCAATGGGCATCGCGCCTACCGTCCGGGCATAAAAATCGGCCGGCCCTACCCCGCCGATGATGCCGTAGGCATGCCCCATCTCACGGAGTGCGTTCAATGCGGAAACCAGCAAAACCTTGCCCACGCCGCTCTTGCGCGCCTCCTCCGCAACCCCCATGGGGCCAAGAAAACCGCGCGCCGTCACGTCATAGCAGGCAAAGCCAAGAATCTTCTTCTCCCGTGTGGCAATATAACAGGAAATGGGCTGGCGGCAGAATGCAGTCTTCGTTTCACTCACCCACTTGGGAGAAAAATTCCGGCCTACCCATCCAGCCACCAAATGGCGTTCATAAGCCCCCGGCCGCCGGATCAAAATGCCGTCCTTCTCCAGCTTCCGCAGCTCTTCTTCAATATCGGGCAAATCATACAGCCGTACCAGCATATCCATCATAACCCCGGCACCGTATCACAACCAAGTGCCGCGGCGAATAAAAAAAACTGGACAAACCCTCCTTTCAACCGTAGACTTCGCCGCACCACAAACAACGAGCTGTAGCGCAGGCTGGTAGCGCGCTTCGTTCGGGACGAAGAGGTCGCAGGTTCGAATCCTGTCAGCTCGACCATATTTCCCCATTGCAAGACCTTGTAATTCATTCATGTTACAAGGTCTTTCTCTTTTCCGACTTGTGTATTCCGCGACCTTGTTGATAAACTTTCCTGCCCCCGTACTTTTACTTGAACACCAGCTTGAGCCCTCTCTCCTGCGGTTCCATGCACAACAGCATTATCTTGTTCGTACGGAGAGATATGCACAGGAAAAGCAGCCTATCCATTCCGGAAATTTAATAGCCCCCGGCGCTCTGACGACTTGCGACATGGCTTTTATTCAAGGCCAGGCACCTGGCATGGGACTTTATCAGTCATCCGTCAAATTCCCATTGCCCAGAGCCTGCTTCTTTTTCTAAAATACAGGTAATGAGTGAATACTTCCTGAAACTCCCCGGCGATTCCCAGCCGAGAGCCTATTCCGAATATGAAGTCCGTGAATTTCTGGGACAGGGCGTGATCGACTCAACAACGCTCACCTGGAAACAGGGCATGGATGGATGGCAGCCTGTGGACCAGGTTCTGCCGTCAATGTCCCCCGTCCGGAAAGAATTGCAGGAGGCAGAAGAGGAAAACCAGCCAGCGGAACAGGAATACCGTTTGCGTTATCCTCTGGCCGGGCTTGCCAAATTATCCATCCTGGCGTGCTTCGTGCTGCTGCCTTTCATGCTCTGGAGCAGCTGGATTGTTTTCTCCAACAACGTCACCAATTATGAGGAAATCCAGATGCTCATCCAGCAGAACATGGCTCACCTGCCGTCCTTCGCGGTTCCGCTGGTTTTCCTTTTCAGCATCCTGTTCATTCCTTCCCTGCTCATCCAGTTGATCTGGCTGTACCGGGCATCCGCCAATGTCCAGGGCTTCCAAATTCCGGGGCTGCGGTTCACGCCATTCCTGAGCGTCCTCCTGAGCTGCATGCCGGTAGTCGGCATGGTGCTCAATGCCCTGATCCTTCAGGAATTATACCGGGCTTCAAAGAATCCGGCGGCATGGATGCTGCAAGCCCCCTCCCGGTCGCTGCGGCTGTATCTGCTCGTTACCACGGCTTTGACCCTGTGCGCGCTCTTCCCCTTTGGGGCGGAACATTACCTGACGGCATTTCTGGTGATCGGCTCGCTGATGACGGCGGCCAGCATTCTGTGGCTGGTCTGCGTCCTGCAAATCACCAGGAAGCAGCAGGAGCTGGTCTCCAAAAATCCGGACACACGCTCCTGACGGGGAAAACGCCGGGGTTAGCGGTCTCCCTTTTCCTCCGTGTCCGGACGGTCGTCCGGAAGGATTTTATCCAGCGCTTCCATACTATTGTCCTTGTACAGGTTCTCCAGCAGCTTTTCCCATCCCGCCGCCATTTGAACCTGTTTCAGGGCAATAACGGGATCAGGCATCATCATTTCCGGGGAGGGAGCGTATCGTTTCAATACTTCATCCGGATTGATCCGGTTGAACGTCGTTTTTCCATAGCCCGGCATTCCCGCTTCATGGGCGATGGATTCAATCATCTCAAAATGCAGATGCGCCAGATAATTGCCGTGCGCCGTTCCGACCGTGCCGATCTGCTCTCCGCGCCCCACCAGCGCCCCCAAAGGAATGTCGCTGACGGTTTTCAAATGAGCGTACAGGCTCTGCACAAAACGCCCGTCCGGCAGGCGGTGGAGCAGGACGACGACATTGCCCCAGTCCGGCGAAGGCTCTCCCGCGTAAATCAATAACCCGCGTCCGGCGGCCCTCACGGGCAGTCCCTCATCCGTGTTCTCGCCACCAATCCCATTCAAATCCTGTCCGGTATGCCTCCCTCCACGGGCGGCATTCATATCACCCAGTCCCTGGGCAACATAGGTAAAGGCGCCATTTTCATCTCCGAGAGGGGACGTGAACGCATCCGCCAGCGGAGCCTTTGCCAGCTCCTGGGGCGTCAGCAAAATCATCCGGTAATCCACAGGCACCGGAGCAGACCGGGGAACATCCTCATCATAAATATTATGGCGCATCCCGGCATCCGGAGAGGCGGCATGGCTGGTTTTATACCAGGCAAACGCCGTAATCAGGATGCAGGCCGTTCCCAGAAGGCCCAGAATGACGCGGGATGTCGTCTTGTCTATCATCGTGCCGACTTTATATCCAATGAGCCGGATTTACAATCACAAGATGGTCAGTCCAGCGTCTCCGGAAACTTTTCCGTCCACAATTCGCGCGCCGCACGGATATCCTCCGCGGAAGCGCGTCCGGAGAGTTCCCAGACGAGCGGAACTCCATGCGGGAAAAAAGGCAGCAGGCGTTCAAACGGCACTCCGCCGCCCAGCAGGGGAACCTGGTGGTCCCGCGACGGCCACTTGACGTCGTTTACATGCCCACCTATCAAATGGGAAGACATCCTGCGGAGAAATTGTTCATGATTCAATATAAGGAGATTGTGCTTCCTTTGAATATGACCGAAGTCATGCCAGTACCCGATGAAGGGATTTTCCCCAAATTCCTGCATCAGCAGGCCCATTTCATCCTCGCTGGGAACCTGTTCATAATGGCTGCGCCCTTCAATGCCCAGCTTTACGCCAAGTTCCGCAGCATGGGGCAGAAGCTGCCGGATGGCCTCACGGGCACGTTCCAGATAAACGGGAGCAAGCCGGTTGCGGCGGCGCACAAACTCTCCCTTGGTTCCGGCAAATGACTCCGTTTCCACCATTCCCTGACGCGCCAGGCTCTGCAAATGAGCCGTATCCGTACGCTTCACCAGAGGTTCCACCGTCCCCATGTGCAGCACAATGTATCCGGCGCCCAGGGCGGCCCCCTGCTCCATGGATTTTTTCGTCAGCTCAATCGCCTTGGCGCGCACCTGCGGCAAATCTGCGGTAAACGGCCTGCTGTCCGGAGCGTCCCCCACCTCGTCGATGGGTGCCGGGAAATAATTATGGACCCCGGCCACCTGAACCTTTCCGGCTTCCACCGCCCTCATGATGCCGGGCAGAAGGGAAAGCTTGATGCCGTGGGAAAGTTCCACATGGTCAAATCCCAGGGAGAGGATTTCATCAATCATCTCTTCCCCGTCCTGGTGGCGGTGGGAGTTCCAGCATGTAGAAAATACCAGCATAGGCAACGGTCAACTGTTATGAACTGATGGAGCCGGGTTCCGTATAGGAATCCTTCATCCATTCCCTGACGGCGGCAGTCATGCTGCCGGCCACATCCGCTCGCGGTTTGACGAAGGCCGGGACAAACCACGGGAACGCCCCCACCAGGTCATGAATCACCACCACGTCCCCGTCACACGTATGCGCGCCGGAACCGATGCCCAGCGTGGGAATGGGGGAATGCACGGTAATCTGGCGGGCCGCATGAGGCGTCACGCCCTCCACGACCACAGCGCAGGCGCCCGCCTCCGCCACGGCTTCCACATCCTTTACCAGGGCTTCCTCCTCAGCGGAGGATTTCCCTTTGATTTTATATCCGCCTTCCTCCAGCACCTTTTGCGGCAAGAGGCCGATATGCCCTACCACGGGAATGCCGGCATCCACCTGTCTCTTATACACATCTCCGAGCCCACGAGACCG
>ENA-OZBF01000896-OZBF01000896.1-human-gut-metagenome-genome-assembly--contig:-NODE-896-length-12043-cov-5.692359_pt1 | contig 12043 bp, 13 predicted proteins | sample MGYA00243980_ERZ653522 | MGnify/ENA primary metagenome ERZ653522 (study PRJEB26926, sample SAMN06165106) | human gut metagenome | biome: ENVO:00009003; feature: ENVO:2100002; material: ENVO:00002003...
ACATGGATCTCGCCGCCCTGCAGCACCCGGGCAAACACGCCCTCCCGGGGCATGATGCACTCGCCGGTCTTCTGCTTGATGACGCAGTCGTTGTGGCACTCTTTGCCGATCTGGGTCATTTCCAGCACCACGTCCCCGATGGCGAAGCGGCTGGTCACGGGCAGATTGCGGAAATCGTAGCCCTCCACCACCAGATTCTCGCCAAAGGCACCGTAGTCCACCCAGATCTTCTTGCGGAAGTTCTCGATCTTTTCGGCACTCAGCAGGCTGACCTGACGGTGCCAGTTCCCGCCGTGGGCATCGGTCTCAATGCCCCATTCCGGGGTCAGGCGTGCGCTTTCCACTTCGGTCTTGACCGTGCCCCGCTGGGGGCTGGTGCAGATCGCCAGAAGTTTTCCCATAGATTTATCCTCCAATTCGGTACATACCCCGGGTCGCGGGGATGTCCTGTTTCAATTCAAAATGATGTTCCTGGGGCTTTTCCCAGATGGTGGTACGGATGGCAGTCAGCAGCGCTTCGTCAGACGCGCCGCTGCGCAGCAGGGCTTTCAGGTCACATCCGGCCTCACTGGCAAGGCAGGGGCGCAGAAAGCCCTGACTGGTCAGCCGCACCCGGTTGCAGGAGGCGCAGAACTTGCCATGGACAGCGGCAATGAAGCCGATGTCCCCTTTCCAGCCCGGCACGGTGTAATAGACCGCCGGGCCGTCGCCCAGCGCGGCACATGCTGCCCCGGGCAGCGGGGCCAGCTCCGGCCAGCGCCTGCGGAAGCGGGCCAGCAGCTCCGGGCCGGAGATACAGGGCATGGCCGCCCCGTAGCCGATGGGCATCATCTCGATGAACCGCACCTGTAACGGGCGGCTCTCGGCGAGGGCGGCCAGGTCTTCCAATTCACCCTCGTTCACGCCCACCTGCGGCACACAGTTCAGTTTGACAGGGATGCCGCTGTCCAGTGCGGCGCGGATGCCCTCCATGACGTGCTCGAACTCGTCCCGGGCCGTGATGCTTTGGAACACCTCGGGGCGCAGAGTGTCGAGGCTGATGTTCACGCTGTCAAGGCCAGCCGCCAGCAGGGCGGGCAGCTGCTGCGCCAGCAGGATGCCGTTTGTGGTCATGGTGACTTTGCGGATGCCGGGGATGGATTTCAGGCCCGCCACCAGCTGGTCTACGCCCTTGCGCACCAGCGGCTCTCCGCCGGTGACGCGGACGGTATCGACGCCGCACCGGGCAAACAGGGCCGCCAGACGCAGGAACTCTTCGTAGGTGAGCACGGCTTCCCGTTCCAGCTTTTCCACGCCGTCGGGCATACAGTAGCGGCAGCGCAGGTTGCACAGATCGGTGACGGACAGGCGCAGATAGTGGATATTGCGCTGGGCAGAATCAAACATAGCCGCCCTCCGCCCGGATGTAGTGGCCGCTCTTGCCGCCGGTCTTCTCGACGAGATGGATCTCGCCCAGCTCCATGCCCTTATCGACGGCCTTACACATATCGTAGATGGTGAGCAGGGCGGTGGAAACGCCCGTCAGGGCCTCCATCTCCACGCCGGTGACGCCCGCCGTCTTGACGGTGCAGAGCGCCTCCACAGCCTGCCGCTCGGGCAGGAGCCTGAAGTCCACGCTCACTTTCGTCAGCGGCAGCGGATGGCACAGCGGGATGAGTTCGCTGGTGCGCTTGGTGGCCATGATGCCGGCAATGCGGGCCACGCCCAGCACATCGCCTTTCTTCACGGTACCGCTCTCCACGGCGGCGAATGCCTCGGCGTTCATGGTGATGAGGCCGTGGGCGGTGGCCTCCCGGAAGGTGACGGTCTTCTCGCTCACATCCACCATCACGGCGTTGCCGGAGGCATCAAAGTGGGTCAATTTGTTGTCAGTCATAGAATGAAACCTCTCAGCAATGCCCAAATCCGCAGTTGGGCCAGTGGCACTCGGCGCAGCCAAGGCACAGGCCACCCTCGCCCAGACGGGCAATATCTTCGGCGGTGATGGCATCGTCGGCCAGCAGACGGGGCAGCAGCAGGTCAAAGATGGTGCGCTTGGCGTACATGACGCAGCCGGGCAGACCGCAGACCGGCACACCGTCCAGATAGCTCACGAGGAACATGGCACCCGGCAGCACCGGTGCGCCGTAGGTGACGATGTCCGCGCCGGTATTCCTGATGGCCAGCGGGGTGCGGTCGTCGGGGTCCACGCTCATGCCGCCGGTGGTGAAGATGAGCTCACAGCCCGCCTCTTTCGCTTCCAGAATGGCGGTCGTGATGCCCGCCGGGTCGTCGTCGCAGACCTTGTGGAAGGTCATCTCACAGCCGTACTCGGCCAGCTTGCCCACGAGGATAGGCGTGAACTTATCCTCGATGCGGCCCTTGAACACCTCGCTGCCGGTGGTGATGACGGCAAACTTCTTGGCCTGCATGGGCAGCACGTTCAGGATAGGCTCACTGCCTGCGGCAGCCTGCATGGCGTCCATCTTCTCCTGTTCGATGACCAGCGGGATGATGCGGGTACCGGCCAGTTTCTGGCCCTTTTTCACGGGCAGATCGCCGTGGATGGTGGCGATCATCATCTGGGGCGTGCGGTTCACGGCCAGCAGGGCTTCGCGGTTGATTTTCAGCAGGCCGTCGCAGTCGGCGATGAGCTCGATTTTTCCCTCTTTCGGCTCGGTGCCGTGGATGTTCTTGCCCGCAGCGGCCTTGTACAGCAGCGCGGCGGCTTCGTCCTCGTGGAGGATGCCGGGCTTTTTCTCCCAGACGTAGAGGTTTTCTTTGCCGATGGAGAGCAGCACGGGGATGTCCTCGGGCCGGATGATATGGCCCTTGCGGAAACGTGCGCCCTTGAACTCGCCGGGAATGATTTGGGTAATGTCGTGGCAGAGCACCTGGCCTGCCGCGTCTTCGGTACGAATCAGTTTCATATCTGTCTTCTCCTTACAGGCCCGGCATCTGGGCAACGAGCCAGTCGGCCAGAGCCTGCTCATCTTCCAATCCAAAATCTGCCCCCGGAATGTCTCCCACCACCGCCAGCGGCTGGAAAGACACCGGTGTGTCCGAAATTTCTTTGCGGACAACTTCGATTTTCGGCCAGCCGCTGTCCTTGAAGCCTTCCAGCAGCACCAGATCATAGCCGTGGCGCTCGAAGAGCGCCAGCAAGTCCTGCTCCGTCAGGCGGAACATCTCGGTCAGCAGATAGCGCTGGCCGGAGTAGACCGCCACCCCCTCGGCCCCCGCTTCCCGCAGGCGGTAGCTGTCGGTGCCGGGGACATCGGGAGTGAAATCATGGCCGTCGTGCTTGATAATGCCCACTTTCAGCCCCCGGCTGCGCAGGGCAGGCAGAAGCTTTTCCAGCAGCGTCGTCTTGCCGCTGTTGTGCAGGCCGCTGACGGCCAGCACCGCCGGGCGCTTGAGTTCGATCTCCTGGGCCAGAGCCTCTTTCTGTTCACTGTACAAAACTGAGCACCTCCACTTCTTCGCCCGGAGTCACCGGGCCGCTGCCCGCAGGCAGTTCAACGAGACAGTTGCAGCCGATCATGGCAGAAAGGCTGCCGGACGAGTGGGCTTCGGCGTTGCCCTCGCCGGGGATGGTCACGCTGCCGCCCATGGCCTTTGCCCGCAGATAGCGGTTCCCCTTGCTGGGCTTCGAGAAGCCCGTGGTCAGGGTGCGGGTGGTGCGGGGAAGAAGGCAGCTTTCCTCACAGCGCCCCGCCGCCCGCAAAAGAGCCGGGACGGCGTATTGTTCCAGCGTAGCGGCGGCGGCAAAGGGGTTGCCGGACAGGCAGAACACCAGCTTGCCGCCCACTTTCCCGGCCAGCATGGGGCTTCCGGGCTTCTGGGCCACGCCTGCAAAGAGGATGTCCGCATTCAGCTGTTCCAGCACAGCGGGCAGATAGTCTTTCTGCCCCACCGAGACGCCGCCGCTGGTGATGACGGCATCGCACTCCGCCAGCAGTTCCCGCATCTCACGGGCGATCTCCTCCGGGTCGTCGGAGCAGTGCCGACGTTTTACCACAAAGCCCAGCTGCCGCAGGCGGGCGGCGTTCTGGACGCCGTTGGCGTCGTAAATTTTGCCGGGCGTCCAAGCCTCGCCCGGAGCTAAAAGCTCGCTTCCTGTGGCCAGAACGCCCACGGTCAGCGTCTTGTAAACGGGGACTTCAGCGTATCCCTGCCCGGCCAGCACGCCGAGATGGGCGGGGGAGAGTACCGTACCGGCTTCGGCGATGACAGCACCGGCGGCGATGTCTCCGCCCCGGAATACCACGTTCTGCTGGGGCTTCATGGCGGCATAGAGCTGTACCATCTCCTCGCCGCTGTCGGTCAGCTCCTGCATCAGCACACAGTCTGCGCCCTCGGGCAGGGGTGCGCCGGTCATGATGCGGGCCGCACAGCCAGCAGGCAGAGGCGAAGCGGGGGCATCTCCGGCGTAGAGCTTCATGGTCACGGGCAGGGTGACGGGTGTTTCGCGGCTGGCACCGGCGGCGTCGGCGCTGTGCAGGGCGTAGCCGTCGAAGGGGCTGCGGTCAAAGGGCGGCTGGTCCATCCGGGCCGAAAGCGTCCCGGCGGCAATGCGGCCGTCCGCTTCGTCCAGCGGGACGGTCTCCGTCTCCGGCCTCGGCAGAGCCGCAGCGGCATCCAGCACGCGGCGCAGCGCCTCAGAGGGCGCACAGAAAGGCTGTTTCATAAAAATCCTCCAAATGCCCGACCACACCCGGCCTGCTATGGCTCAGGCGGGGCGCAGCGGGGATTCATATAAAAAGGCAGGTTAAAAAGAAGCGGAGACGTCTTGATGAAAAATCAAAACGCCTCCGCAGAATATCCGCACATTCCGGCAAAGGGCAGCTTGCAGGCTGCCATGCCGATGGCTGTTCTCCGCTCCCTGCCGCCCTTGCAGTGGCGGCAGAGCATGGAAAGCCCCTGTGTGGATGGGAGGAGTTCTTTTTTTCAAATTGCAGCGTTTCTTCTGCGGGAAGGCGGCGGGGTTTCCCCCTCCACCCTTGAATGCCGGCTTATATAGCCCTTAGCATTGCGGCGCGGTGTCATGCCCGACGGTTTAGACACCTTTGCTCAAAGAAGCTCGTATACCCTATTTGATTGTGTGGGATGCTTTAGTCGGTCCACTCGTCCACGTCGCTGATGGCTTTTGCGTAGCGGCGGGTGAGGTGCCTGGTGGAGAAGAGGAACCGCTCGTTCTGGTTGTTGGTCAGCTCCTCGATGTCGGCGTACTCCGGCTTGCCCTGCATGGACTGCCACGTCTGCTCGATGGCTTCCTGTGTCAGATCGTAGGGCGAGCGGCGGAAGTACCGCAGCGGGGTGGCGCTGGGGTAGACGCGGGCGTTGAACCGCACCATCTCGGCCACCATGGCGCAGAGGTCCTTGTCCTCGATGAGCTGCGCGATCATGGCGTAGTTGTCGCTCATGTTGGCGCTGGAGTAGTAGTAGGCATCCTTTGCGCCGGCGCGGGACACGATGTCTGCGCACTGGGGGTCTTCCGGCATCTGGGCCAGGAGTTCATCGGCGTTTTCCACCTCACTCACCAGCAGGGCGTGGGATGTGACCAGCGCCGCCGCCGAGCGGGAGCGGATGTAACCCGCCAGCTCCTGTGCCGGGGTAAGCTTGGGCAGCTCCGGTGCGGTGACGGTGGGCTGGTCGGCGTAGGGGTCGCCCTCTGCCTCCGGCGCAGCGGCCAGAAAATCCAGCAGCTGGGGCTTTTCGGCGGCGTCTGGTGTAGCCGTCTCTTCGAGAGCGGGCTGTGCCTCGGCCTGCTTTGCGGCCAGAGCATCCGTCTCCTTCTGCACAGCGGCAATGACGTCCTCGCCGAGCTTTGCGGCGCTGCCGTCGAACATACTGCCCGTTTCCTTCAGGCGGCGGGCAGTCTCGCTGGCTGCGTCGATGTCAAAGACCTCGGCCTTCGGCTTCTTTTTCGCGGCCATCTCTGCCTTTTGCAGGTCGAGGATGACCTGCTCAGGGTCGGAGGCGGCGTCCACCGTGGTGGTATAACCGGGTTTGCGTCTGCCAAACAGCATGATAGTTCCTCTCGTTTCTGTGAAGTTGTTTTTGTAAGCAGAGTGCATCGAACGGCGAGGATTTTTGCCCGCAGACAAGGCGATTTTCCGCAGCAATCCTGACGGATTGCAAGGAAAAGCAACGCCGTATGCGGGCAAAAAGACCGTTCGGGCGGTGTGCAATGCTTATGAAAACGGCTTCTTAATTACTGGGCTGCGGCCTCGCTGGCAGCAGTCTCCCCGGCGGGAGTCTGGTCGTAGATGCCGCGTGCTTCCAGATCGTCGGCCATGTCGCCGAGGTCGAACTTCTCCAGCGTCTCGCGGGTCGGCACACCGGTGGTCTTGTCCCAGCCGAAGATGTCATAGAACAGGTCTTTTGCCTTCTCCATGTCGGCGCGGTCCAGCTTGGTGGTGCCTTCCTCGAATGCCTTGAAGTCGGGTTCCTTGTCGAAGACCCAGTCGCAGATGGCGTCGTGCTCCTGACGGAGGTTTGCGCTGCCGCAGTTCTTCTGGAAGCTGATGGCGGTCATGGCGCGCAGCATCTGGGTGATGCGCTCGCCTGCCTCCTGCAGACCGGCCTGGGTGTAGGTCTCGCCGGTGACGGCGGTCATGAAATCTGCCTGCAGGTCCAGGTCGCCGTGGTAGGCCCGCTCCTTGGAGGGAGACTGGGTCATGGGCCACATCCAGTTGCAGAGGGTGGCAGAGTCGTGGAAGTTCTTGTCGTTGACGCAGTAAGCGGCCAGCTTTGCCTTGTTTTCGTTGATGGGCGTGTAGGCCTTGGCCTTGTCGTAGCAGCCCTCGCCGAAGAAGTCCTCCATGACCTTCTTGGTCACCTCGTAGGGTGCGCCGGAACCGGTCTCGCAGACGATCTCGTGGATCATGCAGTCTCTATTATACACCAGATTGTACAGCATGCCAACCTGCCATGCCTCTGCGGGGCCGTGGTGGTTGGGGAAGCCGTTGTACATCAGGTTGGAGTTGGTGGCACCGTCGGTGCGGTCCAGCCAGCTCTTGGGCAGGCCGAACTTTTCCATCATGGCCAGCGTACCCTTTGCGATGACGGACAGGTCGCCCTCACCGTAAGCCATGCGGCGGATGAGCTCCACCTCCCAGCGGGGGTCACCGGCCTTTTCCCATGCCCAGGGCAGGGAGTCGTACTCGGCCTCGCTGATGTACTTGGTGGCCTCCTCACGGGGCATCCGCAGGATCCACAACAGGTCACGGTTCAGGTTGCCGTAGTTGTCCCACAGGCCCATGTCATCGACGGCATGAGACCATGCCAGGTTGATGACCATGGTGCCGTCGCCCTCGTACTTGAAGTCGTGGACGCCGTCCGGGTAGACGCGGGTGCCGTACAGCACGGGCATACAGGTGTTGGAGTTGTGGGTGGGAAGGTCGTAATCGGCCAGCGGGTCTACATCATACTCGGTGTAGCAGCGGATGGGGCAGGAGGAGCAGCCGCCGTTCTTCACGGTGTACTCCGCAGCCGGTGCGCCGAAGTCGAAGTAGCCCTTGAAGCAGCGCAGCGCGATCTTGTTGATGTCGTTGTAGGGCTGCTCGCCGGTATCCACGGGGCCGCCAGGAGCCTTTTTCCACATACGGCCCGGTGCGCCGGACCAGCGGTTCTTGCCGGAGGTGGCGCTGTACTCTGCCCAGCTCTGGGGCTGTGCGGGCACGTTGTGGTTGTTGTTGCCGCCGATCAGGTTGCCCATCATGTAGTTGGACAGCTCCAGCACCTTCTTGGGGTCGGCCACCTTGACGCTGCCGGTGCCGCGGATGGCCAGACCCTTCAGTTTCTTGTTGCCCATGGCAGCGCCCAGACCGGCGCCGCCGGAGTTGCCAAAGCTGGTGTTCAGGGTGGAGTAGTCCACCAGATTCTCACCGGCAGGGCCGATGGAAGCGGTCTCGAACTCACGGCCGTTCTGCTCCACCATCCACTTGTTGGCCGCGAACGTACCCTTGCCCCAGATGTCAGAAGCGTCCTCGAGGGAGACTTCGTCGTCCTCGATGCGCAGGTAGACGGGCTTTGCGGAGATGCCGGTGATGACGATGCCGTCCCAGCCCGCATACTTCAGCATGGGGCCGATGTGGCCGCCCATGTGGGCGTCGATGATGGAGCTGCCCTTGGACCAGGTAGAGCGGAAGGTGACGTTCATGCGGCCGGAGCAGGGCACGCCGGCACCGGTCAGGGGGCCGACGCCGAAGATGACCTGTGCCTTCTCGTCGTAGGGGTCGAGGTCCATGGGAGCTTCCTCATACATGATGCGGTAGGCCATGCCCATACCGCCGATATACTTATGGTACTTTGCGTCATCCTGCGTGGTGATCTCGCCGGTGGTCAGGTCAACGCGCAGGATCTTGCCTGCCCAGCCATAACTTTCAGCCATTGTTGTTCCTCCTCCTTACAGGTCCATGTAGGCAGCCTGTGCTGCGCTGGTGACGGCATCCCAGTCCACGATGGACAGAGCACCGGACGGGCAGCCTGCCACGCAGGCACCGCAGGCGATGCACTTGGACGACTTGCCGGTCTCGGGGTTGACGGTGGGCATATGCCAGGGGCAGGCCTCGTGGCAGGCGCCGCAGCCGATGCACTTGTCGGTGTCCACCACACGGATGCCCTGGGCATTGGTGGTGATGGCCTTCTGGGGGCAGGCGTTGCCGCAGGCGGGGCCCTCGCACTGGCGGCAGGTATCCGGGAAGTAGACAAAGCAGTTGTCGTTGCCGGACAGCAGGCCGTTGCCGGCACCGTCCAGATTCAGACGGCGCTGGATCTTCACGCGGCTGATGTAAGAGGAGCACACACCATCGTTGGTCAGCGTGCAGTTGATCTCGCAGCGCTGGCAGCCGGTACACAGGTCGGCGTTGACCACCAGAAGGCCCTGGGGCAGCGCCCAGGTAGCCACTGCGCCGCTGTCCACCTGCTTCTGCGAGCAGCCGAAGAGGGACAGCATGGATGCGGAGAGGGTGAGCCCTGCAAGGCTCTTGCCCGAGATCTTCATAAATTGACGGCGGGTCATGTCAGCCGTCAGAAAATCAGTTTTTGCCATAGGTTCCATTCCTCCGTTGAGGTCACTCTGCGCGGAGCACCTCAGTTACATAGAAATACGAGTTGTTGACGATGTTGGTGACGGCGGTCGAGGTGATGGTCGCGCCGGAAAGGGCGTCCACCTCGGTCAGGTCTGCGCTGACAGCACCGGCACTGGTCTGCCCGGTGGTCAGTTCGGCCTGTGCCAGCTGATAAGCGGCCTGCTTTTCTGCGGACCAGTCCGCATAGGGCAGAGCCTGCTCCTCACCGTCCTGCGCACTCTTGCTCAGACCGGCGGCGTAGAGCTTGCGGCGTGCCACAGCCTCGGCGCTGGAATCCAGCGGCGGGGCCAGCTCATCAGCCAGAGGCTCGCCGTTCAGTGCCGAGAGGGTCAGACCTGCTGCGTACATCCTGCGGGTGGCCTCGGCCTCGGGAGAGGTGTCGGACACGTTCCACTGCGCGGGGTCAAAATCCTCCGCAGCAGCGGGCTGCTCCTCCGCCGCACCGGCAGCGGCATAGGCGGCACCGGTCAGGGGGTCGGTCACAGTATAGCTTTTGCCTGCCAGCGTAAAGGGAGCTGCGCCCTGATACTGGGACGTGAACTCCGGGTTGACACACTGGCCGCCGAGGCTGTCCGTCTCTGCCTGCGAGAGGATCTCGACAGCGGAAACATTGCCCTCGGCGTCAAGGGTCACGGCAGCCTGCACATCGCTCTGGAAGCCCTTCTGAGAGCCCTCCACGCGATAGCTGCCGTTGTCGAGCTGGTACACTGCGCTGATGCCGTAGGCGGCTGCATCCGCCTCCGACACCTGCAGCAGGGTACCTGCAACCGTGGTGCGCGCGTGCTGCATTGCGATAAGACCTACCGCCATTGCGACTGTCGCAGCGCCCATGGCCGCATAACCCGGCAGCCGCTTGCGCCACAGCGAAACGGGCGCAAACGGGTTGGTTGCCTGCTTCATGTTATCACCTGCCTGATTTTTGGTTGTCCGGGAAAACTCCCAAACACGAAAATGACCGCTCTGCCTGCTGCAACAAGCGGAGCGGTCTCTTCGTTAATATATTATCACTCAGGCCGGAAGTAAGTCAACGCGAACTGTAAGCGTTCTTTGTTTTGTAACTTTTATTTTGTACGTTCCTTCAAAGTTAAGGGGTGTTTCCGGCCGCACACGAATTGCAGGCCGTATTCTGCGGCCAGCTCCAGCGACTGGACGGTGGGCATGGTCTTGCTGACCAGTGCCGGAACGCCGGCCCGGATGGCTTTGCGCACCATATCCATCGGTACGCGGCCGCTGGTGTAGAGCACGCATTCGCTGAGGGGGACACCGGCCAGAAGCACGTTGCCCACGGCCTTGTCCAGCGCATTGTGGCGTCCGATGTCCTCGCAGGCACAGAGAATGCGGCCCTCGTGTAGCACAAAGCAGCTGTGGACTGCATGGGTGGCCTGATAAAGCGGCAGGCCCGCGCTCATGGCGGCGGCGAGGGCGTCCACCCACTCCGGCTGTACGTCCAGATACGGCACCGTGCGCAGCGGCTGCACTTCCACCGGACTGCCCAGCGCGACATTGTCGGTGCAGCAGCTGGAAACTTCCTGTGCCGCCGCGCGGCGGGCCGTCAGCGGGTGGTTCAGGTAGATATTGATTTTCAAGCCTTCTGCGCAGACGGAAATTTGTTCCACTTCCTCTGCGGAGGCGATCCATCCTTCGGTCAGCAGCCGCCCCAGCGCCAGCTGCGGCAGAAGCTGGGGTGTGCATACCACCCGGAAGGCCGGCTGTTCATTTACATAGATAACTGCGGCGTGTTCTGTTGGAATGGCCGCTTCCGTGCCGTCCGGCATCCGTACGGTTTCAAAGGCGGCTGCTGCGCCGAAGAGGTCGTTTATCTGCATGGGGGTCCTTTCTCTGTAAAAGCTGCTGTTCAAGTCCTCTTATCCGCTGGTAGAAAGTTTTCAAAAGGACTACGGGTAAAAGAAAAACGACAGCCTTTTTGAAAGCTGTCGTTCAAGAGTGCGGATAAGAGGACTTGAACCTCCACCGAGTTGCCCCGATTAGAACCTGAATCTAACGCGTCTGCCAATTCCGCCATATCCGCATATTCTGTTTTGTTCGCTGCCGTTCGGCTCGGAACGATGATTATTATACCACAGGTGCAAAGAAAGTCAAGCGTTTTCTGCAAAAATAGTACGACAAATTTTTTTACGAAAATTGTTGCATTCCGTATAGGCCGAATGGGGCGAAAAATCCGGCGGAGTATGATACAATAAATATTACCCCTGCGGGGCAGCGGCCCGGCGGGACTATTTACGGAAGAGGGAAACTGCGAATGTTCAACATCATTATCTTTCTCATCGGTGCAGGCATTATGTTTTACATGGCATGGCGGAGCTGGTCGAGACGCCGCAAGCTCATGACCAGGGGCGAAAAGGTCGAGGCCGCTGTGGCAGGCACCGTGCAGAGCCGGGACGGCAAAGCCTACCTGTTGGAGTTCACCACTGCTGGCGGTACCCACCGCCTCCATTACCCCAAGTCTGCCAAGGGCAGAGAGCTTGCACAGGGAGCTGTCGTCACCCTTTATTATAACCCCGACGACCCCGCCGAGATGTACGTCGAGGGCGACAAGTCCGTCCTGGGTGCAGAGGTGCTGTATGTGGTGCTGGGCATCGTGCTGCTGGTGCTGATGGCCGGCATCGTCCGCTGAGAGGGGGAGAAGAAAATGAAACTCGAACATTTTGGCATGGCAGAACCCGGTGACTGCCGGGTGGTCTTTTCCGCCGCAGCAGAAGAGCTGGAAGCGGCGGTGCAGGCCGAAAAGGCGGCCCCGGACGCTCCGCAGGACGAGGATGACCTGCTGACGGCGGCGGTCAATCGGGCGATTCTGGAGGGTTTCTCGCCCCTGTTCGCCCAGCTGATGAAAGAAAACGATTTGCAGCCCGTCACCGACCCGGATTTTGAGCTTCTGGCGGTCAATCGGGCCGAGGGCTTCCGGGCCTGTCTCTTATACACATCTGACGCTGCCGACGAACTCTAGG
>ENA-OZBF01000904-OZBF01000904.1-human-gut-metagenome-genome-assembly--contig:-NODE-904-length-12003-cov-7.611650_pt1 | contig 12003 bp, 8 predicted proteins | sample MGYA00243980_ERZ653522 | MGnify/ENA primary metagenome ERZ653522 (study PRJEB26926, sample SAMN06165106) | human gut metagenome | biome: ENVO:00009003; feature: ENVO:2100002; material: ENVO:00002003...
AATAAGTACCGCCGCATACGCGGGCGATATTTTCAAGAGTTAAGTTTTTCATAATATTTTTTATATCTTCTTTCCTGTTATAGCAATTCTCTTAATAATGCATCTATAACAATTCTATAAATTACTGCAGACACGCTCTATAGTGTGAAATCCTGCGTCGGATATTTTTTCATGGAAACTTCAATCAGTTTCTCACATAAAGTCGGATAGTCGATTCCCAGAACTTTTGCCTCCTGCGGAATCAGACTGGTTGGTGTCATTCCGGGAAGAGTATTTGCTTCCAGACAATACATATCTCCGTTCTCCTTCATCATGAAATCAAGACGGCAGTATCCTTCCATAAACAAAGCTTTGGCTCCTGCTTCCGCATAATGCTGCATTTTCTCTGTGAGTTCCGGTGAAATTTCGGCAGGACAGGTCTCAATCGTGGAGCCGGCCTGATATTTATTCTTATAGTCATAGAATCCCTGAAGCGGAGCAATTTCGATGATCGGATAAGCTTTTCCGTCCACAACCGCTACTGAAAATTCACGTCCTTTTATATATTCTTCGATCACGACTTCATTTTCATAAGAATAAGCGTCTTTGAGAGCCTGCTCATATTCGGCCTGATCATTCACAATATAAACACCTACACTGGAACCGCCACAGCAGGTTTTTACAACTACAGGAAATTCCATTCCAAGTGCTTTCAGATCTGTGGTCATTTCTTCTTTTACCATAGACACTCCCCGCGGTGTTGGTACATTATTCATCAGAAACATCTGCTTGGTGATTCCCTTATCCATTGCCAGGGCACTGCTTAAATATCCGGTTCCTGTATATTTGATTCCCATCAGGTCAAATGTTGCCTGTACTTTTCCATCTTCTCCGTTCGCACCATGAAGTCCCAGGAAAACAATGTCAGCCGCCTCGCAGAGTTTCAGCACGTTTGGTCCGAAGAAGCTTCTTCTCTCTTTTTTCATCTGTTCAATCCTGTCGTTAAATGCTGACATATATTCTGATGCTGCGTCCACATCATACTCTGACGGAAACGGATTCTCCCGGTCCACATTCTCAATGCCGCAAAAAATATCCACAAGAATCGCCTGATGTCCTTTCTGTCGTAATGCCTTACATATTCCTGTTCCTGATGTAATGGAGACAGTACGTTCTGTACTTGTTCCCCCCGCTAATACTACAATCTTCATCATTTTTCTCCTTTATTCATAAATAACAATCGGTGTGTTCTTCTCAACATTGCTGAAAATGATCTGCACCTGATCGGATGGTGCACAGATGCTTCCATGTGTGCCTTCAAATTCATAAAGCTGTCCTCCGAAATCCATTCTCCATGGAGCATCACTGATCCCCAGATTTCCATCGAATGGGATCCAGTAATTTACAGCAGAAGGATAGTCCTCTCCGTTCACTGTACATCCGCTCTTCATTTCACCTGTTGTATAACATCCCACAGGAGTTGCACAGTTGGGCACGAATGGATTTCCGGATACGATCTGCGCATCCGCAGTCGGCGTTCCATCTTTATAGAATACCATTCTCTGGGCCGTCAGGTCAATCTCTATATACGTATATCCGATATCATTTGTTTTCCTGACCAGACCTTCATGGGAATAAACAGGTTCTCTGACCTGGGTTTCTCCGTTTTTTATCAGTTCTGTAAGTTCTTTCAGCTCCGCTTTCTGATCGATCTGCCAGCCATAATTCCCTCCGCTGACAGTAATCTCACGACCATCATATGTATTAAATGTTCTCTCTGTTCCAACCGTATCATATTTAGCCGCCAGTTCACTGATATATGCTTCTATCTGTTTTTTGTCAAGTGTATAAAGACCGTTTTCATCTGTTGTGAGCCAGTTTTTGATCATATCTCTGTCTACTGTCTCTGTGCAATCGTCAAAATCATAGGTTATCACTACATCCGTAAGTTTGTTTATCAGGTCACAATTCTTCGTCAAAGTTTCATCACTCTGATAAACTTTCGGTTCTTTGTAGCATCCATCTGCTTCCAGATCAACCGGCGTTCGTCCTGTGACAAGAGCATCTATAATATCCTGACTTGTTTTTTCTGGTTTCAGTGCAGTTCCCTCCTGCTCAGGAACAATTACAAACTTATCGTCTTTCTCTTCTATATGAGCATCCGAAGGCTCTGTCATATTCTCCTGCTGCATACATTTCAGTTCGGAAATGGCAGCCTCTGTCTTCTGCTCATCATATTTAATGGAGGAGGACACCTCATAATTCCTGTGCTGATTAAAAGCAAGAAACCATGTAAAACGATCCTGATTTCTGATCAGTTTATCAACACTTCCATCTGAGTCATAGGAAAGTCCCGCCTGTTTTGCTGTGATACTTTCCTGTCCGTTATTTCTGGTGTCAATAGTAAGAACATATGCTCCCACCTTCTGCGTAAGCAATTCTTCTGACTGGGATACTGTCATATAGGAACAGTTGAATCCGTTTACCATTGATCCCGGTAAGAAATGCTCTGTGAAATAGTATACACCATATCCATATACTCCGGCAGTCAGCAGGAGCAAGATTATGATCAGGGTGATCATGATTTTCTTTCTGCTGCTCACGACATCCTCTCCTTTCTTTTTTATAAACAGCAACCGCCCGGCAAGAAATTATGCCGGGCAGTTTTATTATCACATTATTTATCCAGAAAGTAAATACGATTATTCTCTTTTATGCGTTTTCCAGTAGTGTTACTGTTCACTCCGTTCACAGTAACACGCTTCGCGATGCACAGAATTTATGCTAATTGCATAAATTCGCGCGGTATGTCTCGGGTTTTCTGTGATCTTCGCTCACAAAAAACACCTCGCGGGATATTATCAACGAACAGTAGCCAGTAGTTTCTCTACACTTGTAAGTTTAACACAGAGTACGAACACTTCTGCTGCTTTTCCAAGATCCTCAGGAGTCGGGAAGCTTGGTGCAATACGGATATTGGAGTCTTTCGGATCTTTTCCATATGGATAAGTTGCGCCTGCTCCTGTAAGTACAACACCTGCTTCTTTTGCCTTGGCAACAATAGCTTTTGCACATCCTTCCATTGAATCAAAGGAAATGAAGTATCCACCATGTGGTTTTGTCCACTCGCCGATTCCAAGACCGCCAAGTTCTCTGTCCAGTGTGTTAAGGACCATTTCAAATTTCGGACGGAGAATTGCAGCATGTTTTCTCATGTGTTCATGAAGACCGTCGATATTTTTGAAGAATTTTACATGACGTAACTGGTTTAATTTGTCATGTCCGATTGTCTGGATCTGCATGTAGCTGCGGAAATCTTCCAGGTTTGCTTTGGAAGCTGCAACTGCTGCAATACCGGAACCCGGGAAGCTGACTTTTGATGTTGATGTAAATTTATATACAAGATCAGGATTTCCTGCTTTTGCACATGCTTCAAGGATTTCTACAAGGAAGTCCTGATTGTCATCATAGAGATGATGAATGCTGTATGCGTTATCCCAGTAGATACGGAAATCAGGTGCTGCCGGTTTCAGATGCGCAAAGCGCTCTACTGTTTCTGCTGAATAAGTATATCCCTGTGGGTTGGAGTATTTCGGCACACACCAGATTCCTTTGATGGATGCGTCTTCACTGACAAGCTTCTCTACCATATCCATGTCCGGTCCCTGTGGTGTCATTGGCACGTTGATCATTTCGATTCCGAAGAATTCTGTGATCTTGAAATGGCGGTCATATCCCGGTACAGGACAGAGGAATTTTACCTTATCAAGTTTGCACCATGGGGTATTTCCCATTACACCCTGTGTCATAGAACGTGCAATGCTGTCAAACATAACGTTTAAGCTTGAGTTTCCGTAGATGATGATGTGGTCCGGATCTACTTCGGACATTTCTCCAAGGAGGCGTTTAGCTTCCGGGATTCCGTCGATAACACCGTAGTTACGGCAGTCTACTCCTGTTTCGCACTTGAGGTCTGAATCGCTGCTTAATACGTTCATTAATCCCATTGAGAGATCGAGCTGGTCTGCTGACGGTTTTCCACGTGACATATCGAGAGCTAAGCCCTTTGCTTTGATATCTGCGTATTCTTTATCCAGCTGTGCTTTGAGTGTAAGCAGTTCTTCTTTGCTCATGTCGCTGTATTTTTTCATAATATTCCTCCTTGTTCTGCCATGGAAGGATGTCCCTTTTTCCGTATAAGGCAATCATTTGTTTTTCCTACGGCAACAGTTTTTTTGCTTTTTACATTTTAGTATGGTAAAGTAGGGTTGTCAAGTGTTTTTATGGAATTGTTAATATTTTACCAAAACAATCGTTACTGTTCACTCCGTTCACAGTAACGTAACCCAAATTCATTCCGGATTGCCGTAACATCTTTCTCTGATACTTATAACAAGCCTCGTAAATAATTAGCCAAAAAGCAAGTCGAAATCCCTCGAAAGTTTCGGCTTGCTTTTTTGAGTGTGACAGCGTATATTTAAATCAGTTAACAGATCTTTTAACTGTCTTAATTGTTCTTGTCAGGTCATCCTGATATCTTTTTATTACTCCTTATACAACATCCATTTTTATCCAAGTCAGTGAATGAGACAAGTCAGGCGGATAAGATCATCTGCTTCGCTGCTCAGTTCATAACCGAATGACTGTGAAAGGAGGTCATCCATGTCTATGTTTATCCACGCAATTATCGTAATCCTGCTTGCTGTGCTGGCTATGGGGATCGGGCTGCTGATTCTTGTGTGCTGGGCTTTGGCAGCATGTGCAAGCAGACGGGATTCTTATCTGGAAAAGGATTATCGGGTGAAATAAAGGAAGTCTGCGCATGGACGCTGAGTATTGCCGATAAGTTTATTCATTACTTTTCCATTAAAGTACAGGGTTGCAGAACCGCCTCCATCCAGGTTGTAAGCATAAGTACAGCCGTAGGATTTGAAAATATTCACCATATCCCAGTGATTAAGACCATTATAGCTGCCGGTATCTGTTACAAGGAGTACATAATCGTTGGGCTTTACCATTCCTACCGCTGTACGTGGATAATATTTTTCTGTTTCAGCCCATGGAAGCTGGGCTTCGCCATCTTTAATAAGAACCGGACCAAAATTATATGTATCTTTTACACCGGCTGCAAGAAGATTTTTTCCCATAAGTCCCTGTGCCGGAGTATAGATGGTTCCGTCTTTCTTTACTGCCATGACTGAATAACTGGTCATGTAATCACCATAGATAATCCCGTTTTTAATGCACATGCCAAGGGGGGATGGTTTTCCTGTACCATAGTCAAAAGCACTGCCATTTACTCCGATAATGCCTCCATTTGAGGATACTGCATCAGAGGTTGTCTGTCGGGATCCGCCATAAGTTCCGTTGGAGAGGGCGGATTTCAGCTGTTTGGCATTGGATGTCTTTATATGCGCTACCCAGTAGGAAATTCCATGGACTGATTTGCGTTCAAGTTTAATATTAAGAGTGCTGCTTTTGTATTCGTAAGTATTGCCGCTTTGAGTGACTGTTGGTTTAGTATTTGTCGGTTTAGTATCTGAAGATTTTACACGCTGCCCTTTGCTGTTTACATAATATTTACCTATCCAGGTATTTTTTGCCATCACTCCTGTTTTCTTGCTGAAATAGTAATAATATTTTCCTATCTTCTGCCAACCCTTTGCCATGGTGGAATTGCTAAGGAAATAGTATTTTTTTCCATCCTGGGTGAGCCATTGACTGGCGATCGCCACGCCGGATTTATTAAAGTAATAGGTATATTTATCTCCTGTAGCCCAGCGATTACGGAACATGGCACCATTTTTACGATTGTAATAGTATTTGTTGCCGGAACGCTTCATCCACCCGGTGAAACGTTTGCCGTTGGCAATACTGTAGTAATAATAACCTTTATACTTAAAAGAACCGCAGATCAGACGCCCCTTTGAATTATAAAAATAGTAATCTCCGTTTATTTTCTGCCATCCCGTTTTCTTCGATGTGATGCTGACGGAGGTTCTGTCCTGTTTCACATATGTAGCTGCATTTACGGTAACTGCACGCATACTGATGCCTGCTGTCAGAAATAATGCCAGTATCAGAAATACCGCCACTTTTCTGAATGGTAATTTTCTTTTCATGTCTTTCATCTGCCTTTCCATGATGTCTGATATGCCCATATAAGGGAATTGCTATAAATATATTACCGATATGTCCCCTGCGATTTCTTTACCCGACAATTCGACAGACCGAGCGTTGTCAGATAATATTCCATGTCTCTCTCTGACATCAGACACTTTGGCCCTATAACGAGTTCCTTTATCAGCTGGTCAAGGCAATCTGAAAAATCAAAATCCACATAAGATATCAGCTGACTTTCTTTTACATAGTAGGAATAGTTATATAAACGTGCACCGAGAGAAAGTTCAACTTCTCTTCCCATCAGAAACTGTTTCGGCGAAAACTCGCACAATCGGATTTCGCTTTCCTCTCTGAAAAACGGATTTTTCATGTAAACAGATTCCTGAAATAATTTCAAAAACTTTTTCTCAAAACAGTTCATGACTTTATCCAGTACTTCTATTTCATAATCCTGCTTTTCCTCAATGCTTTCCCGACATTGTTCTTCTTTCTGTAATATCTTCTCGATTTCATCAACCAATTCATGCACTATCTGATGTACAACTTCTCTCTGCTCTGTTTCAGAATAACTGATCTTATGTAATGACACAATTGACGGCTTTGAAATCTCCGGAGAAACCGTTACAACTTCTTTTAATACATCCAGGTCAAATCCGATGGCAGCTCCGCGCCCGTCATCCGCATATCCCCGCCACTGACTGAGCAGATCATTCTGATACGAAAAACAGGTTACATAATATCTGAAGTCTGCATGATTTTCATTGAAAAATTCATCTGTAAACAGTTTCACATATCCCATCAATCTCTCTGATGAAATCTTTGATCTGAATAAATCTGAAGCATTTTCATAAGCTCTTTTAAATTCTGCGTCATAATACCTGCAGATCCAGCTGATCTCCATGGAATCATTGGATTTCAGGATATTTGTCAGACGGAGGGAACGATTTTTCAAAATAGAATTCAATGATTCTAAACTGCAATAGTGATATACGATCATATTTTTTTCTTCTCCTGTAAATAATTGTTCTTTTGTAACCATTCAACATTCTGCCATCCCCAAAAAAATTCTATAGCAAAGTTCATCAGCAAAAGAACCTACGGAAAGTTTATATCAGTAAGTAACAGAATTATTATATCAGATACATCTTATGAATCTGTAAACTTATAGCAACCCTCGTAAATAATGCATATTGATTAAGAGGCTTGCTATAGAAAAACATTGCTTATACTTATAATATAATAACTGTTTTTTATAAAGAAATCCCCATCCACTGTTTATTATTTTGCAGCAGATAGGGATATGTTGAGGTTAATAGTTATATGCCCCCTCGTAAGCATTACACCTGTCTAATTTCCGTGACTGATTCTGACAGGAACTGCATCTGTCGCAGAACTCCTGCTCATAACAGGTGGAACAGGCGCATATCCTGCAGGCTTTGCGGTCATAGCCTGAGGTATTGCCGTGAGGAAGTGTGCTTTCTGTTGCATTACCCATATATATCACCCTCCTTGTGTGCCGGTTACTGTTCATCCAATTTTAAGTACAAACTCCATGAACGAACAGATTCCTTATATCCTGTATTATACGCTCACAGAAAGGGAATACAAGTAATTAATAATCTGTTTTCTGGTAAAATCTTCCGTTTATGTAATCGGTTTTGATAATATTTACAAAAGCCTTCGGATCGATCTCATGTACCTTCTTTACCAGATATTTTGCTTCTTCTGTAGAGACTACAGAATAGATCATACTGGTCTTCTCGTCTGTGTAACATCCGGTACCTTCAAAACGTGTCGCCGTATGATTGGTAAGTTTGAAAATCTCCTCATAAATCTGATACGGCTCCTTCGTGATAATGAACAGCGTATGCTTCTTATATCTCTGATGCAGCATCTGAATCACCTGAGTAGAAGTAAACTGGAAGATAATAGAGTAAAGCGCTCTGTCCCATCCAAAGAGCAAACCTGCCACTGTCAGGATCACTGCATTTCCACACAGGATATAATTCCAGATATCCCTGCCATTTTTCTCGGAAAAATAAATCGCAATAAAGTCCGTTCCACCTGTACTGGTATTACCGATCAGACAGAGACTGATACAGAAGCCATTGATCAAACCGCCAAAGATACTGATCAGCAATGTATCATAAGTGATCGGCTGACTGGGAATAATATCTGTAAGCAAACCGGAAATCACGATCACACAGACAGAACTGATGGTAAATTTCTTTCCAATAAACTTCAGACCAATAAATACAGGAATAGAGTTCAGTAGTACATTGATCAGCGTATACGGAACTGCAATCCCCATAAATGTCTGAAAAATATTCTGGAGCAGCAGAGTAAGTCCTGTAAATCCTCCCGGAAAAAGACCGCCTGCACGAACAAATGTCTTAATATTCAACGCCATGATCGTTGCAGCCAGAACCGCACAGCCGTAACGCTTGGCTTCATGTTTTAAATTAAGTTCCTTCATAATCACGTTTCCTCCCATCTCGCCAAACAGTTCAAATTGAACTCATGTGAAATTGCTTTTCACAATCTCTGCAGGAGACTTAACTGATTCGGCTAAAAAGCAGTTTTCCGTCAATGACAAACAAAAGGAAACCTTTCTACGCCTCCCATCTTCCAGAAGCACCACAAGGCAGAACCAGCCCGTTAGAACTTACAGGAAGCCCGATTTCCTGAGAGTCTACATGTCCACCAAACTTCTTGAGCTCAGTAGAAAGCATATAGGTAAGAACTGCAGGTGCCAGACCTGTTGTATAGGAATTGATCAGGAAAAACAGAGGCTCATCACTGAGGATCTTTGTGCACAGTTTGATCAGATCATGGATACAGTCCTCTATCTTCCAGATTTCCCCCTTCGGTCCACGTCCATAAGAAGGCGGATCCATAATGATCGCATCATAATGATTCCCTCTGCGGATCTCACGCTCAACAAACTTCACACAGTCATCTACCAGCCATCGTATCGGTGCATCTCCCAGTCCGGAAGCAACCGCATTCTCCTTCGCCCAGGTAACCATACCCTTAGAAGCATCCACATGAGTAACAGAAGCTCCCGCTGCTGCTGCTGCCAAAGTCGCACCACCTGTATATGCAAAAAGATTCAGTACCTTCACCGGACGTCCCGCATTGCGGATCTTATTGCCAAACCAGTCCCAATTCACCGCCTGCTCCGGAAAAAGCCCGGTATGCTTAAAACTAAATGGTTTCAAATTAAAGGTAAGTCCCTTATAATGAATATCCCACTGCTCGGGCAGATCAAAAAACTCCCATTCACCGCCGCCCTTCTTACTTCTGTGATAATGCCCGTTCATATGCTTCCAGCCCTTATTCACCTTCGGCGTATCCCATATAACCTGCGGATCCGGCCTCACCAGAAGATAATCCCCCCAACGCTCCAGCTTCTCCCCACAGGAAGTATCAATAACCTCATAATCTTTCCATCCATCTGCGATCCACATCGTATCATAATCCTCCTAAAATAAACGCATAATAAGTTACGATTGTACTACACATCCAACCATTAGTAAAGCCATATTTCTCACATAACTTCAATAATATCAAGATTAAAATCCCCTTTAACCTCAACATCATTCATTGTTTAAAGTATAAAATAAAACTCACCCCATGGCAAGCAAACCATCATAATTCACAGTTATAAACAAATAAAGTTTACTGTTCACGTTCAACTTAACTCATAACCAGTACCCAGCGCGAAACAGCATCTCTCTGTGGGTGAATCTGGAGGGGGCTTAGTAACTCTTAGGCGGAGAAAATCCGCGTTATGAAGAAAAACAGCAACCTGTCTGAGCGAAGTCGGAGGCGGAGCGAGTTTTGCGTTTTTCTTCATGCTTTTAGCGGATTTCCTCCACCTTAGAGTTACTTAGCTCCCGGAACTGAACCCACAGAGAGATGCTGTTTCGCGCGTCCCCTCTGCAAAAACAAAAACAAGCCAGAACCCATCCAAGTCCCAGCTTGTTTCATAATACAATCACTTATTTCGCTTTCTTCTTCATAGAAGCAATCACTGACTGAATCACAATAAAGAAACACAGCAACAGTGAAAGAATAATTCTTACCCACCAGCTTGATAAAGTACCCTGAGTAGTAATCAAACTGGAAATCGTACCCTTGATCAGTACACCAAACAAAGTACCGATCGGTGTACCAACACCACCGGAAAGAAGCGTACCACCAATAACTGCTGAAGAAATCGCATCCATCTCAAGGCCTTTCGCCTGCTCAACGAAACCTGCGCAGCTGTTTAAACAAAACAGAAATCCACCAAGGCCTGCAAGGAAACCATCCAGCACATAGGCCTGGAACATTGTCCTCTTAACATTCAGACCCATCATTAATGCACTCTGACGGTTGCCGCCGATTGCATACAGCTTACGTCCGAATTTACGGTATTTCAGAAGAACTGCAATGATAATAACAACGATCACCGCAATCACTACTGTAGGAGGAATATAAGCCGGAATGAATTTTCCCTTCTTATTCGTAGAACCAAAAGGCATATAAAAACGGAAGTTTGCCCACTTCAGGAATAACTCATTCTTAATAGAAATCATATCAGTACTGATGATAGCTGTCATACCACGTCCAAAGAACATACCTGCCAGGGTTACGATAAATGGCTGGATATCCAGATATGCTACCAGAAATCCCTGGACAACACCAAAAGCAACACCAATAAGCAGTGCAACTAAAACTGCCACATATGTATTTACACCCTTGTTTTCCATCAGATCTGCAAGAACCATACAAACAAGAGCTGTTACAGAACCTACGGAAATATCAATACCGCCGGTGATCATTACAATGGTAAGTCCGCATGCAATAACCAGAAGTCCTGCATTAGATACAAACAGATTCAGAAACATCTGCGGTTTTGCAAAACCTTTGTCAGCAAAGATGATCATACCTGCAATATACATTACTGCAAATAAAGCGATTGTTATCAGAAGCAGGAAGCCGTTTCCTGTCATTTTCTTTTTCTGCATTCCATTTGCTTTCATTACTTCTGACCTCCTTCTACTGCCACACTCTTTTTAGCTTTTAAGCCGGCAATATATTTTTTAAATACATCACTCTGCAGAGTAACGATAATGACTACCACGATTGCCTTATAAACAGGAAGCTGGTCAGCCTTTACGTTCATTGCATAAAGTGTTGTGGTCAGAGCCTGAATAGTATAAGCACCGATTACAGAACCGATCAGACTGAATTTACCACCGCCAAGGAAGTTTCCGCCAAGTGCTACTGCAAGGATGGCATCCATTTCCAGGTTAAGACCGATGTTGTTTGCATCTGCGGAATAGATACGGCTGGATGCTACGATTCCGGCAATACCAGCCAGCACACCACAAATAACATAAGTAAGGAATTTGATCATTGTGGAATTTAATCCAACAAGGCGGGCTGCTTTTCCATTAATACCAACGCTTTCAATATAAAGGCCAAGTGCTGTTTTCTTCAGGATCAGGTAAACAATTAAAACTGTGATGATTGCAAAGAAAATAGGAGTTGGGATCGGACACTTTCCAATGTAACCACCTGCCATCTTAAAAGAATCCACACGAATATAAGTAATCTGTCCATTTGTTACAAGCTGTGCGATACCACGTCCGGCTGTGTAAAGGATCAGAGTTGCAACCATCGGCTGAATATTCAGCCTGGCAACCAGAAATCCATTGAATGCACCACATAATGCAGATGCAAGAAGCGCTGCAATCACTGCAATGATAATCGAGTTCTGATACTCATTTACAGAAACCTGTCCACCGGAAAGGATCTGACAACAAACTGCAGCTGCCACAGCCATGATCGCACCCACACTGATATCCTGTCCACCGGATGCTGCTGTTACCAGTGTCATACCGATTGCAA
>ENA-OZBF01000910-OZBF01000910.1-human-gut-metagenome-genome-assembly--contig:-NODE-910-length-11939-cov-4.565214_pt1 | contig 11939 bp, 10 predicted proteins | sample MGYA00243980_ERZ653522 | MGnify/ENA primary metagenome ERZ653522 (study PRJEB26926, sample SAMN06165106) | human gut metagenome | biome: ENVO:00009003; feature: ENVO:2100002; material: ENVO:00002003...
GATACAGGACCCTGCATCCCGGTTGTCTGCCTCATGGCTTTGTACAGGATGAAGTTAAATTATTTATAGCACAAGTGCGGCTTTAAGTCAAGTAGAAAAATTTGGAATGTTGAGGCTGTAGGGGCCGCACATGTGCGGCCCGCAACGTAAAGGCAAGCAGGCGTCTGTCATAAAGCTGCGGGCCGGGCATGCCCGGTCCCTACATTTATACCTCCGCCAGTTTGCACAAAAAACTTTCCACTCCCCTGCTCTGCCCATGTAAAACGCCGAAGTTATTAAATATACATTGACTTTACATATTTATGCAGTTATACTGTATACATCAACCAAGTGAGGGCTTGGGAAGGTACAAACATTTGAGATACATTGAATCGAGGAGATCATCATGAAAAAAATCACTGCTCTGATGCTCAGCTCCGCTATGATGCTGAGCCTGGCCGCCTGCGGCGGTTCCGCTTCTACCGATACTGCCTCCTCCGAGGCTGCATCTTCTGAGGCTGCATCCTCCGAGGCCGTTTCCACCGAGGAGGCCGCTTCTGCCGACGCTGCCGAACTGACCACCGTCACCGCCGGCAAGCTGACGATGTCCACCAACGCCGCCTTCCCCCCGTATGAGATGACCACCGACAGCGGTGACTTTGAGGGCATCGATGTTGAGGTCGCCGGTGCTATTGCTGAGAAGCTCGGCCTGGAGCTGCAGGTTGACGACATGGACTTTGACGCCGCCCTGCTGGCTGCCCAGAACGGCAAGAGCGACATCGTCATGGCCGGTGTCACCGTCACCGACGAGCGCCAGAAGGTCATGGACTTCTCCGACACCTACGCCGAGGGCATCCAGTCCATCATCGTGCCCGAGGATTCCGACATTGCCTCTGCTGACGATCTGACAGGCAAGGCCATCGGCACCCAGCGCGGCACCACCGGTTACATTTACTGCACCGACGACTTCGGTGAGGACAACGTCATCGCCTACGACGACGGTCTGACCGCTGTGCAGGCCCTGAACAACGGCCAGGTCGATGCCGTCGTCATCGACAACGCCCCGGCTAAGTCCTTCGTGGAGGCTAACCCCGGCCTGAAGATCCTGGACACCGCTTACGCCCAGGAAGACTATGCCATCGGTGTTGCCAAGGGCAACACCCAGCTGCTGGACGCCATCAACAGCGCCCTGGAAGAGCTGCAGGCTGACGGCACCCTGCAGGCCATCGTGGATAAGTACATCACCGCTGAATAAGCGCTTTGCAGCAAGCGGAAAGGCACGCCGGGCCCCGGCGCGCTTTTCTTTTATTTAGTGTGATTTTTCCCGGGAATATGGTATAATACAAATATCGCGCTGTAGGGGTCGCATATATGCGGCCCGCAACCTTCCCGCAGGCAAGAGTTTGCCGGAAAGCTGCGGGCCGGGCATGCCCGGCCCCTACAGGTGTGCTGAATTCAAACAGAAAGAAAGGTTGTGTTGCGGATGGAAGCACAGTTTGAAGCGCTCTCTGAGCTGGCAAAAAGCGGCGAGAAGCTGAACTTCGGGCAGGACTTCTTCGTAAAATTCTACCAGGCATTTCTCTACTCCGACCGCTGGCAGCAGTATATCAAGGGCGTGGGCACCACCCTGCTGGTCACGGCCATTGCGCTGGTGCTGGGCGTGTTGCTGGGGGCCATCGTGGCTATGATCCGCGTGGGCCACGCCCAGCAGAAACCCCACCACCGCAACCCCATCCTTGGCGTGCTGAACGCTGTGTGCAAGGTGTACGTCACGGTCATCCGCGGCACGCCTATGATGGTGCAGCTGCTCATCATGAGCATGGTCATCTTTGCCAGCAGCCGCAACTTTACGATGGTCGGTGCGCTGGCGCTGGGTATCAACTCCGGCGCGTATGTCTCCGAAATCATCCGCGGCGGCCTGATGGCCGTTGACCCCGGCCAGATGGAAGCCGGCCGCAGCCTGGGCCTTAACTACATGACCACGATGTTTGAGATCATCATTCCCCAGGCCATCCGCTCCATCCTGCCGTCCCTGGGCAACGAGTTCATCATGCTGCTGAAGGACTCCTCCCTGATTACCGTCATCGGCGGCAAAGAGCTGTTGTACGCGGCCCAGGGCATCATGAACCGCACCTACGAGGCTATGTTCCCGCTGCTGGGCGTTGCGGCTGTGTATCTGGTGCTGGTCATGCTGTTCAGCGCATTGCTGGCAAAATTTGAGAGGAGGCTGGCGCAAAGTGATCGACGTTAAAGGACTGAAAAAGAACTACGGCGGCCTGCAAGTCTTGAAAGGCGTAGATTTGACCATCAACAAGGGTGACTGCGTTGTATTGGTCGGCCCCTCCGGCTGCGGCAAATCCACGTTCCTGCGCTGTTTGAACCGGCTGGAAGAGCCGGATGGCGGCCACATCATCTTCAACGGCAAGGAAGTCACCGATCACGACATTGACCATGTGCGCCAGAAGATGGGCATGGTGTTCCAGCATTTCAACCTTTTCCCCCACCTGACGGTGAAGAAGAACATCACGCTGGCCCCGGTGCGTCTGGGCCTGATGAAGCAGCCCGAGGCCGACGCCAAGGCCATGGAGCTGCTGGAGCGCATCGGTCTGGCCGACAAGGCGGACACCTACCCCAACATGCTGTCCGGCGGCCAGAAACAGCGCATCGCCATCGTGCGTGCGCTGGCCATGAACCCCGACGTGCTGCTGTTTGACGAGCCGACCTCCGCACTGGACCCCGAGATGGTCGGCGAGGTTTTGGAACTGATGAAGGAGCTTGCCCGCGGCGGCATGACGATGGTCTGCGTCACCCACGAAATGGGCTTTGCCCGCGAGGTGGCGAACCGAATTATCTTTATCGATGAGGGCGTCGTCAAGGTCGACAAACCCCCGAAGGAGTTCTTCGCCAACCCCGAAAACGAGCGCTTGAAAGCATTCTTGTCGAAGGTGCTGTAATTGCATAGAAAAAGCGGTCTGCCGATAGATTTTCGGCAGGCCGCTTTTCGCTTTTATTATGTTGAGTTGTAGGGGCCGCATATGTGCGGCCCGCAGCCTTCCGGGAAACGCCCATTGCCTTTTACGACCGGACCGGGTATGCTCGGCCTCTACTATTATTATAAACGCTTTGGCAAGTTGATTCTTTGCGCATAATGTGGTAAAATAGCACTATTACTATGGATAATTGTGCGACTACGACTTTACACATAAGGAACAGGTATTTTTATGGCTGAAAATCTGCAAACCACCCGCCCGGCCGAGGAGGGCTGGACCACCGTTATACGGCCCAAAACAGGCTGGTTCGATATTGATTTGAACGAGCTGTGGCGCTACCGCGACCTCATCACGATGTTTGTCAAGCGCAACTTTACCGTGCTGTACAAACAGACGATTCTAGGCCCGGCGTGGATCATTCTGAATCCGCTTATCACCACTATCATCTTCAACGTTGTGTTCGGCGGCATGGCCAATATGCCCACAGACGGCGTACCCGGCTTTTTGTTCTACATGGCGGGCAACACGGTCTGGACGTTTTTCGCCAACTGCGTCAACAACACGGCCAATACGTTTGTAACAAACTCGCAGGTGTTCGGCAAGGTCTACTTCCCCCGCCTGACCATGCCCATCAGCCAGGTGCTGACAAGCCTTATCAACTTTGGCATCCAGGCGGTTATGTACCTGATTTTCTGGGGCTATTTCTTCGCCACGGGCAGCGGCATCACCTTTACGCTGTGGGCGCTGGCGATTCCCTTCGTCATGCTGGAAGTCATGCTGCTGGGCCTCGGCGTCGGCATCATCGTTTCCTCTTTAACGACGAAATATCGCGATTTGGCCATCGCCGTGGGCTTCGGCGTGCAGCTTTGGATGTACGCTTCCCCGGTCGTCTACCCGCTGTCGATGCTGGACAATTCCCCGCGTCTGAAAGTGCTGGTCCAGCTAAACCCCATGACGTCGCCCATCGAGATTTTCCGCATGGCGACCTTAGGCACCGGCACGGTCACGGTGTTTGGCATCGTGTACAGTCTGATTTTTACCGCTGCGGCGCTGGTTTTGGGCGTTGTGCTGTTCAGCCGCATTGAAAAAACGTTTATGGATACGGTGTAAGAAAGGGGCGCTTGAATTATGTCTGCAACAGAAAAACGCCCGGTCATCGAAGTTTCGGGGCTGAAAAAACAGTACAAGCTCGGCCAGATCGGCGGCGGCACGCTGACGCATGACCTGCAAAGCTGGTGGGCCCGCGTGCGCGGCAAGGAGGACCCGAATACCGTCATCGGCACCGACCAACGGCTGTTTGGGCAAACCTTTATGGCACTGAACGGCGTTGACCTGACCGTCTACCAGGGCGAGGCGCTGGGCATCATCGGCCGAAACGGCGCGGGCAAATCTACGCTGTTAAAGCTGCTCTCCCGCATCACCGCCCCCACCGAGGGTGAAATCAAAATTCGCGGCCGCGTGGCGTCGATGCTGGAAGTCGGCACCGGCTTCAACAACGAAATGACAGGCCGCGAGAACATCTATATGAACGGCGCAATTCTCGGCATGACCCGCGCCGAAATCGATGCAAAACTGCCGCAGATCATCGAATTTTCCGAGTGCGGCGATTTTATTGACACCCCCGTCAAGCGCTACTCCAGCGGTATGTTCGTGAAACTTGCCTTTGCCGTGGCCGCGCACCTCGACAGTGAAATTATGGTCATGGACGAGGTGCTGGCCGTCGGCGACATGAAATTCCAGCAGAAATGCTTAGGAAAAATGAGCGACGTTGCCAACCAGGACGGCCGCACGGTGCTGTATGTCAGCCATAATATGTCAACGATCCGTCAGCTTTGCACCCGCTGCGTCGTGCTGGACAAGGGCAAGGTCATCTTTGACGGTGACGTCGAGCAGGCTATCGCGGTCTACATGGACACCACCGACGTCAACGTCGTCCACTACGATTTGGCCGATGTGGCCCGCATGACCGGCAGTGCCGGCAAGCGGTTCCGGCTGGAAACGTTGGACTTCGTCGGGAAAGAAGCGAGCGTCTTTGCCGACACCGAGAAGATGCGCGTGAAAATCACCTGGCGCGTGTCGGAGCCGTTCGCGGGCATCCACATGAAGATGAACCTCCACGCGCGGGATTCGACGCCGGTGGGCATCACCCACCCGGTGGACCTCGGCCCTGCCGAGCCGGGCAAGGTCTACACCTCGGTGTTTGAGTTTGACCCGGGCCTGCTGGGCGAGGGACAGTATTTCTTCTACCTTGATATTTTTGACGGCGCACTGGCCCATGCGGTCTGTCTGGACAAGCCTGTGACCGAGTTCGCTTTTGAAGTGACCAACAGCGACCTGACGATGCCCGAGTGGGCGTCCGGCTGGGGGCGCATCCACTTCCCGCCGGTCAAGCTGGTGCAGGAGTAAGCTATGAAACCGAATTTGTACATCTGCCACACGGCCTATCAGGTTTTGGTAGACCTGCTGCGGGCCGGGCGCTGCGCCTGTGAAAATGGACCCCACACGATGGTGCTTTCCGCATCCGTGCCCGACACCGCCGAGCTGGCGGCCCGGCTGGATGCGGCCGGCGTTGTCAAGACAGTCATTGTGGACGAGACAAAGTGGCCCGGCACAGTGACAGGCCCCTTTGCCCACCAGCGTGCGGCGCGGGCGTTTGAGAAGCTGTGCGGCTGGAAATTTGACCGCGCAGCGTATGAAAACGTGTATATCCACAACGATTGGAGCGTGCTGGGCCGCTATATGCAGGACTGCCGCGCCGGGTATATCTTGTGTGAAGACACGTTCGGCAGCACCCTTGGCCCCGACCAGCATCTTGTGACCGACCAGCGCGCGGCGGCCGATTTTGCCGCGAAACAGCGCGGAAAAGGCTACCTCTACTGGGGCGACAGCCCATGGTGCGTGCGCATCGAGAGCGAGGACGCCGCGAAGTGTACGTTGTTTCCCGCTGCGCGCATGGTGACGGACAGCAAGGCCATACTGGTGGAGAGCCTGACCGATGCCGAAAAAGCGCTGGTGCGCCGCATATTTTTGACCCAGCCCCTGCCCGAAAAGGCCGACGGCGCAACGCTTTTGCTGCCCCGCAGCTTTGTGGCGGACGGATTGATGACCCAAGGACAGCAGGACGCGATGTTCAAGGCGGTAGCGGAAAAATATGCCGTTGGGCCGCTGTTTATCAAGACTCACCCCCGGGACATGACGGACTATAAAGCCCTGTTCCCTGACGCTACCGTGTTGGAGCGCACGATGCCCAGCGAGGTGCTGAACTTCTGTCTACCCTTCCATTTTGCCCGCGCCGTGACCGTGCAGAGCTTTGTTTTGCGCGGGTTCACCGCGGCGGATGAAAAAATCCACCTGACGCTGGACGAGGCGAGGGCGCTGGTGTGAAGGGTTGCAACTGTAGGGGCGGGACATGTCCCGCCCTCAACCTGATCGTAATAGAGTGCTTTCCGTAAAGCTGTGGGCCGGGCATGCCCGGCCCCTACATGCGTGGTTCATTTTATATATAAGCCAAATATGCGAGGTACAATCATGAAAACAATCGCCGTTATCCCCGCGCGTTACGCCAGTACCCGGATGCCGGGCAAGCCGCTGGCGGATGTGCTGGGCAAACCGATGATCTACTGGGTCTACCAGGCCGCCAAGGCCTGCCCGAAGCTGGACGATGTGCTTATTGCCACCGACGACGAGCGCATTGCCGACGCCTGCAAAGCCTACGATATGCGCTACTTGATGACCAGCCCTGACCACGATACCCCCACCGGGCGCATCTGGGAGGTCAGCACCGTGGAGGATGCAGACCTCTACTTGCAGCTGATGGGCGACGAACCGCTGGTCAACCCGGCCGCGTTTGACCTGATTCTGCCCAGCACCCTGCCCGAGGATCCTTATTATGTCGCCGTACTGACCAATATTATGGAACACCCGGCGGATGTCATCGATTTCTCCAATCAAAAGGTCGTGACGAACGCCGCGCGGGAGATTCTGCTGATTTCCCGCAGCCCCATCCCCTACCCCAAAGGCACGCTGGATTTTGAGTACGAGAAAGTCACCGGCATTCAGCTGTACAGCAAGCAGGCGCTGAAATTCTACCACGAGACGCCGAAATCCATCCTGGAAAAGGCCGAGGAAAACGACATGATGCGCTTTATCGAAAACGGCCACAAGGTACACGCCATCGTTAGCCCTTACAAGACGGTCAGTGTGGATACGCCTAAAGATTTGGCGCTGGTAAATGAAATTTTGAAGGAGAAGCAGCATGGCTGATATCAAACTGCTGGACTGCACCCTGCGCGACGGCGGCTATGTCAACAGCTGGCAGTGGGGCTTCGGCTCTGCGAGGCGCATCATCCAGACGCTGACCCGCGCGGGCGTGGACGTCGTCGAGGTGGGCTTTCTGCGCAATGTGGACGGCTACGACCCCGACGTGACGGTCTGCAACACCATCGAGGAGCTGAACCTCCTGCTGCCCGACGAGAGCCAGCGTGGCCACACGATGTATTCCGGCATGGCGATGCGCTCGAACTACGATATCTCGAAGCTGTCCCCCTACGACGGCCACGGCATCGAAATTATCCGCATCACCGCCCATGACTACGACATTAAAGACGGCATGGACTTTGCCCGCCGCATCAAAGAACTGGGCTATAAAGTCTCCATCAACCCCATCAACATCATGGGGTACAGCGACAAAGACCTCCTCTGGATCTTTGAGCAGGTCAACGAGATCCACCCCTGGCAGTTCTCCATCGTGGATACCTTCGGCAGTATGCGCCGCCGTGACCTGGAGCGCATTGTCAGCATGGCCGACCACAACCTGGCCCCGGATATCCGGCTGGCGCTGCACCTGCATGAGAATATGGCCCTGAGCTTCTGTCTGGCACAGGAGTTCTTGGACAAGCATCTGCGCCGCGACCTGGCCGTGGACGGCAGCCTGATGGGCATGGGGCGCATCCCCGGCAACCTGCCCATTGAGCTGATCGCCGACTATATGAACGAGTATTTCGGCGGCCACTACAACATTGATGATTTGATGGACGCCATCCAGGACCACATTGCGCCCATCAAGGGCGAGTGCGCCTGGGGCTACACCCCGGCCTACTTCCTGTCGGCCAAGTTCAATCTGCATCGTAACTACGCCGAACATTATCTTGGCAAGGGCGACTTGACGAACCGCGACATCAATCACATCCTGGCGGCCATCGCGCCGGACAAAAAGACTGTGTTTGACGCCGCCTACGCTGATACGCTCTACACCGAGTACAAGAACCGCCGCACCGACGACACTGCCGCGCTGGCTGCCTTGCAGACCGCCTTTGCGGGGAAAACCGTGCGGGTGCTGGCCCCCGGCGCAAGCCTTGCCACCGAGGCAGGCCGTGCGGCCGTGGCGGCGGCACAGGCTGACGTGACCGTCTCGGCCAACTTTGTGCCGGAGTTTGTCAAGCCGGACTATGCGTTCTTCACCAACGCCAAGCGCTTTGATGAGGACGCCGCCTACCCCTGCCCGCTGATTTTGACGAGCAACCTGCGCGCTGACAAGGGCGCGGCGGTCGTCAACTATGACCGCCTCTCCGCCACCGATGCCCAGGGCGGCAACAGCGTTTTGATGCTGCTGCGGCTGCTGCGGCTCTGCGGCGCGGCTAAGGTGCTGCTGGCCGGTGCCGACGGCTACAAGGCGGGCACGGCGGCCTACGCTGACGCAGGGCTGCACACCCACACCGGGCGCGGCGCGGCCTACAACGCCCAGATGGCGGGGGCCATCCGCGCGGCGGGCCTGCCGGTGGCGTTCATCACCCCCAGCGAGTACGAGAGGGCCTGACCATGATACGATTGCTGGTGCTGGATGTGGACGGCACAATGACCGACGGCGGTGTCTACTACGACGCCACCGGCAACGAGACGAAGAAGTTCGCCATCAAGGACGGCGCCGGGCTGGTGCTGGCCCGCACGGCGGGCATCCGGGTGATGATCTGCACCGGGCGCGAGTGTGAGGCTGTGCGCCGCCGTGCTGCGGATTTGAAAATCACCGACGTATACCAAAACGTAGGCAAAAAGGCGGCGTTCCTGCGCGGTTTTATGGCTGAGAACCACTACGCGAGGGAAGAAGTCGCCTACTGCGGCGACGATTTGAATGACCTGGCGGCCATGGCGCTGTGCGGTTTTGTGGCCTGCCCGGCGGACGCCGCTGCGGAGGTGAAAGCCCGCGCCGATTACATCTGCCCCCAGCGCGGCGGCGAGGGTGCCGTGCGCGGTGCCGTGGAGAAGATTCTGCGCGGGGACGGACGATGGAAGGACGCCGTGAAAAAGGCGTTTGATGTTGAGCTATAATTGGGAGAACCCATGAAACAACAATGGAAAAACCATAAACCCCTGCTGGCCGCCCTGGCGACGCTGGCCGTGCTGCTGGCGGGCGTGGTGCTCATCTGGCTGGCGCAGGTGCGCCCCAACGTGGGCAAGGGCCGCAGCGAGATCATCACCGATTTCCTGCGTGCGGAGCTGATCCATGACGGTGAGACCGCCGAACAGGTGTTTACCTACGACAAGGATATTTTGACGATAGGCCTTGAATTTTACCTGCCGGGCGCACAGCCCAGCGGCGAGCTGGATGTAGTGCTCTATGACGCCGACACCGGCGAGGAGTTGGCCCGCTCGGTGGGAACGATGGACTATATCGTGCCTGACCAGTACACGACGCTGGGCCTGGACCCCGCCGTGACCGGGCAGGAGGGCCGCCGCTACCGGCTGACCGTGACGCCCCACTACACGACCGACGCGATTCTGGCCGTTGGCCACAGCGACGGCGTGGCGCTTTGGAAAGAGCAGATGTCGGTGGCTGACCGCGCCGTGGACGGCACGATGGCCATGCAGATCACCTACCAGCGCATCGGCGGCTACCTGACCCGGTTCTTCCTGGTCGTGGGCGGCTTTGCGGCGCTGCTGGCGGCATTTGCCGTGTGGGCAGTGCTGAGCAAAAAACTAGCGCTGCACCGTCTTATATTTGTTCTGGTGCTGGGCTTTGGGCTGCTGTACAGCTTTGTGCTGCCGCCCTACGCCGCGCCGGACGAAAAATACCACATCAACCAGAGCTTCACCCTCGCCTGCCGCTGGGCCAACAATTTGTCCCGCGGTGAATGGCGGATGGGCAAAGTGCCCACGACGACCTCCTTCCGCCGCGTAGGCGACGAGGACGCCGATTTGCAGGACGAGAACACGACGGTCTTTACCTGGGAGGAGTTTACCTCTGAGTTGTTCACGACGACGGATCAGCCATTTGACAGCCACCGGGAGTACAACGAACTGCAGACCGACCAGAACCCGCTTTTGTATGTGGTCAGTGCGGCGGCGGTGTTCCTGGCGTATGTGCTGCACCTGGGGTTTGCCCCGGCGCTGTTCCTTGGGCGGCTGGCAAATCTGCTGCTGTTTGCGGCGCTGGCGGCGCTGGCCGTGAAGGTCGCGCCGTTTGGCAAGCGGGTATTCACCGTGGCGGCGCTGCTACCCATGACGCTGCACCTGGCGGCCAGCTTCAGCCGCGATGCCCCGCTGCTGGGGCTGTGCTTCGCCTTTACGGCGCTGCTGCTGGATGCGGCCTTCGGCCCCGAAAAGCAGAAGGCTCTCTCCCCTGCCCGGCTGGCGCTGCTGCTGGGTTGTGGTGTGCTGCTGGCCCCCGGCAAGCTTGTTTACCTGCCGCTGGCCGCGCTGTTGCTGGTGGTGCCCGCAGCCCGGCTGGGCCGCCACGCCAAAGCAAAAAAGTGCGGCTACCTGGCCGTCTGCCTGGCGCTGGCCCTGCTGCTGAACACCGGCCTGCTGGCCGACACGCTGCACAGTGGCGCAGGAGAGCAGACGGAGACGAGCGAGACAACAGAGACGACCGCCGAGGCAGAAAATATTGAAGATACCGACCGCACGCCAAAGGGCCGCCCGGAGGAACGCGACGCAGATTACGAAGTAGAGATCTGTACGGTAAACACAACGGAAAACTTCCTGCGTCGGCTGTACTATTTTATTGATAATACGCGGGATCCCGCCCAAAGCGAACTGGACTTCTGGGTGCAGGCTCTCAATGACGGTGATGTTACCCCTGCCGTGCTGGAGCAGAGCTTCTTCCTTTCGCCGGAGCATATCAATGAATACAATGATATCTCCGACTTTTATTGGAACGTGTGCAGCGCCCTGCTGGGCACCAATGTCAGCTATGGCAACGAGGATGCCTTCTACCCCTACTTTGAACAGGGCGGCCCGGTGCTGGCCTATAAGCAGCTGCTGGGGCTGGACAGCACCCAGACTTACTTTGCAGAGCTGGGGCTGGAAGTCGGCTCAATGGATGACCGCATCCCGCTGGACCGCGCCGAACTGGCAAAAGAGGTCGAGGCCGCTCGCGCGACCCGCAGTACCCAGAGCACGGCGGATGAGGCCGACAAGACTACCTACACGCCCGGGTACATCCTGCGGCATCCCGTGGCCACTGTCATGCTGTTTGTGCGCAGCGCCGTGGAAAACGGCGACCACTATATCCGCACGCTGGTGGGCGGCAGTTTAAGCTACTACACCGTGGATCTGGCCTGGGGTTGGGTCGTGGTGCTGTACTTGCTGCTGGCCTATGCGGCCCTGCCGGTGCAGGGCGCGGCGCTGGCCCCCTGTGGCAAAGCCCGCGGCTGGTGCTGCGCGGCGACAGTGGTCAGCTGCCTGCTGGCTGTGGCCGGCTGCCTGCTGTGGACGCCCACCCATTACGAGACACTGTACGGTCTGCAGGGGCGGTATTTCCTGCCGGTTCTGCCGCTGCTGCTCCTGACCTGCCTGCCCCGCCGCCTGGCCACCGTGCCCGACGAGGATACGGCGCAGTCCCACCTGACTCTGGCCCTGGCGCTGGTGCAGGCGGGCGTTGTGGTCAATATCATGCTGGCAGTGATTGCACGATAAAAAGGCTTACACCTGTCTCTTATACACATCTCCGAGCCCACGAGACCGTACTAGATC
>ENA-OZBF01000911-OZBF01000911.1-human-gut-metagenome-genome-assembly--contig:-NODE-911-length-11932-cov-3.717353_pt1 | contig 11932 bp, 10 predicted proteins | sample MGYA00243980_ERZ653522 | MGnify/ENA primary metagenome ERZ653522 (study PRJEB26926, sample SAMN06165106) | human gut metagenome | biome: ENVO:00009003; feature: ENVO:2100002; material: ENVO:00002003...
CTGGAGGGAACGCCCTTTTCCCGGCAGGCCTGTTCCATCAGCCTGCTGTTGGCGCTGGCTACGCCGTCGTCCAGCGCGTGGACGAGGAACACGGGCGGCGTCTGCGGCGTCACCTGCCGTTCCGCGGAACACAGCTCCGCCAGATCCGCGCCGGGGGCAGGCCCCAGAATCCTGCTGCGGGTGCCCCCGTGGGTGGTTTTGGGGTCCATGGTGATGACGGGGTAGATGAGCAGGGAGAAATCCGGCCGGGCGGAAACGCTTTTCAGCGGGTTTTCCGCTTCTTCCGGCAGGGGGCGGTTCCAGAGTGTGGAGGCCATGGCAGCCAGATGGCCGCCTGCGGAAAAGCCCATGACGCCGATGCGGTGCGGGTCAACCCCCAGCGCGGAGGCATGCCGGCGCGTTACGCGCAGAGCCTGCCGGGCGTCCAGCAGAGGGCCCGGAAACCTGCCGACGGCATCATTGCTCCCGGAAACGCGGTACTTCACGACGACGCCCACCATGCCGTGCTCCGCCGCCCAGCGGGCGATATGGCCGCCTTCCTTTTCAATGGCCTGGATGGCATAGCCCCCGCCCGGAAAAATGCACAGGGCCGCGCGCCTGTCCTGCGGCTTCCATCCGGCGGGAAAGTAGAGCTGCATCTGCGCTTCCCCCACGTCCGTAATATGTCCGGGGGATACTTGTTTTTCCTCCAGGTCCGCCGCCTTGAGCCCCAGGGAAATCCACCCGGAATGAAAGGCTCCGTGTTCCGCGGGCGGCTGGAGGGCCTCCAGCACGGACGGTTCAAACGGCGCGGCTCCGGCGTGGCCGTGAGGGAAGGCCAGGAAAAGGGCGGGAAGGAGGAAGGCAAGCTTCATGCTCATGGTTTATTGGCGAGTGAGATGACGAGTTGGGAAAGGCCCTGCACCACTTCCGCAAACTGGGGATAATCCAGCTTTTCAGCCGTGTCGCTGGTTTCATGGTAGTCGTCGCAGCGGAGGAAGGCCGTGTCCGTGGCGGCAAAGGAGGGAATGCCCTCCTTCATGTATCCCCAGTCGTCGGACCAGGAAACGCCGCGGGTGTAATACGGGAACACGGCGGAACGGACCGGAAAGCGGCTCAAAGCGGCAAATTCCTCCGCGCAGGAGCGGGCCAGCTTGCGGCCCGTGTTGGTGGACATGAAGGCCACGTAGTCGCAGCGGTCCGGCAGCCCGGCCAATCCGGCAACCACGGCTGACTGGCGTTTTTTGTTCACCCGCGGGGAATAGCAGCCCAGCGTTTCCAGGGCAATCATGCCGATGATTCTGTCCTTGCCCGGATGGCGGGCGACGGATTTGGCGTGCACCACGCTGCCCATGGAGGGCGTCTGGTAAAAGGGCGGCTCTTCATTGGCATAAGCCACCAGGCACACGTCGTGCAGGGTGGGAGTGGCCCTCAGGGCGCGCGCCGTTTCCAGCAGGGCGGCAACGCCGGAAGCGTTGTCATTGGCGCCCGGCGTTCCGGTACGGGCGGGTCTGGCGGGACCGTGGTCGTGCCAGTTGTCCATGCCTACCTTGGTATCGTAATGCGCGCCTACGATGAGCATTCTGGGGCGGAGAGATGTTCCCTTTTTGGTGGCGATGAGGTTGTACGCCGTCCTGTCCTTCACGGCGCCGAATTCCCCGGAGAGCGGAATGTTCACGGCCTGGCGCGTGACGGCATAGCCCATGTCCGCCAGGGTTTTTTCAATGTAGCGGGCGGATCGCTCCATGGTACCGGGTTTGTAGACGTTGCGTTCCCCGATGGAATCCGCCAGATGGAACACGTGTGCTTTCAGGAGTGTTTCCGTCTGGTCCGTGTCCGGAATTTCTCCGCTTCCGCAGGGGGAAAAAAGCTTGGAGCAGGAGCCGAGGGCGACGCAGGCCGCCGCGGTGAGCAGCCCGTACTTGAGAGTCCTGGATGAGACATTCATGGGGGAGTTGGAGAGTGGGGAGAGGAAGGAATGCTAGTGGGGAAGCGGCGGAAAATCAAGCCGCGCCGTTTCCCCCTTTTTCATGGCCAGATCCTTTTTCCTGCCCTGGTGCATGAACCGGAACCTGCCGGGACGGGTGGCGGTGGCTGTGGCCTGCACCCTGCCGTTTTGCCAGGACAGGTCCACCTTCAGCCCTCCCCGGGTGCGCAGCCCCGTGGCGGAACCCTTCTTCCAATCGTCCGCCAGGGCCGGAGCCAGCAGGATAACCTGGAAGCCGTCCTGCGTGATCTGGCTCTGAATCAGGCACTGGGCCACGCCGGAGGCAAAGCCGAAGTTGCCGTCGATCTGGAACGGGGGATGCAGGTCGAAAAGGTTGGAATTGATGTAATGCCTCAGCATGGCGTACATCCTGTCCTCCGCGGCGTTTCCGTCGCCAAGGGCGGCATAAAGGTTGATGAGCCATGCGGTGCTCCAGCCGGTCCTGATGCCGTTGTTCCCCTTGTCCGCGTACTTGCGCCGGAAATCGGCGGACTTGCGCACGGCGGCGGCATATTCAGGCGTATTGAGCACGTCCCATTCCGTGCCGGGAAACAAGCCGTAAAGATGGCTGATATGGCGATGGCCCTTCTGCATTTCTTCAAAAGGCTGCCTCCATTCCAGCACCCTCCCGTCGGAGCCAATGGCAGGCTGGGGAATCTTTTTGAGGAATTGAACGGCTTTGACCAGAGTAGGCGTCCGTATGCCCAGCTCTCCGCAGGCGTAAATGTAATTGCGGAGGGACTCCCTGCCCAGAAGCTGGTCATGAGAAGTCCCGTTGGAAACGTAGGAAAGCACGTTGGGGCCTGTGCCGTCCGGCGTGTAAAATCCGGTTTCCGGGGAGACGCCGGGCCCGGAAAGGTAATGCCCCTGGTCGTCCTCCTCAAACCAGGACATGATGAAACGCGCGTTGGATTCCAGAATGGGCAGGGACTTCTTCAGGTCTTCCCTGTCTCCGGTGAAGCGGTAGCTGTCCACCAGGTGGGCGCACGCCCACGCCCCGTTCATGAGGCTGGCCCCCCATTCCGGGTTATTTCCTGAAAAATAGGTGCGTTTCCAGCAGTCCGTGTAATGGCCGAAGCAGAATCCGTCCCGTTTGATGAAGCGCGCAAATTCCTCTCCATGAGGGCGCAGGCTGCGGACGAATTCAAGATAGGGCCGCTGGAATTCCCCCAGGCCGGTGGCATAGGAGGGCCACTGGTTCATCTGGCTGTTGATGTTCAGGAAATAGCAGCCCATCCACGCCGCCCGCAGCTCCGGATTCCACAATCCCTGCAAGCCGCAGGGAAGCTGCCCCGGCCTGGTGTGGACAATCGTGCAAAAGCGGCCGAACTGGAAAAGCTGTTCCAGAAGGTCCGGATCCTTTTCCCCTTGTTTGACCCGTTCCAGCCGCTCAGGGGTGGTCATGGCGGAAACCTCGGGAGGGGAATCCCCCAGGTCCACCTGGCAGCGCATCATGAGACGGGAAAAATAATCTTCCGTTTCCGCCGCCAGTTTTTTCCAGCCTTTTTTCTGCGCCTTCGCCAGAATTTGCCTGTTCTTGTCTGCCAGGGAATGGGTCAGGGGCTCTTCCGGCTTCCGGATATTGTAATCCGTGGAGGTGGAGGAGAGCACCAGCACTTCCCGCGCGGAATCCAGAACGACCGTTTTCCCCTTGCGGGATATGGCGGCGCCGGGAGCCAGGATGACCACCCTGTTTTCAAACTGGGTGCCCCCGTTGCTTCCCTGTCCCGTCAGGACCCAGCCATCGGGCCGTGCGTCAATCCGGGCGGACGGGTCCGGATGCTGCAAGTCCAGCGCAACGCGGCACCCGGCCGGAAGGGTGCAGGTGATGCGGTAAGCGGCGCAATCGCTGGACGGAGCCGCCAGGATTTCCGTGGACAATTCTCCCGTGCCGAATTGAACGCGGGTGGAAGCCTTGCCCCGCTGCATGTCCAGCGTGCGCCGGTAGGAGGCAGGGGAGGGAAGCCCCTGGAATTCCACCTGGAGGAGACCTCCCTGCTGGTAATCCCCCGCGATGCTGCCGGGGGGAAGGATATCCTTCCGGAACACCTGGTCCGCGCTCCGGTATTTTCCTTCCTTGCAAAGTTCGCGCGCCTTGTCCAGGGCCTCCGCGGCGCCTTCCTTCATCTGGAAATTCTTCTTCGCGAAGATGCTTCCTTCATTGAAAACGACGATTTCCTTCGGAAAAACGCCAAAAGAAAGAATGCCCAGCCTTCCGTTGCCCGTGCCGTAGCCATCCGTCCAGATCCGTGCAGATTCGGTGGAAGTGGCCTGCATGGGGGCGGGAGCGGCCCGGAGGGGGATGGCCGCCGCAAGAAGGCAGGGGAGGAAGAAATATTTCAAGGTTGTAGAGACAGTCATGAGAGAGGATGGGTATCCCGTAAAAGAGGAGGTTGATGTAAAAAGCCGCTATTTTTTAAACCGGCTTCCGGTACCGGCATAAATGACTGCAAACGCTATGCTGCCCACCAGAAGGCACAGGGAGACGGACAGGAGCACGGAGTTCTGGAGGATAATGCTGATGAGCCACAGCAGCATGGCGAAGGCCAGGCAGTACATGAGCTTTCCCATGAACCGGCACAGCGCGCGTTCATCGTACTGCTTCTTCTGCTCCTTGCTCATCATATTGTAGCCTGCGATGAGGAAGGAACATTTTCCCATGGAAAGAATGACTCCAAGAATGATGAAGCCTGCCATCATGGCGACGGGTATCAGAATAGGTGCATCCATAAGCCGGAAAAATGGGGGAAATGAAAGTCCGCGGCAACTCGCCCGGATAAGTACGTAGAGTGGTCTTTAAGGGAATACGTTAGGGAAATGGTTTTTTTTCAGCGGAAGAAAAAGCGTCTGTTTTTTCTGCCGGAAGCTTTCGCAAGGCAGCGCCGCGGCCTGTTTTTTGCGTCAAAACAGGAAGTAGCAGGAGCAGAACCAGGCGATGATGAGCAGGCCGCAGGTGAATTCCAGCAGCAGCCCGGTGAGCATTCCCAGCGCAGCGCCGGAGCCTGCCTTGAAGGCGGCCATGATGTCTTTTCTGGCAAAGATGAGTTCCGCCAGCAGCGCCCCCAGGAACGGCATGAACAGAAGGCCCACGATGGGGGTGAAAAGGATGCCGCCCACCACGGCGCCGATGATGGCTCCCCAGATGCCGGCGGCGGTGCTGCCGAATTTTTTGGCCCCCATGCCTCCGGAGAGCTTGTCAATGACCAGGCCGCCCGCAACCATCAGCGCCAGGACGGTCCATTCCCACCACGCCAGGTGCCTGCTGCCCATCACTCCCTGCCAGATGCACCCTGCCGCAATGATAATGATGCCGGGGAGCATGGGAATAAGCGTGCCGATCAGCCCCATGCCGAACAGCAGCAGGGTGACGCACCAGACGAGGGTTTCTGAAAGGACGGGTGGCATGCCTCCCTTCTTATCAGGAAGGGAGGCGTGTGGCAAGGCTTCTGCCCGGCTTGCGGATGACGGAAAAAAGGGGGGAAGTGCATGGATTGCTGTTGCGGTTTTTGCGGGCGTGGTATGGAATGGCGCCCATGACTTTCACCGGTTCTTTTCTGCGTGGCTGCATGGTGTGCTCCTGCGCTCTTTCTATGGGTGTTATGCCCGTGGTGGCCGCGTCTCCCGCGGCTGATTCCGCCGCTGTGCAGAAGCTGGCTCATTCCCTGAAAGCCCGTGTGGGCATGGCCGCGGTGATGCTGGACACGGGGGAGGCCGTGGCGGTGGGTGATGAGACTGCCTATCCCATGCAGAGCGTCTTCAAATTCGTGCTGGCCCTGTCCGTGCTCAAGCGGGTGGACCAGGGAGCCCTGAATCTGGAACAGATCATCCATATACGCCCGGAGCAGTTGGTAAAAGACACGTGGAGTCCCCTGCGGGAGCGCTTTCCGCAGGGCGGTGATTTTTCTTTAAAGGAACTGCTGCGCGTGACCGTTCAGGAGAGCGACAACAACACGTGCGACCTCCTGTTTGCCCTCATCGGCGGGACGGAGACCGTGCAGAAGGATTTGAAGGAATGGGGCATCAGCGGCATCAACATCCGGTTTACGGAAGACGAGATGCTGCGGAATCATGAATTGCAGTACGCCAACTCGAGCCGTCCGTCAGCCATGAATGCCCTGCTGCGCGCGTTTGACGAGGGTAAGATACTGAACAAGGACACGCAGCGGCTTCTCTGGGACATGATGGCCGGCTGCGCTACGGGGACTACGCGCCTGAAAGGGAAGCTGCCGCAGGATTATGTGGTGGCGCACAAGACCGGATCGGGCTTCACCACTCCGGAGGGCGTGATCACCGCCGTCAATGACGTCGGCATCATCGTTCTTCCCAATGGGCGGAAAATGGCGGTCTCCGTGTTCGTCATGGATTCAAAGGATTCCGCTCCCGCCTGTGAGAAGGTGATCGCCTCCATGGCCCGCTGGCTGTGCACGGAATGGCAGGCCGCCGCCGCCAAGTAGCGGACGGCCTTCCCCGGAACATGTTTTAAGCTTGGAAAGGGGGCCGCTATCAGGCAAGGTGTGCCGCGTTATTCATGAAGAACCTATTGAGCCGGTACATCAGCCTGAGCCTGGCGCTGCGGTATTTGAACCCGCTGCGGACTTTCTTTTCCATCATTACCCTGATCTGTCTGCTGGGCGTATCGCTGGGGGTGATGGTGCTTATCGTCGTGCTGTCCGTCATGGGCGGCCTCCAGAAGGAAATCCAGGGGAACCTGTTTGCGCACTCCCCGCACGTCCAGGTGTGCTACCGGAATGACTTCGGCGTGAGGGAGGTGATTCCGGACTGGATGGAATTGAGCGAGAAGCTCAAGCACGTTCCCGGAGTCCAGTCCACGTATGCCCTGATAGAAGACTACGCGCTGGTAGACGTGCAGGGACGGCAGAGGCCCTGCTTTTTCCGGGCCATCGATACGGAAAACACCGCCCAGCTGGAAGATTTGAAGCACCTGGTAGTGGCCGGCAATGCGGAGCTGGACATGGGGGAAAAGGCTGTGGTTTCCTCCATCGTGGCGGAGAACATGGGGCTGAACGTGGGGGATGTGGTCCGGGTGTACACTACCCGCAATTTCCAGGAAATTTCTCACGCCTACCAGCAGACGGAACTGCCGGTGCTGGCGGAAAAGAACGCCCGGGAACTCAATGATTTGAAGGAGTGGGGCAAGTCCCTGAAAACGGAGGGAGAGCGTGAAACGGCCGGCAAGGCCTCCGTGGACAAGGTATTCACCCTGCTCAACGGGCTGCTGTCCGTCCCCCGCAGGGATGCGGAGCGCTCCAGCCTGATGGATTTGCTTGCCGTGCTGAATGACGGGGAAGCCGTGGACAACGGCAGGGTGGCCTTCCCGGAAGGCACGCGGAAGGAATGGGAAACCATTCTGGGCGGCTTCAAGGCGGGGCAGAGGAATGAGGCGGACATGGAATGCTTCCGCAAGCTCCGGGAGCTGGTCATGCCGAAGGATCTGGAGGTGATCGGCATTTACCGGGCCTCCCAGCATACGCCCAGCCCGGACCTCTTCATTCCGCTGGTCATCGGCCAGGAATTGCTGGGTTATGAGGATGACGTGGTGCAGGCCGTGGCCCTGCGCGTGAACGACCCCTACCATGTGGAAACGATGCTGTCCCCCGTGATGCAGGCGCTGGAAAAGGAAAAGCCCTCTTCCGCGTGGACGCTGGAAACCTGGCATGACCGCTTTAACGCGTGGTTTGAACTCATGCAGAAGGAGCGCATGATGATGAGCTTTGTGCTCTCCTTCATCTCCCTGATTTCCGCCTTCTGCATTATGGCGGTGATGTTTACCGTTTCCATCCAGAGGAAAAAGGAAATCGCCGTGATGAAGGCCTTGGGCGCCACGCCGTTCCAGGTGGTGCGCGTCTTCTTGTGGCAGGGGGTCATCATCGGCTTTGTGGGAGCTCTCCTGGGCGTGGGCCTGGGACTGCTGGTGCTGGAATACCGCATGCAGATCCAGGGCTTTCTGGCGGGAATAGGCTTTGACCCGTTCCCCGTGGCTTTCCACGGCACGGCGAACATCCCGGTGGTGATTGACTGGGCGGAGCTGGCGTGGCAGGCGGTGAAAGCCTTCGTCATGGTCGTGGTGGCCTCCATCGTTCCGGCCCTGATCACGGCGCGCCAGGACCCGGCCCGCTCCCTGCGCAGCATGTAACAGGAAACCGCCCATGGATATTTACTGGATTCAGGATCATGAAAAGAAGGGCCCACTGCCGGAGGTGGAGGTAATCTCCATGCTGGAGGCGGGCCTCATTCCGGAAACCGCCCGGGCGTGGCATGCCGGATGTGCGGAATGGGTGCGCATCCATGACCTGCCGGCGCTGAAGGAAATGTTCGCCGTTCGCAAGGAAGAGGAAGAACGGCGTAATGTGGAGGAAGATGTGCCGGAGGATGAAGCGGCGCAAGATGCCGCCGCCGGCCCCACGAACGCGGATTCCCTGCCGGAAGAAGAGGAAACGGCTGTGGAGGAAGGCACGCCTCTGGTAGTTCCTTACCCGTACGTCCGTTTTCTGGGAAGAACGGCGGACGTGATGATGCACATGACGCTGTATCTGGCCGTGCTCAGGATCTTCGGCCTGGCCTTCAGCCCCGATTTTCTTCCCGGTTCCTATGAAGCCCTCCTTTACCTCTGTCTCCCGATGGTGCTCATTGAAACCGCCTTTCTGGGAACGCTGGGCACCACTCCGGGGAAAGCCATGCTGGGCGTCTCCGTCAGGGACTACCGGGGGAAGCGCCTTTCCTTCTCCACGGCGTTCCGGCGCTCCCTGTTCGTCATGGTGCTGGGGCTGGGCTGCTTTGCCCCCTCCCTGATGCTGCTGGCCCTGTTCTTTTCCTGGTGGTGGGTGCGCCGCTTCGGCTTCACTCCCTGGGACAGGAAGCTGGGCACCACGGACGTGCTGAACGACTCACTCACCCTCCGCAAGGTGGTGATGACGCTGGTGCTTGTCATCCTGTGCCTCCAGGTCATGTACGTGCTGCTGATTCCCTGGCTGCCGGAAATGGAGGCGTACATGGGCGCCTCCGGGCAAATGTGACAAAAAGACCGGCCGCGCGGGATTTAGCCTTTTAATCACCTGAATTTGTTTCATACTTGTCCCAGCCATGCCAGAAATACACCCAACGGCAGTAGTGCATCCTACTGCGGAGATCGCGGATGATGTTAAAATCGGTCCCTTTTGCGTTGTCGGAGAACATGTAAAGCTGGGCCCGGGCTGCGTGCTGCACAGCCATGTGGTCATTGAAGGACCTTCCACCTTCGGAAGCGGCAACGAATTTTTTCCGTTTTCCGTCCTCGGCCTGAAAAGCCAGGATTTGAAATACAAGGGGGAACCGACCTATCTGGAAGTGGGGGACAACAACGTCTTCCGTGAAAACGCCACCATCAACCGGGCTACGGACATCGGCGGCACGACGCGGATAGGGAATAACAACCTCTTCCTGGTTTCCTGCCACGCCGGGCATGACTGCCAGATCGGCAATCATGTGATTTTCTCCGGCTTCGCCACTGCCGCCGGCCACGTTACGGTGGGGGATTACGCCATTCTGGCGGGATGCTGCGCCGTGCACCAATTCGTCAGCATCGGGGAGCACTCCATGGTGGGCGCGATGGCCCGCGTGAGCCAGGACGTGCTGCCGTACACCATTGTGGAAGGCCATCCGGCCGTGACGCGCTCCGTCAACTCCATCGGCATGCAGAGGCGCGGATTTTCCGAGGAAGACCTGCGGGCCGTACGCATGTGCTACAAAAAGCTTTTCGTCAACAAGAAGCTGACCGTTCATGAAGCGCTGGAAGAGCTCCGGAACTCGGACTACGCGGAAAATGCCTGTCTGAAAAGAATCGTCAAGTTCGTGGAAACTTCCGAACGGGGCTTCTGCCACTGAGGCCATGAAAACAGGTTTTGTCTTTGACCTGGACGGAACGCTGGTGGACTCCATTCCCGGCATCTCCCGCGGCCTGAACCTGGCCTTGAAGTCCCTGGGGTATCCGGAGCACTCCGTGAATGCCATCCGGGGAATGGTGGGCAGGGGCGCGCGGGAACTCTGCCTGGCTTCCCTGAAAGGCTGTTTCAATGGAGAAGTGCCGGAGGAAGCCTTTGAAGCGGTGCACCGGGGATTCATGCGGGAATACCCCCATACCTGGCAGGACGGCACGGTGCCGTACCCAGGCATCCGTGAAATGCTGCTGGAACTGGCCGCTGCAGGCCACCCCCTGGGCGTTCTGTCCAACAAGCCTCATGTGGTCACGGGACCGCTGGTGCGCCATATCCTGCCAGAGGTGCCCTTCCGGGAGGTGATGGGCTTTTCCGAACGCTTTCCGCGCAAGCCGGAGCCTGATTCCCTGCTGTCCATCGTCCGTTCCTGGGGAATGGAGCCGGAGCAGGTGTGCATGGTGGGGGATTCAGCCCATGACGGCAACACGGCCGTGAACGCCGGAACGCGGCTTGTTCTGGTAGGGTGGGGCTACAGTTCCCGCGCCGCGCTGGACGCCTTCCGCGTGCCGGTGTGCGCCACTGTGGCGGAGCTGTCCGCCCGGCTGAAAAAGGTGGACGATTTGCCGTTTCCGGTTAGGTAATTAAGAAGGGAATTTCTTTTAAAAAAGCAGGATGAAGGATAGTATGTAAACTATTTTTTGACGTTAATTTTTTAATATATTATGGTCATGGAATCATTTGATTTTAGAGAAGAATTGAAAAAAATTCTTGAATCGTGCGTAGATAAAATGTTGAAAAATGATCATTATTTGCTTGAAAACAAAACCCACGAGTGTTCAATTTCTTTTAGAATAGGTCATTATTTACAGAATGAATTAGATTCTTTAAAAAAATCGGATAGATTAAATATACCAGAGAATCTTGTTGTTGATGCAGAATACAATAAATGTTTAAATGGATCAAAAATATGTATTGACGAACTTGGAAAGGAGAGCCTAATGAGGCCCGATTTAATAGTACATATAAGAGGGGAAAATGGGTTTGATAATAATTTTATGGCTATTGAAATTAAGAAAAGTATTAATGGTTCGTGTGAAACAGAGAAAGATTATTTTAAATTAAAAAATTTGACTTTTGGAAAAAATGAATTTCAATATCAAATAGGAGCACATGTTGTCATTGATCTCTCTAAAAAGAGTAGAGAAATTCGTTGGTTTAAAGACGGTTCACCAGAGGATTAATAGATCTTTATGATCTGTAATTTTATATTCTTTAAATTTCTTCCGGGGCGTCCGTCGATTTGGCCTGCACGGTAATGTCTTCCAGAGAACCGGGCAGGTCCTTGGTGGAAGTGACGCCCAGATTCTTCAATTTCTGCGCCCGGGGAATGAACCGGTGCTCAAAGGAGGAAACGGTTTTGTTATACTGGGTCACCGCCTGGTTCAGGCTCTTGCCCAGGGAGGAAAAGTGCCCTGTGAGGATGGAGCAGGTATTGAACAGGTCCGCTCCCGCCTCCGAGATTTTCTTGGCATTGTCCGCCAGTTGCTCCTGCTTCCAGCCGTAGGCGACGGCTTTCAGCAGGGCGATCAGGGTGGAGGGCGTGGAAAGGATCACCTTGTTCTCCGCGCCGAATTCAATCAGGGAGGGGTCCGCTTCCAGGGCCGCCTGGAAAAAGGCTTCCCCCGGCAGGAACATGATGACGAATTCGGGGCACGGGGAAAACTGGGCAAAATAATTCTTGGCGCTCAGCTGCTGGAGGTGTCTTTTTACGTCCGCGGCGTGGCGGGACATCCACTGGCTGCGCTCCTCCAGCCTGTCCGTCTGCCCGGCATTCAGGTAGGAGGACATGGGGGCCTTCGCGTCAATGATGATGGAACGGCCTCCCGGCAGGTGGATGACCATATCCGGGCGCACCCGGTCCTCTTCCCTGGAACGGGTCTCCTGCGTCGTGAAATCACAGTATTCCACCATTCCGGCCAGCTCCACCACGCGGCGCAGTTGGAGTTCCTGTCTCTTATACACATCTCCGAGCCCA
>ENA-OZBF01000931-OZBF01000931.1-human-gut-metagenome-genome-assembly--contig:-NODE-931-length-11822-cov-5.504292_pt1 | contig 11822 bp, 7 predicted proteins | sample MGYA00243980_ERZ653522 | MGnify/ENA primary metagenome ERZ653522 (study PRJEB26926, sample SAMN06165106) | human gut metagenome | biome: ENVO:00009003; feature: ENVO:2100002; material: ENVO:00002003...
TACGAGATCTAGTACGGTCTCGTGGGCTCGGAGATGTGTATAAGAGACAGCGTAGTTGGTCAGCAGGTCTTCCAGCACGAAGCCATACTCGATGGAACAGCTGCCGGCCTGCAGGCGGGCGACGTGCCGTGCCTTGATGGCACGCACCAGCTCGTCCACGACGGTCTCCAGAGGTTCGATCTTGCTTGCCAGATGCAGGTCATCCTTGCGGAAGGCGTCAGTGGTGCGGTTCAGCACGTCCTGCACGGCGTCCTCAAGCACCTGCAGCTCTTCGCGGGCGTCGGTGGAGAAGTTGATCTCCTTGGTGTGCATCTCCTGTGCGGATTCCAGAAGGTTCACAGAATGGTCGCTGATGCGCTCGAAATCGCTGATGGTGTGGAGCAGAGTATTCACGCTCTGGCTGTCCGCATGGTTCAGCTCACGGCTGGACAGCTTGACCAGATAGGTGCCGAGAGCATCTTCGTACTGGTCAACTTTGCTCTCCTCATCCCGGACTTTCTGGGCCAGCGTATCATCCCAGGTGTGGGTCAGGCTCATGGCCTGCATGACGCCCACACGGGCCAGCTCGGCCATGTCAGCTGTAGCAGAGTGGGCGCGGGCCACGGCCACAGCCGGGGTGTTCAGCAGACGCTCATCCAGCAGAGCAAAGCTCTCTTTTTCGGCGTCGTCGGGGATGGTGAGGATGGCCAGCTTTTCCAGACCATTTGCGAAGGGGAGAAGGATGAGGGTGGCCGCGATGTTGAAGGCGGAGTGGACCACAGCAATGCCCCAGGCGGCGATGGTCTCGTTCACAAAATCAAAGTGGACCACGGCGTTCAGACCGTAGAAACCGGCCAGAAAGACCGTGACACCGATGATGTTGAAGTAGAGGTGGACCATGGCGGCACGGCGGGCATTCTTATTTGCGCCCACAGAAGAAATCAGCGCGGTGACACAGGTGCCGATATTCTGACCCATGATGATGGGGATAGCGCTGCCGTAGGTGATGACGCCGGTAGCACTCAGCGCCTGCAGGATGCCAACGCTGGCGCTGGAACTCTGGATGATGCCGGTGACCAGTGCGCCCACCAGAACGCCGAGGATGGGATTGGAGAAGCGGACGAAGAGGTTGGTGAACCATGCCTCACCCTGCAGGGGCTCGACGGCATTGGACATGGTAGTCATGCCGGTCATCAGGATGGCAAAGCCAATGAGGATAGTGCCGATGCCCTTTTTCTTCTCATTCTTGCCCATATAGAGCAGGATGCCGATGAAGGCGAGTATGGGACTGAAGGAGGTGGGCTTGAGCATCTGGATCCAGATGCTGTCGCCCTGCAGGCCGGAAAGGCTCAGCAGCCAGCTGGTGACAGTGGTACCCACATTGCTGCCCATAATGATGCCGATGGCCTGATGCAGCTCCATGATGCCGCTGTTGACGAAGCCGACCACCATGACGGTGGTAGCACTGGAACTCTGGATGATGGCGGTCACGCACAGACCAAGGAAGAAGCCCTTGAGGGGGTTATCCGTCAGTTTGCTCAGGATCTTCTGCAGATGGCCGCCGGCCTGTTTCTCAAGGGCTTTGCCCATGATGTCCATGCCGAACAGGAACAGAGCCAGACCGCCCAGCAGAGAAAAGACATTGAATAGAGTCATGTTTTACTCCTCACTTGTTGAAGCTTGCGTTTATACATCGACAGCGGCCGTAGAGGACCCGTGCAGGATCATGTCTCAACTTTTTACACGACCTGCACTGGATTTCACCGGTCCTATCCCTGATTATGAGTATACGAGCGGAATGTAAAATCGGAAACCGGCGAAATGTAAAACTCATGTAAAGTAAACTCTATCCCTGCCTCCTATTATATGGTTTTGGCCCCCGGATGCAAGCGCTGGCGCAAAACCAGAAAAGATTCCTGAAAGAATTGTTGTTTTTGCCGCCCGTCTCGATTATAATATAAAGAAGGATAAACTGTGCTGCCTTTTGGTATGGCAGAGCACAGAGGATGCAGGAGGAAAAACGAATGGGGAATTTCGCCGTTTCGCTCAAGCGGCTGGTCGAGAAGGTCAGCCTCGAGGTTATCTATACGCCCTGCGATTTGGATAAGATCAGCGTCGAGATCGCAGAGGTCAACCGTCCCGGCCTGTTTCTGGCTGGTTACTACGATTATTTCGATAAGCTGCGCTTACAGATCATGGGCCTTGCGGAGATGAACTTTCTGGCCGGTCTTACGGCGGAAAAGCGCCGTGAGCGCCTTGACCAGCTGTTCCGCCAGCAGCCTCCGGCCGTCATCCTCTGCCGCAACGAGGAATTGGAACCCTTCCCGGAGATGCAGGAGCTTGCAAAGCAGCACGGGGTAGCCCTGCTGCGCTCCAACGAGACGACCTGCACCATGATGGGCAGCCTCATCAGCGTGCTGAACCTTGAACTGGCTCCCCGCATCACCCGCCACGGCGTGCTGGTGGAAGTTTACGGTGAAGGCATCCTCATTCTCGGCGACAGCGGCATCGGCAAGAGCGAGCTGGCCATCGAGCTGGTCAAGCGCGGTCACCGCCTCGTCGCCGACGATGCTGTGGAGCTGCGCAAGGTCTCCAACCGTCAGATCATGGGTACTGCGCCGGAAAACATCCGCCACTTCATTGAGTTGCGCGGCGTCGGCATCGTCAACGTGGCCCGCGTGTTCGGCGTGGGCGCGGTCAAGGTGAGTGAAAGCCTCGACCTCGTCGTCCAGCTGGAAGCATGGGACCCCACCAAAAACTATCAGCGCACCGGCTTGGAAAGCGAGTATTATGACATTCTGGGCGTCAACATCCCCAGCACCATCATCCCCGTTTCGCCCGGACGCAACCTCGCAGTCGTGCTGGAAACGGCGGCTATCAATAACCGCCAGAAGAAGATGGGTTATAACGCCGCCAAGGAGCTGCTCATCCGTCTGGGCCTGAACGACACGATGGACTGATTTTCTACCGATAGAGGAAGAACGAATGGAACGATTGAAACAGGCTTTGTCCGCTGCGGGCATTGCATACAAAGAAAATGAGCCGCTCAGCGCACACTGCACTTTCCGCATCGGCGGCCCGGCAGATGTCTTTATCCTGCCGGAAAATGAGGCGCAGCTCTGCGCCGCCATCAAGCTGGTGAAGGAAGCGAATATCAAATATTATCTACTGGGCAACGGCAGCAACATCCTGTTTGAGGATGCGGGCTACCGGGGAGCTGTCATCAATGTATCGGCCATGAAGAGCGCGATCGGTATTCTTGAAAACATCTGTTTCCCGGGCAAAGATCCGGCCCTGACTTACGATGCTGTCGTTGTCGGTGCGGACAAGATGCTCTCGTCGCTCTGCATGACGGCGCTGGAAAACAGCCTCACCGGTCTTGAGTTCGCCTACGGCATCCCGGGTACGGTGGGCGGAGCGGTCTACATGAACGCCGGAGCTTACGGCGGCGAGATGAAGGACGTGCTGGTCTCCGTGCGGTATCTGACCGCAGAAGGGGAGATTGTTGAGATACCGGCAGAACAGCTCGACCTCAGCTACCGCCACAGCATTTTCGAAGAAAACGGCGGCTGCATCCTCTCGGCAAAGTTCCACCTTGCAAGAGGCAATGCCGCCGACATCCGCGCCAGGATGGACGACCTGATGGCCCGTCGCAAAGACAAACAGCCTCTCGACAAGCCCAGCGCCGGCAGCACCTTCAAGCGGCCGGTGGGCGCATTTGCGGCGGCCCTCATCGACCAGTGCGGTCTGCGGGGCTACCGCCATGGCGGCGCAGCCGTCAGTGACAAGCACTGCGGCTTTGTGGTCAATCTGGGTGGAGCGACCTGTGCAGATGTGCTGGCTCTGTGCGATGAGGTGCGTGCCATCGTGAAAGAAAAGACCGGCTACGACCTCGAAAAAGAAATTCGTGTGGTGGAAGCATAAAAGAAAGAGGCGTGCAAAATGAATCTTCTCATCGTCAGCGGCCTTTCCGGTGCAGGCAAATCTGTCGCCATGAATGCACTGGAAGACATCGGCTTTTTCTGCATTGATAACATCCCGGCGGCACTGCTGCCCAGCATCACGGCGTTTTCGAAAGCGGGTGACAACCAGCTCAAGCGGGTGGCTCTCTGTATGGACATCCGCGGCTGCCGCACGCCGGAAGAAATCGAAGAAGCTCTTTCTCAGTTGGACGCGCAGAGGATAGAATATGAGATCTTGTTCCTTGATGCCCCGGACGATGTGCTGATGCGCCGCTACAGTGAGACGCGCCGCCGCCATCCGATGAGCATTTCCGACGGCCTTTCCACCCGGGAAGCCTTCCGCAGGGAGCGCGAGATCTTGCAGCCCCTCAAAGACCGGGCAGATTATACCATCAATACCGGCCTGCTCTCCACCTCGCAGAACAAAGAGCGCATCTGCGACCTGTTCAACCAGAACGGCGGCGCGAAGAGCGCCATGCGTCTGACAGTCATGTCCTTCGGCTTCAAGTTCGGCATCCCACCGGAGGCGGATCTTGTTTTGGATGTCCGCTGTCTGCCCAACCCTTTTTATGTCCCGGAACTGAAGCATAAAACAGGTCTTGATGAAGAGGTCGTCGATTTTGTCATGAGCCACCCGGAGGCGCAGGAGCTTTTGAAGCGCTATGAATCGTTTCTGGAATATGCTCTTCCGCTCTACGTCAAGGAAGGCAAAAGCCAGCTCACCATCGCAGTGGGCTGCACCGGCGGCAAGCATCGCTCCATCACATTTGCGCGGAAAATCGCGGAATACTGCGAAAAGCTTGGTTACAAGCCCGGCATCCAGCACCGCGATTCTGTCCGTTGAAAGGATAAACATATCATGAGTTTTGCATCCCAGGCAAGGGAGGAGATCGCCCGGCGCAGTCTGCAGAAGGACTGCTGCGTCCGCGCTGCTGCCTATGGAATTGCCTGCTTCGCCAAGTACTTCGACGCCAGCGGGCTGGTGCTGCAGACGGAACAGGAGCTGACGACGCAGGTGGCTTCCCAGCTGTTTGCGCGCTGCGGCGTACAGGGCAACATCATCGAGAAGCAGCGTCCCAGCGGGGTGGTCTATGAGTTCAGCATCCGCGCACCGGAGCAGGTGGCGCGGATGCACGAGCTTTTCGGCACCACCGGCACCGAGACGAGCCTGCAGATAGACCCCAGACTGATTCGCTGCCAGACATGCGTCAGCGCGTACATCGGGGCAGCTTTTTTGTGCAGCGGCACGGTCACTGACCCGCAAAAGGAGTATAACATCGAGTTTCTCACCAGCCGCACGAACCTTGCGCGCGACTTCGAAGCCCTGCTGGCGGAGCACGAGTTTGCGCCCCACCGCACCCGCCGCAACGGCGTGAACCTTGTTTACGTCAAGAGCTGCGACAACGTGGAGCGCATCCTTTCCTTTATGGGAGCGGCGGAGGCATCGGCCCAGCTCAGCGCTCAGAAGGCTGTCAAGCAGATGCGCAACCAAATCAACCGCCACACAAACTGCGATACTGCAAACCTGGGCAAGACGGCCCGTGCCAACGCCCAGACTCTCAAAGCCATCCGCTTTCTGGAAGAGCAGGGGGCGCTGAAAACGCTGCCCGAGGCGCTGCAACAGGCAGCAGCCCGGCGGCTGGAATATCCTGATTTATCGCTGGCGGCGCTCTGCGGATGCTTTGACCCGCCCATGAGCAAATCGGGCCTTTCTCACCGGATGAAAAAGCTGGAAGCGCTGGCCGACGCCCTGCGTCAGCGGCTCGAAGAACACACTGAAACAGAGGAGGCAGGAGCATGAGCGATGTGACCGAAGGGAACCGTCAGGGGAGAGACTTCGTTCATCTCCACATCCATACCGAATACAGCCTGCTGGACGGTGCCTGCCGTATCGACCAGCTTATGGACCGCGTCAAGGAGTGTGGTCAGAGCGCCATCGCCATCACGGACCACGGCGTCATGTACGGCTGTGTCCAGTTCTATAAGGCCGCAAAAAAGGCAGGCATCAAGCCTATCATCGGCTGTGAGGTCTATGTGGCCACCCGTACCCGCTTCGATAAAGTCAACAAAATCGACGGCAACAACCATCTTATCCTGCTCTGCAAGAATGAGACCGGCTATAAGAACCTCATCAAGATGGTGTCCGCTGCCTTCGTGGAGGGCTTTTATTCCAAGCCTCGTGTAGATAAGCAGCTTCTTGAGCAGTATCATGAGGGGCTTATCTGCCTGTCTGCCTGCCTCGCAGGCGAGATCCCGCAAGCCATTCTGGCGGGAGACTACGAGAGGGCAAAGTCCACGGCCCTGTGGTATCAGGAGCTGTTCGGCAAGGGCAATTACTACATCGAACTGCAGGACCACGGCCTCGAAGAGGATACTATTGTTCTGCCCCAGCTCATCAAACTGGCGCGGGAGACCGGCATCCCGATGGCAGCCACCAACGACTCCCACTATCTGCGGAAGGATGACGCCAAGATGCAGAGCATCCTGCTCTGCATCCAGACAGGCAAGACCATTCAGGATGCCGACCGGATGGAGTTCCAGACCGACGAATTTTACGTCAAAACGACGGATGAAATGTATGATTTGTTCGCAATGGTGCCGGAAGCCTGTGCCAACACCCAGAAAATTGCGGACCAGTGCAATTTTGACTTCGACTTTGGACACACCAAAATTCCATATTACAAAGCCCCGAACGGGATGGACAATCAGGAGTTTTTCGAGAAGCTCTGCTGGGACGGCCTCGAGCGCCGCTACGGCTCGGACGTCCCACAGTCCAATAAGGACCGCCTGACCTATGAGATCAGCGTGGTCAAGTCGATGGGCTATACCAACTACTACCTCATTGTCTGGGATTATATCAACTACGCCAAGAGTCAGGGCATTCCGGTAGGCCCGGGCCGTGGCTCGGGCGCGGGCAGCATCGCGGCTTACTGTGTAGGCATCACCGACATCGACCCCATCCGCTACAACCTCATCTTCGAGCGATTCCTGAACCCCGAGCGCGTCAGTATGCCCGATTTTGACGTCGATTTCTGCTATGAGCGCCGTCAGGAGGTCATCGACTACGTCAACCGGAAGTACGGCGCAGACCATGTGGCCCAGATCGTCACTTTTGGCACCATGGCCGCCCGCAACGCCATCCGCGATGTGGGCCGTGTGATGGGTATGCCCTACCAGAGCGTGGATGCGGTGGCAAAGCAGGTGCCGATGGAGCTAAAAATGACGCTGAAACGCGCCTTGGAGGTTTCACCGGAGCTCAAGCGGATGTACGACAGCGACCCGCAGGTCACAGAACTTATCGACACCGCGCTGAAAGTTGAAGGTATGCCCCGCCACGCCTCCACCCATGCGGCCGGCGTCGTCATTACCCCGGAGCCGACAGACTATTATCTGCCCCTGGCCACCAACGACGGCCTGCCTGTCACCCAGTTCAATATGACCGAGATCGAAGAGCTGGGCCTGCTGAAAATGGACTTCCTCGGCCTGCGTACCCTGACGGTCATCCGGGACGCGGAGGCTGCCATCCAGAAAAAAGACCCGTCCTTCTCCATCCGAAAGCTGGATTATGACGATGCAGCGACTTATAAGATGCTGGGTCAGGGTGAAACGGAGGGCGTGTTCCAGCTCGAATCCTCGGGTATGAAACAGGTCCTCGTGGGTCTGCAGCCACAGAACCTTGAAGATGTCATCGCTCTTATCAGTCTTTACCGCCCCGGCCCGATGGACTCCATCCCGACCTACCTGCGCAACCGCCACGAGCCGGATAAAATCAGCTATAAGACCCCTCAGCTGGCCCACATCCTCGACGTCACCAACGGCTGCATCGTCTACCAGGAACAGGTCATGCAGATATTCCGTGAGCTGGCCGGTTTCTCGTTCGGACAGGCAGATAACGTCCGCCGTGCCATGAGCAAAAAGAAGCACGCGGTGATGGAGGCAGAACGCGAGCATTTTGTCCACGGCTGCACCGAGACGGGTCACGAATGCCCGGGCTGTGTCGCCAATGGCATCTCCGAGAAAGTTGCCAACGAAATTTACGATGAAATGTCAAGTTTTGCGTCCTACGCCTTCAATAAAAGCCATGCGGCCTGCTACGCTTACGTCGCATTCCAGACGGCTTATCTCAAGTGTCATTACCCCAGCGAGTTTATGGCCGCATTGCTCACCAGTGTGCTTGACAATACCGACAAAGTCATCGAGTATTCGGGCGAGTGCGCCCGCCTGGGCATCAAGGTGCTTCCGCCGGACGTCAATATCTCGAACGGCGGCTTCACGGCGGACAACGGCAAGATTCGTTTCGGCCTGAATGCGGTCAAGAATGTGGGACGCAACCTCATCGAGCGAGTCGTGGAAGAGAGAAAAGAGAAGCCTTATTCGAGCCTCTATGATTTCTGTAAGCGGATGCACGGCACTGAGCTGAACCGCCGGGCTGTGGAATGTCTTATCAAGGCGGGTGCCTTCGACAGTATGGGCGTCAACCGCCACAGTCTTGTGGAAGCCGTGGACGGCATCATCAAGAGCGTGGAGAGCGACTCCCGCCGCAATCTTGAGGGACAGCTGGACCTGTTCTCGGTGATGAGCGGAGAATCTCAGACTGCCGACACCGACAGCTACGAGATAAAGCCCTTCCCGGAGTACAGCCACACCGAACTGCTCCAGCAGGAGAAAGAGGTCAGCGGCCTCTATCTGTCCGGCCACCCGCTGGACGCCTATCGGGAACAGTCGGCACGCTTTGCGTCCAACAGCATCAAGGAGCTCACCGGCGAGGACGCTCACAAGCTGGACGGCAATCATGTCCGTATCGTGTGTACCATCGTCAAAAACCGGATGATGACCACCAAATCCAACACGATGATGGCCTTCACCAGCGTGGAGGACCTGACCGGTACGATGGAGGTCATCGTCTTCCCACGGGTACTGGATACTTTCCGCGATGCGCTCAAGGAGAATGCCGTCGTGGTCATCGAGGGACGCCTCTCCGTGCGTGAAGATGAGCCTTCCAAGCTGATGGCTGAGAGCATCTCGCCCATCGAGGGCTACGACCCCAAGCACCCGCAGACCAACCGCCCCAACCTCATGCGGGATGCCGCCCAGCGGCTCTATGTCCGCCTGCCGTCCCGCAGCTGCCCCGAGTATGCAAAGGTCATCAATCTCCTTGAGATATTCGACGGCGATATGCCCGTCATTTTCTATCTCGAGGATGTCAAGCAGAAGCTCGCCGCGCCCCGGAGACTCTATGCTTCGGGCCATCCACTGTTGTTTCAGGAGCTGAAACGTCTGCTTGGTGAACGCAATGTTGCAACAAAATGACATTTCTGTGCATCAATCATTATGCCCGCGCTGTTTTCAAATGATTAACTTTGTGATATACTTGTCTAAGGCAAGCCATAGCAAATATGTTGCATCGAGTCGGGCCGCATCTGTGGAAGAAGGGGATGCGCGCACCCCGAGTGGTATGTGAAGAAACAAATTGGAGGGAATCTCTCTATGGAAAAGCAAATCAAGACGATCGGTGTTCTCACCAGCGGCGGCGACGCCCCTGGCATGAACGCAGCTGTCCGTGCCGTGGTCCGTACCGGCCTGCACAAGGGCTTCCGCATGATCGGCATCCAGCGCGGCTATAACGGTCTGCTGAACGGCGAGTGCTTCGAAATGAACCTGCGCAGTGTCTCGAACATCATCTCTGCCGGCGGCACCATCCTTTACACCGCACGCTGCCTTGAGTTCAAGACCAAAGAGGGCCAGGATAAAGGCGCAGCCAAGTGCCGTGAGCTGGGCATCGACGCGCTGGTGGTCATTGGCGGCGACGGTTCTTACCGCGGTGCCCGTGAGCTGGCACACCGCGGCATCCCGATGATCGGCCTGCCCGGCACCATCGACAACGATATTGCCTGCACCGACTACACCATCGGTTACGATACCGCTATGAACACTGCTCTGGAGATGATCGACAAGCTGCGCGACACCACCCAGAGCCATGACCGCTGCAGCGTCGTCGAGGTCATGGGCCGCAACGCTGGTTACATTGCCCTGAATGTCGCCATCGCCTCCGGCGCTATGGCCGTGCTGCTGCCCGAGAAGGAATTCGATATGCAGCGCGACATCCTCGATAAGATCGTCGAGACCCAGCGCACCGGCAAGCGTCACTTCATCGTCATCGTCGCAGAGGGCATCGGCCACTCTCAGGAGATCGCCAACGAGATCCAGGCCCGCACCGGCATCGACACCCGTGCCACCATTCTGGGCCACGTCCAGCGCGGCGGCTCTCCCACGCTGCGTGACCGTGTGAACGCTTCTGCTATGGGCTACCACGCTGTCTGCCTGCTCGAGCAGGGCAAGTATAACCGCATCGTCGGCATGAAGGGTGAGGAGCTGGTGGATTACCCCGTAGATGAGGCCCTCGAGATGACCAAGAGCATCGACCCGGTCCTCGTGGACGTGTGCAATACGATCTCGATTTGATTTTTTGAACATACGACGGAGCTGTGTTTTCCATGACATCGGAAAGTGCAGCTCCGCTTTTTTATATTTACGCAACCCGAAGTTTTGTGGTATACTATCGCAAGAGAATCAAGACGCGGCGCTCTGTCCCGCGTCAGGCAGGAGAGTGGAACTGTGGAACTGGAACAAGCCAAGAAGCGCGTAGAGGAACTGCGCGCTGTTATCGAGAAGAATAACCGCCTTTATTACGACCAGGATGCCCCCGAACTCGAGGACTTTGAATACGACGCCCTGACGCGGGAATTGAAGGAGCTGGAAGCGCAGTACCCAGAGCTGGTCACTCCGGCTTCGCCCACCCAGCATGTCGGCGGCACCCCCAGTGGGCGCTTCGCAAAAGTGACACATGCTGTCAAGATGGAAAGTTTGCTGGATGCATTTTCCTACGATGAACTGCGTGATTTCGACCGCAGAGTGCGTGACGCTGGTATCGAGCCGGAGTATGTAGTTGAAATCAAGATCGACGGTCTTTCTTGCAGCCTTGAGTACGAGAACGGTGAACTGGTCCGTGCTTCTACCCGCGGCGACGGTGTCGTAGGCGAGGACGTCACCGCCAATGTCCGGGCTATCAAAAAGATACCGAAGAAGCTGAAAAATGCCCCTGAGTTTCTCGAGGTGCGCGGCGAGGTTTATATGCCCCATGAGGCGTTCCAGCACCTCTGCGCCGAGCAGGAATTGCAGGGCGCGGCACCCTTCAAGAATCCCCGCAACGCCGCCGCCGGTTCGCTGCGTCAGAAGGACGCCAAGATCACCGGGAGCCGCGGCCTTTCGATTTTTGCTTTCAACGTCCAGCAGGTGCGTGGTAAGGAGCTGACTACCCACGCGGAAAGCCTCGATTACCTCAAAAGTCTCGGCCTGCCGGTCTCTCCCCGCTACCACATCGTCCACGACATTGAGGACGCGATCAAGGAAATCGAGCAGATCGGGCAGAACCGCTCAAAGCTCGATTTCGACATGGATGGTGCGGTCATCAAGGTCAACAACTTCGCCCAGCGCGACCTGATGGGCTCTACCAACAAGTTCCCCCGCTGGGCCATCGCGTTCAAGTATCCGCCCGAAGTCAAGGAGACGACCTTGCGCAGCATCGAGGTCGCTGTGGGCCGCACAGGCGTATTGACCCCGACCGCCTGCTTCGACCCGGTCTTCCTCGCCGGTACGACGGTGGCCCGCGCGACCCTCCACAACGAGGATTTCATCCGCCAGTTCGGCCTCTGCATCGGCGATACCATTCAGGTGCGGAAAGCCGGCGACATTATCCCGGAAGTCATCGGCGTCGTCCATCACCCGGAGAACGCGGAGCCTTACCGGATGCCGACAGCCTGCCCATCCCTGTCTCTTATACACATCTGACGCTGCCGACGAACTCTAGGGCGTAGATCTCGG
>ENA-OZBF01000936-OZBF01000936.1-human-gut-metagenome-genome-assembly--contig:-NODE-936-length-11792-cov-4.974610_pt1 | contig 11792 bp, 7 predicted proteins | sample MGYA00243980_ERZ653522 | MGnify/ENA primary metagenome ERZ653522 (study PRJEB26926, sample SAMN06165106) | human gut metagenome | biome: ENVO:00009003; feature: ENVO:2100002; material: ENVO:00002003...
TCTACACCCTAGAGTTCGTCGGCAGCGTCAGATGTGTATAAGAGACAGGTTCCTTGTTTTCCACCACGTACGAAATGGCAATTATTCCGCAACAGTTGGCAATTCTTCCCGTTTCACTCTTTTCCGGTAGTCCGAGACACTCTCGCCGGTCATTTTCTTGAAAAAACGGCTGAACGCGGACAAGTCTTCGAAGCCCAGAATGGAGCTGATTTCCTTAGCGCTTTTGTGGGTATACAGCAGCAATCTCATGGCTTCTGCCTCAATGCGGTCATGAATCACCCGTAAAGGGGAAGGCAACCCGCAGGTCGAGAACAGATTGGAAAGTGTCTTGGGAGAACGGCAAAGAATATCGGCATAATCCTGCACTTGCTTCTTCTCCTTGAAATGCCGGTCCACTAATACGTAATACTGCCGGATGATGTCAAACGTCTTTTCCTTCTCCTGCCCCACCCCAAAACGCTGGCGCGCAATGCGTGTGCAGGTAATGATGAAACGTTTCAAGACAATCCGCAGCATCTCCTCCTGCAGGTTGTCATGGATGACCGATTCCTGCCGGAAAATGCGGACTATGTCATGCAGGTTGGAAGACTGCCCGGCAGAAAGCGCCAGTCTCATCACCCTGGAAGAGCCATAAAAAAGGAGTCCGTTGCAAGAGACCTCGTTGTCATGTCCATAGATGCAATAAAAATTGCTGTTGAATACAAACGTCAGGTATTCACCGTCCACCTCTTTTACCTCCAGGTGATGCAACGGGGTCAAGGTCACGATTTCATCCTTTTCCAGGCGCATGGGGATATGGTCTATTTCCAGAGTGAGCGTACCGATCTGTACCCAAATGAATTTATACAGAGTCTTGTCACGTTGCAGCGACGCACGCTCATGGTAGCTGGAAGTCATGGCTATGTTGCCATTCAAGCGGGTGTTCAGTTGATAATCCATAAAAAACAGATTGTTTTAGTAAATAACAAAGATAGCGAATATCTTGTTTGCTACTGATTATTTCCCCACTTTTGTAGCCGTTTTGCTGTTCTTTAATTTTTAACTTTAATGTCTTCATGCAAATGTTCCCCGTCATATTTGTATCTCTCGGTCCCGGCGAACCGGAACTGATTACCGTAAAAGGCTTGAAAGCCCTGCAGACAGCCGACTGTATATTCTGTCCCGAGACACTGGCCAAAGATGGAAACAGAGTTTCACGCGCAGCCGACATCCTATTGCAACTCGACATTCCGGAAAACACGGTGCACCGCTTTCCACTCCCCATGAGCAAACAGCGCGAAAAAGCCCTGAGCGCCTACGACGAGGTCTATATGGAGAGCTCCACCCTCCGGCAACAAGGAAAGAAGGTCTGTATCGTTGCCGAAGGAGATGCCGGATTCTACTCTTCCATACATTATGTATATGACAAACTGCAGGCAGACGGCATCCCCGTGAAGCACATCCCCGGTATCCCCGCCTTCATTGCCGCCGGCGCACTGGGCAGGCTCCATGTGGCCAGCCAGGAAGAGCGGCTGACGGTGATACCCGGCATTACTACGACAGAAGAGATAGAGAAACTGACAAGCGAAAACAGTGCGGTTGTCATCATGAAGCTGTCCAGATGCACCGATGAGATTCACCGCTGCATCCGCCTGCATCCCGAATACCGGTATCACTATTTTGAGAATGTAGGCACTCCGGAAGAGAAGTATATCAATGACAGCAAGCGGATAGCGACCATCCGCTTCCCCTATTTTTCCCTGCTTATCATTCGTACAGAGACCTTTTGAGCCCGATTTAATACAATTTCGCACGCCATAGGCATTATTTTAATGAAAATGGGTTACCTTTGCGCCGTTGAAATATAAAAAAGATAAGAACATGAAGAAAGTCGTTTTTTATATGATGCTGCTGGTTATGAGCATCGGTTATGCCTATGCACAAGGAAAGGCAGACATCAAATTCGAACAGACCACCCACAACTTCGGCACATTCTCCGAAAACAGTCCTGTGGTCAGCTACACCTTTAAGTTTACGAACGTAGGCGATGCTCCGCTTGTCATCCATCAGGCTGTAGCTTCCTGCGGATGTACCGTTCCCGAATATTCACAAGAACCGATAGCACCGGGAAAGACTGGAACAGTGAAAGTAACTTATAATGGAACCGGAAGATACCCCGGACACTTCAAGAAATCCATTACCCTGCGCACCAATGCCAAAACGGAAATCATGCGATTGTTTATCGAAGGGGACATGACCGCTAAAGATGCCAAATAAGCATTTTACCATACAGAATTAAGGAGATTTTTTTAAATCTCCTTTTTTTTTGCTTTCTTTGAAGTCTATTAAAGAAAAACATAAAACTACAAAACCTATGAAACAAGAAGAAGAACCTATTACCGGACTACCGGAAAATGCGTTCCGTGAATTGAAACCGGGAGAAGTGTACAACCCTCTGATGAGCCCGGATAAGAAGTATTCAGAAGTAAATGCCTGGTCGGTGACATGGGGTATTCTGATGGCCATCCTCTTTTCGGCCGCAGCCGCCTATCTGGGGCTGAAGGTGGGACAAGTATTCGAAGCCGCCATCCCCATCGCCATCATTGCCGTCGGCGTATCGGGTGCCGCCAAACGCAAAAACGCATTGGGCGAAAACGTCATTATCCAGTCTATCGGTGCCAGCTCGGGCGTCATCGTGGCAGGTGCCATCTTCACCCTTCCGGCACTCTATATTCTCCAAGAGACCTATCCGAAAGAAATCACCGTCACCTTTGCACAAGTCTTTATCAGTTCCCTGCTGGGAGGTGTGCTGGGTATTCTTTTCCTTATCCCCTTCCGCAAATATTTCGTGAGCGACATGCACGGCAAGTATCCCTTCCCCGAGGCGACAGCCACCACACAAGTGCTCGTCTCCGGTGAAAAGGGCGGCAGCCAGGCAAAACCATTACTCATGGCTGGTATTATCGGAGGTCTATACGACTTCATCGTGGCAACCTTCGGCTGGTGGAACGAGAATTTCACTACCCGCGTATGCGGCTTCGGCGAAATGCTGGCCGAGAAAGCCAAGCTGGTATTCAAGGTTAATACGGGTGCTGCCGTGCTCGGTCTGGGTTATATTGTGGGACTGAAATACGCGTCCATCATCTGTGCCGGCTCACTGGCCGTATGGTGGATTATCATCCCCGGTATGTCCATGATTTGGGGAGATTCCGTACTGAACCAATGGAACCCCGAAATCACGGCAACCATAGGCGCTATGGCTCCGGAAGAAATCTTCAAATACTATGCCAAGAGCATCGGTATCGGTGGCATTGCCATGGCAGGTATCATCGGCATTATCAAGTCTTGGGGCATCATCAAGAGTGCCGTAGGACTGGCTGCCAAGGAAATGGGAGGTAAGTCCAACGTGGAAGCCAGTGTGAAACGCACACAGCGGGACATCTCTATGAAGATTATCGCCATCGGTTCCATCATCACGCTGCTGCTGGTTGTTCTCTTCTTCTACTTCGATGTGATGCAGGGCAACTTGACACATACCATTGTAGCTATCCTGCTTGTTGCAGGTATCGCTTTCCTGTTCACCACCGTGGCAGCCAATGCCATTGCGATTGTGGGCACAAACCCCGTATCCGGAATGACGCTGATGACATTAATCCTGGCATCCGTAGTCATGGTAGCCGTAGGGCTGAAAGGTCCCGAAGGGATGGTTGCGGCACTGGTGATGGGCGGTGTTGTATGTACGGCACTGTCCATGGCGGGAGGCTTCATCACAGACTTGAAAATCGGTTACTGGCTGGGTAGCACGCCTGCCAAGCAGGAGACCTGGAAGTTCCTCGGAACCATCGTTTCTGCCGCTACCGTAGGTGGTGTAATGATTATCCTGAACAAGACATACGGTTTCACCAGCGGACAGCTGGCCGCTCCGCAAGCCAATGCCATGGCGGCCGTTATCGAACCGTTGATGAACGGTGTGGGTGCGCCCTGGCTGCTCTACGGCATCGGTGCAGTGCTGGCCGTCATCCTCAATTTCTGCAAGATTCCCGCACTGGCATTTGCATTGGGTATGTTCATCCCATTGGAACTGAATGTTCCGTTGGTAGTGGGCGGTGCCATCAACTGGTACGTGACCAGCCGCAGCAAGGATGCCGCTCTCAATGCCGAACGCGGGGAGAAAGGTACCCTGCTTGCCTCCGGTTTCATTGCCGGCGGTGCATTGATGGGCGTGGCAAGTGCTGCCATGCGTTTCGGAGGAATCAACCTCGTAAACGATGCATGGTTGCAGAACACCTGGTCCGAAGTGCTGGCGCTGGGTGCTTATGCCATTCTGATATTCTACCTCATCAAAGCTTCCATGAAAACCAAATAACTTTTAAATACCAAGAACATGAAAAAGATTCTACTTTTATCTTTTCTATTTGCAGCGACCATGTTATCTGCACAAAAGCCCGTTGAGCTGCCCCTATGGCCCAACGGTGCCCCCAATAACAACGAACTGACCAATTCCGGACAGAACCATAACAACGAATGGGTGTCCGATGTCACCACCCCTACCCTTACGGTGTATCCTGCCTCCCACCCCAACGGCATGGCCATCATCATGTGTCCGGGAGGTGGCTACGGAGGGCTGGCCATGAAGCACGAGGGACACGACATGGCTCCCTGGTTCAACACACAAGGCATCACCTATGCAGTACTGAAATACCGTATGCCCAACGGGCACCATGAAGTGCCCCTTTCCGATGCCGAACAAGCCATCCGCATGGTACGCGAACATGCCGCCGAATGGGGTGTCAATCCTCAGCGTGTAGGCATCATGGGCGCTTCTGCCGGCGGCCATCTGGCAGCTTCGCTTGCCACACTATACAGCGGTGACAAGACCCGTCCCGACTTCCAGATCTTGTTCTATCCGGTGATTTCCATGCAGAAAGGCGTTACCCATGGAGGTTCCCGTAAGAACCTTATCGGAGAAAATCCATCTCAGGAGCTGGAACAAAAATACTCCCTCGAAAGACAAGTGTCCCCACGCACTCCGCAGGCTTTTATCATGCTTTCTTCGGACGACGACGCAGTGCCACCCATCAACGGCATTGGCTATTTCCTCGCCTTGCGCGACCACAAAGTGCCTGCCAGCCTGCATGCCTACCCTACCGGCGGACATGGCTGGGGATTCCGGGACAACTTCACCTACAAGCGTCAATGGACGGAAGAACTGGAGAAGTGGTTGCGTGAAGGGCTCGTATTCCCGGTCTCTGAACCTACCACAAAGAAATAAAAGCAATTATGAATAAAAAGTATTTTTTACTCACTTGCCTCGCAGCGTTTCCCTTTGCCCTGACTGCTCAGGAGAACAATCGCTACGAAGAGATTACCAACCCCAAGCTGACAAGCATCAACCGGGAGCCTGCCCGCAGCACGTTCACCTCCTACGTCACGGAGGCTGATGCCGTCATCAATGACCGCAAGAACGGAACCTTCCGCTTGTCCCTTAACGGGAAATGGAAATTCCATTATGTGGAAACCTTCGCCGACCGCCCCACGGACTTCATGATGGACCGTGTGGACGCCAGCCGCTGGCCGGACATCAATGTACCCGGAAACTGGGAGTTGCAGGGATTCGGTACGCCCATCTATGTGAACCAGCCTTATGAATTCTGTTCTTCGGGCTATCCTCCTTATTGGGACAAGCCCAATCCTCCATACGTTCCCCAAGAATGGAATCCCACCGGCACCTACCGCCGCGAGTTCACTCTTCCGGGAGACTGGGACGATAAGGAAATTTTCCTGAGTGCCGACGGCGTACGCGGGGCAGCCTTCTACTACCTCAACGGCAAGTTTGTAGGCATGAGTAAAGATGCAAAGACTCCGGCGCGTTTCAACGTCAGCGCCATTGCCAAGAAAGGGAAGAATGTCATTGCCATTCAGATACACCGCTTTTCCGATGCCAACTATCTGGAATGCCAGGACTTCTGGCGCATCAGTGGTATCGAACGGGACATTTACTTATATGCCCAGCCTCAAATCCATCTCACGGACTTCAAGGTGGAGTCTCCTTTGGATGAGAACTACCGGAACGGTATCCTCAAGGTAAAGGTGCAGTTTACCAATGAAAGCGGACAAAATTCCCCATTTGTCGTTGGTTACCGCCTGCTGGACAAGAACGACCAGCAGATAGCCCAGTCCTCTACCCAGGTCAGCGGTGACCAGACAGAAGTGGAGTTCACTAAGAAAACCATCCAGGAACCTTTGCAATGGACAGCCGAAACGCCCAACCTCTATACCCTCGTCGTCAGCTTGAAGCGCCCGAACGGAGATGTGATTGAAGCGACAAGCTGCAAAGTAGGATTCCGCACAGTGGAAATCAAGGACAAGCAATTGCTGGTGAACGGGCAACCCATCCTCGTGAAAGGCGTGAACTATCACGAACACAACGAGAACACCGGTCACTATGTCTCCGAAGAACTGATGAAGAAAGACTTCGAGCTTTGGAAGAGATACAATGTCAATACCGTACGCACTTGCCACTATCCCCAGCAGGAACGTTTCTACGAACTCTGCGATGAATATGGTATCTACGTCATCGACGAAGCCAATATCGAAAGTCACGGCATGGGTTACGACTTGCGGGTAGGCGGTACGCTGGGAAACAATCCGCTCTTCATGAATGCCCATCTCGACCGTACCATGAATATGTACGAACGGGACAAGAACCATCCGTCAGTCATCATCTGGTCGCTGGGCAACGAAGCCGGAAACGGATTGAATTTCTACGTTACCTACAACACCTTGAAGACGCTCGACAGTCGTCCCATCCAGTATGAACGCGCACTGTTGGAATGGAATACGGACATCTACTGCCCGATGTACGCTTCCCCTTCCTATCTGGAGAAGTATGCCCGGAACAAGGAGATGACGCGTCCCCTCATTCTTTGCGAGTATGCCCATGCCATGGGCAACAGCCTCGGCAACTTCCAGGAGTATTGGGACATCATCGAAAAATATCCCATCCTCCAGGGTGGCTGTGTCTGGGATTGGGTAGACCAGGGCTTTGCCGCCAAGACAGACGACGACCGTAAATACTGGACCTATGGCGGCGATTATGGCGAGAACGGCACGCCCTCCGACGACAATTTCTGCATCAACGGCGTGGTATATCCCGACCGCAGTGTCAAACCGCAGACGGAAGAGATGGGGAAGGTCTACCAGAACATCAAGTTCCTCGACTTCGACAAGCAGACTTCCACCGTGAAAATCCGCAATGATTTCTCTTTCACCAATCTCGACAAGTACGACTTCTACTACATCATCCGCGACCATGGAAAGGAAGTCTACCGTGGCAAGATTGAAAATATCCATGCTGCACCGGGCAAGACGGTAACCACCGGCTTCCTGAACGGCATACCCAAAGAGAAACAGACAACGGGAGATGTGCGTATCGAGTTCTATGCAGCCATCAAGACGGCAGAGCCTTTCCTCCCGGCCGGCACGGTCATCGCACGCGAACAGACCTACGTCCATACTTTCTACAAGAAAGAGGCTACGGCACAGCAGCCCGCCACTTCTAAGGAAGAGGGAAATTTGGTGGCGTTCTCCGGTCCCGACTTCAAAGCCACCTTCGACAAGCAAAGCGGTCTGCTCACCTCCTATTTATACAAGAAGCACGAGTACATACTGAACGGTCAAGGTCCCCGTCCCTTCTTCTGGCGTGCACCGACGGACAACGACTATGGAGCCAACCTCCCCGTCCGCCTCAAAGCCTGGAAAGAGGCAAGCTATCAGGAACCGAAAGCCGAAAGCTTCCAAGTGACTCCGGGCAGCAATGCCACGACAGTAAAGGTGACCTACCGTTTTCCGCAGACAGAGGCCCGTTGGAACATCACCTATAAGATATATGCCAGCGGAGTCATCAAGGTAGACAACCGCTTCATGGCCGAAGGAGACCAAGCTCCGATGATACCGCGTGTGGGCCTGCGGATGCAGTTGCCGGAAAGCTTTACAGACTTGACCTACTACGGTCGCGGTCCGAAAGAGAATTACCGAGACCGCCGTACCTCCCAGTTCATCGGAGAGTACGCCATCCCGGTCAAGGATATGTACGAGCCGTATGTCCGCCCACAGGAGAACAACCATCGCACGGACATCTATTGGTGCGCCCTTACCGATAAGACGCAACGTGGTTTGCTGCTCATCGCCGACCGCACCTTTGAGCTGAACGCCTCCAACTATCCCCTGGAAAGTATGGACAGCGGCGATACGATTGACAACGGCGCTCCGCGTACCGAAAAGACCCATCACCGCCACCTCACCGACCCTCTGCCGGAAAAGATGGTCGATTTGTTCATTGATTACCGCATGATGGGTGTCGGTGGAGACGACAGTTGGGGCGCAACCGCCCATGAGCCCTATCTGATTCGTCCGGGCAAAGAGAACGCCATTGAATACGGTTTCTCCCTTGTTCCGTTCGATAAAAAGGAGGATTATAAATATTTAATCCGGCAATATTGAATTTAATCCCTCCGGATTAAGCTTTTATAAAAAGGATGTAGTAAATTTGCTGCATCCTTTTTACGTTTAAGAACAATAATAATCAAAAGAGAGAAAAATGAAAACAATGACTAAATTTATGTTCAGCGCCCTCTGCGCCGCAGCCATGGTAACTTCCGTTTCTGCCCAGGGAGGGAAAGATATGTTGAGCAATGGAATAAAGTATCTGGATGTGCCATACGTAGCCCATACGCTGGAGGCAGATGGTCCCGAGGAACTCGTCATCAACTGCGATGAGGTAGACTGCACCACGCTGGTGGAATATGTGCTGGCAGAGACACTCACTCCCAAATTAGCCGACGGGGACATCTCGGAAAGCGCTTTCGCCGATAACCTGCAAAAAATCCGTTACCGTGACGGTAAAATCGACGGGTACACTTCCCGCCTGCATTATATTGCCGACTGGATAAACAATGGCGTACGCAACGGCTTCCTTCAAGATGTAACGGGCGCCATGAGTCCCGACACCGAACGGTTGTCTATCTCCTACATGTCTTCCCATCCCCAACTTTACAAGCAGCTGGCCAATTCGCCGGAGAACGTAGCCAAAATGAAGAAGATTGAGCAATCCTTGTCCGGCAAGGAAGTTCACTATCTTCCCAAAGCCAAACTTCCCGCCGATGGTCTCCCGTGGATTAAAGACGGCGATATCATAGCCATCACCACCAACACTCCGGGGCTGGACGTAGCCCACATGGGAATCGCTTTCTATGCGGATAACAAACTCCTGCTGGTACACGCTTCCTCTACCGACAAGAAAGTGGTCGTCTCCAAAGTCCCCTTGTCCCAAATGCTGAAAGACAATAATAAGTGGACGGGAATACGGGTGCTGAGGATGAAGAAATAAAATGAAATACTATAATATGGAAAAGGCGATGAAGAATCAAATCTTCATCGCCTTTTCCGTATATAGGATTGTTCGTTCCTATTCCTCCACGACAATATATTCATCAATATTCCGTGTTTCTTTACTGAAGTTCACACCTACTTTCACTAATTTCCTGCCATCCAAGGTATAAGGAATCAGATACCCCTTCTCATCTATTTGCTTCAGAGCTGCGTCGGCTGTACCGTCCAGTTTGAACTCAAAAACATAAATAGCGGTAGGAGTATGAACTACTGCGTCCGCACGACCACGGCTGCTGCGAACCTCGGACCGGATAAACTGTCCCAGCAAAGTAAACACTACATGAAAAATAACCTGATAATGACGTTCCGTATCATCACTCAACTCGTACGGAATACCGGAGAAGAATATCTTAAGACGCTCCATAAACGCCTCCACATCTCCACTCTTCAATTCACGCATGAATTTAGCGATGTGGAAACCAGTCTCATCATTGGATACATTGGTATAATAGGGTACCAAAAAATTCAGAAAGCCGTAACGAACCTCATCATTTGGAAAGCCTAAAGTGTATAGCTTCACATCATCATCATACCCTTTTATGGTCAAATAACCACTTTGATAAATCATCGGAAGAGGATTATTTGTTTCCGCACGATATTCAGAGAAAGCGGAAGCCAGCACTTCCACTCCATCTATCAATAGACGTATATCGTAATCACTCTGCTTCAGCAAGTCAACCAAGTAAGTAGGTGTGCCGGTCTGAAACCAATAGTACCCCATCTCTTCTGCATCAAAAGCATTCAATACACTGAACGGATTGAACATTCCTACACCTTCCGGATGAAAATGGTAACCATCATATTGACGTTCCATCAAATCAATCACTTCTTGTAAAGATATCCCTCTTCGTTTAGCCAGTCTCTCAAGTTCCGGCAGAAAGGTTTTCACCAACTCCTCTTTGGTAATACCACACAAAGCAGCGTAAGGAGACTTCATGCTGATATCATTCAGCTGGTTCAAGTCACTGAACACACTTACTTGCGCAAACTTGGTCACTCCGGTCAGGAAAACAAAACGAAGATAACGGTCAGCGCTCTTCAAGACACCGTAGAACGCTTTCAATATTTTCCGATACTCATCCAGCAAGTTCTCATCCAAGACCGCTTGAAGCAATGGCTTGTCATACTCATCAATCAGCACAACAACCTGCTTTCCTGTCTGAGTGCATGCCCGCTCTATCACGTAAGCAAAACGCTCTTCCGGACTACGGTCTTTCTTCTCCTGACCATAGAGCAGCTCCCATTTCTCCAGATACTGATTAAGCATAGCCGTCAAGTCAGCAGCAGCTTCATATTTCCGGGCATTCAAATCCAAGTGCAAAACCGGGTATTCTTCCCATTCCTTTTCCAGCTGTTCGATGGCCAAACCTTGAAACAGATCCTTGCGTCCTTGAAAGTAGGCTTCAAAGGTAGAAAGAAGCAGACTCTTGCCAAAACGACGGGGACGGCTCAAGAAATAAGGTTTACCTACATTTGCAATTTGATAAACCATAGCCGTCTTATCTACATAGAGATAACCATCCCTACGTATTTCCTCAAAAGTCTGTATGCCAATCGGCAGTTTACGCATCTGTTCCATGTTATTATTATAACCTGATTGGTATATGACAAAGGTACGATTTATATTTCAAAAATAAGACGAAAGGCGATGGAGATTTTAGTTTCCATCGCCTTTCATTATTTTACTAATCATCATTTCAGTATTACTCACGTAGACTGGTGCAATCCGAAATACTTCTTCATAAAGCAGGTATAAGAAAAACAAAGCAAAAGAATTATACCTGTCAAATACCAATAACCGTAACCTAAACACATTATATATCCTACGATAATGATTGCCTGTACTGCCATGTAAATAGAAGAAACCATTATATGGGGAATCTTCAGCTCATTCGCCATAATCTGATACAGATGCTTGCGATGCGGTAGCCCGATATTCTCATGAAGCATCAGGCGGTGAATGATAGTCAGCACACTATCCACACCGTAAACGGATAAAAGGACTATCCAGCTGAAATCTTCCGTTTCAATGATGAGCCTGCCTATCAGGAAAAGTAGAATAAAAGCGATACTCACAGAGCCTACATCACCGGCAAAGCACTTCGCCTTCTTGCGAAAATTGAAGAAACAGAAGACAACAACAGAACAAATCACGGTATAGATGAAGTCCGATTCTACAAAAGTTACCACCTCCTTATTGACGTATGCCAATGCCGCAAGTATAACCAGCGAGTAACCTCCCGTTATCCCATTAATCCCATCCATAAAGTTGTAGGCATTGATGATGCCCGTACAGACTATCAAGGCTATGACTATCCACCACCAGGACAAAGAGAACAGCCCCCACTGATAAAACATCATAG
>ENA-OZBF01000938-OZBF01000938.1-human-gut-metagenome-genome-assembly--contig:-NODE-938-length-11785-cov-5.777323_pt1 | contig 11785 bp, 12 predicted proteins | sample MGYA00243980_ERZ653522 | MGnify/ENA primary metagenome ERZ653522 (study PRJEB26926, sample SAMN06165106) | human gut metagenome | biome: ENVO:00009003; feature: ENVO:2100002; material: ENVO:00002003...
TCTTTGTCACATCCTGCAATACCGGAACTCCCTTTATCTTCTTTGTCACATGTTCTAACTTTATCTCCATTTTCCCTGCACACTCCTCTCTTGACAGATATCACCGGACATTATAGAAAATCCCGCCGACGGTTTGAAAGCCATAACAGTAATCCTTCCACTGCCAGAATCGCAACTGTTACACTCACAATCCCACGAAATGTTATCCCAAAAACCAGCTGGCTCGGATTTACAAACATAGCCGGATTGTAAGCTGCAAACTCCGGGAACAAATTATACACACCATAAAACAGCATACAGTGAAGTAACATGGGAAATATCAATGTACCGAATCTGTTTTCCATCCATCCGACACACAGAAGTGGAATTTCTGCATAGATTCCCCCATATACAAATACAATTCCTGTATAGCTGATGGCATATAGCACTGGATTTTCAAAGAAAAGCGCACTCCACATCATGGAATTACCCACGACATTCTGCAGGGAAATCGGATCAATCCCAACTGCCGGAAGATAACAGGCGGAAAGTAACAGACTTATCAGCAGCGGTGCCGCTATCGCACATCCACCGCTAAAAAAAACTGCCAAAGCCTTACCTGTTATATACTGCTTTCTTCCCCGACGGACAAGCATCTGCATTGCATACCCGGATTTCCATTCCGAATACAGGGAAATACTGTATGGTAACACCGCAAAAAGTGGCAATGAAAGAAAGAGAAACTGATTAAATGACGAATAATATTCACATCCGATCCACCCCTGCATGATACAGGTCTGAAACCATGAACCGTAATGTTCATCGGTCACAGGTAATCCAAGAATATGATTCCTTTCTTTCATATTTACCTGATAAATATTCTGATACGCCCAGATTGTCTGTATGACTGCGAGCAGAACGCCGGACAATGCTGCTACGAGAAATCCTTTGGAACGGAATGCTTTTTTCATCTCTGTTGTAATAACTTCTTTCACTGTCCCTTTCCTCCTTCATACCGGATATCCTGAATCTTCATTTCCGTCTTGACCGGATACGTTCCGAGTACAGTCTCATACCCCATCTTTCCATTCTCCACATCCTTCCATTGCGCTTCCGATAAATTTGCCTTATAGATTTCATACGGAATCACGACTGTATCACCCGACTGGAAGTTCCCATCCGAAAGAGACGGATTCATATCCTGCGTCATAAATGGATCTGGTCCGTTAAACAAATGCACATATTGAATCGGAATATAAAGATCCAGTTTGTTTGCTTCCTGTGCTTTTCCAATCTGATATTCAACAACCAATAGTTTCATCTCATCTGCAGGTATGTTCGGATTCTGATAATCGGTAAGCTCTGGATGCTGTGTATAGAAATCTGAGCTGTTCCACATCTCGGCATTTACGATTGTATACGAAAGTCCACAATATTCCGCTGTCTGTCCCTGCGGAACCTCCCTTATTTCTGGTGAATATGTATGGGTGTTCACATACCAGATACGCAGACCCAGTCCAGTTACCGCAAGCAGGATACCAATTAAAATCAAGACCTTTTTTCTTTTCATGACATGCTTCTCCTTCATAGTTATTGGCACTCTATATAAATGTGTGTCAACGCATCACGGATATTTTTTTCCTGCCATGCCTGATATCCAGAAGATGGCATATCCCCAGCTATTTCCAGATAATATTTCGGAGAAGTGAAAACCTCTTCCACGGATTTCTCTCCTATGAATTCATATGGATCTTCGCCATTCCCATCCCCTTCTGTATAACATTCAACATAACTGGTTCCTCCAATAGCTATCGTTACCGTCTCTCCTGGTCGAATCTGATAATATCTGGCAAGTTTTTCGATCTCCGCACCCTGTATTTCTTCCCAGCCGTCTCTTTTTGACATATAGAAATCGTTATACGCATACCCATAGAAACTCTTTCCGTCTACATATGCGATATAATCATCCTGTGTACACACAATCTCACACATAGTTGGCAAAAATTCCTTCTCATACCGATCCTCGTTTGTTACCTCAATCTCCGCATATACAAAGTTCGCTCCATTATCAAACTCTTCTGTTATCCATTTGGAATCCTTAGGCTCTGTCTCAACGTAGTCCGAATTATAATGCTCACTCTCTACAAACTCTTCATATGTATCGTATACGTGGAAATACGTGACAGTAAATCCAAATCCATTATATATCTGATAGCTTCCTTTGGAAAATACGGAACCATCCTGTTCTACTTTCTCCTTATTTTCTACTGCCTGCTCAAAAAATTGCTGTTCTTCATCTTTATCTGATGCCGATGCAGCCATATCCGTGGCAGTTTCTGCTGCCACGGACGATGATACTTCTTCTGTCGTTACTTGCCCATTTCCAATAGAGCTTTTATTTTTTACAAAGCCTATCATGCCAATAATCACGGAAAAGCAAATAACACTGCCTAAAAAAAATATCACCCGTTTTTTCATATTGTCCCTCTCTCCTTAATTCAAAATAGTATAGCTTCCCGCACAATCTGGACTCCATACACCTTTTGCTGTACCATTGCCACTTTGTGATTTTACTCCCAAAGATGCATACCTATATCCTCGTTCATATACGCCATTTGTAACAGCATATTTTCCTGTACTATTTACAACACACTCTCTCGTAGCTCCATACTCATTTCCCGCCGGTTTTAATGAATCATCTAATCCATACGATCCATAAGGAGTTATCATGAGTTTTGTCAGATTATTATATGCTCCATTCCAGTTAAAATAAATTTTGCTGGTCTCTTTGGCTCATACATAAAGCCAAAGCAATTTGCATTTGCTTTTTTCTCTGCTACTGCTTCTACTGATTTCCGCAGCAGATCTGCCACCCTTGATGTTTGTTTTCTTTCTGCCATAGCATTATCCCCCTTCCTTTGTAGTTCACAGATTTTATTACTCGAGTCCCTCTGTTTTTCCAACATAACACACAAATCAAAAATTTCAATCCCTCGTGGTGCGAACGACATCCTGATGGGTGTGAACGACACTCTTTATACTTTTTTTTTGCATTTTTTTCTTTTCCTCGTGCTACGATATATCCTGAACATAGGAGAACCAATATGATTGAAACTTTCGCTCATCGACTAGCCCAAAAATTAATATCTCTATCCACCAAAAATACTGTTACAAAAGATGATATTGCAGTAGTATCTTATGGTATTGAATGTTTGCTAAATCTCTGCATTCCTTTCTTCTTTTTTCTGATATATTCCTGTTTTACGCATCGCATTTTGGGTATGGTTTACTTTTTAATTTCATTCTTGTTTTTACGAAATCATATCGGAGGTTTCCATGCAAAATCCCATATACGCTGTCTGCTATACAGCACCATTTATGGACTGTTTTTCTTATGGTTGCTGACACTACCCATTCTTCCCGGCTTATATATTAAACTATCCATATATGGTATCATTCTCGCAGGAATTGCAATCGGAAAACCTATATGCCAGACAAACATGAATTCTACACGAGCTCGTATGAATTCCTATATTACAATTATTCTAGAATGTCTGTGTATGATTTGTTTTGACAAGATATGGCATTCTACTACACTCAGTACAGCTATCTTTCTTGGTTCCTGTGCAGCCGCTATACTTTATATACCTGGGAGAATATTTCAACATAATACGTGAATTTTCTTGACATTTTTCCAGAACTAAGATACTTTTGAAGTACCTATGAAAGAAACGAAGGGAGGAAGGAATCATGGTATTTATCGAAGGCGTCGGCTATGTGAACGACAGCAGTGCTGTTGCAACGCCGAATCGTACCCAGTCCGTATCGGAAACAACAACAAATTTTGATGGTATGCTTCGCACGGAAACGGATAAATTGAATCAGGCATCTGTCACAACGAACCTTGATTCCATCTTCAAGGAAGCCGCTAACAAATATGGTGTATCCGAACGGCTCTTAAAAGCAATCGCCTATACAGAATCTGGTTTTCAGGCAAATGCGACCTCCTCTTCCGGAGCCATGGGGATCATGCAGCTCATGCCAAGCACGGCAAGCGCGTATGGCGTATCCGATCCTTACGATGCCTACCAGAATATCATGGGCGGTGCAGCCGTGCTGAAGGATCTTCTGAATATGTTTCAGGGAAACCAATCGCTTGCAATCGCAGGCTATAATGCCGGATGTGGCAATGTAAAAAAATATGGTGGCGTACCACCATTTACTGAGACACAGAATTATGTTGCCAAGGTCACAAGCCTGATGCAGACCGGTGTATCGGTTCCTGCAAATACAGTCACAGTAAATCCTTCTGCAAATACCTCTTCCAATACCGGAACGGCTACAAGCGAAAATTTCAATACTTCAAATGAAGCAACTGTTTCTTCCGAAACAGCAAAAAAAAATGCGGAAATCCTCGCAGAGATCAAAGAGATCATCTCTGCCATTTCCACACTCACAACGAACCAAAGCACGTATTCAAATACATCCATGCAGAGTGGTCTTTCCGCATTAAACGGAACATCCGCTTCCAATTTCAGTGCAGGCAGCCTGCTTTCCTCCTATGGGAATCCGATCTCTACGATTCTGTCATCCTTACAGAATGTAGATACAACGGACACGGACAGCCTGCAGAAAGTTCTATCCTACGCAGAGTACCAGTTACTCACCAGCCACTACACAAACATGGTTGATATCATCTCCGTACTCGGAAGTACTGGTTTGAGTACAGAAAATGATTCCGACGACTCTCTATCGCATCTATTCGAGCTTGCCACACAGCAAAACATGCGTAAAGTCATCAATGTTATGGGGAATTCTACTTCCCTTCTATAAAATACAAAGAGTTGGTTGTCCATTCAATTCTACGCAGACGCGCTCCCGCTCGGTTCAGCACGTAACGGTACTAAATTCGTGCTTCGCACTCATTAAGTGCCGACGTGCTTCAACGGTCTGCTTTAGAATATGAATGAAACAACCAACTCTTTTTACACTTTGCAGAGAAGAAAAATTTTCCTTACCTTATTCTATCCTTTATCCTATTATCTTATCTCTGCTCATCCTTCAATTTTCTCAGTACTAGCACACTTACTCCTGCGCACAGGAATGTGGAACCGTACAATATCAGCCATGAACGAACCGTTCTTGCCTTGGAACGTACATACATCTTGTTCTCTTCCGTCTCGACCGGTTCATACTCTGCCTCAATCGTCTGCGGCTCCGATGTGTATTCCTCGAAGGTCTGCGGATTGTTTGCAAGTGCAGAATAGGTTTCTACTGCATCCTGCAATTCATTGATCTTTTCATCGTAGGCTTCCTGCATCTCTGCAATCGCATCGTTACAGGTGGCAACCAGATCGTCAAACTGTTCCTCAACCTGTTCGCTCTCTTCCTGTCCCGGTGGATCTAGCGAATTCAGGTCACAGGTGCTTCCGATGGATTCCATCGCCCAACGGGAATACGTCAGATACGAAAGCTTGTCTGTCACACCATTTAACTCAAACAGGATACCGGAGAAGATCAACTGCACGATCAACACAAACGGTGCAATCGCCATTGCCCGGTCCGCACTCTTCGTAATAGAAGAAAGCAGCAATCCCATACCTGCCGCTGCATAAATCGTAAGGAAGATCAATACGATTATTTCCACTGTCGCATTGGAGAAGATCACACCCTTACAGTCCGGTGCACCCTTGATCAACACGAATGTCAAAACAAGTATCACTGCCTGAATCAGGGATATCACACCCTGCACAATATATTTCGACAGCATGTAGATTGGAAGCTTCAGATTACCCATATATTCTCGTTTCAGAATGACACGTTCCTTGTTGACCTCCTGAATCGTGTTCAGAAGTCCCATCCAGATACCGCCACTCATCAACGTAAATAAGATCGACTGTGTCTCCGTGAACAACTCATAAATACCGGAACGTGCAACCAACGTTAACAGCAATCCAATGATCAACGGCTGTCCGAAGATCAGCGCCAATCGCTGTACATCATTCATGATCAGGGTCGTATATCTTCGTACCAGAATGCCTAACTGTGCAAATCCACTCACCGTTCTCGGTTTGATTGCCTCTCCGTTTGACTCACGCACCTGTCCGCTTACCGCATTGATACCGGACATCTTAAACTGCGTCTCCCAGCCCTTTGAATCAGCCGTGATAATATCATAGACCTTTACGAGATTGTCTGTATGGAAGAAATCTTTAATTCCTGCCGGACTACCACAATAACAAAGCCGTCCGCCATATCCCATGATGATAACTTTATCACACAAGTCAAGGTTGTTGATCGTATGGGTTACCATGACAATCGTCTTTTCCTGCTCTTTTGACAGCTTGGATAATGTCCGCATCAGATGTTCTTCTGTTCCCGGATCAAGTCCGGATGTCGGCTCGTCCAAGAAGAAAAGTCCCGGATTCGCCAGAAGCTCTACCGCAATGCTAGCACGCTTTTTCTGTCCACCGGACAGACGGCGGATATAAGTATCCTTATGCTCCGAAAGTTCTACCATACGAAGCACTTCTTCGATCCGCTCCTCAATTTCCTGATTGCTTGTATCCTGCGGCATCTTCATTTTCGCCGTATAATAAAGCATCTTCTTAAGCGTGATATTCTCATAGATGATATCCTGCTGTGGTACAAATCCAATAATATTTTTGAGCGTCTGGAAATTCTCATGCAGATCTGTGCCATTGCAATATACATGCCCGGTCACCTTGGAATCAAAGCCACTCATCGCAGTCATCAGAGTTGTCTTTCCAGCGCCGGAACCACCGATGATTGCAACAAATTCATTTGCCCCGATACTCAGGCTGACTTTATCCAGAATCGTTTTTTTGCCACCCTTCGCTGGCACTTCCTTGTTTAAGTCGTGTACCTCTAATGCAATACCTTCCGGGTTCACCTTGTAATACAGGACATTTCCATCATAGATAAATGTTGTATTCAGGATGGTAAAGATATCTTTGTTTGACAGACAATATGGCTTCACAATCCGGCTTCCATTTACAAACACACCATTTGTTGAACCATTGTCAAACACATAAAATTGATTTTTTACTTTACGGACACCTGCATGGTATCTGGAAATCGCAACGTTTTTCAACCGGATATCACAGTCTGCTGCACGACCAATACTGTTGTCGCCGTCATGCAGGGAATATGTCTTCCAACGGCCTTCCTTCTGCTGTCCGTTGTACAACAGGAGTACCGGATCAATGCCATCCATCGAATGGTTCGTTCCAAGACGCACGATCATATCTCTGCCATCGCCGCCATAATACTGATCGGGTGCCATCTGGATAAACTGCGTACCATAGGCAAGATAAGAACCGTTCGAGCTGTGATTGTCGCGGATATAGCATCTGCCTTCCTGCAAATAGAGCTCGCCATGATTACCTGAGACAATGCTGGAATTTAATCGGATACTGTTGTTTTCATTCCGACCGAAAGTGTATGCGCCATCTACAAATTTGCTCAGGTCGTATTCCTGTATGCCACTACCATCTACAATGACAAGCGAGCTTTTTCCTGTCATATTTTTCTGGTATTGCTGCAGCATCGACTCGTCAAACAACACCGTTTTTTCTTCTCTGTCTCCCATAAGTCCTCCCCTCTATACTATAAGAAAAAGGACTGTTGCACATACAATACAACAGTCCCTTTAGTTCCTGCTTACTTATCCACGCTTGAGGAAATCTGGAATCTTGATTCCTCCGCCATTGCCTGTCTCTCTCTTTGCAGGAGCTGGCTTTGCTGCACTTGAAATGTCAGCACTTACCGATGGCTTCGCTGCTGGAGTGGACATGAAAGATGGCTTTGTAGCGGTTCCCATTGGCTTTACACTTGTAATTGGCTGGCTCGCATATGTAGGAGTTTTACCAACTGGTGCTACTGTCGGCTTTACAGCAGAAGGCTTTGCTGGATTCTGCATAACCGGCTGTGTTGCCGCATTGTCCTCAATACCTGTTGCGATGATTGTGATACATACATCCTCACCCATCACATCATTATCTACAGTACCAAATATGATATTTGCGCCGTCACCAGCGACTTCTGTCAGGTATGTGATTGCATCGTATGCTTCCACAATACCAATATTTCCTGAGAAGTTTACAATGATATCGCTTGCACCACTGACGGTTGTCTCCAGCAATGGGCTGTCCATAGCAGACTTGATTGCATCCACTGCCTTGTTATCACCACTGGCACGTCCGATACCGATATGAGCGACACCCTTGTCACGCATTACTGTCTGGATATCTGCAAAGTCAAGGTTGATCAGACCCGGCTTGTTGATCAGGTCTGTGACACCCTGTACACCCTGCTGCAATACCTCATCTGCCTTCTTCAAAGCTTCTGGGATACTTGTACGCTTATCGCAGATCTGTAACAGCTTGTCGTTTGGAATGACAATCAGAGTATCTACGTTTTCTTTTAACTTTGCAATACCGTTGATGGCATTGTTCATACGAGGCTTACCCTCGAAAGAGAATGGCTTTGTTACAACGCCGACAGTCAGGATTCCAAGATTTCTTGCAATCTCTGCTACGACTGGAGCAGCACCTGTACCAGTACCACCACCCATACCACAGGTAACGAATACCATATTGGCATCCTTCATGATATCGGTAATCTCTTCTCTGTTCTCTTCTACTGCATTTGCTCCGATCTCAGGCTTTGCACCTGCACCGAGTCCCTTTGTCAGCTTCTCACCAATCTGAATCTTTGTTGTTGCACGATTCTGTGATAAGATCTGCTTGTCTGTGTTGATGGCGATCAACTCGACACCTTCCACATTCTCATCAATCATTCTGTTTACTGCATTGTTACCAGCTCCACCTACACCAATCACAAGGATTCTTGCAGGGGTTTTCTCGTCATTCGATTTTATTTCAAGCAAGGTCTTTTCCTCCTTTATTCTATTTGCGCATTATTATCCTATATAATATAGGTTTTTGTTGAAATAATCAATAGGTTTACGTAAAATTCACTTAATTTTTGCTAAAGCTCGCAGTTGCATTTTCCGAATCAAAGTCTTTCATATACAATGTTCCGGACATACCTTCCAGATTTTTCAGTATGTTGCCCAGATTCATCATCTGAACCGCCAGATATTCCCCCTCTCCCAATTCGATTGTAATGCCTCCGTGTTGAAGGACAATTTCATTTTCAGCGGTGAACTTGATACCGTCAATCTCCAGATCGTATTTTTCCACCAACTGCGTGATAGTCAGTATTGTCTGGAATTTCTTGTCGTCGTCACTCGGCAGTTTCTTGCCGATGCTCCACTCGGTAAAGGTCAGACCTTTGATCAGCGGTGCACTTCCGACACGTCTCTTCGACGAATCCAATACTATACCATCTTTATCAAAATACACATAGTCGCCCTTGTATAACACACAGCCGGCTATGGATTTTTCGTAAACTGTCACGGTTACCGTGTTTTTATCTGTTAGTTCCAGATCCATCTTGCTTACAAAAGACAGATCTTTCAGTTTGTTCATTTTACTTTTGATATACAACAGCAATGTGTTGTCCAGCGGTGCTTCTTCCTTCATCGCATCACTGACCGACTGTGTATTTACAATCTCACAGCCTTCCACCTGCACCTTATCAACTGTCCATGTCGAAAGATACGCAAGCGTTCCAAGTATCACTACAAGTATAAACAATACAATCCAATGTTTCTTCAAAACGATTCTCCTTTTGTTTCTATGTACCGCTCTGATTTACCGCTGCATCTGCAGCTCTTCTTTCGTTGGTGCCTCGTATGGAAGCATCTGTCTCGACACGCTTAACACGAATCCCATCTCTACCATCAGGAACGCCAGCGATGTACCACCATAACTGATAAATGGAAGTGGGACACCTGTATTCGGGATGACATTGGTAACAACACCGATGTTGATGATCATCTGCACTGCAATATGTGTCATAACACCGGTTACAACCAATGCACCATACCGGTCTCTGGCATGGTTCGCAATATAGCGAAGCTGTACGATCAGCATGACAAACAATGCAATAACACAAAGCGCGCCGAACAGTCCAAGCTCTTCACAGATAATCGCAAAGATCATATCATTGTGCGACTCCGGCAAAAATCCAAGCTTCTGGATACTCTGTCCCAAGCCCTTTCCAAACAATCCACCGGAACCGATTGCATACAGAGACTGCATCGTCTGGTATCCGGAATCACTCGTCTCCGGGTGCAGCCATGCATCGATTCGATCGCCACGATAACCAACGGTTGTGATAAGCAGTACACCGGCAATCACCAGTGCAACGACCGGCATAACCAGAATTTTATAATCCGGACATGCCACAAATATAATGACGACCATGATTGCCACACAGACAACCGCGGTACTTAAGTTCTCTTTCGCGATCAGACCCGCACTGACAATACACGGTGCGATCAGCCGGATGATTCCCTGATAAGAGGTCAGGTATTTCGGATGCTTCACACAAACACTCGGCAGATACAGGATAATCAGCAGCTTTACAATCTCGGATGGCTGTAACTGAATACCACCGACCTCAATCCAACGCTGTGAACCATTGGAGGATACACCAAGCACCAGTGCGATACCGGCACAGACAATCATCGCTGTCACGATCAGCCGCTGCATCACCGGACGCTTATAAAACTGATAATTAAAACAGGATATCAACATCATTACGACGATTCCTGCCAACCCGATCATACCCTGACGCATCGCAAAATATCCGCTGGGAAGCCCGGAAAGTGTCGCCCGGTATGCACTCGCGCTATACACCATCATGACACCAAACGCAAGCAAAACGACAACCAAGAAAATCGTCTGATAATCAATGTATCCGCCGGTTGCGAATACTTTATTCTTTTTCAATTTTCTTCTGCCATATGCCATAGCTCAGACACCCCTGTCTTTTCTTTCCATTTCCGCTTTCCTTATGAAAGCGCATTTACATATTCCTTGAACATATCTCCACGCTGCTCATAATTGTCAAACATCCCCCAGCTTGCGCATGCCGGCGAAAGAAGCACCGCATCGCCCGGCTGTGCATGTGTATGACAATACTCCACAACCTGTTTCAAGTCATCCATCATTTCAATGTTTTCAAATCCATGCTTTCTTGCACAGTCTGCAATATCCTGTGCTGTCTGTCCGATCAGAAGCAGACATTTTACCTTGCCGTCAAAGCTCTCTATCCACTCATCGTAAGTAGACTTCTTATCATAACCGCCACCGATCAGATACGTCGGACGCACCATCGACTGGATTGCCTTGATCGCTGCATCCGGATTTGTTCCTTTGGAATCATTATAATAATTCACATCATTTAATGTGCGCACATATTCGATCCGGTGTGCCACACCCTTAAATGCGCCGCAGACCTTACGGATCGTGGCAATATCTGCTCCCATATAATAAGATATTGCAACCGCAGCCAAAAGATTCTCTATATTGTGATCTCCCAGCAGCTGGAACTCAGAAAGCGGCATCACATAAGTCTCTTTGCCATTCTCCCGGATCACAACCGCACCATCTTTGACGATTACACCGGACTCCAGTTCCTTTTTATGGCTGAACAAAATCACCGTTGCCGGAACCTTATCAATACGCTTCACCGTCTCCGGATCATCGTAATTCATCACTGCATAATCTTCCTTCGTCTGGTTCTTCGTGATATCCAGCTTGCAGTTCGCATAGTTTTCAAATGTATAATGCCGGTTCAGATGATCCGGTGTAATATTGAGTATCTGTCTCTTATACACATCTGACGCTGCCGACGAACTCTAGGGTGTAGA
>ENA-OZBF01000943-OZBF01000943.1-human-gut-metagenome-genome-assembly--contig:-NODE-943-length-11765-cov-8.224082_pt1 | contig 11765 bp, 10 predicted proteins | sample MGYA00243980_ERZ653522 | MGnify/ENA primary metagenome ERZ653522 (study PRJEB26926, sample SAMN06165106) | human gut metagenome | biome: ENVO:00009003; feature: ENVO:2100002; material: ENVO:00002003...
CCCTAGAGTTCGTCGGCAGCGTCAGATGTGTATAAGAGACAGCTGCTGCACTGATTCGGTTCGTCCTCCAGACAGGCTACCGGCTTCATGCTGCCTTCTGTCAGTCTCAGAATAGTTCCCACCGTATATGTTTCCGGCTCTCTGGCAAGCATATAACCGCCCTGTGCCCCTCTCAGGCTCTTTACATATCCTGCCTTCTTTAATGATGAAATAATCTGTTCCAGATATTTTTCTGAAATATTTTCCCTTGCAGAAATATCTTTGATCTTGACCAGTTCTCCTGTATTATGAACTGCAAGATCAAGCATAAGTCTCAGAGCATATCTTCCTTTTGTAGAAATCTGCATTTTTCAAAACCTCCTGATTAAATTTCGTCGGATTATCATTGTTTTCTTTTATTATATAGTATTCCTAGTCATATAGTCAAGATATATTCAACTTTCCTATATGAATATACAAAAAATCACAGAACCATCCCCAGTCCTGTGATTCTCTCACTGTCTTATACAGTATTATTTCTCCAGTTCTTCTGCTGAAGTAAATACATTAAATCCATTATTCTTAAGAATGCATTCTGTCACTGCACCATCCTCCGTCTGAAGAATTACTACAGGTCTGAGATCTTTTCTGTGGAAAGAAGTATAAATATAGTCAAGACTTACATTACTGTCTGATGCTACTTTCAGGAGTTCATCCAGACCGCCTACCTGATCTTTCATATCAACTACGATCGCCTGTGTAATACGATTCATATATCCACTCCTGTTTAAAACAATTTCCGCTTTATCCGGATCGTTGCAGATCATACGGAAGATTGTAAACTCCGGTGCATCGAAGCATGCAAATCCATAAATATTAATCCCGTTATCTGCAAGTATCCCTGTCACTCTTTTCAGACTTCCTGCTTTATTTTCCACAAATACAACATTCTGTTTGATCATCTCTTTTATCCTCCGGTCAACTCTCTCAGTATCTTTATAATCCCTCATCCACATATTTCTTAATATTGGATGTATTTACATATTTCGTCATATGCTCACCGTCTGTGATCACCAGAGTCGGAGCCTGCATAATTCCAAACTCCTTCACCATCTCCGGATTCTTCTCCGCATCAATAATCTCGAACTCCCTGCCTTCCAGTATCTTCTTCGCCACTCTGCAGTTCGGACAAGTACTGGTTGTAAACAGGTATTTATGTGATGCCACAGGTTCTATCTTCACATCATCCTTAGTCACAGTAACTACACTGGCATGAACCGGCTGTATTTTTCTGATATCTGAATGCATCACATCATAAAGCGTACGGTTCTTATACTCCTGTGCTTTACCGTCATTCCAGTTCTGTACAGGTCTGTAATATCCTGTGATACGACTGTAAACCTCCGCCTTCTTACCACATTTCGGACAAGTGAAATGCTCTCCGCTGATGTAGCCATGTTCCTTACATACAGAATAGGTCGGCGAAATCGTATAATACGGCAGTTTATAATTCTCTGCGATCTTACGTACCAGTGCTGCTGCTGCTTTCCAGTCAGGAAGCTTCTCACCGATAAATGCATGGAATACAGTACCTGATGTATAAAGCGTCTGCAGATCATCCTGAATATCCAGTGCATCAAAAATATCTGTGGTATATTCAACCGGAAGATGAGAACTGTTTGTATAATAAGGAGTATCCCCTTCCTTGCCTGCAGTCTTAATATCCGGCCAGCGTTTTCTGTCATGTTTGGCCAGACGATAGGCAGTAGATTCAGCAGGAGTTGCCTCAAGATTAAACAGTTCTCCTTCGTACTTCTCCTGATAATCGGACAGACGTTCCCGCATATGAAGAAGAACCTCTTTTGTAAACCTCTGTGTACGCTCATCAGACATATCTTTTCCCAGCCAGCGGGCATTCAGACCAACCTCGTTCATTCCCACCAGTCCAATGGTAGAGAAATGATTGGAAAAGCTTCCAAGATATCTCTTTGTATAAGGATATAATCCCTCATCCAGCAGCTTACCAATTACTTCACGTTTAATATGCAGAGAACGTGCGGAAATATCCATTAAGCGATCCAGACGATTGTAAAACTCTTCCGGTGTCTTGGAAAGATATGCGATACGTGGCATATTTATAGTTACTACCCCCACAGAACCGGTACTCTCTCCTGATCCGAAGAAACCACCGCTCTTCTTGCGGAGTTCTCTCAGATCCAGACGCAGACGGCAGCACATACTGCGGATATCACTTGGTTTCATATCACTGTTAATATAGTTTGAGAAATACGGTGTTCCATATTTGGATGTCATCTCAAAAAGAAGGCGGTTATTCTCTGTATCAGACCAGTCAAACTCATTTGTTATGGAATAGGTCGGAATAGGATACTGGAACCCGCGTCCGTTGGCATCCCCCTCGATCATGGTCTCAATAAATGCCTTATTGATCATATCCATCTCTTTTTTGCAGTCTTTGTACTTGAAATCCATATTCTTTCCGCCTACGATAGCCGGAAGCTCTGCAAGATCATCCGGTACTGTCCAGTCCAGCGTAATGTTGGAGAAAGGTGCCTGTGTTCCCCATCTGCTTGGGGTATTGACTCCATAAATAAAAGACTCAATACATTTCTTCACTTCCGGATAGCTTAAGTTATCTGCCTTGACAAAAGGTGCCAGATAAGTATCAAAGGATGAGAAAGCCTGCGCTCCGGCCCATTCATTCTGCATAATCCCAAGAAAGTTTACCATCTGATTGCAGAGAACACTCAGATGCTTTGCAGGTGAAGATGTGATCTTGCCTTCAATACCGCCAAGTCCCTCCTGGATCAGCTGTTTCAGTGACCATCCTGCACAATATCCGGTCAGCATGGACAAGTCATGAATATGAATATCTGCATTTCTGTGTGCATCTGCGATTTCATTGTCATAAATCTCAGACAGCCAGTAATTTGCAGTAACTGCACCGGAGTTGCTTAAGATCAGACCTCCAACTGAATAAGTAACTGTGGAGTTCTCCTTTACACGCCAGTCCTCAACCTTCACATAACTGTTTACGATTTCTTTGTAATCCAGGATCGTTGACTTCATGTTGCGAACCTTTTCCCTCTGCTTGCGGTAAAGAATGTAGGCTTTTGCCACATCTGCATATCCGGCCTGGATCAGCACATTCTCCACACTGTCCTGAATTTCTTCTACTGTAATCTTATTATCTGTAATCTTTTTCTGAAAATCAGAAGTAACACGCAGCCCTAAGAGATCAATCATCTCTTCGCTATAATTTTTCTCTTTTGCATCAAAGGCTTTATGGATAGCCGCTGTGATCTTGCCTATTTTAAACTCATCCACTTCGCCATCACGTTTTACTACCTGAAACATATCTAATGCCCCCATTTTCTCTTGTTAATCTGTTTCTCCTGCATATTCTTACCGGAGATATTTCTGTCGTTACTGTCCACTTTGCTCTGAGTAACACTGTAGGTTCATTGTATCAGAGTATCACCGGTTCGTCAACACGCAAAATACCACATAATGTTCCTCATTTTCGCAAAAGGCACAATATATGGTATTTTCTTATTTTTCAAAATATTTTTTATACAACTCTGGCGTAGATTTCTTTCGGCACCCTTGCCTTCACAGCAATCCCTTCCTCTGTGTATTCCTCTGAGATAAGCTGCCCATATTCGCGGATCAGCTGGATTTTTCCTGCTTCCTGATAAGGGAAAAGGCGCTCCACATAAATCTGTTCTTCAGCAAGAAGCTTCTCCAGAAGATCATTCAGATCTGCAAGACCCTCGCCTGTCTTTGCAGAGACCTTCAGCGTATAGTCCGATTTAAAATCTCGCAGTACGCATGCCCCCGGCGCATCCTGCTTATTAAAGAGTGTGATGATCTTCTTTCCCATCACTCCCAGTTCTTTTAATGTCTCATATACCACATGCATCTGCATCTCTGCCTGCGGATTGGAAGAATCTACCACATGGATAATATAATCTGCATATTTGGCCTCTTCCAATGTGCTCTTGAATGCTTCGACCAGATGATGCGGAAGCTTATGGATAAATCCAACCGTATCTGTGAGAAGAATCTGCTGTCCGTCCTTCAAATTTAAAAGTCTGGTAGTTGGATCCAGTGTAGCAAACAGTTTATCCTCTGATAAAACCTCTGAGCCTGTCAGTGTGTTCAGCAGCGTAGATTTTCCCGCATTTGTATATCCTACGATCGCAGCAGTCTTCATATTGCCTCTGGCCCGGCTGGAACGGATCAGTTCCCTGTGTTTCTCCACCTGGGATAATTCCTGCTTCAAAGCAGAGATCCTTGTACGGATAAGACGACGGTCTGTCTCCAGCTTTTTCTCTCCCGGACCTCTGGTTCCGATTCCACCTCCCAGACGGGAAAGAGATTCCCTGAGACCGACCAGACGGGCAGATCTGTAGCGAAGCTGTGCAAGCTCTACCTGTATTTTACCCTCACTGGTTATAGCTCTCGCTGCAAAAATGTCCAGAATCAATAATGTCCTGTCCATCACCTTACAGTCCAGTTCCCGCTCCAGATTATTCAGCTGTGCAGGAGAAAGTTCGTCATCACAGATAATTCCGGTTGCATCCATAGCATATACCAGTGCACGTACTTCCTCTATCTTTCCTTTTCCAATATAAGTTCCGGGATGCACAGACTCACGATTCTGAATGATTCTTCCCACTGTAACAGCTCCCGCAGTTGATGCAAGCTCCTTCAGTTCATCCAGGGATTCTTCCACATTATCATGATCATCCGTCTGCACTCCCACAAGAACCACCCGTTCTTCAAGCTTTCCAAATTCTTCCATAAATTCTCCTCAGTCAGATAGATATTACACACGCGTTTTAAGAAATGCAAGTTCCTTCTTAACAGTTTTATCTTCCGGGTATAATTCCAGATATTCCTGTGCTTTCTGCAAAGCAGTCTGAAAATCCAGTTTCTTCTCATAGACTACGATCTCATTAAACAGCAGACTCTGCATATCCTCCGCTCCTGCCACATGGATTCCGCTTTCTATATCAGAAAGGGCACTGTCATAATCCCCATCCTCTATATCACACAGTGCAAGTCCGTTAAATCCTTTGGCTCCGTTTTCTGCCTGTGATACATACTGCTGAAACATTGCTTTTGCATTTGCGCTGTCTCCTTTATCCATATATACCATACCAAGCAGAACCAGTGCCTCCGTATTATCGCCGTCTATGGCCTGTTTCAGTTCACTTTCAGCATTTTCATAATCATCCATATAATAATAAACTCTGCCGCGGTCACAATGATCCTCTGCATTTTTTGCAGTTCCTGACAAAGCAGCTTCCAGATAACGGGTTCCGTCTGCTTCCATATCCCTGTTCAGATATGCCCCGTAGATCTGGATAGCTCTGTCATAAGTTGCATCTTCGCCGTAGGCCTGTTCAAAATTAGCAGAAGCTTCCTCATAGGAATCCATGGCCAATGCTGTTTCTCCCGTAAGGAAGTACAGATCCGCATCCATTTTATAGTTTTCTGCCAGAGTCTGGCAGTCTTCCAGCGCTGCCTCATAATCCTTTACTTTGAGATAAGCCACAGCTCTATACGACAGAATATCTTTTTTTAATGCTTTGCCAACTTTGTCACATTTAAGCGCATCATCGAAATATGTTATGGCTTCTTCATAGTTTCCAAGCTTGAGTTTCGCTACACCTGCACCTCTGTACGACTGTGCAGGCTTCACTCCTTCAGAAATTGCTGTCTCGTATTCTTCAAGTGCTGCCTCATAATTTCCCTGTTCCAGATCCTGTGCAGCCTGTTTATAATTCTTTGTATTTCCCACATTGCAGCCTGTCAGAAGTCCAAGGCTTAAGCAGACAGCAGTCAGAAATAATCTTTTTTTTCTGTTATACATGTAATTCCTTTGCCAGTAAATCAGTCAATGAGCAATCCTTCAGATTCCATTACCTTTACTACATGATCAACATTCTCAAGGCAGAGTTCATCTGTTCCGGCTTCTACCATAACACGAATCAATGGTTCTGTGCCACTCTCGCGTACCAGAATACGCCCATCACTTCCCAGTTTCTTTGCAACTTCCTCTACAGCAGCAACTACCTTCGGATTCTCTCTCGCAGTCTTCTTGTCTGCCACCCGGACATTTCTGAGAAGCTGTGGATAAACCTTCATTTCCCTTGCCAGATCACACAGAGTTGCTTTCTTCTCTACACACGCTTCCATTACCATGAGAGAAGTAAGGATTCCATCACCTGTTGCAGCGTAACGGCTGAAAATAATATGTCCGGACTGCTCACCGCCAAGACTGTATCCATTCTCCATCATATTCTCTGCCACATATTTATCTCCTACTGCAGTCTGCTCATATTTCATACCCTCTCTCTCCAGAGATTTGTACAGACCGAGGTTTGACATAACAGTGGTTACTACTGTATCATCTTTTAATCTGCCCTGCTCCTTGAGATATTTTCCACATACATACATAATCTTATCACCGTCGACCACATTTCCCTTATGGTCAACAGCAATACAGCGATCTGCATCACCATCATAAGCAAAACCGATATCCAATCCATTGTCCACAACATATTTCTGCAGGACTTCAATATGGGTAGAGCCACAGTTTGTATTGATATTTGTACCATCCGGCTGGTTATTGATCACATAAGTCTTTGCCTGAAGTGCCTCAAATACACTCTTTGCAATAGCTGAAGAACTTCCGTTTGCACAGTCAAGCCCTACTTTAATGCCTTTGAAATCCCTGCTTGGAATAGAGATCAGATGTCCGATATAACGATTTCTTCCTGAAGCAAAATCCACAGTGCGTCCAATATCTTCTTTAGTTGCCAGAGGAAGATCCTCGATCAGGCCATCCAGATATGCTTCAATCCTTGCTTCTACTTCCGCTTCAATCTTCTGTCCGTTTCCATTGAGAAGTTTGATACCATTATCATAGAATGGATTATGGCTTGCGGAGATCATAATACCACAGTCAAAATCCTCTGTACGTACTGCATAGGAAACACTTGGGGTCGTCGTTACATGAAGAAGATATACATCTGCACCGGACGCTGTCAGACCTGCAACAAGTGCATATTCAAACATATAACTGCTTCTTCTTGTATCTTTTCCAATAACAATCTTAGCTTTATGGTCTCTTCCATAATACCAGCCTACGTAGCGCCCCACCTTAAATGCATGATCTACTGTCAGTTTAACATTTGCTTCTCCACGAAATCCATCTGTTCCAAAATATTTTCCCATAATTGCTCTCCTTTACTTTTTACAATATCCTCTGTTTCTGCACTGCATACTGTATTTCCCGGATCACACCCAAAACTGCTTTTAATCAGATCAGACATGTCTCCTGCGAAGGCTGCAGATATCTGCTTAACTTATTGATAAAGTCCCTGAGGATATATACCCGCTTCTGTAAGATTTTTAAATGCTCTCATTACTGTTTCTTTATCTTCCTGATAGGTTACACCAAACCATGTATCCTTTGTCTCCAGGACATCAACTTCAGCACTTTCATTTTTGATCAGATGGTCAACTAACTCCGGAAGCAGATATTCCTTTTTTGTATCTTCCGGTGCGAGTCCACTGAGAAATTCTGCAAATCCTTTCTCGAGAACCTCCATAAAGTCCGGCGTCAGTCCCCACATATTCATGGACACCAAATCCTTTACATCCAGTTCCTGCACACTCCCGTCCGCATTTCTTGACTCTGCACCTGTGGCAGTCTTAAATATATCATGCGTCTCTGTCACACCTGTAAGCTGTCCATTCTCAATATGGCAGATTCCTCTGGTAACGCTTCCATTATCGCTCAATGTATTTCCAAGCCTGAAACCGGCCATGCAGATATGGAGTTTTCCGTCCTTTTGCTGTTCCTGCACAAGATAATCATGCACCTTCACATAAGCTTCTTTCCCATAATAATCATCTGCATTGATAACAATAAATGGCTCATCCAGAACCTTCTTTGCGGCAAGTACAGCCTGTCCGGTTCCCCAGGGTTTCGTGCGGTCAGCCGGTTTCGTAAATCCCTCCGGCAGATCATCAAGCTCCTGGAATACATATTCTACTTCCGTAATTTTCTCAATACGCTCGCCGATCACTCTGCGAAACTCTTCTTCCAGATCTTTACGGATAATAAACACTACTTTGTTAAATCCGGCTTCCAGCGCATCGTGGATGGAATAATCCATAATAATCTCTCCACATGTTCCCACCGGTGCAAGCTGCTTGATTCCTTTTCCAAAACGACTTCCGATTCCTGCCGCCATAATTACAAGTGCTGTTTTCTGCATAAATATTTTCCTCCTGACATTCTTCTCTCATATCAATACTTTTTCAGTCATCTTCTGTCACATACCCTCTCCGCAATATTCTATTCCGCATCCTGAAGATTACTTAATTTTGCTGCCTGATCTGCTGCGATCAGACTGTCAATGATCTCATCCAGATCCCCGTTCAGAACATTCTCCAGTCTGTGCAGTGTCAGTTTGATTCTGTGGTCTGTCACACGGCCCTGTGGAAAATTATAAGTTCTGATCTTCTCTGAACGGTCACCTGTTCCAATCTGGCTTCTTCTTGCCTCAGCCTCAGCATCATGCTGTTTGGCAAGCTCCATCTCATACAGACGGGAGCGAAGAACTTTCAGTGCTTTATCTTTATTCTTAAGCTGTGACTTCTCATCCTGGCAGGAAATTACGATTCCGGTAGGAATATGTGTCAGTCGCACAGCAGAGTCTGTTGTATTGACACACTGTCCGCCGTTTCCGGATGCACGGAACACATCGAATTTACAGTCATTCATATCCAGATGGAAATCGATTTCCTCTGCTTCCGGCATAATAGCAACTGTACAGGTAGAGGTATGGATACGTCCGCCGGATTCTGTTTCCGGAACTCGCTGTACACGATGTACACCACTTTCATATTTCAGTCTGGAATAAGCACCTGCACCTGTGATCATAAATGTTACTTCCTTAAATCCGCCGATTCCGTTCTCATTGAGACTCATCATTTCTGTTTTCCAGCGGCGGGATTCTGCATATTTCACATACATACGGTAAATCTCTGCTGCAAAAAGGGCAGCTTCATCCCCACCTGCACCTGCACGAATCTCCACAATAACGTTCTTGTTATCATTAGGATCTTTCGGAAGAAGAAGGATCTTAAGTTCATGCTCCAGTTCCTCTACATTCTTCTTTGCCTCAGACAGTTCTTCCTTCAGCATTTCCCGCATATCTTCATCTTTCTCTTCCTCAAGCATGGAAAGACTGTCCTGTATCGTTTCTTTGTTTTTCTTATACTCCCGGTAAGCATCTACTATCGGCTGCAGATCGCTCTGCTCTTTCATCAGCTTCTGAAAATGTTCCTGATTATCGGTAACTCCCGGCTCTCCAAGCTCATTAAGCACCTCTTCAAAACGAATGAGCAGATCGTCTAATTTATCAAACATATTTATCCTCCTGTAATTTCTTTCGCCCCAGAACCACCCGGTCCAACCCGGCCAGATCCTGCCTTATCTCAATATCTTCAAATTTATATTTCCGCAAAAGAGCTGCCACATCTTCTCCCTGGCTGCATCCGATTTCATATAAAAGCCAACCACCCGGAACAAGATGATCCTGTGCCTGTTTCGTGATAGCCCTGTAAAAATAAAGTCCATCTTCCATACCATCCAGCGCCATACGCGGATCATGCAATTTTACTTCATCCATAAGATCTTCAATTTCCGCCGTAGGAATATATGGCGGATTTGATATAATCATATCATAAGCTCTGCTATAATTTCTATTACTATTTTCGCATTCTGTCATTTTTACAGTATCTTTTACAGCAGTCCTTTTCATATACTCTGTTCCGTACACAATGTTCTGCATTTCAGAAAACAGATTACTCTGTACGAATTCCGCATGCTCTGCCACTTCCAGTGTCCGTGCATTCCGCACAGCCACTTTCAGTGCCTCATCTGACAGATCCACGCCTGTTCCGTGTGCATCAGCTCTCTCCTTCAGAATACTGATAAGAATACAGCCGGATCCTGTACACATATCAAGAATATATGGATTTTTCACAGCTTTCATGCATTCAAGAGCGGACTCCACAAGTGTTTCCGTATCCTGTCTGGGTACCAGTACATTCTTATCCACATAAAATTCATGCCCCATAAAAAAAGCCTGATGCGTCAGATGCTGCAGCGGTATGTGTCCCGCACGTCTGCTGATCAGTTCCAGATATCTTTCAGCAACACTTTCTGTGACACTTTCTTCTCCGTATGCAAAATAATACGCCCGGCTTTTTCCTGTGACATATTCCAGGAGAAGCCAGGCATCCAGCCCGGCTTCCTTAATCCCCGCCTGTGCAAGGATCATCTGTCCTTTTTTTAATAATCCTGTCAGAGTTTCTCCGTTCATTGTTCTGCTTCAACTCCAAATTCTTCCTTCAGATATGCTTTCCAGTCAAAAACCGCCTCTACAGCCCTGATTGCAACCTCTGCCATATCTGCTGTCGGTTCCTTAGTTGTAAGTTTCTGCATTGCCAGACCCGGTTTACTGAAAAAGTCAGCAAGTTTGCTGTCTGATCTTCCAGCCCACTGAATAATCTCAAAAGATATTCCTGCAACAACCGGCACCATAAGAAGTCTTCCAAACAGTCTCACCCAGTAAAATGGAACCAATACAAAAATAAAATGCAGAAAAATGCTGACCAGCATAACCAGAAACAGAAAACTGGTTCCACATCTCTTATGCAGTCTGGAGCTTGCAAGAACATTATCCACCGTAAGTGGCAGTCCATGTTCCACACAGTTAATGCACTTATGCTCTGCTCCATGATACATAAATGTTCTCTGAATATCCTTCATTCTGGAAATCAGAAGCATATATCCCATAAACAATGCAAGCTTTACAAATGCCTCAACTATTGTAACTGCAAATTCCGAAGCGCCAACCCTTCTGCAAAGACTTGCAAGGGCGTATGGCAGCAACATAAAGGCGGCAACTGATACCACGATTGAGACAGCAACTGTCACATATAACAGCCATTTGAACTGCTTATCTTCTTTTGCCTTTTTTGCAGCAAGCTCCTCTTCTGAAAGAGCAGCATTCTTCTGCTTATCCTCTTCGTCCTCCTCGTCCCCTGCGATCTCCGCTGAATACATCAGACATTTTGTGCCGACCACCAGAGAATCCACGAAGCTTACCACACCTCGGATCAGTGGATATTTGAGAAATTTTGCATTTCCGAATACACATTTGTAATCTTCTACTTTTAATTCAATCTCATTGTCCGGTCTGCGGACAGCAATGGAATATTTATCCTTATGGCGCATCATAATGCCTTCCATTACAGCCTGACCGCCGATGTTCGATGATTTCATTATTTTCTCCTAAAGAAACAAGAAAGGCTGAGATTTCCCAACCTCAACCTTCTCAATTCTTACTATATTCTGATTATTTGTTCAGGCCGTATTTCTTATTAAACTTATCGATACGTCCACGAGCCTGAGCTGCTTTCTGCTGACCTGTATAGAATGGATGACATTTAGAGCAGATTTCTACGTGGATGTCCTGTTTTGTAGATCCTGTTACGAATGTGTTACCACAGTTGCAGGTTACAGTTGCCTGATAATAATTAGGATGGATTCCTTCTCTCATGATTTTCACCTCTCTGTAAAGATTCTATTTTCTATTCGTATTCATTTGACGAATTTACTATTAAACAGCTTTATGAGTATAACATCTGTCTCTTATACACATCTCCGAGCCCAC
>ENA-OZBF01000960-OZBF01000960.1-human-gut-metagenome-genome-assembly--contig:-NODE-960-length-11636-cov-6.997237_pt1 | contig 11636 bp, 10 predicted proteins | sample MGYA00243980_ERZ653522 | MGnify/ENA primary metagenome ERZ653522 (study PRJEB26926, sample SAMN06165106) | human gut metagenome | biome: ENVO:00009003; feature: ENVO:2100002; material: ENVO:00002003...
TCGGAGATGTGTATAAGAGACAGTAATATCACAGATATAGGAATCCCGTTTAAAGTAAATGTAGGTTCAAAAATAACAGGAGTTATCGAACATTCCAGATATATTATATTTTTAATATGTGCTAATTATAGCTTACTTATTCTTTTTTTTCAAGATATTTATTCGCTGATGATCTTACGGCTGCAGATATATGTGATCATAAAATAAATACCATAAATTACCAATATCACGGCTGCCGCAAGCAGGATAGAACCAAGCAGTCCGCCCCGTCCAAATGCAGTCAGAATAAACATCGCTGTCTGCATTCCGAAGACGGAATGCACGATTGCAAGTAAAAGCGGCATGGCAAAGAACACGCCCGACTGTGCCAGGAGGGAATGACGGATTTTCTTCTCGTCCACTCCGATCCGGCGCAGGATCCTGTATTTCTCCTTGCTGTCGGCTGCCTCGGAAAGCTCCTTGAGTGACAGAATTGCCGCACCGGAGATCAGAAATACAACACCTAAGTAGATTCCGATAAATACGATCATCGCAGTAAGTCCCACGCTGTTATCACGGAGCCGCTTGCTTGTCTCGCAATTCATGGAATAATAGGAACCATCCTCGCCTAAGACTGCTTCTGTCTTCGCCTCCTGCAGTTTGTAGAAATTCGCATCACTATAGTACTCATTAAGTGCATCCACCTCTGTCTGGTCTGTCGTATTATAATTTGCGGAATAGATATCATACCAGAAATCACAGTCAGACATATCCACAGAATCCGGGACAAGCAGCACGCCTGCATTGCTCTCTGAATTGCTGATGTGTACGATTCCATCCACACAGGTACTGTATTTCGGATGATAGGTCTTTCCTTTTATCGTAACCGTCTGTCCCTCCGCAAGTCCTTCGTTGTATCGTGGTTCCATCTCCCCGTAATTACAGAGTATCACATATTCATCCTCTGCAAGGTCGATTGTCGTTCCGCCAAAGGAGCTTACAAACGCATTGTATTCTCCAATATGCATCGTCTCCATCGATGCTTCTTTGAAATAATCCTCCGATCCGCTCTCTGCAAACGCCTTTCCGAAGAAATCTCCGATATTGATATCTTCCGGTGCATAGAGAATCATCTCGGTCACATCCGTAAGCTTCGATGTATCGATATCACAGGCTTTCAGGTTTTCTTCCACATTGTGTCCGGTCATATCATAGTCCTCGGCTGCATCATAGGAATACAGCTTTGAAAACTGCACATCAACCGGCGTACATGTCTCTAACACATGGTTCATTGAGTTGCGGATTGCCATTGCGCTTGACAGAATACAGATCGTAAAAAAGAGCAGCAGACAGATAATCCCGCCAGAGAACACCGTTGTGTTGATCCGGCTTCCAAGTTCCTTCACACTGAACGAGTTGATACCTTTATAATAAAACCGTCTGCACCGCTTCACGATTGCAAGCAGCATCCCGGATACCGACCAGAATACAAGGAAGGTTCCGATGATACCTTTCGCGATCTGGATACCAAGTCCCTGAAAGTCAGAGATTGTACGGACACCGGCTGTCACTTTATAATATGCCGTTCCAAGCAGAATAGCCGCTATAATAAATACAAGCACACAGACAACCGGGTTTTTTGCATGGTTTTTCTGTGCCTTTGCGCCTGCATAAAGCAGGTTTATTAACTTGGCGCGGCTGACAATGATTACATCTAATGCCATGACGATCACATACATGATTGCAAAATAAATAATCGTTTTGATGATGGCTGATGTGCTGACCATAAACCGGAAGTTCGTCATATCCGCTTCGAAGAGGTTCGCTGTCACGACACTCATCCCCTGTGAGATACCGATACCGAGCAGCAATCCGATTACCAGAGAAATCACACCGATCAGCAGTGTCTCGATCACGAGAATCTTTGCCACCTGTGTTTTTCCCATACCGAGCGTTAAGTAGATACCAAACTCCTTCTTCCTTCGCTTCATCAGGAAGGTACTTGCGTACACAACAAGGAAACCGAGCACAACCGACACGAACACACTGACAACAGACATTGCCTCGTTCATAAGCCCGATGATTTCTTCCGTATTTGACGATACCTTCAGCATAACTGTCTGGCTTCCAAGTGCATTAAATACATAGAAGATTGCTACTCCTAAGATCAATGTTGCAAAATAAATCAGATAATTCTGCATACTTTTCCGGATATTCCGGGTGGATAATTTAAAGAGCATCATTCAAACTCCCCCCTAACACTGTCACAACCTCAATAATGCGGTTGAAAAATTGTTTCCGGGTATCATCCCCTCTGCGGATCTCATTGAATATCTTGCCATCCTTGATGAAGATTACGCGCGATGCATAGCTTGCTGTAAATGCATCGTGTGTAACCATCAGGATCGTTGCGGCAAGCCCTTCATTCATCTCCTTCATACTCTCCAACAGATAGCGGGAGGATTTGGAATCAAGAGCACCGGTTGGCTCATCGGCTAAGATCAGCTTCGGATTCGTGATCAGGGCTCTGGCTGCCGCCACGCGCTGCTTCTGTCCACCACTCATCTGATAGCTGTATTTGTTCAGAACTTCCTCGATGCCAAGCCGCTTCGCAACCTCTTGGATCCGGCTGTCAATCTCCTTCGGTTTTACGTTCTGGATGGAGAGCGCTAGTGCAATATTCTCATATCCGGTCAGCGTATCCAGCAGATTAAAATCCTGGAAGATAAATCCCAGCTCTTCCCGGCGGAACTTATTTAATTCATTCCCCCGGATTGTTGTGATGTCCTTATCCCCCACATAGATATGTCCGGCCGTCACACGGTCGATCGTGGAAATACAGTTTAAGAGCGTTGTCTTGCCGGAGCCGCTGGCTCCCATAATTCCGACAAACTCGCCTTTCTCTACGGAGAACGAAATCTTATCTACCGCCTTTGTCAGATTCGCTTTGTTGCCATAGTATTTTTCTACATTGTCAAGCTTTAATATCTCATTCATAGATAGTCTCCCTTCGTTTGCTAACATTCTGCAGGCAGGAATTCTGGGGTTCCTGCCGCTTTTTACTGTACTCAGTATATATGGTTTTTCAGCCGACATCCATCGGTCTAGATTACATGTTTCTTACGATTTTGTAATATAATGGTTGTATTATATATTGATTTGGTGCAGATGCCTATGCAAGAGAGTCGACTTTGGAGCAATCCTTATGATTATCTGATTTTACTCCATGTCACGCTTCATGTAATTCTTCCAGCTTGGAGTATTTCCCTGATTTCTGCTGTTTTACTCCAACCCACTTGCTTCCTGTGACTGCTCCATTGGGGGGGATTCCCCATATTTCAGGTTTTTGCCCCAATTCAAAAAAAAGGAGGCATCCCTGCCTCCAAAATAGCATGTCCCATCGAGCTAGTTTCTTGCTGCTGCATACTCCACACTGTCTTCCTCCCAGTGTTTGTAGTCCGGATTGTTTCTTTTGTCTTTCAACCCATAAGCTTCCGATAGCCAGTTTCCCACATATGCACTCACCTTCTTCGCGCCGTCAAAGTTCAGATGGTCGCCTCCGTCCTTCGTATCGGACGCCCAGTCGATGCCCAGCGCATCATTCAGATTCAGATCTTCATAAGTAACCGCGTTTTCCTGCGCCCAGTCGGACACACTGTTGTGCTTGGCATACGTCCAGTTCTTCGGGGAAGGGGAACTGACTAAGACAAGCTTTGCACCATGACTCTCGCAATATTCCTTCATCAAAAGCAGATATTTCTCTGCGTCCGCATCCATAGATTTACGTTCCTCGCTCGCATGCATATAGGCTCCACCCTCATACGGCTTGACCGTGCTTCGCTTGATAAATCCACGGTTCTTCTCATCTTTTTTCTTCGTCAGTGAATTTGTACTTACGAATGCATCCTTCCAGCGGGAATGATTCTTAAAAATCTCCACATGATCGGACAGACGGTCTAAGACATAATCTTTCGAATCACCCTTAGATTTCACGCTTCGGAACAGACAGTTCGTTTCCAACACAACGACCTCCGGCGTCTGCGTCTCAAATGCCGCCTGTAAAATCGCATACGAGTCGCACATACGCTGTGCCGATGTCCCGCAGATAAATGAGGTGTAGCCATGCTCTGCGAACATCTGCAGAGGATTGAAGCTCGAATAACATTCACTATCACCTAAGAACAATACGTCAATCGTATCCTTCACTTCATTTTTCACTTCCGCATCTTTCGTGCGCACGGCTGTTGTATCATAGATGTCAGCGTTACTCTTCCGACACAGGAATCGTCCTGCCAGAATCAGTACCACACAAAGTCCCGCTAGAAACCCGACGCTGCCCGCTGCCATCTTGAGAGTTGTTTTCCATTTTCCACTTTCTTTTTTCATAAACATTCCTCTTTCGTAAATCACATACAATTACGCTATCCATGCAATCCATAATATTTCAAATTACCAAACATCGAATGTCATCTTCCACGTAATTATTCATCCCTCTATCAGTACGCCGCGTAGATCATATCCACGATCGTGTATCCACTGCCATAGGCACCAAATACAACAACCAGAAGTACAACTGCATACCAGAAGCTCCAACGGACTGGCAGCTTGCAATCCGCTACCTTTCTTCGAATTGAAATGCCCTTTTCATGGATGATGTCCACCACAAATACGAGCAGGATACTGACAACTGCCAGAATGAGATCCGGCACATCCACACCGAAATTCGTCTCCGCAAGTGCTGTGATATGGAAGTCTGTCACGATTCCGCGCAACATCCGAAATCCAGTTGCAACCGTGTCAGCACGGAAGAACATCTCGCCAATATTCACGATCACAAATAGCTTCAGGAACTGGAAGATCCGAAATCCGATGCATTCTGTATCAAGCTTGAATCGCTCCACCAGCTTCCTGCATGGTTCCTCGGTCAGATTCTCGATCACAATGAGCATAAAATAATACATGCCATAAAAGATATAATTCATATGTGGTCCATGCCAGATGCCGTTTGACAGCCAGACAAAGAATAACGCAATCGTCGGTGCTACGAATTTGCTGACCGAAAATCCAGCTTTCTTCTTGATCTTCTTCGCCAGATTCTTCACTGGCTTGGCAAGTGAGATCGGATAAAATACATAATCCTTCAACCATGCGCCAAGCGTGATATGCCATCTCCGCCAGAAATCACCCGCATTCTTCGCGAAGAACGGCTGACGGAAATTCTCAGGCAATGGTACACCGAAGATCTCGCCACTTCCCATGATGATATCCATACATCCGGAAAACTCCATATATAGCTGCATCGTGTATGCCAGCACCCCAACGAGGATTGCCGCACCATCGAAATTGTTGTAGTTGCTGAACACCTTTGCCACAAGCGGTGCCAGCCGGTCTGCAATCACCATCTTCTTGAACAGCCCCCAGATGATACGCTGGTAACCAAAGACCAGATTCTCAAACTGAATACTGTTCCCACCATACAGAGCATCTGCTGTCTCGGAAAACCGGCTGATCGGACCTTCCATGATCTGCGGGAAGAAGCTCAAATAAAGTGCCACCTTAACCGGATTCTTACAGGACTCCTGTGTGCCTCGATAGACGTCCGTCATATAGGAAATTGCCTGCAGGCTATAATAGGAAATACCGATCGGTGCTGCAAGTGTCACCCCAAATACGCGGAGGTATTTGAGTGTCACAAGCGCCCCTAAGATCAAAACAATTCCAAGTGCCAGCACACCACGCTTTTTCCGCGTCAGTGCTTTTCCGTGAAGATCACTGTGCCGAACCGGAATCGCCGCCAGCCATCTGCCGGTTCCATATGTCACAAGCGTCGCCAGAAGCAGCCAGATAAGAAGCTTACCGCTTATCATACAGAAAAATGTATAATCGGCTGCAAGCAGTACCACAAACCGGAACCGTGCCGGACATAACTGGTACAATGCGATCACGACTGGCAAAAATATTAAACTGTATGTAAGCAGATGGTAAGCCATATGATTCATCCTTTCCTACACTAGTCTTCCTTGAGTCTGCAAATCATCTCCCACAAGCTCTTTGCTGAATTGAAGTTCGCAGGGATCAGCTCTGCCGGTGATACCTCTACATCAAAGGTATCCTCGATTTCTGATACAAGTGATAAAATCGCAAAGGAATCTAAGATATGATCGTCAATCAACGTTGTGCAGTTCTCAAAATCCTCACCCGGTGCAATTCCTTCCAAAATCTCCAATAATTCTTCCATGTTACAAATCCTCCTAATCTTTATTATAAATCCATGAATTCTCATGTATTGTTACCAATGATTCCACATGTGTTTTGTATTATGTTGTTGCAGACACATGAAACAGATACGTCTCCATCTGGTCGCGCAGCTTCTCGATCTTCCCGTCTGTCTTGCAGATCAGAACCTGCGGAAGCTCCCGGCTTAGAAACATCGCCATGCCCTCGGTCGCTGCATATGCGCCACATCGTTTGAAACAGATCACATCGCCTTTTTTCGGATCATGCAGGGCAACATCCCGCGCCAGCACATCATTGACTGTACAGAGCGATCCGCACAAATGAAACAGTTCCTCGTCACCGTCTTTTTCTGCCAAGACTTCGATCTCCGGCTGCTTCATTCCCATCATCCAGCCATAGTAGTTGATCTGGTGGATTCCGCCATCTAAGATCAGGAATCCCGGCTGTGCCGTCCGCTTGACATCCATCACACGCGTCAGGTAATAGCCGCTCATGGAGACGAGGAACCGTCCAAGCTCGATCGTCTTTTTGCCGTAGGCATCACATGTCCGAAGCTTTTCGGCAAGTGCCTGTATCTGCGGTTCCGGCTCGCTTTCCCTCTGATCCTTCTCGCTGTCATTTATGAAATAAGACACCTTCATGCCTGCTCCATATTCAAGCTCATTCAGCACGGTTCCGGTCTCTTCTTCAAACGTCTTTGCAAATGCGGTTAAGGTATCAAGTTCCTTCTCCAGCTTGCTCTGCCGCTTCTGTGTCCCTGCATAATAATGGACGCCCGCCAGTGTCAGATACGGGCTTTCCTGTATCTCCTTTGCCAGCCGGAGGAACGTCTCCGCATCAACGCCGAATTGATTGCCACTCGAAAGCCGGATCAGTACCGAAAGCGGCATCTGATTTTTCTCTGCAAGTGTCCGCAGGATCTTCGCATGCTCTTCCGATTCGATCGTATAGATCCCAGCACCCTTGCTGTAAGACAGGATGCGTTTCATGGATTCGTAAGTCTTGTTTACCCCGGATACCACGATCTTCTCCGGTGCAATCTGTTCCTGTATGCAGATCTCATATTCGCCCGGCGAGCAGACCTCCAGCCGATCAACCAGATCTGCCACATATGGGATCAGAAATGGATTTGCTTTTACGGCAAAGCAAAGTCCGGTGTCCTCCGGCAGCAAGCTGCGAAGCAACCGTATTCGCGCTTCCACTTCCCGCACATCGAAGATGTAGGTCGGCGTTCCATATGTCGCCGCAACCGTTCTTAACGCCTCTGTATTCATGCAAACGCTCCTTCCCTGTACTGTGCCTCCAAAAGCTTCTTGTCCGTCTTGCCATTTTTGTTGAGTGGCAGCATGTCCACCTTGCAAAATACATTTGGCACCATGTAATCCGGCACCTTTTTCTTCATCGCAGTAATCAGATATTTCTTATCGTCAATTCCGATATAGCAGGCAACGACTTTGTTCTTCTCGCGGTCATAAAAGCACGCGGCACCTTCGATCTCCGGGATCACCGCCAGTGCATGTTCAATCTCTTCTAACTCGATGCGGTGTCCCATATGCTTGATCTGAAAATCTTTCCGTCCCGCGAAATAAAGCAGCCCATCTTCGCCGTAGCTTGCCAGATCTCCCGTCCGATAGATTGTCTCCGGGTAATCGGTCTGTAACGGATTTGCCACAAATGCCTTCGCCGTTGCCGCTGCATTTCTGTAATATCCAAGGGCAAGCGTCGTACCTGCCACACAAAGCTCTCCGGTCTTGCCAGCACTTCCCGGTTCGATCAGATGATTTTCCTCATCGAGCAGGAATACACGTTCATTTGGAAATGGAATTCCAATCGGAAGTTTTTCGTCCTCGCCGTATGTCCGGTCTAAAATATGATAGGTACAGTTGCAGGTGATCTCCGTCGGTCCGTAGAGATTCACAAACATCGCATCCGGGTAGTAGCTCTGCCATGCATGAAGCTGCCGGATCGGCATTGCCTCGCCGCTGAACAAAATCTTGTTGATATCTGCTGGTACCTTATGTTTCAGTCCATGCAGCCGGTTCAACAGGCAGAGTGCCGACACCGCCCAGATCAGCGTCGTGACATGGTTCTCATCGAGCATGTCCACAACGGAGTTTGGGAACATGAAATACGCTTTCGGAATCACAACTAAGGTTGCGCCCATCTTCATCGCACTGTAAATATCCTTCACTGATACATCGAAATCAAACGGCGCCTGATTGCCGATCACATCGGCTTCCGTGATATCAAAGATCTCTGTAAACTGATCGATAAATTCAAGCACCGACCGATGTGCCACAAGCACCCCCTTCGGGGTTCCGGTCGAGCCGGAAGTAAAATTACAGTAGAGTGGATCGGTGTCAATCATAGATTCCCGGATCTGTTGTAACTGATTTTCATCGGAACCTGTACATTCACTATCCATCCCCTGTGTCAGCGTTTCCATCCGAACCACATTCTCTGTGTAGCCACACGCGGTAAGCTTCTCCGACGCATCACTTCCATCCACGATCACATCCGGCTGTAACACCGAGAGCATCGACTGGATGCGTGCCTCCGGGAACGAAGGATCAACCAGTGTGTAGAAGCAGCCCGCATAGACGATTCCAAAAAAGACTGCCAGTGTATCCGCACTCTTATCGGCAAATACGCAGACCGGATGGCGCGGTGTTGTCTGCTTTGCCAGACAGACACCAATGCATTTCGCTTTGTTCTGTAATTGTTCATATGTATAGGAACATGCCGTATCCTTCACTGCAATTTTGTCCGGATACATCTTTGCACTTTGTTCCAGATATTCTAATACATTTTTCATAATGTCCTCCATGCGTGCAGGTTCATCCGCCGCATTTCTTTGTTCTGTTACATAGTATAGCAACTTAAATATTAAGATAAAACCAAGCAATCGTTTAAGATTTCTTTAAGGTTGTGGAAGCAGTTTTTCAAATTCTTCCGCCTGCTTGTTCCACGCCTCGTACCGTACATCATCCCGGCGATCCGGCAACGTATAATGCGTCTGCATATACCGCTGCAGATATGCCGTAGCTTTCTGACAACCGGTATAGTTTAAATGATCGCCACCATCGAGGGTATCCAGATTCCAGTCGATTCCAAGCTCCTCGGTATTTAGATTCAGATCGAGGTATGGAACTGCAAGCGCATCTGCAAGTGCCTGCACCTCATTGTGCCGCTGCATCGTATGATTGACCGGGGAAGGGGCTGTCACAAACAACAGCTTCGTTCCATGTGCATCACACAAACGCTTGATCTTATCCAGATAATACCTTGTGATAAAAGTCACCGTTGTTCTATCGTCGGTTGTATGCATGTAGCCACCACCCGTATACGGCGCCACTGCCGCACGCAATTCAAATCCATTGAAAATCGTCGTCTGCAATTTCGGATCGGCTGGTTCCATCTTCCAGAAGCGGTGATATTTGAGGATTGGGAACATCTGCCGTGCAAACTCCTGCGCAGATTTCGCGGCATCCTTTATCACACTCGCATCTCCTCTGGAGAAAAACTCATTCGTCTCTAAGATTACCACCTTCGGAGATTGCCGTTTCAGAATCTTCTTAAGCGAGAAATAACTTTCCCCGATCCATTGTCCGGACTGTCCACCGATATATGATGCAATCCCCGCGTCCTTCCATAAATGATAGGTGGACAATACCGTATAGCTCTCGCTGTCGCCAAGGATTGCCACATCAACCATATCCTCCGGTTCGGACAGCAGATGCAGCAGGTACCGTTCCCGCTCGGAAACCGAATCCTGCAAGCCTAGCCGAATCGGATCACATATCTTCCCGGCTGCTACAAGAAGCAGCAAAACCACCATTGCAAATGCGGCTGCCCGAAGCCATATCTTATGTGTCCCGGATTTTTTTCTTCCAGAATCCGTATTTCCCAAAATATCTTTCTTTTGTATATCCATATCTTTAGAAGCCTGCATAGATCAGATCCACCTCCTGATATCCCGGTCCATACGCACCGAATATAAGTACGACAAAGATGAGCGCAAGATACACGAGCCAGCGCACTGGCAATCGCTTCTGTAATATCACACCGCGCACATCAATCTGCTGCTCACGGAAATGATTTACTACGCCGACAATCAACAGAGAGACTAAAATAATTCCGATCTCCACTCTGCCAAGTCCAAGCGTAAGCAACGTACCATCCCAAAGCTTCTGTATCGAAAAATCATGGAACAGCGACCGGAACATGTGCATGCCAATGCCAAGTGTATCCGCCCGGAAAAACAGTTCTCCGGTGAAAATGATTACCCATGTTTTCAAGATCCGAAGGACATTCCACCATGCCGCGTCTTCTGCGATTTTCCATGCCGCGCAAAGCTTCTTCACCGCTGGTTCCAACATCAGCTCAATCATAATTACGACGAAATAATACATGCCGTAGAACAGGTAGCTCCAGTTCGCACCATGCCACAGTCCGTTGCACACCCACACTGGGAATAATGCGATTGCCGATGCAACCATCAGCTTCACATATTTGCTCGTATGCTTCTTCGCAAAACGGTTCCATTTCCTGGTTAGCTTCGACATGGAAACCGGATAGAAAATATATGTCTTGAACCATCTGCCAAGCGAAATATGCCATCTACGCCAGAACTCAGAGGCATTCTTCGATACGAACGGCTGTGCAAAATTCTCCGGCAATGTCACGCCAAAGCATTCCGCACTTCCGATCACAATATCCATACAACCGGAAAACTCCATATAAAGCTGGACAGTATAGGACACTGCCGCTACCACGATCATCACACCGTGGTAGGATGTATAGTCGTTGAACAGCGTCTGCACAACGACGTACAGGCGGTCAGCGATCACAACCTTCTTCAACAGTCCCCATCCAATCCGCATATAGCCGCGGATAAGGTTCTCACTCCGGATATCCTCGCCCTTTGCAAGCGTCTCTACAGTATCACTGTACATACAGATCGGGCCTTCCATGATGATTGGGAAGAAACTCAGGAAGAGGGCAAGCTTCGCAATATTTCGCTCCGGCTCCACCTTCTTCCAATACACATCCGCCATGTAGCCAATCGCAGAAAGTGTGTAAAACGAGATACCAAGCGGCAGCAGGAACCGCCGCACCGGAAGCCGGAGTCCTAGGTTTATCGTCCCGAAAAGCGCATTCACATTCTCCGCGAAAAATCCGCTGTACTTCATCACAAGCAGCATGCCAAGCAACAGCCAGACACCCGCGATCAGAATCGCTTTTCTGCGTTTTTTCTCACCAGTCGCAACCAGCCGTCCTGTCAGATAGGTGATTGTTGTTGCGCCAAGCAAATATACTATTAATCTGTGGCTGAATAAAAAATAGAAACAATAACTAAAAAAGAGCAGTACACCAACTGTCTCTTATACACATCTGACGCTGCCGACGAACTCTAGGGG